>Ga0070674_100000215_pt1 | contig 27890 bp, 16 predicted proteins | sample KBSM33metaG_FD_65344 | JGI IMG/M metagenome (GOLD analysis project Ga0070674, IMG submission 65344) | Miscanthus rhizosphere microbial communities from Kellogg Biological Station, Michigan, USA - KBS M3-3 metaG | ecosystem: Host-associated > Plants > Roots > Rhizosphere > Soil ... | reverse complement strand
CGCGGAGCAGGACACCCGCCTGCGCGGCGCACGAATCCTGCTGACAGAGGACAACGAGATCAATCAGCAGATTGCCATCGAGCTTCTCGAAAATGCCGGTGCCGCTGTTACTGTTGCCAACAATGGGCGCGAAGCGGTAGACACGCTGTCGAGCAGTACGCTGGACGCGCCATTCCATGTCGTGTTGATGGACCTTCAGATGCCGGAGATGGACGGCTATCAGGCGACGACGAAGATCCGTGCCGAGCCGCGATTTGCGAACCTCCCGATTGTGGCGATGACCGCGCACGCGACGATCGAAGAGCGTCAGCGATGCCTCGCGGCCGGCATGAACGATCACATCGCCAAGCCGATCGACCCGGTTGGTCTGCTGGAGACGGTTGGCCGGTATTACGGAGGCGTGTCCGCCCCGTCGCAGGCCAGGATTGCGGACGTTCAATCAACTGCCACGTCAGACACAACCCTCGACACCAGGGCAGGGTTATCGCGAGTCGCCGGCAATCGCACGCTCTATCAGTCGCTTCTTCGTCAGTTCGTTGACAAGCAGGCCACTGTGGCGGAGCAGATTCGCGAGGCGCTGAACAAGGATGAGAGGACGCTGGCCGAACGGCTCGCGCACACGCTCAAAGGAGTTGCTGGAAACATCGGGGCCACCGCCGTGCAGTCCACTGCCGGCGCACTGGAGAAGGCGATTCGCGACGGAGCGCTGCCTCCGAATCTGCAGTCAGCGATTCAGCAGGTCGCTACCGCCCTGGATCCCGTCGTCACGGAAATCCGACGCCTGTTGAGTGAGAGTGTCCCTGGTCCCGGCACAAAGCCGGCCACGACCCAGGTAGACGCCGCGCAGTCTCGAGCGGCCGCGGAACAACTCATGGCACTGCTCTCTGAGCTGGATCCCGCGGCGATCGACTGCCTGGAATCCAGTTATGCGGCGCTGCGGCCACTCTTCGGTGACGCGACCTGGCCGGTGTTTGAAGATCTCGTCCGCGGCTATGCGTTTGCCGATGCGCAGGCACAATTGGAATTCGCACTCAAAGCAGACCCCATAGTCGAGGGAAGAATGGAGCGCTGAGCCCGACGTGAAAAACCTTGCTGACAGCCGCATCCTCATCGTCGACGACGTGAAGGACAACATTGACGTGCTCGTCAATGCGCTGCGTGACGACTACAAGCTGACGGTGGCGCTCGATGGAACCGCCGCACTTCGCAGTGTCGAGAAGCAGTCGCCCGATCTCGTGCTGCTGGACATCATGATGCCGGGCATCGACGGCTACGAGGTGTGCCGGCGGCTGCGCGCGCAGGAGGCCACACGCGAGGTCCCGGTGATGTTCCTCAGCGCGCTCGAAGACGTGACGAATAAGGCGCGCGGCTTCGAGGTTGGTGGCAACGATTACCTGACGAAGCCGTTCGAGTTGCTCGAGGTCAAAGCACGAGTCCGCTCGCTGCTCAAGGCGAAGGCGTATGCCGATGCCGTCCGTGAGGCGATGGCCCGCGACCTGCGCATCGCCCGTGAAATTCAGATGGGCATCCTGCCGACCGACCCCGCGTCGATCACGAAGGGCACCGGCCTCGACGTTCATGCGGTGATCGAGCCAGCACGCCAGGTCGGCGGCGATCTCTACGAGGTGTTGCGCATCTCCGACTCGCGCGTGGTCGTGGCGCTCGGCGACGTATCGGGGAAGGGGATTCCGGCGGCGCTCTTCATGGCCGTCGCCGTCACCGTGCTGCGCACGCTCGCGCGGCAGATCGAGCAGCCCGACGAGATCCTGCGTCGCCTCAACGACGAGCTGGTGGAGCAGAATCCGCGCGGGATGTTCGTCACGCTGCAGTGCCTGGTGTTCGACACGAAGGCGCGGCGAGTGCTGTGCGCAGGCGCCGGGCATCATCAGCTTGCGGTCCTGGCGCCGAATCAGCCGCCTCGCCTGGCGTGCGCATCGACGGGTCGCCCGATTGGACTGATGCCTGGCAATCAGATCGAGTGCGAGACGATTCAGCTCGAGCCGGGCGAGACCTTCGTGCTGTATTCAGACGGTGTCTCGGAAGCCATGAACAGCAGGGACGATCTCTACGGCGAAGAGCGATTCCTCGCCGCGTTGTCCGCCACGCGCGACGCCGGGCTCGCCGACATGCTGTCCCACGTCCTCGCTGACGTGCGGGTCTTCGCCGATGGAGCGAAGCAATCCGACGACATCACGATGCTCGCCGTTCGTTACGCGGGCTAGAATGATCGTTCTCCTGCCACGTGACACAGTTGTCCGGAATGCTCGAACTGCCCTCGCGCGAGGTGCTCACTGCGGTCACGCGTTCGATCGACTCGATCGTGCCGACGACGATCGTCGGTCTCGCCCGCGCGATCGACGAAGCGCGCGTGCAGATGCTGTTCTGGCACGCCTGGGGCCTCGGTTCCTACATCGTCCCGATCGCGACCGTTCCCGGCGCCTGGCGTCCGGCGACTGAGGGTGTCGCATCGGTCAGCGCAGTCCACGCGAACCCAGAGAGCCCGATCGAGTGGCGCGCGGCGTTTGCCGGAGCCGCTCGAGTGCTGTCGGTGCCGGTTCCACACCTCGCGCCAGTCACTCGCCTGTGGATTGGACTCGGTGAGTCCATTTCACCGACACCGGAACAGATCCAGGCGCTGATCGATGTCGGCGCCGGCACAGCGACTCTTCTCGGCCGGACGTCATCGGCGACCGGGGAGATAGCACGGCTGCGGCGGTTCGAGCTGGCGGCAGGTCTGCTGCCTGCCCTGATGCAGGTGCTCGACATTCGCGAGGTGCTCGACTCCCTCTCGGAGATCAGCAAGCGGGCGCTGCCGCACGACATCCTGACGCTGAGCCTTCTCAATGACGACCTGACGCGCGTGACGCTGCAGGCGCGCAGCGGCGCGGCGCCGCGGCTCGGAGGCACGTTCCCGCAGCCCTATCCGCCGACCGTTGTCCGTGCCTGGGACTTCGACATCCTCGACGATCACCTGCAGCACCCGATCGAGCGCGATCGGCCAGCCACGCAGGCGGGCAGTCGATCGTCGATCCGCGTCCAGCTTCGGCTCGGTGACCGGGTGATCGGCGGCCTCGGGTTCATGTCGTTCGAGTGTGGTGCGTACTCGAGCGCGGATGCGGAGGTCGCGCGCCGCCTGGCTGATTTCTTTACCGTGACGCTGTCGCATCAGCAACTTGCCGAGCGTGCGCGGCATGGCGACGAGGTACGGGCGCGCGAGGCAAACCTCGAGCTGCTCGATCAGCTGCTCACGTCGCTGATCGATACCGGGGATCTGCGTCACGTGTTCGAGCGCATCTGCGCGATCACGCAGAAAGTGCTGCCGCACGACTACGCGTCGCTTCCAGTCATCCTTCCGGACGGAAAACACGCGCGGATGTACGCGCGCCTGGGCGTCGACTCATCGCAGCCCGAGATCGTCGACGTGCCGGAGGAGTTGCTCGAGAACCCCGGCTGGGAGCACGAGATCGTCCGCGACGTGTCGACGCGCACCGAGCCGCATCACGTCAGGTTCGCGACGCAGGGATTCAAGTCGCTGGTGCGCGTGCCCATCCTGCTCGACGGCAAGTACGGCGGCGCCGTGATCTTCGCGTCGCGGACGCTGGCGGCGTTTTCACCACCCGATGTCCTCATTGCGCGCCGCATCGCCGATCGGCTGGCGCTGCTGATCGCACGCGATCGAGGGCTCGAGGCGTCGAATCGTGCCGATGAAGCCTCCGAGCGGGCGGCCCGTCTGGAGTCGCGCGTGCGCGCGTTGACCGAAGAGCTGGACGCGCGAACCGGATACCGCCGCGTGGTCGGCGAGTCGAAAGAGTGGCGCTCGGTCCTGACGCAGGCCACACAGGTGGCCCCGAACGACACGACCGTCCTGCTGCTTGGGGAGTCGGGCACCGGCAAGGAGGTCGTCGCGCGCTTCGTCCATCGCGCGTCGCCACGCGCCAACGGTCCGTTCATCGCACTGAACTGTGCCGCGCTCCCGGAGCAACTGCTCGAAGCCGAGTTGTTCGGCTACGAGCGCGGTGCGTTTACCGGCGCGGTGCAGAGCAAGCCCGGCCAACTCGAACAAGCCGCCGGCGGCACATTGTTCCTCGACGAGGTGGGGGAGATGAGCCTGGCCGCGCAGGCGAAGTTCCTCCGGGTGCTGCAGGAGCACGAGTTCCAGCGTCTCGGCGGGACGCGGGTGTTGCGCACGGACGCAAGAATCATTGCGGCCACCAATCGCGATCTCGAGCGGGCCATCCGGCAGAACCAGTTTCGTGAGGATCTCTACTACCGCCTGAACGTCTTCGCGATCTATCTGCCCGCGTTGCGCGACCGTCAGTCGGACATCCTTCCGCTGAGCGAGGCGTTCCTTGCAGAGATCGGACGCAACATCGCGAGACCGGCTGCCGGCATTTCACGCGACGCACGCGAGCGGCTGCTCGCGTACCACTGGCCGGGCAACGTTCGCGAGCTCAGAAACATCCTCGAGCGCGCATCGATTCTGTGCGAAGGGGGACTCATCACGCTCGAGCACCTGGCGATCGGCGTCGGCGCCCGCCCTCCCGTGCCGGCCGTGCCCAAGGCGCCTGACGATGTTCCCGCGACAATGCCGCAGCAGGCGGCAGCGGTCGCGTCCGCTGGAGATTTGCGATCGCTCGAGCGCGACATGATCGAACAGGCGCTTCAACGTGTGCGCTTCAACAAGTCAGAGGCGGCGCGGGCGCTCGGGATGACACGGCATCAGCTCTACGTCCGCATGAAGCGCTACGGCCTCGACTAGGGTGCTCGACACCGTGCGGGAAGATCGCCTCGGGTACGAAGGCTGGCGCGTCGTCGGAGCCTGTGGCATCGGCGCGTTCTTCGCGACCGTGCCGCTGACGACATTCGCCGTCTTCTTGCAGCCGCTCGCCGATCACTTTTCATGGTCCCGTGAAGCCGTCTCTTCGGCTTTCGGAACGCTGACGCTCCTCGCCGCAGTGTCGGCGCCCTGGCTCGGTGGCGTGCTCGATCGATTCGGCGTCCGGCGCGTCGTCGTGACGTGTCTGGCGATCTCGGGATGTTGTGTGGCGTCGCTCTCCTTGCTGACCCCTGAGCCGGGGCATCTGCGAGCCGTGTTCGCAGTCATCGGCCTGGTCACGATGGGCGCGTCGCCGATTGCGTACTCACGGGCGATCTTTGGCTGGTTCACGGCGCATCGCGGCCGCGCGCTCGGAGCGATGCTGGCAGGCGCGGCGTTGTCAGGTATCGCGCTGCCGCCGGTGGCGCAGGCAATGATCTCCGAGTGGGGCTGGCGGACAGCGTGGCTGGTGCTCGGTCTCTCGACATTGACGATCGCGCTTCCGAGTGCGCTTGCATTTCTGAGTGAGAGTCCGTCGAGAGTGGATCCCGGCCGTGCCCTTGCGGCGGAAGTGCCGGTGTTTCAGGCGCTACGCTCCCGTCTGTTCTGGACGCTGGTTGTCGTGGTCTTTGGCGGAACGATCGCGACAAACGGCGCGCTCGTGCACCTCGTGGCCTTGCTCTCCGATCGCGGCGTGCCCGCGGATCAGGCCGCACTCTCGGCGTCCGCGATGGCAGGTGCGAGTCTCGTCGGCAGAGTCGTCACGGGTTGGCTGCTGGATCGCTTCGCCGCCGCGCGCGTGTCCGTTATCCTGCTGTTGATTGCGGCCGCAGGAACATTTGCGCTCGCGGCAGCGGAGTCGTTTGCCGTGGGACTCACTGCGTCGATCTGCCTGGGGTTCGGATCAGGCGGCGAAACCGACATCGTCCCGTATCTCATCGCGCGTCACTTCGGACTGCGCTCGCTCTCGACGCTGTACGGATTCAATTGGACTGCGTGGGGCCTTGCCGGCGTTGCCGGCCCGATTCTTCTCGGGCGCGCCTTTGATGCAACGGGATCGTACGCCGGCGCGATGATCCAGTTGGGCGTGATCACGCTCGCCGCAGCGGCGTTGATGCTGACGTTTCCCCCACTCTCGCCAACCAAAGCACCTGCGTGATCGACGTCCGTGCGACCCCGTCCCTATCGGGCGAGCTGCCTGAGGTGCTCGGGCGTCGTGCTCGGAAAACCGAAGAACTCGAGGTAAGCCGGGATCTGCTCGAACAGCATGTCGGTGCCGGCCTGCACGCGGCAGCCGCGGGCCTGTGCCGCGATGAGAAACGGCGTCATCTCGTTCGCCATCACGACCTCGCCGACCCACGTTCCGGGTGCGATTCGCTCGACATCCATCGGCAGCGGGTCCTCGTCGCGCATGCCCATTGGCGTCGCGTTGATGACGATGTCACTGCCAGCCGGATCATCGATATCGGTTGCCAACTCGAGGCTCGGATAATGCAATGCGAGGCGGTTGGCCAACGCTCGCGCACGCGCGGGATGAATGTCGAACAGGGTGACCGCACGGGCACCCGCTGTTGCCAACGATGCAGCGATCGCCGAGCCGACGCCGCCGGCTCCGGCGATGAACGCGCGTGCTCCGGCAAGCCGGCAGCCTTTCCGCGCCAAGGCCCGGACGAAGCCCTCCCCGTCGAACAGATCTCCCTGCAGGCGACCGTCCTCGAGCCGCCGCACGGCATTGCACGCGCCCGCAATGCGAACCGCCAGCGAGGTCTCGTCAAGCAGCGCCGCCGTCGCAACTTTGTGCGGCATCGTGATCAGCGCTCCCCGGATGTTCGTCAGCATGAACGCGGCCGCGAGAACGCTCGGGAAGTGCTCGGAGCGGCAACCCATCGGCACGACCACGGCGTCGATGCCGGCGTGCTCGAAGTACGGGTTGTAGATGAGCGGCGATTTGAACGCATCCGTGGGAAACCCGATGTGCGCGATGAGTGCGGTCGTTCCACGAATGGTCATCGTCGTTTCCTGGTGCGCCCGGGATTCAGGCCTCGCTTCGCTCTGGTGCGTTCGCCGACTGAGCGCGCAAACGTTGGTATTCGTTCCCGCTGACGGGTACGGCGGCCGGGTCACCGAGGTCGCGAAGATGGACGCGAGACGTTTCGCGCGCGCTCCAGGCGGCGATCGCCGCGACGATGGTCACGGCCAGAGTCATGGCGCCGATCGTCGCCGGAATGTGGGAGGAGCCTGGCGGCGCAACCGCCGCGAAGAGCGCGGGCAGCAATGCCGTCAGCATGGTGCCGAGGTTCTGCGCGATCGCCATCGCGGTGACGCGCACGCGCGCCGGGAACAGTTCCGGGTAGAAGCTCGGGAACACGGCGTTGTAGCCCTGGTAGACCACGCCCCACATCACCAGCGAGATGACGATCGCCAGCGGCACGTGCCTGATGCTGATCGCGTAGAGATAGACGAATGAGAGCATGCCCGACGCGAGCGCGCCAGCCACGATCGGCGGGCGGCGGCCGATACGATCCGACAGGCGCCCGGCAAACGGGATGACCAGCACCGCGACGCAATTCCCGAGCACGGGAATCCACAGGTACACGTCTTCCCGCATTTCGATGCGATACCCGGGCTGCACCGCGTAGGCGGCGCCGAAGATCGTGGTGACGACTGGGATGACGTTCATCAGCGCCATGCATGTCACGCGCAGCATGTCCGCCCCGTTGTTGGTGAAGGCCTGGACGGCCGGTGCTCCAGGCATCGTTCCGAGGGCGTGCTGCGAAACGAACACGGGCGTCTCCGCGACACGACGGCGGATGACGTAGCCCGCTGCAACCGCGAACACGCTGAGCAGGAAGGGCAGGCGCCACCCCCACGCCATGAACTCCTCCCGCGGCAGGTATCGCGCGAGCGGCAGGAAGACGGCGGCGGCGAGGATCTGACCGGCTTGCACGCCCTGAAGCGTGAAACTCGAATAGAGACCGCGATGACCGAATGGCGCATGTTCCAGAATCATCGAGCTCGAGCCTGAGATCTCACCCGCCACCGCGAAACCCTGAATCAGCCGCAGCACGACGAGCAGAGTTGGCGCCAGCGCGCCCACCTGCTCGTACGTTGGCAGCAGTCCAACGGCCATCGTTGAAAAGCCCATCAGGATCATGCAGCCGACGAGCACCCGCTTGCGTCCATGCGTGTCGCCCCAATGTCCGAGGACGAAAGCGCCAAGGGGCCTGGCGACATAGCCGACGCCGTAGGTCGCCAGCGACGCGACGATGGCGATCGACGGATTGCCAGATGGAAAGAAGATCCCGGGAAAGACGAGCGACGCGGCAGTGGCGTAAATGAAGAAATCGTAGTACTCGAGCGCCGAGCCGACCCAGCCGCCGGCCACGGCCCTGTGAGCCTGCGTGATCGCTCCCTTCATGGCGCGTCGTTCACGTCAGCACGCGGTAGCGCTGAGCAGGTGTCAGCCGCCGGCCAGGCCGCCGCCTGATCGGGATCAGTACGGCCACGTCCAGTTTGCAATCTCCGGCCGATCGGTGCCGTGCTCGTGCGCGTAGTGCATGTTGTCGATGATCGCGTTCTTCATCTCTTCCTTGAGATGCGCGGCCTTCGCGCGCAACCGCGGCACTCGATCGATGACATCGATGACCAGGTGAAAACGGGAAGTGTCGTTCAACATCGCGAGCTCGAGCGGCGTGTTGATATTTCCCTTCTCCTTGTACCCGCGCACGTGCAGGTGCTCGTGACCCTTGAAGCGATACGCCAGCCGGTGAATGAGCCAGGGATAACCGTGAAAGTTGAAGATGATCGGCTTGTCGCTGGTGAAGAGCCCGTCGAATTCGAGCTCGGTCGAACCATGTGGATGTTGTGATGCCGGCTGTAGCCTGAACAGATCCACCACGTTGACGAATCTCAGCTTCAGGTCGGGTACCCGTTCGCGCAGGATGGCCGCGGCGGCCAGCGCTTCCATCGTCGCCACATCTCCGCACGACGCCAGCACGACGTCCGGCTCCTCGCCGGCGTCGGTGCTCGCGCGTGGCCAGATGCCGATGCCTTTCTCGCAGTGGACGATGGCCTCGTCGATGGTGGCAAACTGCAGATGCTTCTGTTTGTCGGCCACGATGACGTTGATGCAGTCCTTGCTGCGGAAGCAGTGATCCATGACGGCGAGCAGGGTGTTCGCGTCCGGCGGCAGATAGATACGCGTGACCGACGGTCCCTTGTTGGTGACGAGGTCGATGAAGCCAGGGTCCTGGTGAGAGAAGCCGTTGTGATCCTGGCGCCAGACGGTTGAGGACAGCAGAATGTTTTCTGACGCGACCGGTGCCCGCCAGGAGACGTGATTCTTCGAAATGTCGAGCCACTTGGCGTGCTGGTTGAACATCGAGTCGATGACGTGCGCGAACGCCTCGTACGTGTGGAACAGGCCGTGCCGGCCCGTGAGGAGGTAGCCCTCGAGCCATCCGAGCAGCGTGTGCTCCGACAACATCTCCATCACGCGGCCATCGCGTGACAGCTCGCCGCCGTCGACGTCCTCCGGCAGCATGTCGGCCATCCAGGCCTTCTTGCTGGCGCCGTATACGGCCTGCAAGCGGTTCGATGCCGTCTCGTCGGGCCCAAAGACTCGAAACGACGTCGGGTTGTTGGCGAGCACATCACGCAGATACTCGCCGAGCGGTTTGGTGTTCTCGTACTCGGATGTTCCGCGCGCGGTCACGGCGACGGCGTACTTGCGAAAGTCCGGAAGGCGCAGCTCGTGCCGCAGCAGCCCGCCGTTGGCGTGCGGGTTGGCGCTCATCCTGCGCGGTCCGTGCGGCGCAAGCGCTCGAAGTGCCGGCTGAAGTGCTCCGCTCTCCGTGAAGAGCTCGTCCGGCTTGTAGCTCTTCATCCAGCTCTCGAGCAGCTTCATGTTCGTCGGGTTGTTCCGCACATCCCCGAATGGCACCTGGTGCGAGCGCCACGATCCCTCGACCTTGTGGCCGTTGATCTCCTTCGGACCTGTCCACCCTTTTGGCGAACGCAACACGATCATCGGCCAGCGTGGGCGGCTGGCGGTGCCGGAGTCGCGCGCCGCCTTCTGTGCCGCACGGATGTCGCCGATCGCCCGATCGAGCGTGGCTGCCATGCGCTGGTGCATCTCCTGCGGCTCGCTGCCCTCTACGAAGTACGGTGTGTAACCGTAGCCGACGAACAACGCCTCCAGTTCCTCGTGACTGACGCGCGCGAGGATGGTCGGGTTCGCGATCTTGTAGCCATTGAGGTTCAGGATCGGCAGCACCGCGCCGTCGCGTATGGGATTGAGGAACTTGTTGGAGTGCCATGCCGTGGCCAGCGGTCCGGTCTCTGCCTCGCCGTCGCCGACGACGCACGCCACGATCAGGTCGGGGTTGTCGAACGCCATGCCGTAGGCGTGCGACAGGCTGTAGCCGAGCTCGCCGCCCTCGTGGATGGAGCCGGGTGTTTCAGGAGTGACGTGACTCCCGATATGGCCGGGGAAGGAGAACTGCTTGAAGAACTTCTGCATCCCCTCGGTGTCGGGGCTCTTGTCCGGATAGATCTCGGAGTACGTGCCTTCGAGGTAGGCAGGTCCCAGCACACCGGGCGCTCCATGGCCAGGTCCGGCGACGAAGATCATGTTCAGGTCGTCTCGAACGATCAGCCGGTTCAGGTGGACCCACACAAACGACAGCGCCGGGCTGGCGCCCCAGTGTCCGAGCAGACGATGCTTGACGTCGTCCGTCTTCAACGGCTCGCGCAGCAGCGGGTTGTCTTTCAGGTAGATCATCCCCACCGACAGGTAGTTGCACGCACGCCAGTAGGCGTCCATGAGCGCGAGTTGCGTGTCGGCGAGCGGTCGTGACTCGACTTCCGGTTGCGCGACCTGAGTGTCCATGATGTCCTCTCAACTGTGCACGGCGCGCGGCAGGGCGAGCAGCACGAGAGAGCGCGGCTGCGCGAGGTACGTGCTGCCCGGAATGGGTGCCGCGGTGTTCCAGGGTTGGATGTCGTCAGGGGAGGTGAGCGCGGTATCGATGCAGCGCCGCCAGATGTGCGGGTTCCCGGCGGGCACCGGCGGGATCTCGAATGTCAGCGCCTGAGTGTATGCGTTCAACATGCCGTGCAGCAGGAACCGGCCGCCCATGGTTTCCAGTGTGAACGCCAGCGAGTGCGAGTGGTCACTCCAGTCAGGGCGATTGAGCGACACGCCATGCCACTCGATCGATGCGCACTCCAGGATCTGGTTGAGTGTCAGCGTTATTCCATCTGCAACCACATCACGCCGCTGGCGTAACGCGTTCAGTTCCCTCACGAAGCGATGGATGTCGCGATGGCGTTCGAGCAGGCTCCAGTCGAACCAGCTGATCTCGTTGTCCTGGCAGTACGCGTTGTTGTTGCCGCGCTGGGTTCGCCGCACTTCGTCGCCCATGAGAAGCATCGGCGTGCCGGCCGCGAGCAGTGTCAGCGCGAAGCAGTTCTTGACCTGTCGATTCCTGAGTTCCTCTATCGTGGGTTCGTCGGTGGGACCCTCGATTCCGCAGTTCCAACTCAGGTTGTCGTTCGACCCGTCTCGATTGTGCTCGCCGTTGGCCTCGTTGTGTTTCTCGTTGTAGGAGACGAGGTCGTTGAGCGTGAAGCCATCGTGGCAGGTGACGAAATTGACGCTCTGCTCGGCCTCGCGTTGGTCGTGCGCGTACAGGTCCGGACTGCCCAGCAGTCGCGTCGCGATGCCGGACACGGAATGACCGTCGCCCCTGACGAACCGGCGGACGTCGTCTCGGAACCGGCCGTTCCACTCCTGCCAGGTATCGCCGATGAAGCTCCCGACCTGATAGAGACCGGCGGCGTCCCACGCTTCGGCGATCAGCTTCGTCCCGGCGAGCACCGGGTCGGACTCGATGTCCCACAGGATCGGCGGATTAGGGACGGGGCGGCCCGCCTCGTCGCGCGAGAGGATCGACGCCAGGTCGAAGCGGAACCCGTCGACGTGCATCTCGGTGACCCAGTAGCGCAGGCTGTCCTGAATGAGCCGGCGCACGATCGGATGGTTGGCGTTCAGCGTGTTGCCGCAGCCGGTGTAGTCCGCATAGCGCGACTTGTCGTCCTCGAGCAGGTAGTAGATGTTGTTGGCAAGGGCGCGGTAGCAGAAGGTTGGTCCATCGCGTCCGCCCTCGGATGTGTGATTGAAGACGACGTCGAGGATGACTTCGATGCCGGCGCGATGCAGCGCCTTGATCATGTCGCGGCATTCGTCGATCACGCCGATCGGACTGGTTCGCGAACTGTAAGCGTGATGCGGCGCGAAGAACGATACCGGCTGATAGCCCCAGTAATTGACTCCGCCCTCTGGTGCATCGTAGGGATCGAACTGAAAGATGGGCATGAGCTCGACAGCCGTGATGCCGAGATCCTTGAGGTAAGGAATCTTCTGAGTCAGCCCGGTGTAGGTCCCACGCGTCGTTGCTGACACGCCGGAACTGGGATGTTGCGTGAAGCCGCGGACGTGCATTTCATAAATCACGGTTTCGGCGAACGGCCTGCGCAGCGGCGCATCCCCTTCCCAGTCGTATCGTGCGGGATCGATGACCACGCTTTTCATTGCCACTGCCGTATTGGAGCCAGGAAACCGCGCCGCCGGACGGCTGTAGCTGTCGGGCACGGCGACTCCGCGTCCGTACGGGTCGAGAAGCACCTTGTCGGAGTCGAAGAGGAGGCCGCGTTCGGGAGCGAAGGGACCGTACGCTCTGTAGGCGTACAGTTGCCCTGGCCGAAGCGCCGGCACGAAGGCGTGCCAGTAGTGGTACGAACGGTGCGCCTGCGGATCGAGCGGAATCGTGTGAGACGGCTCCGCAGCATCGCTGGCGTCGAAGAGCAGCAATTCGACCAGCGTCGCGTCTTTCGAAAACACGCTGAAGTTCACGCCCTCCGCGCACGGCGAGGCGCCAAGCGGCGCGCTCGTTCCCTGCGTCGCAGCAGCCGCAGGAGCGACCGGCGCGACGCCAGGGCTCATGGGAGTGCTCCGGGGACCGTCATCGGCTCGACGTGCCAGATGTCTCGACAGTAGTCGCGAATGGAGCGGTCCGATGAGAAGCGCCCGACGCGCGCGCTGTTGAGGATCGACATGCGTGTCCAGCTCGCGCGATCTGCGTACGCGGTGCTGACACGGTCCTGGCAGTCCACGTACGCCTGGTAGTCAGCCAGCAGCATGTAGTCGTCGCGTCTCAGGAGCGATTCGACGAGCGGCCGGAATACCGTGCGATCTCCGCTGCTGAAGAAACCATCGGCGATGAGATCGAGCACCTCGCGCAATTCGGCGTTGGACTCGTAGTAACGGTGCGGGTCGTACCCCTCGTGCTTGCGGCGTGTCACTTCGTCGGCGGACAGACCGAACAGGAAGAAGTTCTCCGGGCCTACAGCATCGCGAATCTCGACGTTGGCCCCGTCCAGCGTGCCGATCGTCAATGCGCCGTTCAACGCGAACTTCATGTTGCCGGTTCCCGATGCCTCCTTGCCGGCAGTGGAGATCTGTTCTGACAGATCGGCAGCCGGGTAGATACGGTGGCTGCTCTTGACGTTGAAGTCCGGCACGAACACCACCTTGAGGCGATCGGTAACCTGGCCGTCCTGATTGACGACCATCGCGACCGAGTTGATCAACTTGATGATCAGCTTGGCCATTCGATAGCTGGGTGCAGCCTTGCCGCCGAAGATCACCGTTCGTGGCACGCCGGAGACGATGCCCCGTTTGAGCCGGTTGAAGAGGGTGATGACGTAGAGCACATTCAGATGCTGGCGCTTGTACTCATGGAGCCGCTTGACCTGGATGTCGAAGAGCGATCGCGGATCGACGGTGATGCCGGTGCGTTCACCAATGAATGCGGCCAGCGCGTGCTTGTTGTCCGCTTTCACCGCCTGCCATTCGGCCTGGAAGCTGCTGTCGTTGGCAAGAGGCTCGAGGCGCCGCAGTTCGTCTTCGAGGTTCGACACCCAGCGGTCGCCGATGCGGCTGGTGATGAGCGCGCTCAACTTCGGGTTGCTCAGGACCATCCACCGGCGCGGCGTGACGCCGTTGGTGACGTTGAAGAACTTGTCCGGAAACACGGTGTAGAAGTCGCGCAGCACGGTCTGCTTGAGTAGCTCACTGTGTAGTGCGGCGACGCCGTTGATCGCATGACTGCCGACACAGGCGAGATGCGCCATCCGTACGAACTTGTCACCAGACTCGTCGATCAGCGAAAGGCGGCCGAGGAGCTGATCGTCTCCAGGATGACGCTGCCGAACATCGTCCAGGAAGCGGCGGTTGATTTCGTGGATGATCTCGAGGTGCCGTGGCAGCAGCTTCGCAAACAGCGGCACCGACCACTTCTCCAGCGCTTCGGCCAGCAGTGTGTGATTGGTGTAGCCGCACGCCCGCTGTGTAATCGCCCAGGCATCGTCCCACTCCAGTGAACCCTCGTCGATGAGCAGCCGCATCAACTCGGCGACGGCGATCGAGGGATGCGTGTCGTTCAACTGGACGGTCCAGCATGTGTCGAACTCCGCCAGCGTCTTGTTCTGCGCGAGCGTGAGGCGGATCATGTCCTGCAGTGAACACGAGACGAAAAAGTACTGCTGCGCCAGGCGGAGTTGTTTTCCTGCTTCCGGTTCGTCGTTGGGATAGAGAACCTTGGAGATCGTCTCCGACTTCATCTTCTCGATGACGGCGCCGTAGTAATCGCCGACGTTGAACGCCTCGAAGTCGAACGACTCGGCCGCCTCCGCCTTCCACAGTCGCAATAGGTTCGTGGTTGGGACGCGGTAGCCCGGGACCGGTGTGTCGTAGGCAATCCCTTTCACGACCCGGTCTGGCACCCAGCGGACACGGTGCCGGCCGCCCTCGTCGTGGAAGTGCTCGGTACGCCCGCCGAGGTTCACGTGAAAGGTGTTTTCCGTCCGAACGATCTCCCATGGATTACCGAAGCGGAGCCACTTGTCTGTGAGCTCGACCTGCCAGCCGTCACGAATGGCCTGGTCGAAAATCCCGAACTCATACCGGAGTCCGTACCCGATGGCGGGCACATTGAGCGTGGCGAGTGAGTCCATGTAACAGGCGGCAAGCCGGCCAAGCCCTCCGTTTCCCAAACCCGGCTCTTCCTCCTGTTCGAGCAGGCTCGGGAGATCCTGGCCGACCCGGGCCAACGCCTCCTCGGTCGGATTCCAGATTCCCAGGTTGATCAGGCTGTTGCCGAGATGCGGTCCGGTCAGAAACTCAGCGGAGAGATAGGCCACGACCTTGACCGGGATGTTTGCGTCCGCGATCGTTTCGAGCGTGCTGATATAACGGTGCAGCATGCGATCGCGCACCGTATAGGCCAGCGCCATGTACCAGTCGTTACGGGTGGCATGGCGGGGAAGCTTGGCTTGCAGGCAGTGGAGGTTGTCGATCAGCGCTTTGGCAATCGCATCCGCTCCGAGCCCCGTGCGGATGTTGCCTGCACCATCAGCGGGGGTGGACGAAGCGGGCTGCGGCTTGTTGCGTGAGGAAGTCCTCATACGCGGAGACCGGCTCCGGCCGGAGCAGGAGTTGTTCCATGGTGGAGTTTTCCGCTGTGCGTGAATTATCTCCAGTTGAATTCGACTGGCCGTGAGTCTCAGTATTTGAGGCTCCGATATTTGGGAGCGCCTCCAGCGACGTGGAGCAAGGCGCCGTGAGGCATTTCAGTTGCCGTTGGATTCTGAGCATTCGGCCTCCGTTCACAGTCGGGCATGGCGTGTGCTTAGCCCGCTTCGCATCGTCTCGTTCCGGAGCTTGTCGTGCTGAAACGCTCATGCTTCTTCATCGCGATTTGTTTGTTCGCCTTCGCGATCAGCGTACGAACAGGTGGAATATCGCCTGAAGCCCTTCAGCCAGCACCGGCGCCCAAGCCGGCACAGGCAGCACCGCAGCCAGGATACGTCGGCAGCGATACCTGCGAGGCCTGTCACACCCAGGGTGAGACCCTCAAGGGCACGCCACATGCGATGGCGACCAACCCGCGGACTCCCGCGGCGACCCACGGCTGTGAGAGCTGCCATGGGCCCGGTCAGGCGCACGTGGACGACGACAACAAGGGAAACATCCGAAAGTTCGGGCAGATCAAGGCCGGCGAGATCAATGAGAGCTGCCTGAGTTGTCACAACCGCGGTGAGCACGCGGGTTGGGAAGGAAGCGGGCACGAGCGGCGCAACCTCTCGTGCACGACGTGCCACAGCGTTCACAGCCCGAAGTCCACTGCGCATCAACTCGTCAAGACGACTCAGACGGAGCTCTGCGCAACGTGTCACCGGGTCCAGGTGACCAAGACCGAGCGAGCCGTGGCGCACATGCCGGTGCGTGAAGGCAAGATGACGTGCACGTCGTGCCATAACCCGCACGGATCGATCAGCAACGTCAAAGCGCTGAAGGTCGGAAGCTCGGTCGCCGAGTTGTGCACCAGTTGCCACGCTGAGATGCGGGGCCCGATGTTGTGGGAGCACGCGCCGGTCAAGGAGAACTGCGCCACCTGTCATGACCCGCACGGTTCGTCCAACGACCGCATGCTGGTCGTCCGCATGCCGATGCTCTGTCAGCGATGCCACGTCGCAACGCGACATCCATCGACGCTCTACGACAAGGATGAGATCACGACCAACAAGAGCAACCGGATGTTCGGACGGTCGTGTGTGAACTGCCACTCGAACGTCCACGGGTCGAATCACCCGTCGGGGCAGTTCTACATGCGTTAGCAGCGGAGGTATACATTGCGCCAACATCTGCTGCTTTCCCTCTTCGGCTTCGGCCTCGCGGTGCTCGTGGCGGCCTCGCAGGCGTTCGCGCAATCCACCGCGGCAGCCCCAGCGCCGCAGGCTGCGGCACCAGCACCAGCCACCGATCTCGATACGCGCAGCTTGTTCGATACGCGGCCAAATCAGTTGCAGATTGGCGGGCGCTTCAGCAGCATCGATGGTGACCCGGCACGATTCCAGCGCTATCAGGACATCAGGGACGGTGTGCTGTTCACCGACGCCCGCTTTGAACGCAACGACCCTGGCGGCCGGTGGCTGTTCAATGCCGCCGCCGACAATGTCGGGTGGCGTGACCAGCACTACAGCGCCGAATACCAGCGCCCCGGCAAGTTCGTCGTGACCGGTCTGTGGGATCAGATTCCGCAGTTCTACAGCGTCGATACCAGGACGCCATTCTCGCCCGCTCCGAGTCCGCTGCAACTCGACGACACTGCGCAACTACAAGCTCAGAACGGCGGCGGCCTCAACGTCTATGTCCCGATTGCCAGCCAGTTCGATCTCATCGAGCGTCGCGACGTCGGGCATGTGAGCCTGGTGGCAACGCCGCGGCCGACGTTGGATCTCACGGCGAGTTTCACGACACAGAAACACAAAGGTGAGTTGCCGTGGGGCGCCAGCTTCGGATTCAGCAACGATGTCGAGGTGGCACTGCCGTACGACTCGCGGACCAACGACTTCAATCTCGGCGCCGAGTGGACGAACCACAAGCAGATGCTGCGCGTGGCGTACACCGGCTCATGGTTCGACAACCTGGACGACACGCTGACCTGGGACAGCCCGCTGCGGCTGACGGATTCGACGAGCGCACCGGGCCGCGGGCGGATGGCGCTGTGGCCGTCGAACACGGCGCAGACCGTGAGCGCGTCCGGTTATGCGAAGTTCGCGCATCGGACGCAGTTCACCGGATTCGTGTCGTTTGGATCGTGGACCAACGACGAGCCGCTGCAGCCGTTCACGATTAACGCGACGCTGCCACAGCTCGCGCTGCCGAGGACGAACGCCGATGCGCAGGCAGACGTGTTCTCGACCAACCTGAATCTCGTGTCGCGTCCACTGGACGAGTGGCGGTTCAGCGCGCGCGTGCGGCGCTACGACTACAGCAACCAGATGCCGCACACAGCCATCCCGCAGTTCATCAACTACGACACGTCGGTGACGACCTCGTCCACGGGTGGTCCCGAGTTGTATGCCCACAGCCGGACGAACTTCGATGCCGACGCCACGTGGAGCAAGCTGCAGCCGGTCTCGTTGACCGTGGGATACACGCGCAACAACACCGGCCACGACTTCCGCATCTTCGAAGGCACGGGCGAGAACGTGTTTCGCGTGACGGCTGATGCGGTTGGCTCGCAGTGGGTGACGTTCCGCGCTGACTACGAACACTCGGATCGAACAGGATCGGGGCTGGACGAGAGCCTCCTCGTGCAGATCGGCGAGCAGCCCGCGCTGCGGCACTACGACATCGCGGATCGAAACCGGAACAAGTTCACTGGCCAGATCGATATCGTCCCGAACGATCTCTGGACGTTCAGCGTCACGGGCGGCGGCGGCAAGGACAACTACGACGACAGCTATTTCGGGCTCCAGGAGTCGACGTTCTCTGTCTTCTCCGTCGCTGCCGATCTTCAGCGGCCCGATGGCTGGGGCGCGGGCGCTTCGTACAACTACGAGCACTATTCAGGATTTCAGCAATCCCGGAATGCGAATCCCGGGCAGGAAACGGACCCGCTGCGAAACTGGACGGCGGACTCGAAGGAGCGCGTGAACTACTTCTCGATCTACGCGAGGCCTCCACGGTTTGGACGGAACACCGAGGCGCGCGTGTCCTACGACTACAGCTACGCGGAGGGAAGCTACCTCTATGCGATTCCTCCGGGCAGCCCGATCACGCCGCCCAACCAGCTTCCGAACGTGTACAACAAGCTCCAGCAGTTGCACCTGGACGTCAGGCATCGCCTGACGAATCAGTGGGCGGCCACGCTCTCGTATCTCTACGAACCCTTTCGTGTCTACGACTTCGCCCTCGACCCGACTGTCGTGAACGGCATTGCTCAGCCAAGTTCGCTGGTGCTCGGATACGTGTACCGTCCGTACACCGCGCATGCTTTCGTTCTGGGCGCGCGATACTACTGGTAATCGAAGCACGACCTGTTCATCCATGGAGGCTGCATGCCGATCGCGTTCATGACGAAACGGACTCTCACGGTAGTGATCGCCGTAACACTCGGCGCTGCGCTGCTGCCATCGCTCGCAGCAGCGGGGCAGGACGCCAAGCGTGGGCAAGAGGTCTACGCGGCACAGAAGTGCCAGGGGTGTCACGCCATCGGCGGCAAAGGGATGAAGGCCAACCCGCTCGACGGCGTGGGGAAGAAGCTCTCGGCCGCCGACACCAAAGCGTGGATTGTCACTCCGAAAGAGATGGCCACGAAGAGCCAGTCGAAGGGTAAGCCGCCGATGCCAGATCGCTATGCCAAGCTGCCCGCCGCGGACATCGACGCGCTCGTGGCGTACATGCAGAGCCTGAAATAAGGGCGCCCGGTGGCTGGACGTGAGGCGCTCGCGCGCCATCCGCTCGCAATCGCAGGCGCGCTCATCACGACCTTCGCCGCAGTGGCCTTCATCGCGATGGCCATTGCGGTGGTGGCCGGCCTTTTCGACAACCCGTACGCCGGCCTCGTCGTCTTCGTCGCTCTTCCCGTCCTGTTCGTGGTGGGCCTGCTGCTCATCCCGGCAGGAATGTCGCTGCAGCGGCGCAAGCTGGAACGCGACCCGAGCGCCGCACGCGACTGGCCAGTCTTCGATTTCCGCAATGCCAGCGTCCGCCGGACGGCGCTCGCCATCACGGCCCTGACCGCCGTCAACATCATCATCGTCCTGCTGGCCGGCTACGGCAGCCTGCATTGGATGGAATCGCCCACCTTCTGCGGTCAGGTGTGCCACACGCCGATGCACCCGCAGTTTGCTGCCTGGCAGGCGGCGTCGCACTCACGCGTCGCGTGCGTCAACTGCCACGTCGGGGAAGGTGCCTCGGGATTCGTCCACGCGAAGCTTGCAGGTGTCCGGCAACTCGTGCACGTGGTGACGAACTCGGTCCCCATGCCGATTCCTCCCGGAGGCGACCTGCCTCCCGTCGAGCAAACCTGCCTCAACTGCCATCGTCCGGGAAATCCGGTCCCGGATCGGGTGCGCACGTTCCGCGAGTTCGCCGACGATGAAACGAACTCCGAGACGGCGACCGTGATGCAGATGCACATGGGCACGTCGCCGGCGTCCAAGCGGTCGATCCACTGGCACGCCGATCCGGCCAATCGCGTCGAGTACGTCGCGACAGATGCCGCCCGCGAAACGATCCCGTACGTGAAGGTGACGAACGCGAGCGGACAGGTCAAGGAGTACCGCGCAGCGGACACGACCGACGCAACGATCAACGATGGCACTCGGCGGACCATGGACTGCCGCGACTGCCACAACACGATAGGCCACCCGATTGCTCCGACGCCTGAACAGGCCGTCGATCGAGCCATTGCCGCATCGTCGATTGCGCGGGAACTTCCGTACGTGCGGCGTGAAGGCGTCAGACTGGTGAAGGCCTCCTATGCAAGTGAGGACGAGGCGGTGAAGGCAATTGAAAGCGGGCTCCGCGCGTTTTATTCGTCGCAGAGTACTGGTTCCGCGGATCCCAAAGCGCTCGACCGAAGCGTGGCCGGCCTTCAGGACGTGTATCGCCGGAACGTGTTCCCCTCGATGATGGTCTCGTTTGGTTCGTATCCGACGAACCGGGGCCACTTCACCTCCATGGGCTGCTTCCGCTGCCACGACGACTCGCATACGGCAAGTGATGGCTCCACCATCAGCGCTGAATGCGAACTGTGCCACACGCAAATCGAGACACCGTAAGACGTCCGCAGGACAAGCCATGACGAGCAGGCGCCGGATCACGGTCGACGGAAACGAAGCGGCCGCGTCGGTCGCGTATCGGGCGAGCGAGACGATCGCCATCTACCCGATCACGCCAAGCAGTCCGATGGCCGAGCTCTGCGACGAGTGGTCCAGCCGCAAGATCCCGAACCTGTGGGGCGCCGTGCCCGAGGTGGCGGAGATGCAGTCGGAGGCTGGCGCCGCGGGCGCGGTTCATGGCGCGCTGCAGGCAGGCTCGCTGGCGACGACCTTCACCGCGTCGCAGGGCCTGCTGCTGATGATTCCCAACATGTACAAGATCGCGGGCGAGCTCACGCCCTTCACGATGCACGTGGCCGCACGGACGTTGGCGACGCATGCGTTGTCGATCTTCGGGGATCACTCCGATGTGATGGCCTGCCGTCAGACCGGCTTCGCGCTCCTGTGCTCGAACTCCGTCCAGGAAGCGCACGACATGGCGGCCGTGGCGCATGCCTCAACGCTCGAGGCACGCATTCCCTTCCTGCACTTCTTCGATGGCTTCAGGACCTCGCACGAGGTCGCGAAGATCGAGGAGATCGCCGACGACGACCTGCGCGCGCTGATCGCGGAGCCATCGATCTACGCGCATCGCCAGCGCGGGCTGACCCCTGATCGGCCAGTGATCCGCGGAACCGCGCAGAATCCCGACGTGTTCTTCCAGGCGCGCGAAGCCGCCAATCGCTTCTACGACGAATGCCCCGAAGTCGTCGAACGCGCGATGAAGCGGTTAGCGGAGCTGACTGGCCGCCGGTACGGCCTGTTCGAGTACTTCGGCCACCCTGAGGCGGAGCGCGTGATCGTGATCATGGGATCGGGCGCCGACACCGTGCACGAGACTGTCGGGTACATGACGCCGCGCGGCGAGAGGGTCGGCGTTCTCAAGGTGCGGCTATACCGGCCGTTCGTGAGTACCGCGTTCCTGGCCGCACTGCCGCGCTCGGTCCGCAACCTGGCGGTGCTTGATCGCACCAAGGAGCCAGGTGCGATTGGTGATCCGCTCTATCTCGACGTGATCGCTGCGCTCGCTGAAGCGCACGCCGAAGGCCGCCTGCCATTCGCCACTCCGCCACGCGTCATCGCCGGCCGCTACGGCCTGTCGTCGAAAGAGTTCACGCCGGCGATGGTCAAGAGCGCGTTCGACGAGATGGCGAAGGACACGCCACGCCGCCACTTCACAGTCGGCATCGTCGACGACGTGACGCACACTTCGCTCGCCTGGGATCCGTCGTTTCGAACCGAGGCGGAGGATGTCTCGGCGTCGCTGTTCTACGGACTCGGGGCTGATGGCACAGTCGGCGCGAACAAGAACTCGATCAAGATCGTCGGCCAGGAGACGGATCTCTTCGCGCAGGGATACTTCGTCTACGACTCGAAGAAATCAGGGGCGATCACCGTCTCGCATCTGCGCACCAGCCGCAAGCCGATCAGGTCCGCGTACCTCGTCGATCGCGCCGGCTTCGTGGCCTGTCATCAGTTCGAGTTCGTGGACAAGATCGACCTGCTCGAGCACGCAGCACCCGGCGCGGCGTTTCTGCTGAACGCGCCGTTCGACACCGGAGCCGTGTGGGATCACCTGCCGAGAGAACTGCAGGAACAGATCATCGAGAAACGAATCCGCTTCTTTGCCATCGACGCCTACGACCTGGCGAAGCGCGCGGGCATGGGCACTCGCATCAACACGATCATGCAGACGTGTTTCTTTGCGATTTCCGGACTCCTGCCGCGCGACCAGGCGATCGCGCACATCAAGAAGGCCATCGAGAAGACCTACGGCAAACGCGGCCCGGAAGTCGTGCGGCGAAACTGCGAGGTCGTGGATCAGTCGCTCGCGAACCTGCACGAGATCCCGGTGCCTGCAGCCGTGAACGCGCGGTATGGCCGGCCACCACTGGTGTCGCAGAAAGCGCCGGACTTCGTGCAGAAGGTCACGGCCGTGATGCTGGCAGGCAAGGGCGACCTGTTGCCGGTGAGCGCGTTTCCAGTGGACGGTACGTGGCCCACGGCAACCGCGAAGTGGGAAAAGCGCAACATCGCGCGCGAGATCCCGGTGTGGGACTCGAAGATCTGCATCCAGTGTAACCAGTGTGCGCTGGTGTGCCCGCATGCGGCGATCCGCGCGAAGGTCTACGACGAGGGTTCGCTCGCCGCCGCGCCGCAGACGTTCAAGTCCACGCCTTATAAGGGCAACGAGCACAAGGGCAAGCACTACACGATCCAGGTGGCGCCCGAGGATTGCACCGGGTGCAATCTGTGCGTCAACGTCTGCCCGGCCAAGGACCGCACCAACCCGAAGCACAAGGCGATCGACATGCACCCCCAGGCGCCGTTGCGCGAGAGCGAGCGCGCCAACTACGACTTCTTCCTCGATCTCCCTGAAGTGAACCGAACCTCGATCATCCGGCTCGATCACAAGAGCTCCCAGTTCCTCGAACCGCTGTTCGAGTACTCGGGCGCGTGCGCCGGTTGCGGTGAGACGCCGTACCTGAAGATGCTCACGCAGTTGTTCGGGGACCGGTTGCTCATCGCGAATGCCACCGGCTGTACGTCGATTTATGGCGGCAACCTGCCGACGACGCCCTACACCACGAACCGGGACGGAAGGGGACCAGCGTGGGCGAACTCGCTGTTCGAAGACAACGCCGAGTTCGGATTCGGCTTCAGGATGGCGCTCGACGCGCACGTCGCCGCGGCCCGCGCCCTCGTCCAGCGCCTCGCGCCGCAGATCGGCGACGGCCTGGCCACGGCGCTGCTCGACGCGGATCAGTCGAACGAAGCCGGCATCGCCGCGCAGCGCGATCGCGTGCGTGCGCTGCGTGGTCCGCTCGCCGCGCAGACATCCGCCGAGGCGCGCCGGCTCGAGACACTTGCCGACTACCTCGTGAAGAAGAGCGTGTGGCTCGTCGGTGGTGACGGGTGGGCGTACGACATCGGATACGGCGGCCTCGATCACGTGCTGGCCAACCGGCGCGACGTCAACATTCTCGTCCTCGACACCGAGGTGTACTCGAACACCGGCGGCCAGCAGTCGAAGGCCACGCCGCTCGGTGCGGCCGCGAAGTTCGCTGCGGCCGGAAAGCCAGTGGGGAAGAAGGACCTCGGCCTGCTGGCCAACATGTACGGCCACGTCTACGTGGCCCGTGTCGCCTTCGGCGCGAAGATGGCGCAGACCGCCCAGGCATTTCTCGAAGCCGAGTCGTATGCCGGTCCCTCGCTGATCGTGGCTTACAGCCACTGCATCGCCCACGGATACGACATGGCCAACGGCGCCGCGCAGCAGAAGCTCGCAGTCGATTCCGGTGTGTGGCCACTCTATCGCTTCGACCCGCGCCGGCTCGTCAAGGGTGAGCCGCCACTCCACCTCGACTACGGCCCACCGAAGACGAGGGTAGCCGACTACCTGCGCAACGAATCACGTTTCCGGATGGTGGAGCGCGCCGATCCCGCGCAGTACAAGAAATTCGTCGCGGAGTCTCAGGCGGCTGCGCAGCGGCGCTATTCCGTGTACTCGCAACTCGCCGGCATCACCGTGCCTGTCGTCGAGGCGACGCCGGAAGGAGACGGACAGCCTGGTGAGGTCCGGCCAAAGCCGGACACTGTGTGACGCCAAGGAGCAGTCATGGATCTGAGCACCACATATGTCGGGATGCGGCTGCCGCATCCACTGATCGTCGGCGCGGGTCCTCTTGGAGATGACCCGGACACCGTGCGGGCGCTCGAGGATGCCGGCGCCGCGATGATCGTGCTCCGCTCGCTGTACGAAGAGGAAGTCACGCAGGAGCAGATGAGCGAGTTCGTCAACGTCGAAAGCTTCAGTGAGTCGTTCCCCGAAGCCACCAGCTTCGCGCCCGATCCACTGCTGTCACTCGGCCCGGACGAGTACCTCGAGCAACTTCGCGTGATCAAAGACGCGGTGGACATCCCGGTGATGGCGTCGCTCAACGGGATGACGCGCGGCGGCTGGCTCGAATACGCGCGCCTGCTCGAAGAGGCCGGTGCCGATGGCCTCGAGCTGCACATCTACCACGCAGCCAGCGACATGACGATGAGCGCGGCTGACGTCGAACGACAGGCGATCGACATCGTCAGGGAAGTCAAAAGCACTCTGCACATTCCGGTCGCCGTGAAGCTCGCGCCGCTGCTCACTGCGTTTGCCCATTTCGCGAAATCTCTCGACGAGGCCGGCGCCGACGCCCTGGTGCTCTTCACCCGCTTTCATCGCATCGACATCGATGTAGACGAGCTCGAGGTCGTACGCACGTTGCCGCTGTCTGATTCATCGGAGCTCCCGCTTCGTCTCCGCGGGACCGCAGCGCTGGCCGGGCGCATCAAGGCGTCGATCGCGATCACCGGTGGTGTGCACACGGGCCTCGACGTCATCAAGGCGACAATGGCCGGTGCGCACGGCACGCAACTGGTGTCGGCGCTGCTTCGTCACGGGCCGGATCACCTGCGCACGGTTCGCCGTGAGGTCGAGTCGTGGATGCGGGAGCACGAGTGGGAGTCGCTCAACGAGATGCGCGGCAACATGAGCCTCGAGCGCATCCCCGATCCTGCGACATACGAACGCGCGAATTTCAGGATGGCTCTGCGGTAACGGGCCTTCCCGCCGGTCACGCTTCGAGCCTCCGTTGATGGGGCGCCTGTGGGAGAGCGCAGCAGTGTCGCACACGATTCGCAGCGTCGTCACCGAGGTCCTCCAGGATCTCGGCAGGTCGTGGAGGGACCTCGCCCTCACCGACCTCGCCTGCAAGGTCGTGTCGTTCGCAGTGCTGACGCCGGCTAGTGTGTTGCTGTTGCGGTCGGTGATATCAGGCGCCGAGGGCCGCGTTATTGCCGACGTCGACATCGCGACGTTCTTTCTGACGAGGCCCATCGGGGTACTGACGCTCGTTCTCGGTGGCACTCTCCTCGTCGCGATCACGGCGATCGAGATAGCCTGCCTGATGGCCATTGGAGTTGCCGTCGCCAGGGGCAGCGCGCTGACGGTGAAAGGAGCGCTCGCGTTCGGAGTCGCGCGCGCGTTTCCCGTACTCCGCCTGACGGCGAACATGATCGTGCGTCTACTGGCTGGTCTACTGCCGTTCCTCTTGGCGGCGGGAGTTGCCTACTGGGCACTGCTCCGGGACTACGACATCAACTTCTACCTGGCCGTTCGGCCGTTGGCTTTCTGGGTGGCTGCCGGGTTGGCTGTCGTGCTGCTCGCTGGGATCGCAGCGCTGCTCGTGCGCACGATCGCCCACTGGGCGCTTGCGCTGCCGCTCGTTCTCTTCGAGGACGTCGCGCCACGGCGTGCGCTGGGCGAGAGCAGCCGACGGTCGGCCGGGTCTCGTGCCATCGTCGTCGCCGTGCTGGCATCGTGGGCAGCCTTAGCGGTGCTGCTGCTCGCCGCGGCTGGCGCGGTGCCCGAGATCATTGGCCGGAGCGTCGCGCCGCAGCTGGCAGGTTCGCTTGCGCCCTTGCTGCTGTTCATCACTGCGCTCGTTCTCCTCTGGGCTGTTCTTGGTCTCGCGGTCGGCATCCTGAACACGTCGTTGTTTGCGCTCGCCATCGTCCGGCTATACCTGCGCATCGGCGATGCGAGACCTCACGTGCCGGAGTCGGCCGCCTTGGAAACCCCCGGTCGACTTCCACGCTCTTTGGTAGGTGGTGCAGCAGCTGTCGTCATCCTCGTCCTCCTCGGGATCGCCCTTCTTGCGGCCGCAACGACGCGACGCAATCAGCCGGTGCGGGTGATTGCCCACCGCGGCTCGTCAGCGGCCGCGCCGGAGAACACGCTGGCCGCCTTCCGGTTGGCCGTCGAGCAGGACGCCGACTACATCGAGTTCGACGTCCAGGAGTCGGCGGACGGGGAAGTCGTGGTGATGCACGACAGCGACCTCATGCGGATGGGCGGGTCAGCGCTCAAAGTCTGGGAGGCAGATGCGTCGGCGCTCCAGTCGGTCGACATCGGTTCCCGCACGGCGCCAGCCTTCTCGTCGGAGCGCGTGCCCACGCTGGCCGAGACGTTCGCAGCGATCAAGGGCGGATCGCGCGCCGTCGTTGAGCTGAAGTCATACGGTCACGCACAACGTCTCGAGGAGAGAGTCGTTGCCATTGTCGAGGCCGCTGGCATGACGAACGACAGCATCTTCATGTCGCTCGATCACGCCATGGTGCGGAAGATCAAGCAGCTGCGACCCTCCTGGCGATCCGGCGTACTGGTTGCCAAGGCGATCGGCGATCTCACCTCACTCAATGCAGACTTCCTGGCGGTCGAGGCCCGGCTCGCCACGCGCGCGTTCGTACGGCAGGCGCATCGCGCGGGCCAGGATGTCTACGTCTGGACCGTGAACGACCCGGCATGGATGCTGGCGGCCATGAGCGCTGGCGTCGATGGCCTGATTACGGACCGGCCCGATCTGGGTCGCCGCGTCGTCGAACAACGCGCCGGGATGACCGACGCGCAACGCATAGCGGTGGCGCTGTTGATCCGGCTGGGCGCGCGGACTGACGCACTCGCTGCCGAGGATGCGCTGCGTCCGTAACTCTCGCAGGTCGAATTCGCCGGCGGAGTGGTGGTGGTCGCGTAAAGAGGCCAGCCGTATGAGCGACCCCGTTCGTCTCATCTTGAAAGCGCCGTTGTCGGGCGTTGTCGTGCCGCTCGCCAACGTACCGGATCCGGTCTTTGCTGGACGAATGGTCGGCGATGGCGTTTCGATCGATCCGGTGACGACCTCGCTCACCGCACCCTGTGACGGCCGCATCGTCCAGGTGCATTCCGCTGCGCATGCGGTCACGCTGGCCGCGGCTGACGGCGTCGAGATCCTGATGCATATCGGTCTCGATACCGTGCAGCTCAAGGGGCGCGGCTTCACCCCGCGAGTGAAGGCCGGCGATTCAGTGCGCGCCGGTGACGTCCTGATCGAGTTCGATGCCGACTACGTCGCCACGCACGCGAAAAGCCTGATGACCGAGGTCATCGTCACGTCGAGCGATCGCGTGGCCGCCATGCGGCACGCATCGGGATCGGTGACGGTCGGGACCGACACGCTCCTGGATATCACGCTGACGAACCGTGCCCCGGCCGCCGGCGTCGTCGCGTCGACGGCCGTCCGGTCCGAACCGCTCGTCATCTCGAATCCATCCGGGCTGCACGCGCGTCCGGCGGCCGTTCTCACCAGCCGCGCGAAGCAGTTCAGCGCCGATGTCCGTCTGCGACGCGGCGACACCGAGGTTAACGCCCGTAGCGTGGTCGCCATCATGGGACTCGAGATCGCCCGCGGCGACCGCGTCGAGATCATCGCGTCGGGGCCCGATGCCGACGAGGCGATACGAGTGTTGTCGCAGTTAGTCCGCG
>Ga0070674_100000199_pt1 | contig 28875 bp, 24 predicted proteins | sample KBSM33metaG_FD_65344 | JGI IMG/M metagenome (GOLD analysis project Ga0070674, IMG submission 65344) | Miscanthus rhizosphere microbial communities from Kellogg Biological Station, Michigan, USA - KBS M3-3 metaG | ecosystem: Host-associated > Plants > Roots > Rhizosphere > Soil ... | reverse complement strand
TTCACGCCGTCCTTGATCTTGTACTTCTTGCGCAGGTCGTCGCTCATGTTGGCGAGGTTGAGGCCGAGCGCCTTCTGCACCACCGGCTTGTCCGGCGCCGGCACGTCGGTCTTCACCGAGGCCTGCACCGGCGTGTCCTCGAGCCGGCCGAGCCGCACCGTCTTGGTCTCTTCCTTGCCCTTGCGGATGATCACCACGGGCACGTCCTTGCCGATCGGTGTGTCGCCGACGATCTTCGGCAGGTCGCGCATCTCCTTGATGTCCTTGCCGTCGAACTTCACGATCACGTCGCCCGGTTCGATCCCGGCGGGCTTGGCCGGTCCCTTGTCGTCGATGCCGGCAACCAGTGCGCCGCGCGTCGGCTTGATGCCGAGGCTGTCGGCGATCTCGTCGGTCACCTGCTGGATGCGCACGCCGAGCCAGCCGCGGCGCACTTCCTTGAACTCGCGCAACTGGTCGATGACGGCGAGCGCGGTGTTCGCCGGCACCGCAAAGCCGATGCCGATCGAGCCGCCCGAGGGCGAGATGATCGCGGTGTTGACGCCGACGACTTCGCCCTCGAGGTTGAACAGCGGCCCGCCCGAATTGCCGCGATTGATCGCCGCGTCGGTCTGGATGTAGTTGTCGTAGGGCCCCGAATTGATGTCGCGGTTGCGCGCCGACACGATGCCGGCCGTCACCGAGCCGCCGAGGCTGAACGGGTTGCCGATCGCGATCACCCATTCGCCGAGCCGCAGCTTTTCGGAATTGCCGAACTTCACCGCCTTGAGCGGCTTGTCGGGCTTCACGCGCAGCACCGCGAGATCGGTCTTGCTGTCCTTGCCGATCAACTCCGCCTTGAGCTTGGAGCCGTCATTGAACACCACGGTAATTTCGTCGGCATCCGCGATGACGTGATTGTTGGTCACCACGATGCCGGCCGCATCGATCACGAAGCCGGAGCCGAGCGAATTGACCCGGCGCGGCTGGCCGCCGCCCTTGTTCTCGCCCTGCCCGCGCCGGTTCTTGAAGAACTCCTCGAAGAACTCCTCGAACGGCGAACCGGGCGGAAGCTGCGGGCCCGGCCGCGCTTCGGGATTCTGGCCCGGTCCTTGGCCCGGTCCCTGGCGCGGCGTCGGGCTACCGGCCGCGACGGTCTGCGAGGTCGAGATATTGACCACCGCGTCGATCACCGCTTCGGCGACGTCGGCAATCTTGTCGGGGCCGCGTCCCTGCCCCTGCGCGGCGAGCGGGAAAGCGATTACCGCCGCAGCGGTCAGCGATAGCGCGGAGCGGCGGAATGCGGCGAGATAAGCGAAGGGGCCGGCCATAGGCATCAAAGCTCCGAAAAGGGTCAAGGAATCGCGCGACAGTGCCCCCGCACCCGCATGGACGCAAGGGTAGTATCGTCGCGGATTCACTAGGCCGGGGGATTGGGGCGGAAAGGCGGCTGGCCTGTGCTTTCCGAACGGCAACCGACCTTCGGGGCCTCGTCTTCCAGACCCGCTTTGCGCATTCCGCCCAGAAAAAGCTCCATCAGTTCGGGCGTCTGATAAGGAACGCTTGCCCTGATCCACGCGATCGATAGCTCGGGCTGCTCGCGTCGAATTGTTGTCAGCTCAGCGCGGGCTTCGGCGACGCGGCCGGCCAAAGCCAGGCTCGCGCAAAGCAGGCGCCGCGAGCCCAGGAACCCGGGCCGCAGACGCTGCGCTTCCAGCGAGTACCGGATAGCGTCTGCAAACCGGCCCGCCGTGAAATGTGCGACGGCGATCCCCCCGAAGAACAACGCCATTTCGGGGTCCAGCGGACTGAGTCTGATCGCCTCTTCGCCGTGCTCGATGGCCTCACGGTCACGCCCTGCGAAGGCAAAACCGCGGCTCACGTGGGAATGGGCGGCGGCCGAATTCGGATTGAGATGAAGCGCCTGGCGAAAAGACGCGATCGACTCGTCGGTGCGCCTTTCCATCAGGGCGCAGTAGCCGAGCGCGCAGTATCCCCAGGGATCGCGATCATCGAGTGCAATTGCCCGGGCGGCATGCTGGTGACTGCGGAGCAACCCTTGAGTTCGATCGCTCCAGCCCATGTGCGAGGCGAACACGAGACAAAATCCCAGAAGACTCTGCGCCGGCGCGTAGTCCGGATAGATCTCCACGGCCTTTTCGAGAGGCTCGATTGCCCGCTCGTAGTCCGCGCGCGTGAGCCGTCCGAAATGCGTCTTGGCGCGAGCGACGAGTTCCCAGGCTCCAAGATCGTCAGAAGTACGCGATAGGGCCCGAACGCCCTCCGCGGCCAGGAGGTGAGGCTCGATCGCTCCCGCGACGCTGCGGGTGATCTCGTCCTGCATGGCGAAGATGTCGCCGATCTCGCGGTCGTAGCGTTCGGCCCAGTGATGGCCGCCGCTGATCGCATCGACGAGCTGCGCGGTGATGCGCAACCGGTTGCCGGCCCGGCGTACGCTGCCTTCGAGCACGTAGCGCACGCCGAGCGCGCGCGACACGTCCTTCACGTCGACCGCGCGGTTCTTGTAGACGAACGACGAATTGCGCGCGATGACGAACAGCCAGCGGATGTGCGAGAGGCCGGTGATCAGGTCCTCGGAAATGCCATCGGCGAAGTGATCCTGATCGGGATCGTCGCTCATGTTGGCAAACGGCAGCACCGCGATCGAGGGACGATCGGGCAGCGGCAGTGCCTTCTCGCCAGAGACAGGCAGCGGGCGGACCGATGACGCCGCCTTGGCGATGAAGCGGTAGCCGCGGCGGTGCAGCGTCTCGATGTAGCGCGGGCGCCGCGCGTCGTCGCGAAGGGCTTTGCGGAGTTCCTGGATGCAGGTGACTAGCGCGGCGTCGCCCACCGCGACTTCAGGCCAGACCGCGGCGAACAACTCCTCCTTGGTGATCACGTCACCGGGGCGCTCGGCAATGAAGGACAGCAGCGCGAGCGCCTTCGGCGTGAGGTGGACCTCGCGCGCGCCGGACATCAGTCCGGCGCCTGGCTCAAGACGATAGCGACCGAAGGTAACCGTCCGATCCTGCATGAGTTTCTCCGGTTCCGAGGATAGCACACGCCTCCCATAGAAATCCCGTTTCTCGCTTATGACTTCCGCTCCGCGGCCTTCTACCGTCGCGCCTAGCGCGATTTGGAGGGAGACAGCCATGTCGAGATACCTCGGACTAGTTTTCGCAACGGCCGCATCGGTCGCCGCAACGGCGCTGCCGGTCCCCGCGCGTGCGCAGCAGGACGACACCGAAAAGCAGTTTGGCATCGTTCATTTCGAGACCTCGTGCAACGAGACGGCGCAACGGCGCTTCGACCGCGCGATGCGCTATCAGCATTCGTTCTGGTACCAGTCATCGAAGGAGATCTTCGAGGAGACCCTCAAGGCCGATCCGCAATGCGCCATCGCATACTGGGGCATCGCGCTGAGCCTGCTGTGGAATCCGCATGTCCCGACGCCAGCGAAAAATCTCGCCGAGGGCGCCGCCGCCATCGCGAAGGGAAAGAGCATCGGCGCCAAAAGCCAGCGCGAGCGTGACTTCATCGACGCGCTGGCCGTGATGTATGCGGATCACGACAAGGTGCCGCATGGCGCGCGGGTGCAGGCCTATCTCAAGGCGATGGAGGCGCTGGCGGCGCGCTATCCGAACGACGACGAAGCGCAGATCTTCTACGGCATCACGCTCAACGTCGCGGCCTCACCCAACGACAAGACCTACGCGAACCAGCTCAAGGGCGCGGCGATTCTGGAGCCGATCTTCAAGCGCCAGCCGCGGCATCCGGGCGTCGCGCATTACCTGATCCACCTCTACGATACGCCGGCATTGGCCGACAAAGGGCTCGAAGCCGCGCGGCTCTACGCCAAGATCGCCCCGGGCGCCGCGCACGCGCAGCATATGCCGTCGCATATCTTCACCCGCGTCGGCTACTGGAAGGAGTCGATCGACTCCAACAGGGAAGCGCAGCGCGTCGCCAAGCAGTCCAACGACTTCCACGATCAGCTGCACGCGATGGACTACCAGGTCTATGCGTACCTGCAGCTCGGACAGGACAGCGCTGCCAAGGCCGTGCTCGACGAGATGACGGCGATTACCGGATTCACGGAAACGTTCCTGCCCGGACCGTATGCCCTGGCGGTGTCGCCGGCGCGCTACGCGGTCGAACGCCGTGACTGGAAGGCTGCAGCCCAGCTCGAAGTCCGTCCGAGCCCGCTCGCGCATGTGCAGGCGATGACGCATTTCGCCCGCGCGCTCGGAGCGGCCCGCTCCGGCAATGCCGAAGCCGCCAGGGCGGACGTCGCGAAGATTGCCGAGTTGCGCGACAAACTGCGCGCCGCGAAGGACGCCTATTGGAGCGAGCAGGTCGATATCCAGTGGCAGGTCGCAAGCGCCTGGGCGCTCTACGCCGAGGGCAAGCACGCCGACGCGCTCGCAGCCATGAGCGCCGCCGCGGACGCCGAGGACCGCACCGAAAAACATCCGGTGACGCCCGGCGTGCCGACTCCCGCGCGCGAGCTCTATGGCACGATGCTGCTCGAACGCGGCATGGCCAAGGAAGCTCTCGCGGCGTTCGAGGCGGTCATGAGCAAGGAGGCGAACCGTCTCGGCGCCATGATCGGGGCCGCGAAGGCCGCCGAAAAGCTTGGCGACGCCGCCAAGGCGCGCGAGCACTATGCCAAGGCCGTCGCGCTCGCCGCCAATGCCGACGCGAGCCGGACCGAAGTGGCGGACGCGCGCGCGTTCCTGGCAAAGATGTAGGCGCCGGCCGACGATTGCGATGGACAGGGTCTTCGCAATCATCCTCGGCGTCGCACTCGGTCTCGGCAGTGCCGTCGGCGCGATCGCTCTCCTGAAAAGCGGCCCGGCTGACGGCACCCTTCATCCGGTCTGGGCCGAAGTGCAGTGGCCGTTCTCCATCGATCAGTGGGGCCGCGGCAAGGCGTTCCGCTGCAAGGCTGCCGACTGCGGTGCGGACGTGAGCCTCTATCTGCGTGCGAAGATCGGCTTCTGCAATTGCGTGACCGGCGTGTCGGATGACGCCGAGCTCGACCGCATGAGCGATTTCGATCTCGTCGGCGAAGCCACGCCGCTGGGCGCCGGTCGGCACATCGCAATCGGGCGGATGCAGGGGCGCAGCCGCGCCTACGCGCTGCCGCAGACGACGGGCAAGACCGCGAGCAAGACCGCGATATCGGTTGCCTTCAACGACCGTTGCGACATGGTGGTCGCCACCGCCGTGATGCCGCACGACCGGCCGGCCGCAATAGAGCCAAGTGTGATCGTGTTCCTCAACAGCGGTACCGTCTTGCGCTGGGCCGAGATGACGCTCGGCCTGTAAGGCCTGGTCCTATCCCCGCACGAACCACACCAGCAGCACCCCGAGGATCGCCGACGCGATCCCGACCACGCGCAGCGGCCCGTCGGCGGTTTCCAGCACATGCGCCATCGCGTTCTTCGCCGCCGACGGGCTGACGGCGAAGATCAACCCCTCGATCACGAACACGAGGCCGAGTGCGACGATGAAATCCGCCATGCGGGAACAACCGGTAGTGCGCCGCGCGCGGAGCGCGGCGCAAGCTGGCGGATACTAGCCTATTTTTTTGCGTCTTCGCGCGGCCGGCCGGCCGGATCGGCGAAATAGCGGAAGAAGTCGCTGTCCGGCTTCAGCACCATGCGGGTGTCGTTGTGGCGCAGCCCGGACTCGTAGGCCTGCATCGAGCGGTAGAAGGCGAAGAAGTCGGGGTCCTTGCCGAAGGCTTCGGCGAAGATGCGGTTGCGTTCCGCTTCTCCCTCGCCGCGCATGGTATCGCCTTTCGACTGCGCGTCGGCAATGATGACCGTGATGTCGCGGTCGGCGCGAGCGCGGATCTCCTGCGCGCGCTGCGAGCCCTGGGCGCGGAACTCAGTCGCCTCGCGTTTGCGCTCGGACTTCATGCGTTCGAAAACGGCCTGGCTGTTCTCGGCCGGCAGATCGGCGCGGCGGATGCGCACGTCGACCACCGTGATGCCGAAGGCGGCCGCCTCGCGGTCGACTTGCTCGCGCACGCGCGCCATCAGCGCGGCACGGTCGTCGCGCACCACATGGGTGAGCGTCGCCTCGCCGAGCACGCGGCGCAGCGCGGCGTTGAGCAGGGTCGAGAGCCGCGAGTTCGCGGCATCGACCGTGCCGACCGATTGATAGAACAACAGCGCGTTGTTGATGCGGTAGCGCGCGAAAGCATCGACCACGAGCCGCTTCTGGTCCGATGCGATGACTTCCGCCGCCGCGTTCTCCAGGTCGAGGATGCGCTTGTCGACGTAGATCACGCTGTCGATCAGCGGCAGCTTGAAGTTCAGCCCCGGCTCGGTGACGATTTTGACCGGCTGGCCGAGCCGCACGACCAGCGCGAGCCTGGTTTGATAAACCGTGAACAGCGACGAGTATCCGACGATGGCCGCGATCACGGCAAGAACGGCGAGAACGCCGCCGGCGATACCGAGCTTCATTGGGTGCCTCCCGTCGCCGGACGCCGTACCATTTCGTTCAACGGCAGGATCGGTACGACCCCGCTGTTGTTTCCGCCCTGCGTGGAGGAACCGGAATCGAGGATGATCTTGTCGGTACCGCCGAACACGCGCTCCATCGTTTCGAGATAGATGCGCTGACGCGTGACCTGCGGCGCCTTCTTGTATTCCTCATAGACCTTGCCGAAGCGCGAGGCCTGACCGGTCGCTTCCGCGACCGTCTGCGACTTGTAGGCTTCCGCGTCCTGCAGGATCTTCGAGGCCTGTCCCTTTGCCTCCGGGACCTTCTGGTTGGCGTAGGTCTCGGCTTCGTTCTGCAGGCGCACGAGGTCGGCGCGTGCCGCCTGCACCTCGCGGAAGCTCTCGATCACCTGCGCCGGCGGATCGACCTTCTGCATCTGCACCTGCGTGACCTGGACGCCGGCCTGATACGTATCGAGCACCTTCTGCATCAACTCGTGCACCGAGGTCTCGATCGATTGCCGCGCGCCGGTCAGGATCGGCTGGATGTCGGAGCGGCCGACCACCTCGCGCATCGCGCTTTCGGCCACCGCCTTCACGGTGCCTTCCGGATTCTGGATGTTGAACAGGTAGTCCTTGGCGCCGCCGACCTTCACCTGCCAGAACACCGACACGTCGATGTCGACGATGTTCTCGTCGCCGGTCAGCATCAGGCTCTCTTCCGGAATGTCGCGGATCTGCTGCGAGGTGCGGCGCGGATCCTCGATCAGCCGCATGCCGATGTCGATGCGGTTGACGCGCGTGACCTTCGGCGTGAGCACGGTCTCGATCGGATACGGCAGGTGGTAGTTCAGCCCCGGCTGGGCGTCGCGCGTGTACTTGCCGAAGCGCAATACCGCGCCGAGTTCGTCCGGCTCGACCTTGAAGAAGCCCGAGAAGCCCCACACGAGCAACGCCGCGACCACGATCAGCAGGACGCCGCGGCCGCCGAGATTGCCGCCCGGCAACACGCTTTTCAGCTTGTCCTGGCTGCGGCGCAGCAATTCCTCGAGGTCGGGCGGCGTCGGCCCGGACGATTGCGGTCCCTGGCCCCACGGCCCCTTGGAGCCTCCCGAGCCCCACGGGCCGCCGCCTTGATTACTCCATGGCATGAAAATCTCTCCGGCCCGGCGAATCCCGTCTGGTTCCGAGCGCTTCCGTGCGGGGTTATATGGGACGCGTCCATGGCTTTCAACGCAGGCGCGCTGCTGCGGCGCAGCGTCGCGGAGGAGCCTTAATTGACCGGGGGTTGGCGGCTTTTCTTCAGATAGGTCACGAAATCGAACCCCGCATCGTCGTCCGGCCCCGCCGCGTGGCTTTCGCGCTCGCTTTCGCGCCACAGCGCCGGGTCGATCGCGGGAAATCGTACATCACCCTCCGGGCTCGCATGGATCTGCGTGATCTCCAGCCGGTCCGCGAACGGCATCGCCTGCGCATAAATGTCCCCGCCGCCGATCACCATGACGGCGTCCGCCCCGCGGCGCAGCGCGTCGCCGCGCGCCACCTGTAACGCAGCTTCGAGGCCGGGCGCGACGAGAAAACCGGGGGCGGTGAACGCGGGATCGCGCGTCACCACGATGTTGGTCCGGCGCGGCAGCGGCCTGATCGCGAGCGAGAGGTAGGTCTTGCGCCCCATCACCACCGGCTTGCCGGCGGTGAGCGCGCGGAAATGGCGCATGTCGTTTTTCAGCCGCCACGGCATCGTGCCGCCCTGTCCGATCACGCCATTGTCGGCGACCGCCGCGATGAGCACGATCTGCATCAGCCGTTCGCTTTCGCGAGCCGCGTCAGCGCGTCGCCCGAGACGCGCACGACCGTCCACTCGTCCAGCAGGACGCCGCCAAGCGATTTGTAGAATTCGATCGACGGCGTGTTCCAGTCGAGCACCGACCATTGCAGCCGCGCCCAGCCGTTCTCCACGCACTTGCGCGCGAGATGGACCATCAGCGCCTTGCCGACGCCGCGCCCGCGGAATGCCGGCCGCACGAAGATGTCCTCGAGATAGATGCCGGGCCGGCCGCTGAAGGTGGAGAAGTTCAGGAACCAGACTGCGAAGCCGACGGGTTCACCGTCCCATTCGGCGATATCGCAGAACACGCGCGGCTGTTCGCCGAACAGCGCCGCGTCGATCATCGCTTCGGTTGCCTGGACCTCGTGCTCGAGCTTTTCGTATTCGGCAAGCTCGCGCACGAACTGGAAGACGAGGGATGCCTCGCCCGGACGTGCGGGGCGGATCGCCAGCGATCCGTCCGTCACACCGCGACCTCGGCCTTGATGTGCGGATACGCCTCGTAGCCTTCGAGCGTGAAGTCCTCGTAGCGGAACGCGAACAGGTCCTTCACCGCCGGATTGAGCCGCATCACCGGCAGCGGCTTCGGCGCGCGCGAGAGCTGCAGATGCGCCTGCTCGAGATGATTGAGATAAAGATGCGCGTCGCCGAGCGTGTGGATGAACTCACCGGGCTTCAGCCCCGTCACCTGCGCGACCATCAGGGTCAGCAGCGCATAGGACGCGATGTTGAACGGCACGCCCAGGAACGTGTCGGCCGAGCGCTGGTAGAGCTGGCAGGAGAGCCGCCCCTCCGCGACGTAGAACTGGAACAGGCAGTGGCACGGCGGCAGCGCCATCCTGTCGACGTCGGCCGGATTCCACGCGGTGACGATCAGCCGGCGCGAATCCGGGTTCTTGCGGATCATCTCGACGAGCTTGCCGATCTGGTCGATCGTGGCGCCGTCCGCCGCCGGCCATGAGCGCCATTGCTGCCCGTAGACCGGCCCGAGATCGCCGCGCTCGTCGGCCCATTCGTCCCAGATGCGCACGCCGTGATCGTTCAGGTATTTGATGTTGGTGTCGCCGGCGAGAAACCAGAGCAGCTCGTGGACGATCGACTTCACGTGCAGCTTCTTGGTCGTGACCAGCGGGAAGCCGTCGGCGAGATCGAAGCGCATCTGATGGCCGAACACCGAGCGCGTGCCGGTGCCGGTGCGGTCGCGCTTCTCCACCCCCTCGCGGAGGATGCGTTCCATCAGCTCGTGGTACTGGCGCATGGATGAGCTCTGCCGACTCGTCCGTGCACCATAGCGCTGCGCGCCGCGGCGGCGAAGCGGTCGAGCGTACTTGTGCACGCGTCGGACGGCATGCAAGTTCCACCAAAGAGCGGGAGGACGCGATGATCACGCGCAGGTATTTTCTTGGCGCATCAGCGGCTTGCGCGCTGGCCGCGCCGGCCGGCGGGCAGACCTTTCCCGACAAGCCGATCCGGCTGATCGTGCCGTCGGCGCCGGGCGGCCCGACCGACATTCCCGCGCGCCTCCTCTCGCAAATTCTCCCAAAACTGGGCCAGCCGGCCATCGTCGAGAACCGCCCGGGCGCGGGCGGCGCGATCGGTGCGCGTGCGGTCGCGACCGCCGCGCCCGACGGCCTGACCCTGCTGATCGGCAACACCAGCGTGCTCGCGGTGATCCCGGCAGTGACGGCGAGCGCCGGCTACGATCCGGCGAAGAGCTTTGCGCCGGTCGCGAAGATCAGCGAAAGCTACCAGATCCTCGTGGTGCATCCGTCGGCGCCGTGGAAGAGCGTGAGCGAGTTCGTCACCGACGCAAAAGCCAATCCGGGCACGTTCAACGTCTCGCACACCGGCGCGGGCGGCCTGCCGCATCTCACCGCCGAACTGTTCAAGTCGAGCACCGGCGCCGACCTCGTCGGCGTGCCGTACAAGAGCGGCGGCGAAGCGCTGACCGCCGTGCTCGGCAGCCAGGTGCATTGCACCTTCGAGGCGATCTCGATCCTGCTGCCGCAGATCCGCGACGGCAAGGTGCGCGCGCTGGCGATCACCAGCCGCACGCGCACGCCGCTCGCACCGGACATCCCGACCATGATCGAGGCCGGCGTGGCGGACTACGACGTCTCGACCTTCTACGGCGTGGTCGCACCGGCTGGCACGCCGCGCGAGATCGTCACGAAGCTCAACGCGGCGATCAACGAAGGCTTCTCGGCGGATGAGATGCGCGCCGCGATCACCAGGCTCGGCAGCACGCCGGCGCTGGGCACGCCCGAGGCGTTCGGCGCCTTCATGGCGGCACAGAGCGCGAAGTGGGACGGCGTGGCGAAGAAGGCGGGGATCAGGATTGATTGAACTCGCGCGCCTGTCGCTGGGCGAATGCAAAACGGCCCGCCGATCCGGCGGGCCGCTCGCTATCCGAAACACGCGTCGCGAAGATCAATTCACCTCCGCGCCCGCCTCCTTGATCACCTTGCCCCACTTGTCGACTTCGCTCTTCACCAGCGCGCCAAGCGCTGCGCCGCCACGGCGCGGGCCGTCGGGGATGTCGCTGCCGAGATCGAGCAGGCGCTTGCGCACGCCCTCGTCGTCGAGCGCCTTGGAGAGCGCGTCGGAGAGCTTGTCCACGATCGGCTTCGGCGTGCCCTTCGGGGCGAACAGCGCGTTCCAGGCCGACGCCTCGAATTCCGGCAGGCCGGCTTCCTTGGTGGTCGGCACGTCGGGGAGCGACGGATTGCGCGCCGCGGTCGCGATCGCGTAGACCTTGATCGTGCCGCCATTGATCTGTGGCACCGCGTTGACGATCTGGTCGCACATGTAGTCGACCTGTCCGCCGACCAGCGCGTTCATCGACGGTCCGGTGCCGTTGAACGGGATCGTGGTCGGCTTCACCTTCATGATCGAGTTGAGCAGCAGGCAGGTGGTGAACGACACCGAGCCGACGCCGGCATGCGCGTTGTTGAGCTTGGTCTCGTTCGCCTTCACGTGGGCGACGAATTCCTTCAGGTCCTTGGCGGGAAAATCCTTCTTGGCGAGCACGAGGATCGGCGTGCCGGCGATCATACCGACCGGCTCGAAGTCGGTGCGCGGGTCGTATTGCAGCTTCGGATAGAGCGCCACGGACGCCGCATGCGTGCCCATGTGGCCGGTGATGAGCGTGTAGCCGTCGGGCGCGGCGCGCTTGGCGCGGGTCGATGCGGTGGTGCCGCCGGCGCCGACCACGTTTTCGATCACCAGTTGCTGGCCGAGCGTGCGCGACATGTGCTCGCCGACGATGCGCGAGATCACGTCGGTCGGTCCGCCGGCCGCGAACGGCACGATCAGGGTGATCGGACGGGTCGGATAATCCTGCGCGGAGGCCGATACGGCCGTCAGCGCCAACGCTGCCAGCGTACCGGCAGCCCGCGTGAACCACGTCATGGCAATTGTTCCTTCTGCAACGTCCCCCAAATGCGAACGGGCAGCTAGCACGCTGCCCGTCGCCCAAGGGTAGGACCGATCGTCGCGGTCAGGTTACGCAGTGGCGCATGATCTTGTCCGAAAACCGGTTTCCACTTTTCGGGATCATGCGCTCAAGCCTCTCCCTCGACGAACACCTCGTCGCGCTTGCTGCGGATCATCGGCATCACCGCCAGGACCAGCAGGAGCGCCGCAAGAAAGAGCAGCCCGCCCGAGATCGGCCGCGTGACGAAGGTGGTCGGATCGCCGCGCGCGATCAGCATGGCGCGGCGCAGGTTTTCCTCCATCAGCGGGCCGAGCACGAAGCCGAGCAGCATCGGCGCCGGCTCGAAGTCGTGCTTGACGAACCAGTAGCCGACGAGGCCGAAGGTCGCGACCATGATGGCGTCGGCCGGCGCGTTGTTGATCGAGTAAACGCCGATCGCGCAGAAGATCAGGATCGCGGGGAACAGCATGCGGTAAGGCACGCGCAGCAGCCGCACCCACAACCCGACCAGCGGCAGGTTGATGACGACGAGCATCAGGTTGCCGACCCACATCGAGGCGATCAGGCCCCAGAACAGGTCCGGCTGCTTGGTCATCACCTGCGGTCCCGGCACAATGCCGTGGATCGTCATCGCGCCGACCATCAGCGCCATCACGGCGTTGGGCGGGATGCCGAGCGTGAGCAGCGGAATGAACGAGGTCTGCGCCGCCGCGTTGTTGGCGCTTTCCGGCGCCGCCACGCCTTCGATCGCGCCGTGGCCGAAGCGCTCCGGCGTCTTCGACATCTTCTTTTCGAAGGTGTAGGCGGCAAACGCCGCGATCACCGCCCCGCCTCCCGGCAGGATGCCGAGGATGGAGCCGAGGATCGTGCCGCGCCCGATCGCCGGCGCCGCCACCTTGAAGTCGGGCCAGGTCGGCATCAGGCCGGTGACCTTGCTTTGCACGATGTCGCGGCTCTCGGTCTGCTCCAGGTTGCGCATGATCTCGGCGTAGCCGAACACGCCCATCGCGACGGTAACGAAGCCGATGCCGTCGGCGAGTTCCGGAATGTCGAACGCCATGCGTGACTGGCCGGTCTCGATGTCGGAACCGACCGTCGAGAGCAGCAGCCCGAACAGGATCATGGCGATCGCCTTGAGGATCGAGCCTCTGGCGAGCACCACCGCGAAGACGAGGCCGAGCACCATCAGCGAGAAATATTCCGCCGGCCCGAACAGCAGCGCCAACGATGTCAGCGGCGCGCCGAGCGCTGCGACCAGCACGGTGGAAAAGCAGCCCGCGATGAACGATCCGATCGCCGCGATCGCGAGCGCGGGGCCGGCGCGGCCCTGCTTGGCCATCTGGTGGCCGTCGAGCGCGGTGACCACCGAGGAGGATTCGCCCGGGATGTTGATCAGGATCGACGTGGTCGAGCCGCCATACTGCGCGCCGTAATAGATGCCGGCGAGCATGATCAGCGCGCCGACCGGCGGAAGGCCGAAGGTGATCGGCAGCAGCATCGCGATCGTGGCGAGCGGTCCGATGCCGGGCAGCACGCCGATCAGCGTGCCGACCATGGCGCCGACGAAGCACAGGAAGATGTTCATCGGGAACGGGATCGAAATGCCCAGGAACCCGATCTTGAGATCCACGAACTGGAAGACGACGCCGAAGCCGAGCGCGAGATTTTGGATGAGATCCATTGGTCGGCCCCCTAGAACCGCGGCCAGAGTTGCAACGGCAGGTTCAGCCCCCACGGGAACAGCAGCGAGCAGAACAGCGTCAGCACCGCGGCCCAGATCAGCGTTTCGACCCAGCGGATCTCCTCGGTCGCGTAGGCCGAGACGACCAGCGACACGAAGCTCGCGAACACGAGCCCGAGCGGGCGCACCGTGACGGCGAAGATCAACGTCGCGGCGGTGATGAACAGCGGGCCGCGCGGCGCCACGCGCATCAGCGGGAACGCGAGCCCCAGCACCACGATGGCGCCGACCGCCGCCACCATGATGTCGGGCGAAACCCCCGAGACGATGTGGCCGATGCGGTTGGAATAATAGGTGATCGGGATCAGTACCGCGACCAGCAAGCCGCCGCCGAGCGGACCGGAAAACGCGAACGGCTCCTCCGGTGGACCGTCGGTGAACAGCCCGACCGCGGAAACCGCGACACCGAGGAAGATCATCGCGTAGGCGAACATCCGCGGCGCGGTGCCGGGGCCGAACGCGAAGCCGCGCATGCCGGGCAGATCGCTACAGGCCCACAGCGCGAACAGGCCCATCCCGACCAGCAGCGCGCCGCCCATGAAGTCTTTCGGACTGCGCAGCGGCAAGATCAGCGCCGCGATACCGAGCACCGCCAGCGGCAGCGAATACGCGCCGGACGCCAGCCTGGCGTAGAATTCCGGTGGCTTGCCGAAAATCACGCCGAGAACCGGGCCGGCCAGCGCGAGCACAAAAAATATCGACGCGACCCGATGATGGTGCGGCAAGCCGCCCGCATCGTGGCGCGCTACGCCAGCTCCGCCTGCTTCGGACATCCCCTCACTCCCATTCAACCAGCTGTCCCGCACGCGTTCTTACCGGCGTGTTGGTTCATGCCTAGCACAGTCGCCGCATCCCCGGCCAAACAAAAGCGACAAATGCGCGCACGGTCAACGGCGGATTTTGTTTGCCCTCATTTCGGGCAGTTGCGCTGCGGCAAAACCCAGCCCGCGCAGGATGATCGGCTGAGCAAGAGAGACTTTCGTTCAGCGGCGCCGCTCACACGAAGCCGAGATAACCGAGCGTACCTGCGAGCGCGAACAGCCACAACGGATTGAAGCGCGTCCAATAGGCAACCGCGGCGGTCGCGAGCGTGATCGCGACCGCTACCAGGTTCCGGTCGGCGGCGCGCGCGATGACAAAGACGCCGGCCGCGAACAGCCCGACCGAGACGGGGACCAGCCCCGCCTGCAGCACGATGCGCCAGTGCGCGTGCTTGAAGCGGTCGAAGGTGCGGCTGACGTAATAGGTGATCACGCAGGTCGGCCCGCACATCGCGAAGGTCGCGACCAGCGCGCCCGGAATGCCGGCCGCCTGATAGCCGATCAGCGTCACCACGATGATGTTCGGTCCGGGCGAGGCCTGCCCGATCGCGAACAGGTCGGCAAACTGCCGGTCGGTCATCCAGTGCGACACGTCGACCGCCTGGCGGTGCATTTCGGGAACCACCGCCATGGCGCCGCCGATGGCGAACAGCGACAGCAGCGCGAAATGCGCCGCGAGAGTCCCGAGCGTGTCGAGTTTCATCGCCGCACCCACCAGGCGAGCGCAATGGACAGCGGCGCGAGCACGAGCAGCACGTAAGGCAGCGGCCAGCGCATCACGCCGACCGCGACGAAGCCGGCCGCGGCGATGACGAGCGCGCCCGCGCCTTCGCGCAGCAGCGGCTGCGCCATCTTGATGACGATCGCGCCGATCAGCCCGGCCGCTGCCGCAGCGACCCCGGCGAGGATGCGCTGCAGCGCATCGATGTCGCCATAGCGCCCGTAGAGCGCGCCGAGTGTCAGCACGATCGCCATCGGCGGCAGCAGCAGGCCGGCGAGCGCCACGGCCGCGCCCGCCGGCCCATGCAGCCGCCCGCCGAAAATGACCGCGAGGTTGACGACGTTGGCGCCGGGCAGGAACTGCGACACCGCGAACGCCTCGTTGAACTCCTGCGCCGTCATCCAGCGCTTCTCGTCCACGATCGCGCGCCGCGCCCATGGCAGCACGCCGCCGAACCCGTGCAGCGCCATCGAGAAGAACGCGCGGAAGAGTTCGGAGAGCGAGGGCGGCGGGACGGGTGTGTTTTGATTCGCGGGAGGGGGTGGGGGATCGGCGGGCAAATCGGTCATGTGTGAGTGGTAGCGCCGGGCCGTGTGAGGCGCCAGCACGCGCGGCGCGGTCCTTATATGTCCTCCAGCCGCACGCCGCGTCCCGCCCGCAGGCTCTTCCGCGCCTTCTCGATCCGCTGCAGAAAGCGCGGATCGTTTTCGAGGCGATAGTCGAACCAGTCGTCCTCGCTTTCGAAACCGATCAACACCCCAGCCGGCTTGCCGTGCCGCGTGATGATGATCTCTCCCTTTTCGGATTCATGCAGAAAGCGCGAAAAATCATCCTTGATCTCCGACAGCGGAACCTGCCTCAGGCCCGGCTTGCGAACTGTGTCACCCATGACTCCGCCTCCGATTTGGCAACGACCGCGAGAATCTCGACGGCCGACGCGGAAACATCATAGAAAACCCGTACCTCGGCTATGCGCAGTCGGTGTTGCGGCCGAGTTATGCCGCGCAACCGCTTGATCCGGCTGCGACTCGTTTTCTTCGGTTCGTTGCGAAGGTGCAATTCGATACCGGATCGAACCGCGCCCGGCTCGTGACGTTCTCCAGCCTCCTCCCTGCGGCGGTCCGTCCACGCTCGCGGTTGAGCGGAAAGGCGCACGAAACCGCCCTTTCTTCTTAACCCCTCCCCGCCTATATTGGGGGTGCCGTCCCGCAAGGGTCGGCTATGGCGATAAACGGGCGTCGTAATAAACCTATCGGACCCGGGGGCAGTACCCGGCGGCTCCACCATCAACTCACTGGGACAGTCCCGGCGAGAGCCATGGACCTGAAGCGACTGGTGAGTTGCTGAGGGGGCCGAAACAGGATCGACGAGGGCGTAAAGGACGTGCTTTTGCCCGAGATGGCTCCGACGTAACGGGCCAATCCATAGTTGCCAACGACAACTATGCTCCGGTAGCGCAGGCCGCGTAAGCGGTTTGTAATACCGATACTTAAAGTCCTGACGGGATAAGCTCCGGCAGGCGGGGTTCGGAGGCACCTGGCAACAGAAGCCTCCACCTTCATTTTTCCTCTGAAAATCACTGCACGTGCGGCTCTACGCCTGTAGAATGGGGGGGCGCGTCACACCGATTCCGGTCACCCATGCCCGTCGATCACATCCGCTACGATCTCCTGACCCAGCAAGCGCTGCGCGCCGTGGTGCGCCGCGTGCTCGGCGATGTGGCCAAGACCGGGAGCCTGCCCGGCGAGCACCATTTCTACGTGACGTTCGATACCCGCATGCCGGGCGTGAAGATGTCGACGCGGCTGCGCGCGCAGTATCCGGAAGAGATGACCGTCGTGCTGCAGCATCAGTTCTGGGACCTGACGGTGACCGACAGCTATTTCGAGGTCGCGCTGTCGTTCAACGGCATCTCGGAAAAGCTGCATGTGCCGCTCGAGACCGTGAAGGGCTTCTTCGATCCTTCGGTGCAGTTCGGCCTGCAGTTCGAGACCGTGACCGAAGAGGCCGCGGGGCCTCGGGAAGTGATCGCCGAAGAACCGGCCGAGGAAGCCAAGACTCCACGGCTGAAGCGCAAGCCGGCCGACCCCGAGGCGCCCGCCGCGATCGGCCCGGCGACGCCCACCACGCTGGAGAAGGCGGAGGCGAAGAAGGCTGAGACGCTCAAGGAAACCTCCAAGCCCGCGCTCGTGCCCGACACCGACAAGGGCGATCCGGACAAGCCGTCCGGCGGCGCCGAGGTTGTGCGGCTCGACCGTTTCAGGAAGAAGTAGAATCGGACCTCATCCCAAGTCATCCCAAGTCTTTGCATGGGGTTGTTTTTCAAAATTTTTTCCGGCGGCCCTTTGGCCCTACGTCGGGGCCCGCCTCGCTCGCGCATCAGCCTGAGGATCTGGCCTCAACCCGCATCGGCAGCCCGTGCATCGGCCGCAAGGTCATGCGGGCGAACGGCATCACGTCTGCGCCTTCGGCCAGCGTGAGCCGGAAGCGCCGCGCGATCATGGTCAGCGCCAGCAGCGCCTCCTGCATCGCGAACGTCATGCCGACGCAGATGCGCGGCCCAGCGCCGAACGGCAAATACGCAAAGCGCGGGATCCTGCCGCGGTTTTCCGGCGCGAAGCGCTCCGGCACGAACATGTCCGCGTCGGGCCAGAGCTTGCGGTGCCGGTGCAGCACCCACGGCGCGATGATGATGCGCGTGCCGGCCGCGACCGCGACCTCGCCGATCATGTCGCGCGAACGCGCCTCGCGGCTCATGAACGGCACCGGCGGATAAAGTCGCATCGCCTCTTCCAGGATCATGCGCGTATCGGTGAGACGCGCGAGTGCGTCCGCGTCGGGCGCGTCGGTTGCCTCGGCGGCGACGCGCGCATCGGCTTCGCGAAACTCGGACAGCAGGAACAGCGTCCAGGTGAGCGCGTTCGCGGTGGTCTCGTGGCCGGCGCCGATGAAAGTGACGAGATTGTCGTGCACCACGGCGTCGGACAGCGGCGCACCGGTTTCCGGGTCGCGCGCGTTGATCAGCCGCGTCACCAGATCGTCCGGGACGCTCTCGCCCGCCGCGATGCGCGCACGCCGGCGCTCGAACAGCCGCAGCACTTCGTCGCGAAAGATCTTCTGCGCCGGCTTCGCGCGGATGAACGCCGGGCGCGGCAGCCAGCGCGGCAGTGGCAGCACATCCCACAGGTCGATGCGCCCGAGCGCCCCGAAATAGGTGGTGATCGCCTCGCCCATCACGTCGGGCGGCGTCTCGATCTCGTTGGAAAACACCGTGCGCGAGATGATGTCGTAGGTGAGCCGGGTCATCTCGCGCGCGACATCGACCGTGGCGCCGGTCTCGCGATCCCATCGCGCCAGCATCTCGTCGACCGAGATCGCCATCGCGGCGAGGTACGAGGTGACGCCGGCCGGCTGGAACAGCGGCGCGACGGTGCGGCGCTGCAGCCGCCACGACTCCTCTTCCGCGGTGAGCAGGCCGCGCCCGACCGCGGGCGTGAGCTTCTCGAGCTGCAGGTTGTCCTTGGGGTAGTTCGCCGCATTGTCGATCAGGACGTGGCGGATGAGGTCCGGATCGTTCAGCAGCACGAAACCGCCGAGCCGGTTGCGCCCGATGATGTAGGCGTCCTCGTAAGCCTCCGCGCGCCAGGCCGTGATCGCGTTCGCCCGCAGCGCGCGATAGAGCGCGATCGGCCCGAGCGCACCTTGAGGCGGCACCGGCGCCGGTGGACGGCGTGTCTGCAGTGTGTCGGTTGTCATGCTCTCGAACCGGGGCCTCGCGATGCCTATTATAAAGTGAGAGCCGAGGACACATGATGGCGAAATCCCGCACCGAAACCGACACCTTCGGCCCGATCGAAGTGGCGGCCGACCGCTACTGGGGCGCGCAGACGCAGCGCTCGCTGCAGAATTTCCGCATCGGCGAAGAGCGCATGCCGCTGCCGCTGATCCGCGCGATGGCGCTGGTCAAGCGCGCCTCGGCCGAGGTGAACCGGTCCCTCGGCATTCTCGACGCGAAGCGCGCACGCGCGATCGCGGCGGCCGCGCAGGAGGTGATCGACGGCAAGCTCGACGGCCACTTCCCGCTGGTGGTGTGGCAGACCGGCTCCGGCACGCAGACCAACATGAATTTGAACGAGGTGATCGCGAACCGCGCCAACGAGATGCTCGGGGGCAAGCGCGGCGAGAAGTCGCCGGTGCATCCGAACGACCACGTCAACATGAGCCAATCGTCGAACGATGCGTTCCCGACCGCGATGCACATCGCGGCGGCCGCTGAGATCGCGCACCTGCTGGAGCCGGCGCTGGCGCATCTGCACAAGGCGCTGGACAGGAAGGCGAAGGAGTTCGCGAAGATCGTCAAGATCGGCCGCACCCACACGCAGGACGCGACGCCGCTCACCTTGGGCCAGGAGTTCTCCGGCTATGCCGAGCAGGTGAAGTTGGGGCTCGCGCGCGTGCGGCTTGCCGCGAAAGGGCTTTATCCGCTGGCACAGGGCGGCACCGCGGTCGGCACCGGGCTCAACGCCAGACCGCAATTCGGCCGACTGTTCGCCCGGCGCGTCGCCGCGATCACCAAGCTGCCGTTCGTCACGGCGCCGAACAAGTTCGAGGCATTGGCGTCGAACGACGCTTACGTATTCGCGCACGGCGCGCTGGATTCGGTCGCCGCGGGGCTGTTCAAGATCGCGAATGACGTGCGCTTTCTCGGCTCCGGTCCGCGCTCGGGGCTCGGCGAACTGATCCTGCCGGAGAACGAGCCGGGGTCGTCGATCATGCCCGGCAAGGTCAACCCGACACAGAGCGAGGCGCTGACCATGGTGTGCGCGCGCGTGTTCGGAAACCAGACCACGATCGCGATCGCCGGCTCGCAGGGGCATTTCGAGCTCAACGTCTACAAGCCGGTGCTCGCCTCCTGCATGCTGCAATCGGTGCGGCTGCTGGCGGATGCGGCGCGCTCCTTCACCGACAACTGCGTCGTCGGCATCAAGGCGAACGAGCCGCGCATCCGCGAGCTGACCGAGCGCTCGCTCATGCTGGTGACCGCGCTCGCGCCGAAGATCGGCTACGACAAGGCGGCCAGAATCGCCAAGACCGCGCACGCCAAGGGAACCACTTTGCGCGAGGAGGCGGTCGGCGGCGGCTATGTGACGGGAGCCGAATTCGACCGGCTGGTGCGGCCGGAGAAGATGGTCCGGCCGGGCTGACGCATATCCAATTTTCCCTCCGTAGAGATAACGGCCTGCCCGTGTCGCAGGTGATCACGCGGGCGGCCGCAGTCTAGGCTCGGCGCTTTGCTTGCCGATTTCCCGGCTTTTGCTGTGAAATCACCCCTCTGCCCTACAGTGACTGCCTATTGAAGTTATTCCAGACAAAGTATTCCCTGTGTCATACTGAAAAACATCATGTACCTTGAATATGGACTGTAATAATTCCAAGGAATTCATGCTACACCTCGCATAGCACGATCACCCTCCAGTCATTATTCGCAACGTTATGCGCTATAATCGATTGTGAGGCGGCCGTTGAGGGTTGGCATCACCTAACCGTGTCTTGCGAGACGGAAGAAAATACCGTCAGGATGACGCTTAGTATTGGGTGAAGCGCGGCAGGGTTGCATATTGCATGCAATCCCGTCGATTTTGACAGAGTCCAGACAGAGTAAAGTTGCAAGTGGACTGAGATGGGCGAAATCGTCAATCTGCGGAAATTCCGCAAACAAGCCAAGAAGCGGGAGGACGCTGAACGCGCCGCCGCGAACCGGGTCGTCCACGGACGCTCCAAAGCGGAGCGGAACCTGGACGATCAGCACACGAATAAGTTGCATCGGCATCTGGACGGGCACGAGATCGATTCGGGAGACGCCTGATGAAGTCGCCAGTAGTCAAACGCTCGATCGTCATCGCCGGGCACAAGACCAGCGTCAGCCTCGAGAACGCGTTCTGGACCGGGCTGAAGGATATCGCGACGTCACGCAACATGACGCTGTCAGAGCTCGTCGCCTCGATCGACGGAGATCGCCGTCAGGGCAACCTGTCGTCCGCGATCAGGCTGTTCGTGCTGGATCACTATCGTGCGCTCACCGGCAGCGCCGGGCCGCGCGAGGCAGCGGGCGCATCCGGCGGGACGCGGCCCGCACTGTCAGCGCTGCACGCCGAATAAAATATCGAGCGCCGAACGCGGTGGAGGCGGCGGAGCCGCCTGCGGTTGCACACCTTTCGCAGCCGCTTCTCCTGCCGGACGCGGCGTCTGCGTTGACTTTCCCGTACCCGGCGCCGGCCCGATATTCAACGGCGGCGGCAGGGCCGGAGCGCGATCAGTCGCGGGCGGCGGGCGCATCGGCGGCGACGTCGGGCGCGGACGTGTCTGGCGTTCGGGTGTGATGATGGACCCCGGCGCGACGTCTTCCGGAACCTGCGGCGCCGGTAACGCGGCCGGGACCGGCGTGGGTGCCGGAGCGGACTGCGCGGCCGCCTCGCGGCGTTCGGCCTCTTTCCGTTCGGCTTCCTTTCGCTCCGCTTCGCGGCGTTCGGCATCACGGCGTTCGGCTTCGATCGTGTCGATCTGCCGCGATTGCCGCTCGACCGCGCGCAACATCAGGAAGCCCGACAGCGCAGAGGCATCGACCGTGCGCTTCGGCCCGCTCGGCGGGCCCTTCAGCAGCACCAGAATTTCCGGTCGCGTCGTCGCGCCCGCTTCCGCGATCACGGGTCCACTCAAGGTGAGCCGCATATCGAGCGAGGCCACGGCGAGATCCGCGCTCGCCGCGATGATGAGGTCCGCGCCCTGCCCCTGCGCCCTGGTCGGGCCGACGCGCGCCTGTCCGGCCGCCAGCGTGAAGGATGCATCGAGCAACGGTACCGCGAGCGCACCCCCATCGAGCACGGTGGTGACGATGTCGCGGATTTTCCCGCTGTCCACCGCGGCCGCGTGATCGGCCGCGCGGATCGCTGCGTTAAATGCCTTCGGATCGAGCCCCGAGATCTGCGCGTCTTCCAGCGTGATCAAGCCCGCGCCCTTGAGCGAGCCGACCAGCGATGCCGCGCTGAGCCCACTACCCTCGAACTCCGCCCGCAGCCCGATCCGTCCCGCAATGACCGGCTTGCCGTCACTCGGCAGCACGGCGCCTGCGTCGGCATTCAACAGCGCAAAACTGCCGCGCGCCTCGAGTCCGTCGACGCCACGCCGCAGCGCGAGTTGCCCGCTCGCGCGTCCCCCCGCGAGCGTTCCCTCGACCGCGTCGATCGAAACCTCGCCGTTGCCGAGCCGCAGCGCGCCGCGCACCTGGCGCGCGATTAGCGTCGGAGTCAGCGCGGCGCGTGCCGCCGAGAAGTCCACGCGGCCGGAAAGATCGCCGAACGCGTTATCGCCGAACGGCTCGCTGCTCCACGCGAGCGCGTCGCCGCGCGGCTTCGGCATGCCCGACGCAATCGCGAGCAGCGCCATCACGTCCGCCGAGTCGGTATCGATCTGCCCTTCGATGCGCTCGAAGCCGGTCAGCTTGAGCTTGCCGCGCACCGGCGCCCCGCCGATCGAGCCCGCGATGCCCTCGAGCGCCACATCGTTCGCCGTCGCGTTCAGCCTCGCGCGCAACGCGACCGGCAACAGCGCACTCGCGCGCGCCGCGGCGCCCCGCCGCAGCGGACCGACGTCCGCCGCCTGCAAGGTCAGATCGAGCGCGGCAGCGAGACCGCTCGCGCTGAACAGGCGCGCCGTGCCTTTGGCGCCCACCGCAAGCCCGCCCGCCGTGAGCCGCGCGTCGAGCTGCGCATCGGCGCCGCTCCTTCCGCGCAAGGTCACGCTGAGCGATCCCGCGCGTCTGTCCACCGCGATCGCGCGGTCGAGTCCGGTCAGCGCTATCAGCGCGGCGCCGTCGGCGGCCGCGATATGAGCGTCGAGCTGATAGTCCGGCAGCACCAGCGCCCCGACATCGCCGGTCGCCTCCGCGCTCAGCTTGGTCCGCAACGCGCCCGCGGTGCCCTCGAGCGCCAGCCGCACCTTGCTCCGGCTCGTCGGCTGCGCCGACGATATCGGCTCGATGGCCAGCGTCACCTGCGTCTTGAGTGGCGTGATTTTTCCCGCCGCCTGCCGCAACGGCTCGGCGGCCTGCGGGAAATATCTGTCGAGCACTGCGATCGTGCCGTCGAGCCCGCGCGCATCGACATCGAACGTAACGGTGCCGCGCGGCGCATCGAGCGCGCCTTCCATGCGGCCGTTCAGGTTGAATGCGGCGTCCGCAAGATCGGCGATTCGGACCTTGTCGAACGTCAGCCCTTCGGGATCGAGTTTCAGCGTGCCGCTGACACCTTTCACGTCGATCCCCGCGAGTGTCGCGCGGCCGATGTCCATGCTGAGCGAGCCGGCGCGCGGCCGCTCAAAGGCCGTACCATCAAGCGCCGCGCGGCCGAAGGCGAGCACGCCGTCGACATCGAGCTCGGCGGCCTTCAGTTCGGCGTCGACGCGCGGCGGCTTGCCGCCGATTGCGCCCGCATAGGCGAGACGCCCTTCGATGATCTTGCGATCGAACTCGAATTTGAGCCGTTCGACCGAGAACCGCTGAGGGCCGATGGCGAACTCGCCACCCGCGCGCAACGTCCCGGATTGCGCTTGCGCGCTTTCGCTGCGGCCCTCGAGCCAGGCGAGAAATGCGCGCGGATTGCTTGCCTCGATCTGCGCCGGTCCCTTGAACGTCACGCCTTCGGCGGTCTGCGCCACGCGCCCGCCGAGGCGCACTTGCGCGAAACCCGGCGCGCGAAACTCCAGCGTCTCGACCTCCCACTCGTCGCCATCGAGCCGCAGGTCTCCGCGCACGGTTTGCAACGTGCCGGTCGCGAGCGTCACCGCGTCGATGCCAATCCCGAGCTTCACCGGGAATGGCGGCCGGTAGGACGTGGTCAGCGGCTCGATGAACGCCTTCAATGCGGCGAGCGGCAGGCGGCCTGTCGCCTCCGGTAATCCAAGTGAGCGGTCGAGATCGACCTGCCGCGCCGAGAGCACGCTCTCGAAGCGCGGGCTCTTGCCGAAGCGCAATTCGGCCGTGCCGGTCAATCGGATCGCACGTTCGTCCGGCCCGTATTGATATTCGAGTTGCTCGAACAGCGCCTGCGCCGGCGAAGCCTTCACCTTGGCGGTCGCGCGCCACGGCACCGCGGCCTTGCCGCGTCCGTCCGCACGCCCGACCGCGGCGGGACGCGACAGCGTGAGCGCGCCGTCGAAGCGCGGCGCGTTGTCTTCGAGCCGCAGCACGCCTTCGCCTTCGATCGCGAGCGGATGATCGGCCGGGTCGATGCCGAACCGCATCTTCACCGCACCGTCGTCGCCCACGCGGCTCGCGCCGACGCGATAGCTGTAGCGTTCGCCGGCGGAGAGGAACCCGCCCTCACCTTTCGCCGGCCCAAGCAGCGAGCGCACCTCGCCTTTGAACCAGAAACCTTGCAGCGCGGCCTGCGTACCGCTCGCGCCGTCGGACAGGCTCAGGCGTCCATCCTCGATTTCCACTTTCTCGACCTGGAAACGATCCGGCTCGAAACCGAGCTTCGTCGTGCGCCAGTCGAACTTCCCGTTGGCGCCGACGCCGAGCGAAATATCCGGGCCGGCGATGCGCATTTCGGAGGCGCGGACTTCGCCGCGCACCAGCGCGCCCAGTGCCAGTTCGACGTGCAGTTCGCGCGCGCGCGCTTGCGGTTGCACGGCGGAGCCGACCTCGATCTGTCCGAGCGTGAGCGTGGGCGTCGGCAAGAGACGCAGGTCGATCGCGCCGCCGATGCGCACCGGCTGCCCGACGAGCCTGGACGCCTCAGCCTCGAAGTAGGCCCGGTGCTCTTTCCAATCGACGAAATACGGCCCGACCAGCGCCGTCACCAGCGCCAGTATGATCGCCACAGAGATCCCGAGCAGGGTTGTCTGCAAAGCGTGCTCCGAGCCCCTTCGGCCCGTATCCGGGCCGTCCGTGCCCTCATGCCCCAAACGATTCAGAACTTAGCGCAATTATGGCGGCGAATATATGTCGCCTGCGGGTAACTTCATCAAAATGCGACGATTTTTCCGGGATTCATGAGGTCTTGCGGATCGAGCGCATGCTTGATGGCGCGCATCACGGCAAGCGCCTCGCCGTGCTCGGCTTTCAGGTATTTCATCTTGCCCTGCCCGACCCCGTGCTCGCCGGTGCAGGTTCCCTCCATCGCGAGCGCGCGCTCGACCAGACGCTCGCTGAATGCCTTGGCGACCGCGACCTCGGCGGGGTCGTCCATGTCGATCATCGGAGAGACATGGAAGTTGCCGTCACCGACGTGGCCGACGATCGGCGCGATCAGCTTGCTTTCCGCGATGTCCTTCTGGGTTTCGAGCACGCATTCGGCGAGCCGCGACAGCGGCACGCACACGTCGGTCGCGAAGGCCTTCGCGCCGGGACGCATGCCGATGACGGCCCAGTAGGCATCGTGTCGCGCCTGCCAGAGCCTGGTGCGCTCCTCGGTGTTGGTCGTCCAGGTAAACGGACCACCGCCGAGATCCGCCGAAATCTCGCCGAAGCGTTCCGACTGCTCGGCGACGCCGGCAGTCGTCCCGTGAAACTCAAGAAACAGCAGCGGCGTCTCCGGCAGGCTCAGCTTCGAGTAGGCGTTGCAGGCCTTGACCTGCAATTCATCGAACAATTCGATGCGCGCAACCGGGATGCCGGACTGGATGGTCGCGATCGCGGCGTTGCAGGCGGCCTCGACGGACGGAAACGGACAGATGCCGCCCGAGATCGCTTCCGGAATGCCGTGCAGCTTCACCGTCACCTCGGTGATGACGCCGAGCGTGCCTTCCGATCCGACGAACAGCCGCGTGAGGTCGTAACCCGCCGACGACTTCTTTGCGCGGCGCGACGTCGCGATCGTCTCGCCGTTCGCCAGCACGACCTTCAGCGCGAGAACGTTGTCCTTCATCGTGCCGTAGCGCACCGCATTGGTCCCCGACGCGCGCGTCGCCGCCATCCCGCCGATCGAGGCGTCCGCACCCGGATCGATCGGGAAGAACAGCCCCTGGTCGCGCAGATATTCGTTGAGCTGCTTGCGCGTGACGCCGGGCTCGACCACGCAATCGAGGTCCTCGGCATGGACGGCCAGAATGCGGTTCATGTCGCGGAAGTCGAGCGTGACGCCGCCGAGCGGCGCATTGATGTGCCCTTCGAGCGACGTTCCGGTGCCAAAGGGGATCACCGGCACCTTGTGCTGCACGCAGATGCGCACCGCTTCCTGCACATCATCGGTCGATTGCGGAAACACCACGGCATCCGGCGGTTGGTTCTCGATCCAGGTCAGCGTGTTGCCGTGTTGCTCGCGCACAGCCTGCGAGGTAACGAGCCGGTTGCCGAACGACGCCGCGAGCGCACCGATAGCCGCCTCGACCCCCTTCTGATTTCGTGTGCCCGTCTTTTCCGCCGCCAATGCCATCGTGATCCTGCCCGGTTCGTTGTCGGGCCACCCTATCAGAGGGCAAGCCGGAGCCGCAAAGGCACTACGCCGAATGTCCGCACAAGGCGCGGCGTTGCGCGCTTTGACAGCCGCCGGATTTGCTCCGATATGCTGCTCGCTTGCTGAACAGGTACCCGCGAGGCGCGAAGCGTGCGGTTTCTCTTTGCAGACAGTGTGCTCGACGTCGACCGGCGCGAGCTGAGCCGGGGCTCCGAGACGGTCGCGGTCGAGCCGCAGGTGTTCGACCTGCTGGTCTATCTCGTGCACAACCGCGAGCGGGTCGTCACCAAGGACGATCTGATCGAGGCGGTCTGGCACGGGCGGATCGTGACAGAGTCGACCTTGACCACCCGCATCAACGCAGCGCGCAAGGCGATCGGCGACAACGGCGTCGAGCAGCGGCTGATCCGAACGATCCCGCGCAAAGGGCTGCGCTTTGTCGGTGAGGTGCGGCAAGCGCCGGTGGCCGCCGCGCCGCCCGCCGCAAAGGAAGCGCAGGCGATGCCGTGGAGCGAACGGTCACACGGCGATCCGCCGGCGATCGCGGTGCTCCCATTCACCAACATGAGCGGCGATCCCGAACAGGAATATTTCTCCGACGGCATCAGCGAGGACATCATCACGGCGCTGTCGAAGCTGCGCTGGTTCTTCGTCATCGCGCGCAACTCGTCGTTCATGTACAAGGGCAAATCGGTAGACTTGCGGCAGGTCGCCGCCGACCTCGGCGTGCGCTACGTGCTCGAAGGCAGCGTGCGCAAGGTCGGCGACCGCGTGCGCATCACTGCACAGCTAAACGACGTCAACACCAACAGCCATCTGTGGGCCGAGCGTTACGACCGCGGTCTCGCCGACGTGTTCGCCGTGCAGGACGAGATCACCGAGGCGATCGTGGCCGCGATCGAGCCGCAGCTTTACGCCGCGGAAAATTTCCGCGCGCAGCGCAAGCCGCCGGACAGCATGGACGCGTGGGACCTGGTGATGCGCGCATTGTCGCATTACTGGCGCGTGACGCGGCAGGACCACGTCGTGGCGCAAGCCCTGCTGGAAAAGGCCATCGCGATCGATCCCAATTACGGCCAGGCCCTCGGCGTGCTCGCCACCAGCTACATCTTCACGGCGCATATGGGCTGGATGGAGATGACGGCGGCCGTGCCGCTCGCCGAACGCGCCGCGCTGGCGGCGGCCCGTCAAGACAGCGAGGATCCGTGGGCGCACAATGCGCTCGGCCATGTCTATCTGTTCGCCCGTCGTTTCGATGACTCGCTGAAGGAATTCGAGCTGGCGCTGCGACTCAATCCGAGCTTTGCACTGGCGCAGGGTTATTACGGCTCCTCGCTCTGTTATTGCGGGCGCTGGGAAGACGCTGACGCTGCCGCGAACCGCGCGCTGCGGCTCAGCCCGCGCGGTCCGTATTCGCCGGTCTACCTGGGGATCGCCGCCTTCGCCCAATTCCTCGGCCGCAAATATGATACGGCGATACAGCTGTGCCGCGATGCGTTACGCGAGCGCGGCGATTTTGTCGGTGCGCATCGCGTGCTCACGGCAGCCGCAGGCATGGCGGGACAGAGCGATGTCGCCCATGCCGCCCTGCTGGAGTGCCGCCGCGCGCAACCGAACATCTCGCTCGCCTGGATCGCCGCCAACATGCCGATACGCCACGACGCCGATCGCGAGCATTATCTCGAAGGATTCCGCCGCGCCGGACTTGAATAGAGCATGATCCCGAAAAGTGGGAACCGGTTTTCGGAAAGATCATGCTCAACAAAACAACGCGCCGCGGGCAAAAGCCGCGGCGCATTGCTCGTCTTTCCGAGGCTTCAGGTGATCGTCGATTCCCGTTTCGGCATGTCGGACGACGATCCGCGTCCGGGCTTCGGGATCAGCATCCCGACCCGCTCGCGATAGTTGCGGTACTCGTCGCCGAATTGGGCCACCAGGTCGCGCTCCTCCAGCATGATGCCGACGAAGATGTAGGCGGTCGTGACCGCAGCGAACAGGACATGGCCCATTGTCATCACCGGCGCGGCCCAGAACGCGATGATGAAGCCGAGATAGATCGGGTGCCGCACCAGTCTGTAGAGCATCGGGGTCTTGAAGCGCATGTCGCTCATCTGCCGGCCAGCGAGATTGTTGACCACTTGGTGCAGGCCGAACAGTTCGAAGTGGTTGATCATGAACGTGCTGGCGAGCACGACCAGCCAGCCGAACAGCGACAGGCTGGTCAGCGCCATCGCGGCCGTCGGATCGGTGACCTGCCAGACGATGGTCGGGATCGGTCGCCACTGCCACAGCAGCAGCATCAGCGCGAGCGTCGCGAACAGCACGTAGGTGCTGCGTTCGATCGCCGGCGGCACGAATTGCGTCCACCAGCGCTTGAAGCCCTTGCGCGCCATGACGCTGTGCTGAATCGCGAACAGCGACATCAGCAGCACATT
>Ga0070674_100000194_pt1 | contig 29098 bp, 17 predicted proteins | sample KBSM33metaG_FD_65344 | JGI IMG/M metagenome (GOLD analysis project Ga0070674, IMG submission 65344) | Miscanthus rhizosphere microbial communities from Kellogg Biological Station, Michigan, USA - KBS M3-3 metaG | ecosystem: Host-associated > Plants > Roots > Rhizosphere > Soil ... | reverse complement strand
CTGTCGACTCTCGTAGCCCGCACGTCGAGCGTCCGTGTTCGAGATGCTCTCCAGAGACACGAGACTGACGTCCCGGATGTGAAGCATGCCGGCCGCGGTCAACAGCGTGCCTCCCGACTTGACAGATGGACGCCGCCACCGGCGGAATGCGACGGTGACGGTGCCATTCTTGATGCTTTCGAGAAAGCGCTGCCGAAAAATCACGCCGGATCCTACATAGAGCCTATCGCTGACACACCGGACAGAAGAACGTGGACCGTCCCGCCTGCACGATCCGCTTGATCGTGCCCGCACATCCACGCCTCGGGCAACGATGCCCTTCGTGATCGTAGACGCGAAAGCGATCGTTGCCTTGATAGCGATGCTTGTTCGCGATGGCGTCTTTCAGCACGTCCTGAATCGCCTCCGTCAAAGCGTCGGCCCCGGGTCGGGGCTCGCCAGCCGCCGTCGTCAATGTCGATGCACGGCGTTTTGGCGACAGCCGCGCGCGATGAAGCGCCTCGCACACGTAGATGTTGCCAAGACCGGCGACCACGCGTTGATCGGACAGCGCGGCCTTCAGCGTCGTCTTCTTGCCCTTGAGCTTTCGCGCCAGCGTCATCGCATTGAAGCCGCGATCGAGCGGCTCGGGGCCAAGCGACTTCAGCGCGCGATTGCTGTCGAGGGCACCAGCCGAGACGATGTCCATCTGGCCGAAGCGGCGCGGATCGTTGAAGACAATCGTCGCGCCCGACGACATCGTCAACAGCACGTGGTCGTGCGCGTCGAGCCGGCTCCGCTCGAAGTAGAAGCCTCCCTGCACAGCGTCCTTGCGGCCCTTCACCACTCGAAACGAGCCCGACATCCCGAGATGCATCAGCAGCGTGTCGCCCGACTCGAGGTCGGCCAGCAGATACTTCGCGCGGCGCCGCAGCGCTTTCACTTTCTGTCCCTCGAGACGCGCGGCGAAGTCGGATGGAAATGGCGATCGCAGATCCGCGCGCCGCGTCTCGACGCGCTGGATGCGAGCACCTTCCATCACGCGGCGCAGTTGACGACGAACGGCTTCGACTTCGGGGAGTTCGGGCACAGCTGGCTCGGGGATTCGGGATTCGGGATTCGGGATTCGGGAAAGGCTACATATCTCGGCCACCGGTGTCTACTCGCGCTAGGATATGTGCCGCATGCGCTATCGACGTCTCTTCGACGGTGGATGCGTGATTGTTGCCGTCGCCGCAGTGCTTGCTGCAACCGCCTTCGGCCAGGTAAATCTGCCGGCCGAATCGATCGGTGGTCCACTGAGCAGCCAACCCGTGCTGGGGGCGCCGTTCTCGGCAGACGCCATGACCACGGTTCACGCCATCCTTGGGGATGGCACACGACTCGATCAGAGCATGACCGATCGGTACTACCGTGACTCCTCTGGTCGCGTCCGCATCGAACGACACATGGAGGGGCTGCCTGCGCCGAAGACGGTGGCGGAGCGTCACTTTCGAATCGTCATTGCACCTGAACCCAACCGTTGGCCGGGGGTCTACACCGTAGATGAGGAAACAGGCACTGTTCGGTTGAACCCACGTTCGCTCATGTCCAACACCGCAGGCGGTGGTCGCTCGTTTGACGTCCCCGTTGGCGGCGTGCGATTCCTGAGCTTTTTCCGCGCTGGAGATCTGTTGTCGGCCGACCCTGGCGCATTTGGAGACGTCCGCGACGAGCCTCTCGGCACCAAGCGCATTGCAGGACTGGAAGCGACTGGACGACGGATCACGATCGTCGTCCCGCCAGGCTACCGTGGCAACGATCAGTCGATCGAACTGGTGGACGAGCGTTGGGAATCGGCTGAACTTCATCTGCTCATCCAGTCTCGGCATTCGGACCCGCGAAGCACCATTGAGTACCGCTTGTCGAACATCCGCCGCACGGAGCCGTCTGCCCACCTCTTCGAGATGCCGGCGGGCTATGCCGAGAAAATCATTCCGATGACAGCGGGGGAGCCGATGATGTCGTGGATGGGAGCCGAAAGCCCGCGCGCGGGCGCATTTCGCGACGGAAAACTGCGCTGAATCCGACTCATTTTCGCTGTGACCAGGCCGGCCCGAAACGATCGGGCACATCGAGCGCCGAGAAGATTCCCAACGGCTCGACTGCCTCCACGAGCTCCCGGCTGCGTTGCTCGAGCGAAGCGATTGCGTCGGATCGGAACGCTCGATGCTGCTCGTACACGAGCATTTCACTCCAGTACTCGACGACGATGTATCGAGAAGAGCGATTCTGGTCGCGAAGAAATGAGCTGCCCAGATAGGACCGCGAGTGGCGATTCATCGCAGTCCATTCGCCCTCGACACCGTACAGCTGCTCGAATTCGTCCTCGCGTCCATGCTTGACGTCGAATTGCCACATGATTGCGATCATAGGGAGATAGCTGGTGAGATCGTACCATCTCCGAGCGCTATCATTCGTAGGTCTCCTGGAGCCGAACATGAAGCATCAGATTCTTGCCCTCCTCGTTACATTCGTCCTGAGTTCTGCCGGCGCTTTTGCCCAGCAGCCGTCGTCCACCGATACAAGTCCGGCCGGTACCCGCGCCCCGGTGCTGCCGGTGCCTCAACCTGCTGCGGGATTCGTCCAGCCGAAAACGCCGTGGGGGGATCCCGATCTCCAGGGGTTCTGGCCGGGTGTGGACATGGTGGGTGTGCCGCTGCAGCGGCCGGCGCGATTCGGCACGCGCAACGTCCTCACCGAAGAAGAGTTCGCGAAGCGCGCCAGCGAGATCAAGAACGAGGAGGAGTCGCTCCTCGCCGAGATCGACGTGTCCACAGCCGACGTGACCACGCCGTGCGCCATCCGCTGCCCGACGTCACCGACACCGCACTGGCAGGAGACCGGCAAGCCGTCGCGACAGGCATCGCTCATCATCGATCCGCCGGACGGCCGCCAGCCGCCCTTGTCGCCCGAGGGCCAGGCGCGTCAGGCGCAGCAGCAGGCGGAGGCCAAGGCACGGATCGCGCGTCTCCAGGGGCGCGAGGCGGACACCTACCTGGATCGCAGCCTCTACGACCGCTGCATCACGCGCGGCATCATGGGATCGCTGCTGCCGACCATTTACAACAATGGCAACGAGATCGTTCAGGGGCCGGGCTACGTCGTGATCCGCAACGAGATGATTCACGAGGCGCGCGTGGTCCCGCTCGACGGACGTCCTCCCCTCTCGTCGAACGTGACGTCATACATGGGTGACTCGCGTGGTCACTGGGACGGGAGCACGCTGGTCGTCGTCACGAAGAATCTGAACGGGATGACCGGCGTCGGCGGGAACGGTGGTGGCCGCACGAGCGGCCGCCTCACGATCACCGAGCGGTTCACGATGCTGGACGCGAACACGCTCCAGTACACCGCCACGATTGACGACCCCGGCACGTGGACCGGGCCCTGGACGCTGTCGTTTCCCTGGAAGCGCGAGGCGGTCTACGGGATGTTCGAGTACGGGTGCCATGAAGGCAACTACGCGATGCGCAACATGCTGAGCGCGTCGCGTGCCGCCGAGGCGGGCGCGAGCAAGTAGCGTTGCGGGGCGCGGCGGCGATCGCGTCGCGGGCGTGCCGGACAGGCCGGCGCGCTCCGCGACTCAGGTCAGGCTTCTCAGAAGCTGAACTTCACTCCGATCTGGAGTTCGCGCATCGGCGTTCTCGTGGTGCTGATCGTGCCGAACAATGCCGGATTCGCCATCGAGAGGTTCGGGTCACCCCAAACCGGGTTGTTGAACATGTTGAACGCCTCCAGCCTGAACTGCAGGCTGTTGGCTCCTCCGAGCCTGACGTTCCGCATGAGCGATGCGTCCACCGTGAAGACCCCGGGCCCAATCACGATGTTCCTGCCGGCGTCCCCGTAGGTGAACTGCGCCGGCACCGCGAACGCGGCAGTATTGAACCACTGCTGCGGGGTCTGCGCGCCGTCATTGGGATCCTGGCCGGACACGAGGTTCGGACGGTAGGTACCGACACCGGTATTGGGATTGTCCTGGCCGGTAGCGGGGTCTCTCGGGAAGCCGCTCGACTTGTTGATGATCGCGCTCACCTGCCAGCCGCCGAAAATGGCGGCGCCGACGCCTTCCTGCAGGTACGGCTTGTCCCCGCCGAACGGCAGCTCGTAGAGCACCGACGCCACCATGCGGTGCCGCACGTCGAAGATCGAAGGGCCCCACTCGCAGTCGAAGCAGCTGCTGTTCTGCGGGAACAGCGCGTCGCCATTGAGCACCCGGATGCCGCTGCCGTTGTCCGTGGACTTCGACAGCGTGTAGCTGAAGAGCACCGACAATCCTTCGTCGAGCCGCCGCGTCACCTTCAGACCCATCGAGTTGTACTTCGCCTCGGCGACGTTGCCGATCTCCTGAACCTTGGTGAACTCCGGATACGGCCGCCGGGTCTGGATGTTGCCCGGGCCGGGAACAACTTCGTTGGCGTCGAACATGCGCTCGAGCCGCTTGCTCTGCGACCCGAGATAACCAATCTCCAACGCCGTCACCCTACCGAGCTGGCGCTGCACGTTGACGACGTACTGATACATATACGGCGTCTTGCGGTTGTACATGTTGCCGAGCACGTAGTGCTGCGAAATGCAGACGAGGGGCGGCTGAACGCCGCACGCGTTCGTGCCCGACCCGACAAACGGCGCATCCCAGTTCAGATTCAGGCGCAGCGGGTCCGACGTGTCCGCACGACGGCCCACCGCGTTGCGCGCCATGTCGAACCGCGGATTGCCGGTGTCCTGCATGTAGAACACGCCAGCACCGGCTCGGACCGACCACGCGTCGCTGGGCGTCCAGGCCCATCCGACCCGCGGCGCGAAATTCAACTTGTCGTCATTGATCAGGCGCCCGCCCAGCGTGCCGTCGCGGGCGACCTGGATGTTCGGATTGAATCGAACATTCAGCCCCTCGTAGAAGTCGCCGGAGCCGATCCGGATGAGCACGGGGTGACGCGATAGGTCCGCAACGGGCAGCCCCTGGTCCTGGTACGGCAGGTAGGCGTTCATCAGCGTGCCGCCCTTGTCGAGCCACGGCGGTGTGTACTCGTAGCGCAGCCCGTAGTCGAGCGTCATGTTCTGGCGCAGGCGCCACGTGTCGTTGAAATAGTACGACTGGCTTATCGCGCGGAACCTCGTGGTCGCGAGCGCGACGGCTGCTTCCGACAGACGCTGATAGCCGAGCAGGAAATCGGCAAACGCCGCTGCCCCCGGCGTCGCCGCTCCCGTGAAGGAACCGGTGGCACGCCCGTCGAACTGGAACGACCCTCGCGAGAACTGATTGCCATCCTGGTTGAACTGATCGAATCGGATAGATCCGCCAAGCTTGAACGAGTGTGTGCCGCGGATCCACGACAGGTTGTCGACGAACTCGAACACCTTGTTCCGGTTGGTGTAGGGTCCCTCCGTGCTGTCGCCGAAGCCGTTGTACCCCGAGATGACGATGGCCGGAATGCCCCACGACTCCGGCGGTCCGGGAGTGATGCCGGGGATGCCAAGCTCGGACACGACGTCGCGCTCGAATGCCAGTTCGCGGCCGTAGGTGTTGAAAAAGGAGTTGAACCCGAACCGGAACTCGTTAAGTACTCTCGACGACAGCGTGCGCGTGTTGCCAATCATCACCTGGTGCACGCTGTTGAGCAGCTTCGAACCGTTCAACTGCAGCGCCGGCGTCACCTCATCGTCGTGGCCGTAGCTGTACCGGCCCATCCACGTCGACGCCGAGTCCTGAACGAAGTCGATGCGCTGAGTGAACTGCTTGCGGTCGATGGTGCGATTCTGCGCCGAGAGGTAATTGAAGCCTTCGCTGGGCGCCTGGTTCGCCGCGGGATAGAACTCGAGCAACTGCTGCGAGGTTGGGTGAATGCGATTGGATGGAATGATGTTGCCCGGGAACGTCCGGCAATTTCGTGTACTGCCTGTAACCGTGCACGTCGCTGGATCGATGAGTGGCGTCGCGAACGCCGAGAAATCGCCCCTTTGCATCGCCTCCGTCGGAAGGTTGAACGGGTTCAAGTTCGTCTTCCGATCGATGTAGCCCTCGTAGTTCGACATGAAGAACAGACGGTTCCTCATCACCGGGCCGCCGGCTGTGTAGCCGAACTGATGCCAGTTGAACGGCGCCTTCGGCGCGTCTGCCTGCGCGGAGGTGAACGCGTACGGACGGGCGTCGAACGCGTCGTTGCGAAGGAATTCGAATACGGTGCCGTGGAAGGCATTCGAGCCCGACTTGGTGACGACGTTCACCTGGCCGGCGGCGCGGCCGAACTCCGCCGAATAGACGCCGGTCTGCACCTTGAATTCTTCGAGCGCATCGACCGACGGCAGGAAGATGTAGGTGTTGAAATTCACGTCGGTATTGTCGACGCCGTCGAGCGTGTAGTAGTTGAACTCCCGACGCTGACCGGAGATGGAGATCTGCTGGTTGGCACGCGAGCCCCCCTGACGATCGCCGGCCTGGCCGGGTCCAGCAAACCCGGCGCTGACATTCGGGCTCAGCGCAATGAGGCTGAGATAGTTGCGACCGTTCAGTGGCAGTTCGACGATCCGCCGGTTCTCGATGATGGTACCGACCGTTGCATTCGAGGTGGCAATGAGCGTCGTCGCGGCGGACACCTCCGTGAGTTCCGTGAGCGTGCCGAGCTCGAGGTTGAAGTCGACGCGAAGCGTCTCCTCGACGTGAAGTTCCACGGCGTTCTGCAGGGTCTTGAACCCCGTCAGCTCGGCTTTGACCTGGTACGATCCGGGGGGCATCGCCGGAAACGTATAAACGCCGGCCTCGTTGCTTTGTTGTATCCGGACTGCGTTGGTGGCCACGTTCTGCGCAGTGACGGTTGCGCCGGGAATCGTGCCGCCCGATTGATCTTTTACTTCACCTGTTATGGTGCCAAGGGTCTGCGCGTAACCTGGGGCGCCGAGGAAAAGCCACACGACAACGCCGAGAACGCGGTGAGACATGCGCTGCTCCTTATGTAAGTAAGAGAGCGGGCAACGCGAGGACCTGTATAGCCCTCCTTGTCGTCGCGGTCAAGACATTGAGCGCCGTTCTGTTGATTCGATACTCGCGCGCTTGACAGGCCGGCGGCGCGAATCATAATCGGCGGGGAAATTCGGCCGCCAACCCTCAACCACTCACGAGGAGAAATGCCATGAGGACGAAAGAGGACCGCTATGCGGCTCGTTGCGTGAACTTCGTACTCGTTGCATCCCGCATAGCGGTCCTGGCCGCGCGAAGCGCGGCAAAAGATACTGGCAACCGGCCAAGGGGCAGAGGCCCTTGGCTGGTTCTGCTGGCGGGCCTGGCTGCTGCTGTCGTGACTGCGATGTCGGCCAGCGCTCAGCAGTCGCCGTCTCCCGGAAATGCTGCGCTGCCGGAGATGCCGAAGCAGACGACCCGCACGGGCAAGCACGTCAATCGCGTGATCGACTTGTGGCTCAGGGGTCAGCCCGTCTATTACGCGCAGATCAGCGGCGGTGGGTACGACCAGGGAAAACAGATGGCGGCGACCAAAGCCGACTACATCACCTACGAAATGGAGCATGGTCCGCTCGACTTCAAGGAGTTGCGTGAGTTCATGCGCGGGCTGCTCGAAGGCGGCCCGACACGGACCGGCCACCCGACCCCGCCGGTGATCGTCACGTTGCCAATCGCGGGTACGACCGACGCTCTGCGCGCCAATGCTTGGATGATTCAGCAGGCGTTGGCCGCCGGCGTGCACGGCATTCTGTTGTGCAACGCCGAAAGCCCGGAAGCCGCTCGTCTGATGATCGAGGCTGCCCGCTACCCGTTCGCCCCGCGCGTTGAAGGTCTCGCGCAGGGTACACGAGGCAACGGCTCGCAGGCGTACGCGTCGCGGATGTGGGGCGTGAGTGCGCAGGACTACATGCGCATCGCCGATCCGTGGCCGCTGAACCCGGACGGTGAGCTCCTCTTCGGCCTCAAGATCGAAAATCCGCGCGCCGATGCGAACGTCGAATCGTCCGTCCGAGTGCCGGGCATCGCGTTCGCGGAATGGGGGCCGGGTGATCATGGCTTCTTCCTCCTCGGGCGCCCCGGTACCTACACGGGAGGTGGAGAAACGTCGCCGCAAATGGCGGCGGTGCGCCGCCGCGTCCTCGATGCCACCAAGGCGGCTGGGATCAAATTCCTCAACGCGTGCAACGAGAACACCGTGATCGATCAACTGAAGGAGGGCGTGATGATCTGCACGGGCGGAGACACGCCGGCGGCTGACAAGGGGCGTGCCTTCACCAAGCGCACCGATCCCTGGTGAGCTACCGCGCCGCCGAGGCGAGCGCGAGCAAGCAAGAGACTCACAGGACCCGGGGATGCTCTGTCTGATCTCCGATCAGGACCGCGACGTTGCCAACCTTGTGACCGCTATCGGCGTAGCGGTGTGCTTCGGCGATCTCGTCGAGCGTGTATCGTCGCCCGATCACGGTGCGCAGCTTGCCGGCGTCGATCAACTCCTGCAGGAAGACGAGATCGGCCTGCGTGGGATCGGCGGCGCCGGTGACGAATCGTGCTCGTCCGAAGAGGTGTACGAACGCGCCAGTCAGCAGCGCCCGTGCAATTCCCCCGAGTGCCCCTGAAAAGCCGACGAGCAGGTAACGTCCACCGGGCTTCAGCGCGCGCAAGCTGCGCGGGAATCCCGCCTTGCCGAGCACGTCCACGATTACATCGTGGACCGGTCCACCATCGGTGAAGTCCTGCGCCGTGTAATCGATCACCTCGTCAGCCCCGAGCGATCGCACGAGGTCGACGTTGACGCGGCTGCACACGGCGGTTACGTGCGCGCCGAAGTGCTTCGCCAACTGCACGGCAAACACGCCGAGGCTGCCGGACGCTCCATGGACGAGCACCCGTTCGCCAGGCGTCACGTTCGCCCTGCGCAGGAAGTACAGCGAGCACGCCGCGCCCACGAACACGGTGCCGGCTTCCTCGAACGTCATGGTCGCGGGCTTGCGCGCGATGAACCCATCCTCCGCCACGCACGCGAACTCCGCATGGGCGGCGAACTTGTCGCCGCGCGCGCCATACACCGCATCGCCTGGCGCGAAACGCGTCACGCCTGGTCCGACGGCCTCAACGGTGCCGGCGAGATCGACGCCCAGAATCGGGTGCCTGGGCCGATACCCGCTCAGTAGCCGAATGAGGAGTGGGCCGCGTCGGAGCATCCGGTCGCCAAAGCAGACGCTCGACGCGCGAACGCGGACGAGCACCTCGTTATCGGCGGGCGTCGGTGCCGGTACCTCCCGCACCTCCACCATCTCTGGAAGTCCATAGCCCGTTGTGACCGCGGCCCTCATGGCTGGCTGCGGATACGGTGAGCCGCACGGGAAGTTCCAGCGTAGCGACGCCGACGGCCGGCACGGCCGTGACGCGATGACCCGGGCACGTGCACTGGGCCCTGAACGCTGTCATTTCCCTGGAAGCGCGAGCCGATGTACGGGATGTTCGAGTACGGTTGCGATGAAGACAACTGCGCAATGCGCAACATGTCTCCCGGCTACGTCCGCCGGAAATCAGCCTTGGCGGTGGATGCCGCGATAGCAGGCGATTGAGTCAGGTACTACTCGCGGCAGACTCGGAAGGGTACGAGCCGAGCGGAGCGAGCTTTCCCGGCGTGCGCCCTTCGAGAAACTCAGGGCGCCCCGAGCCTGGTCGAGGGGCGTAGCGGCGCCGGATGGCCGGCACAGCCGCGACGCGGCCACGCGGTCCGGCTAAAGCCGGACGCTACGTACAAACAAAGGGCGGATCAGACCACCTTCGCTCTTCGAGTTACGGTGTTCCGCCGTAGCCTTGGCGAAGGCGGAAGACCCGCCCCCACATTGCCCGCCGCGCCAGTTGTCAGACCGCTACCCACGTGTCCATCTTGGCGAGATTGACGCCGACGCTGCATTCACCTGTGCGTGAACACACGTAAATGGTGGAGCCGTTCTGCGTCTCACTCAGGCGTCGTTGCAACCTCGTTTGCGGCTGATGACAGACTGGGCACTGGTGAAGAGGCGCCTGATCGTTAGAGGTCCGCATGATGAGCCCTCATGGCACCGATTCGAACAGAGGCTGGAATGAAGGTATTCCGCACCAGCAACTTTGATGAGGCCTGGCGGCCGGTGCCGGCCGGGAGGGTCAGGAAAGGATCTCCATTGTATGAGGCGATCCCCTCCCTTGTCGCCCAGTATTTTGCGTACAGACGAAGGGCGGGTCTGAAGACCCGCCTCTACGTTCTGCTGAAACTACTCGCCCCAGATGATCAGCTTCATGACAAGTCCCAAAGCCTAGAGCCCAAAGCCTCGAGCCACGCTACGCGCCGCCCAAAAAGGATCGGCGTTAAGCCGCTCCGGCAGACAGCGTCGACATCAGGCACAACCTGATGTCGTGCCGCAGTTGTGGCACTTGTAGCAACTGCCGCTGCGGATCATGATCGAGCCGCACGTGCTGCACGGCGGCGCATCTTCCTGATTCCGCAGCGCACCGAATTCTGACTTCTTTGCGGCCGGTTCTGCCTTGGCTTCGGTCCGGGCTGGCGCGACCTGTCCTGGCGAAGGAGCCACGCTCACCGGGCTGATGTCGTCCGCAGGTTCCTCGCGCATGTTCACACCGGCGCGGAACTGCGCCTCCGGCGACAGGAACTTCGTCGCCATCCACCGGAAGATGTAGTCCACGATCGACTTCGCGAAGCGCACCTCGGGGTTCTTCGTCATCCCCGACGGCTCGAACCGCGCATGGCTGAACTTATCGACCAGCGCCTGCAGCGGCACACCGTATTGCAGTGCGTACGAGATCGCCTGGGCGAAGGCATCGGCAAACCCCGAGATCGTCGAGCCCTCTTTTGCCATCACCAGGAAGATCTCGCCCGGCGTACCGTCCTCGAACATGCCAACCGTGATGTAGCCCTCGTGGCCGGCCACGTCGAACTTGTGCGTGATCGCGCGACGCTCGTCCGGCAGCTTCCGTCGCTTCGGCGTCTCGATGATCTTCACGACCTCCTTGACGACCTCTCGCACCTCGCCGATGTTGCGCGTGTCGGTCACCTGCGCCTTCGACGTGTTGAGCGGCTGCGTGCGCTTGCTGCCATCGCGGTAGATGGAGATCGCCTTCGCGCCGAGTCGCCACGACTCGAGGTAGGCCCTCTCGATGTCCTCGACGGTCGCCTCGCGCGGCACGTTGACCGTCTTGCTGATCGCGCCCGAGATGAACGGCTGCGTCGCGCCCATCATCCGGATATGACCCATGTAGTGGATCGAGCGATCGCCGTTCGCGGCCTTGAACGCGCAATCGAACACCGGCAGGTGCTCGTCCTTGAGGAACGGCGCCCCTTCGATGGTCTCCTGCTCGTCGATGTGATGAACGATCGCTTCGACTTCAGGCTTGGTGTAGCCCAGCTTCTCGAGCGCCATCGGCACCGTCTGGTTGACGATCTTCATCAGCCCGCCGCCCACGAGCTTCTTGTATTTCACCAGCGCGATGTCGGGCTCGACGCCGGTCGTGTCGCAGTCCATCATGAAGCCGATGGTGCCGGTCGGGGCGAGCACGGTCGCCTGAGCGTTGCGATAACCGAAGTCTTCGCCGAGTTCCACGGCCTCGTCCCACGACTGCTTCGCGCCGGCAAACAAATCAGCCGGCACCTGCTTCACATTGATCTCGGAGACCGCGTCGCGATGCTTGCGCATCACGCGCAGGAACGGCTCACGGTTGTCGTCGAACCCGGAGAACGGCCCGCCGTGATCGCGAGCGACCCGCGCTGACTGCGCGTAGGCCTCGCCGGTCATCACCGCCGTGATCGCCGCCGCGTACGCGCGACCCTCGTCGCTGTCGTAGGGCAGGCCGCGCGACATCAGCAGCGCACCGAGGTTCGCGTAGCCGAGCCCGAGCGGACGATAATCGTGCGAGTTCTTCTCGATCGACTTCGTCGGATAGCTCGAGTTCGGGACGATGATCTCCTGCGCCGTGATCAGCGTGCGGCAGGCCGCCTTGAACGCGAGCACATCGAACTCGCCATCGTCCTTGACGAACTTCATCAGGTTGATCGACGCGAGGTTGCACGCCGAGTCGTCGAGGAACATGTACTCCGAGCACGGATTGCTCGCGTTGATGCGCGCCGTGTTCGGGCAGGTATGCCACTCGTTGACCGTCGTGTCGAACTGCATACCGGGGTCGCCGCACACCCACGTGCCCTCAGCGATTCCGCGCATCAGATCGCGTGCCTTGTAGGTGTCCGCGACGTTACCGTCGGTCACCCGCTTCGTCTTCCACTCCCCGTCGTCGAGCACCGAGCGCATGAAGTCGTCGGTCACGCGCACGCTGTTGTTGGAGTTCTGGAAGAACACGGACGTATAGGCAGTGCCGGTGAAGGAGCCGTCGTAGCCGGCGTCGATCAACGCCCAGGCCTTCTTCTCTTCCTCGACCTTGCAGTTGATGAAATCCATCACATCTGGATGGTCGATGTTGAGAATGACCATCTTCGCCGCGCGACGGGTCTTGCCGCCGGACTTGATGACACCGGCAAACGCGTCGTACCCCTTCATGAAGGAGACCGGACCCGAGGCCGTGCCGCCTCCAGCAAGCAGTTCTCTCGCCGAACGGATCGACGACAGATTGCTGCCCGTACCCGAGCCGAACTTGAAGAGCATCCCCTCGGTCCTGGCCAGCGACAAGATCGAGTCCATCGTGTCCTGCACGGAGTTGATGAAGCAGGCCGAGCACTGCGGCGCCTTCTCGAAACCGCAGTTGAACCACACGGGGCTGTTGAACGCGGCCTTCTGGTAGACGAGCAGGTGCTTCAGCTCGTGGCTGAACGATATCAGCGCGTCCTCGCTCGCGAAGTACTTCTGCGCCCGCGCCCATGCGGTGATCGTGTCGACGACGCGGCCAATGAGCTGGCGCACGCTGCGCTCGCGCTCCGGCGTGCCGATCTGTCCGCGGAAATACTTCGAGACGACGATGTTGGTTGCCTGCTGGGACCAGGTCTTGGGAATCTCGACGTCGCGCTGTTCGAAGACGACCTTGCCCTTTTCATTACCGATGACTGCGGAGCGGACCTCCCATTCGACTTCGTCGAAGGGATCAACGCCGGGCAGGGTGAAATAGCGCGGGAACTCCAGACCGGGCACCAGCGGCGCCTTCGGCTCGGCCTTCTTGGTCCGAGTCGAGGGGTCGAGAGCTCCACTCTGAGTTGCCTGCTGACCAGCGGCGGCAGCTTCGCGGGCAGGGCCTCTTTCCATTGCTTCCCTCCGAATGACAATCTCAATGGGACGCACCTACCCCTTCGGTGAGTCCGAAAATCTGTTTGTGGTTGGCGCGCGAGACGTTCTGTGGGCTTTCCCGGCGGCTGGAGGCTGGGAGGCATCCTGCCTTCGTTACACCTCGTTGAGCGCCCGGAAATAGTGCGCTCCGTTTACCGCTTTGTCAAGCCTGAAACCACAACATATTGCGCATTTGTTTTAGGGCACGCGCAATATGTTGATTTCATTTTACCGCGGACCACGAGCGATTTCGCACAGGCTAGCGGCTTGATGATGTTGAAGTTAGCAGTAGCTGAGCTAGCGAGTCCCTAGCAGCTCAGTGGCCAGCTTGGCGGCCTTGTCGGCGAGGGTCTCCGCAAAGATGTAGTTGCGAAGGGTCAGCGCCTCTCCTGCCTGCTCGCCAAAGCTTTTCGCCTGGTCGTACTGCTCGCGACCAGCCACGGAAAGCTTCTGGTAATCGACGTTCCCGAGATTCCGCGACGCGGTCGTCAACAACGCCCGGATCTTCTTGTCGGCTTCAGCGTCGGCGGGTGTCGATGCCGCGCGCAATTCGCGCGGCTGCTCGGGGGCGGGTTGCACGGGTTGCGGACTGGGCTCGGGCTTCTCGGGCTCCGCAGCGGCTTGCCGCGGTCGCGGCGGGCGACGCTGCGGAACTTGTGGCGCCTCGGCCGTCGGCGTCTCGGGAACTACGGGCCCCGCAGCGAGTGGTTCTTCAGGACCGACAGGCGCAAACACACGTGGTGGAGGCACCGGCATCGCGAGCGGTGGGCCATCCGGCACCGTGGCTGCGCGCGCCTTTGCGCAGCCCGCGGCTGACGCCGCGAAAATCCCAACTCCCAACACGATCGCAAGCCAACTCCCAAGTGGCCTTCGGCGCATCAAAGGAGTAGACCCAATTGGGAGTTGGGAGTTGGACGGTTGGGAGTTCTTAGCCATCTCAGACCCCGTTGGCTCGAGGTAACAGCACGCGGAACGTCGTGCCTCGACCTGGCGTCGACTGCACTTCGACTTCTCCATCGTGCATCTGGATGATGCGATACACCATCGACAGTCCGATTCCCGTTCCTCGCTCCTTCGTCGTGAAATACAGATCGAAGATGCGGCTCAAATGCTCTGGCTTGATCCCAACGCCTGTGTCCTCTATACGGATCTCGACCCGCTGACGTGATGCGGGCCCCGCCACCAGACGCAGGCTACCACCTTGCGGCATCGCCTGGCACGCGTTGATTGCCAGATTGAGAAATGCCTGACGTAACATCGAGGCATCGCCGTTGACGCTCGGCGTTGACACCCCGACGTCAGTCGTCACCTTGACGCCGTTCTTGGTCGCCTCGGTCTCGAGGATCGGCAGGATCTCCTCGAACATGGCCATCACACGGACGGGCTGCAGCCTGAGATCTTCGGGTCGCGTGAACTTCAGGAATCCCTGGACGACTTCATCCAGCCGCCGGATTTCGCTCTCGATGATTTCGACGTGCTCGAGCGCGCTCTGGACGGGCGCAGGCAGCGCGGCCGCACGAGCCGGGCCGAGACCGAGCGTTCCTCCGGCTGCACCGACCGCCTGCGGTTGAAGCGCGGCGGCAACCGCGCCGCGGATCTTCGTCCGCAGCAGCTCCAGGTGGATCATCATCGCGTTCAGCGGGTTCTTCACCTCGTGCGCGATGCCTGCCGTGAGACGCCCGAGCGCCACGAGCTTGCGTGAATACGCCAGCGTGGACTGCATGCGCGAGAGATGCGCGAGGTTTCGCGACACGAGCAACACGCCCATGAGCTCGCCGCGCGTGCCCGGAATCGCATGCGTCACCACGAGCTCATCGTCCCCGGGCTTGGCCTCCTGCTTTGGCACGAGGGGGCCGGCCCCCGCCGACGCACGCGGGATCGGGCCGGTATCACTTGACCGCCCGGGCACTGCCACCTGTTCAGTGGGATGACCCTGGATCTGGATCGGACCGCGCGACTTGCGCGTGGCCAGCGTTTCTTCGACGAGCGTCCTGTAGGGGTGCCCGTTGGGAAGCAACCCGTCGAGCACACGTCCGATCGCGTCGGCGGGAAGCGTGGGCTGCATCGCGGGGTTGCTGAAGAGTAGTTCGCCCGATGGATTGAACAGCGCGACGGCATCCTCGAGGTGTTCGACGGCCGATTGCAGATTGGCTTTTTGCCCGGCGAGCAGCGTGCGATCCGCGGAGAGCTGCTGGCTGACGGTGTTGAAGAAGTCACCGAGCTCGCCAAACTCGTCGCCGGAAGGAAGATCGAGGGTGACGCCAAACTCACCTTTGCCGAGTCGCGTCAACCCGCTGCGCAGGACGTGGATCGGCCTCAGCAGGAGCTGCGCAAAGATACCCGCGACGAAGACCGCAACCGCGAGCGCCGCGGCTCCCGTGAACAACGCGTCGTTGAGCAGATCGCGAAGCTGGCTTCGCATCAGCAGCGTCGAGACGCCGATGCGGATCGATCCGAAATTCTCGCCCCCGCGCTTCAACGTCTCGCGCACTTCAAGCGTCTGTCCGTCGCCGGCGAAGATCACCCGAAGCTTGTTGAGCGGCGTGTCGTCGATCACCGCCTCGAGATCGGCCCGCTCCGCGAGCGTCCGCCCGACCTGCGCCCGGTTGTTGTGAACGATGACTGTGCCGCTCGTGCCGACAATCGCCGCGAAGCTGATGTTGTCGCCGTAGATGCTCGACTCGAGAATCGATCGGAGGCCTTGATCCTCTCGCAGCGCCAGATAGGGATCGACGTCACCGGTGACGATCCCTCCGGCGCGATGAAGGATCGTGTTGGCGAGCATCTTTCCGCGGGACAGACTCTCCCTGAGCACCACATTGGCCAGACGATTCGTGTAGAGCGCACTGAGCGCCACGACCGCCAGTCCGACGATCGCTGTCACGCCAACGATCTGTTTGACCCGAATGCTCAGGCGCATGGATCAGAGAGGCCGAAGTTCACAGTTCACGGTTCACGGTTTACAGTTCACGGTTCACGGTTCACCAGTTGAACGACGCTGTCGCTACTGCGGTACGGATTCCTCCTCGGTACGTTTACCCCGTCCGCGCAGCTTGTTGAGCTTGTTATGCAACGTCTTGAGACTGATACCCAGGATTTCGGCCGCGCGTGTCTTGTTATCGCGCGTGTGCTCGAGGGTCATTAGGATCAGACGTGTCTCAGCCTCTTCAACGGTTGTGCCGGGAGTCAGCGAGAGCGTCGGCTTGACGACATCAGGGGACTCGGTCACGAGAGGCGGAAGCAGCTTCGGGTCGATGAACTCGCCGGAGCTCAGGATCACGGCTCTTTCGATGACGTTGCGCAGCTCGCGGATATTGCCCGGCCAGTTGTACTGCTCCAGGATACGCATGGCCGCCTGATCGAGCGCCGAGACCCGCTTGTTATTGCGGGCGTTGAAGTCCGCCAGGAACGACTGCACGAGGAGGGCGAGATCCTCTTTCCTCTGGCGCAGCGGCGGCAGCTCGATCGCAAACACGTTCAACCGGTAGAACAGGTCTTCGCGCAGTTTGCCGCTTTTCACGGCATCGCCGGGATTGACGTTGGTCGCCGCAATCACCCGCACGTCGACAGTTTCCTCGCTGCGTCCGCCCAGCCGCCGGAACTTCCGTTCCTGGAGCACGCGCAGCAGTTTCACCTGCGTGGACGGCGTCATCTCGGCGATTTCGTCGAGGAAGAGCGTCCCATGATCGGCGAGCTCGAAACATCCGGCGCGCCGGTCCACTGCGCCAGTGAACGACCCTTTCTCGTGGCCGAAGATCTCGCTTTCGAGCAGTGTCTCAGGGATGGCCGCGCAGTTAATCGGGACGAACGGCATCTGCGCGCGGGGGCTGAGTTGATGAATGGTCTGCGCCACGAGCTCCTTACCCGTGCCCGACTCTCCCGAGATCAGCACTGAGGCTCCCGTCGGCGCCGCCTGCTCGATGATCTGGTAGACCTTCCGCATCTGCGGGCTGCTGCCAATCATCTTTCCGTACGTGCCGTGCTCGCGCAGTTGCTTGCGCAGTACTTTCACCTCGCGCAGCGTGTCCTGCCGCTCCACGATCTTGTCGAGGAGGATCTTGAGTCGCTGCGGCTCGATCGGCTTGGTCAGGTAATCGTAGGCTCCTTCTTTCATCGCCTCGACAGCCGTCTCGACGGTGCCCTGCGCGGTCAGAATAACTACTGTGTAGTCGCCTCCATCGTCTTTGAGCGATCGCAATAGCTCGAGACCGTCACGCCTGGGCATGACCAGATCGCTGATGATGATCGAAGGTCGGAAGACAGTGATACGTTGAAGCGCCTCCTCACCGTCGCCGGCGGAGTCCGCAGTGAACCCCCACGTCCGCACGAGTTCGGTCAGGCCGACCCTGGTGCTGGGTTCGTCCTCGACAATGAGGACACGTTCGCTGGGTGATGGGGACATTCCTGTTGCCTCTTCTTGATGCGAATTCTACTGACTGGTCATTTTTACATGGTCCGCCGCCTGCCGTAGACTGAAAACCTTGGCTGACGACCCCGGCCCCGAATTACAGGCGCCTTTTCCAGCAGAGCTGGCGCCACGGAACGACCAGCTCACCACCTTGCAGCAACGGGTGTTGGCGCTGCTCGAAGTGCTCCTGTGCTCGAGCTTGCCCACGCAATTCCTGATTGCCAGCATCCTCGCGGGACTCGGTATCTCACCGCGGATCGGGGATCAGCTCTCGCTCACCTTCGTCTTCATCCTCTCGGTGACCGATACCGCCGTCCTGATCGGATTGATGGTGGCGCTCACCCGCGCGCACGGTGACAGCCCGTGGCTGCTCTGGCGGGGTCGCGCCCCACTGAGAGGCGAGATCGTTCTCGGCCTGATGCTCGTGCCTGTCGCCGTGTTCATGGTCGCGTTCCTGATGGGCATCATCCGTACGCTGGCTCCCGGTCTGCACAACGTTCCAGAAAATCCCCTGGAGTCTCTCGCGACCGGCGGCGCCGGTGCGGCCGCGCTCTTCGGCATTGTCGCCATCGTTGCCGGTGGCATTCGCGAGGAACTGCAGCGCGCATTTCTTCTTCAGCGATTCGAGCGGCACCTGGGCGGTGCGACCGTCGGCGTGGTTGTCCTGAGTACAGCGTTCGGTCTTGGACACGCATTACAGGGGTGGGATGCCGCGATCGCGACCGGGGCGCTGGGCGCGTTCTGGGCAATCCTCTACCTGCAGCGGCGCAGCAGCATTGCGCCAATGGTCAGCCACGCGGGTTTCAATTCGATCGAAGTGATTCGCGTCGCGATTGGCGGCGGAGCATAGTCCGCATCTCTCAACCCGGATTCGCACTTCCAACGATCACGACGTCAGCCCTCATCCGCAGATCGCGAACCCACTGGTCGAGCGTCGTGCGCAGCCGTTCTGCTGAAGCCCGCTGCCGCGCCAGCGTCTCCGCTTCGTCGAATGGCATCCGCACACCATCGCGCGTGAATTCTGCAGGATGGTCATCGTAGTATTTCCGCGCCTCGTCTTCGGTGACCTGTCCGGTCGTGCCGAACCGCTGCGCGATGTACGCGCGGATGCGAAGCGTTTCGCGCGCAAGTTGCTGGAGACGGGCCTCGTCCACCCCGGTCGATGTCAGCAGCGCGCCCAGGCCGGCGCCCGCCCGCATCTTCATCGCGGCCACCTCTTCGGAGACTGCTACGGCGGATGGTTCCGGCGGAGAGAACCTCGCGACTTCATTGAGCTGAAGCTGACGTTCGATCGCGCGCTCGAGGGCCACGGCTTCCCGGTTCTCTCCTGGCGCGGCTTCAACAAGACCCAGTTCGAGCGCAGCGCGAACGTCGGTCATCGTCACTGCGTTTGTTCCGACTCTTGCCAGAACGCGATCAATCAGCTGCTGCGCTCTCGCGCTCACGCTGCAATTCAAAATGCAGAATGCAAGATGCAAACACAGCGCGCTCCACGCGGTTGTGCGCCCCTCATGATTTGCGTTTCGCATTTTGCATTTTGCATTTCGCATTGCAACGATCAGAAAGGCTGGCCCAGAAGGATGTGCAGGACCCGGCTTCGTTCCTGGACGCCAGGATGAAGCTCACGCGGGTCGAGGTTGAATCCAAGGTCGATCCGGATCGGTCCAACCGGTGACCGGTACATGACGCCAAAGCCTGCGCTCGTGCGGAGATTCGTGAAGTCGAGATCGCTCGCCTTGAGGAACACGTTGCCGGCATCGACGAAGCCGGTCGCCGTCAGCGGCCCCAGCACCGCGATGCGCAGCTCGCTGTTGAGGACGATCACGCTGTTGCCACCCGTCGGAAACCCGGCTGGCGTGATGGTCTCCTCGTCGCCGAGACGATCGAGTGTGAATCCACGTACCGTCGTGTCGCCGCCAGCGAAGAACCGCTCGCTGGCTGGGAGATCTTGAACGATCTCGCCATCGAGATCACGCAAGAAGCCGTGCGCCAGGCCGACGCGGGCTCCGAGCGCGAGGACGACACGACGCTGCGCTGGCAGCCGGTGATAGGAGAAGCCCTGCATGTAGGTCTGCACAAAGCCGACCTCGGATCCAAGGGCACGCGCGGCGATTTCGCCGTCAACAATCATCATTGTGCCCACGGATGGATCGAGCGGGTCATCGCGCTTGTCGCGAATGAGCGAGGCGGAGACCTTGGACAGCCGCACTTGTGGGAACAGGCGATCGATGAGCGGCGGCGGCGCATCCGGCGTGAAGCGCTCATTGAGCAGCGATATTCGCTGAAACGAGTAGAGGCCGATCGCGGTGTAGACGCGTGACAAGCGGAAGCCCGCCTCGACTCGCGCTTCCTTTCTGATGAAGTCAAAACTCGAGCGCCGAGCCTGCTCCGTCAAGCCAGTGACTACCACGTCGGCGGGTGAGTCGAATGCCTTCGGCTCGCGGAACTGGCCGAGCACTCGATACTCGTAGAAGCGGCCGCCGGAGTCGTCACGTACTGCAGGAAGACTTGCCTCGACTGCCGGCGGATCGAGAGGTTTGAGCACCAGTCGAGTGAACAGATCGACACGGCGATTCTTGCCCCATAGGTTCCGTCGGCCGATCTGGAAGAAGCCGCGCGGTGCGATCTCCCAGCGTTCCTGGGCCAGGCCATTCTCGCCGGTCCGCAGCACTGACCCACCTTCAAGGCCTCCCCCGAAGCCAAGTTCCGTAGGCGGCGACTCTTCCACTTCAACGAGTACGTCACGCCGCGGCTCGCCGCTGTGGCCGAGCGCCTCAATCTGCGCGCGCCGGAAGAGACCGAGCGCAAACAGCCGCTGACGGCTCTCGACGAGCGCGGAATATCCGAGCGGCTCCCCCTCGCGCAGCAGCAGCTCGCGCTCGATGGTTCGCGTACTGATGCGCCGATTCCCGACGATGATGATGTGGTCGATGACCACCTGCGGGCCTTCATTGACCTTGAACACGACATCCGCTTGCGCGTCGTCGGCGACGAACATCGATTCCGATGTCACGACGACGCCGTCGTACCCACGGTTGCGATACTCGAGATCAATCCGCTCGCGCCCGGCGAGCATCTCCGATTCGGAATAGGCCTGGCCGGTCGACACCATCGTGAGGCCACGCAGCGTCGGCTCGTCGATGGCCGTGTTGCCCTCGAAGCGCACGGTGCCAATGAGCGTCCGCGGACCCTCGACAATCGCGATCTGCAGGTCGATCGGCCGATCGGGATCCGACGCGCTCTCAGGCACAAGAACGCTCTCGCCAGACTTCACTTGGACGCGCGTGAATCCACGCGTCCGATACAACCGCTCTATCGCCCCGATGCCCGTCCCGACGGTCGCTCTGACAAAGGGTTCGCCCGGCTTCAGTCTGATCAGAGCGAGCAACTCCTGCTCCGCTACCGCGTCGTTCCCGGTGATTTCGACGTTGCGAAGCAGGTAACGGGGACCGCGATTGACTTCAAAGGTGATGACGAGCTCGCCGTTCTGCTCCTGGTTCGTGTAGAGGGCATTGGCGTCGCGGTAGCCACGTGTGTAGAGATACGACTCGATCGCGCGGCTCGAATCCTCCAGCAGGTCTTCGTCCGCCGAGCCTTCGGTTCGAATCGGCACGAGCCGCTCGCGCTCAGATTCAGGAAGGGAATCGCCGACAAATTTAACGGTTACATGTGGTCCGCGCGTCAAGGTCACGGATACGACGGCGCCTTCGTCCGTGATCTGAGTGCCATGACTGGCACGCGCCTCATAGTAGCCGCGCGAGTGCATGGTGTCTTCCCACGCCCGCAACTCGCGTTCGACGACATCGTCATCGTAGGGCTGCCCGGCCTTGATGTCGGGCAACTCGGTGATGGTGCCCTGGACATCGGCGTCACGCTGGGTGAAACGACGGTCGGCGATGGTCAGCCGCTTTTCAGCGCTGATATCGAAGACGAGCGTCGCCCGATCGGGGTCATGGGTCTCGACCAGGCGAGAGGCGATGCGCGCGTTGGCGTACCCGCGACGGCGGTACTCCATCCGCAGCGCTTCGATGATCTCCGGCGTGCGAGCCGCGCGTGGGGACGAGCCAAACCGATCGACAACGACCCGTAGCAGCGCCTCCTCGGACAGACCGAGCATCCCGTCGAATTCAATGCGATCCACCGGATGAAGCGGCATCAACACATAGCGCACGCGCACGCCAGCGCTGACCTCTTCAGACGACACCTGCACATCGTCGAAACGATTGAGGCTCATGAGGTGGGAGATCGTCTGGCGGACCTCCCTGGCATCGAGCGGAGAGCCGACGTGCGTCTCGATGAGCCCCATGATGACCGGATCGATGACCGGTCTCCCTTCCCGCTCGACGGCGACCTCAGCGATCTGACGGCCGATCTGCGCTTCAACGGGAAGCGCGTAATTCAAAAGGCAAAAGGCGAAAGGCAAAATGGCAGTGCGACGCAGCCACGCCGATTTGCCTTTTGCATTTTGCCTTTTGCATCTTGCATTACAGCTCATTTAGAACGTTCGCCTCACCCGCAACTCGATGGCGTAGGTCTTGTCTTCGTTGCGTGACAGGAGCCACGAGAACCGATCGGTCTGATCGTATTCGAGCAGGATGATCTGGTCACGGGTGGTTGACGAGAGACTGCGCGAGTAGGTCAGATACACTCGATCGGACACGCGTTTTCCGATCGTGACACGCGCCGCCAAATCCATTCGCGAGGATTGCGTGTTGGGATCGATGATCGACGGCGTGATCTGAAACGTGTCGACACCAAACGTCTGCTCGACGACTCGACCCACCTCCGACGACACCGGACTCGCCAGTGCGCGGGCGGCGCGCTCGCGCACGAGCTGCTCTTGTGGAGTGACTCCGGTCTGGTATTGGCGGAACTCGACATCCTGACCCGGCGCCACATCGCTCAAGAGCAACGCCAGCAGTTCCGGCTCGGGCAGTGGAGGATCGGCAGAGAATTCCAGTGTCGGCACCCACGGGCCGGTCGCCCGAACATTGATGCGATACGTCTCCCCAGGCACGCGCACGCGCGTCTCGGTCTCGAGATCGAAGAACGGCTCGATCTTGGTTGGGTTGTTGAACTCGATCGTGCCTCGCGTCAGCACGTAGCGGCGGCCTTCGAAAAGAAATTCACCGCGCTGGGCGTCCGCCCGGCCAAAGAGCAGTGGACGATCGAACGTGCCCTGCAGCTGAAGATCGGCGCCCGCAGTCAGGCGCAGGCTGCTGTTGCGCACCTGCAGCTGTGGCGCGGTGATACGGATGTCGTAGCGCAACGGAATGGTCGGCTCGGCAGGCGCCGTCGGCGGTGTGGCTTCGCCAGTCGCCAAATCGAGGAGTCCGCCGTTCGACGAGAACGGGCGCGAGTAGACCGCGTCATTCACTGTGACACGCCCCGACAGCGTCGCCGCCTGCATCGTGCCCTGGAGCGACAGCTGCGCATCCACCAGCGATTGCATGCCCTCGGTCAACCGCAGGCGCATGCCCGTGCCGATCATGTTGATGTCGAGCTGACCGGGCAGGTAACCCTGCTTGTCGATGCGCCCGCCGAACGTCACATCGCCCCGCGCCAGCCGTCCGGAGAGGCCGTCGAGTGTCACACCGCGCGTGTCGAACTTCAGCGAGCCACTGATGTTCTCGAGCGCGTGCGGCAAGGCGAAATACCTGATCCGGCCGTCGGTGATGTCAAGGGAACCGCTGAGAGACGGATCCTCGAGCGGTCCTTCCAGCGTGGCCGAGAGCGCAGCCATGCCGGAGCTGCGTATATCGGCGACGAAACCCTGCAGCACCGCGAGGTTGGCATCGCCGGTCGTGCGAATCGCGATCCGTGAGTCGCGGAGATTGACGAGACCTGAGACATCGAGCTGCGTATCCTGCCCAACGATGCGCATGTCGTTGACGCGAACAGCATTTCGATCCAGGGCAACGCGGATCGGTCGCGCATTGCGCAGCGCGTAGTCGAAGAGCCGCACGTCGAGCCGGTCGACCGTTGCGTCGACCAGCAGGTGATCGATGTTGGCGAGCTCGCCGACCACGCGGATGGAGCCGCTCGCCACTGCCGTCGTATAAGGAGACAACTGCGGCTGGAATGCGCGCACGTACGGATCGAGCGACGTGTCGCTCACACTGATCGTGAGCTCCGAATCGAGCTCCGGTGTGAGGGCAATCCGGCCGGATGCGGAGACCGCGAGGCGGGGAGAGGCCGCCTCGAGCCGAACGGTCATCAGCTCGTTGTCGATGTTCAGATTGCCGACGATCTGACCGATACCTTCGTCGGCGACGAACAGGTCGCGCACCGTTCCGCGAACGTCATACCGCGGCGAGTCGAACGTTCCGCTGCCGCCCGCCGTGAAGTCGATGAGACCGGCGATAGGGCGAGGCGAGTTCTTCGCCGCCGCGAGCGATTCGGCTGGAATCGAGCGTGCGTCGAAATTGAACGAGTAGGTACCGTTCCACCCGACGAAGGCCGCGCCCGTACCGCGACCGCCTCCCTTGACCGCCTGGATGTTCTCGAGGCGCGCGCCGTCACCTTCGAGGCGGACGCCGGCCGTAACCGACTCGAACGGCTCACCGTACGCGACACCATCGGTGATCTCCATCCTGCCAAAGCCGTCGGGTGCGACATACCTGCCGTTGACGTGAAACTCACCGGTGAGCGTGCCGTCGAGGTTGTAGTCGTCCAGCATGAAGGCATGCCGGAGATCCGCGACCGGCCGTTTCAGGATTTCGATTCTCGCGTCGATCTCTTCGCCGCCGTCCGCGCGTGGATATCCAATCGAGAAGCGCCCCGCCGTCCTGATACGTGACTCGCCCGACGTGATCACCACGTCCGACACGTCGACGTAGCTGTTTTGGATGATCGCGGAACCCTTCGCCGATCCCCAGACGACATCCCAGGCTCGCATCGACTCACCCGCGAAGTCGCCCTCGATCCGTGGGCGCCTGAACGTCTCGGTCATCACGCCGTCAAACGTGCCGTATCCCCCGATCGGAATCGCGCGCGTGCGCAAGCCGAATGCGGTGAGCAGTCCGGCGAACACGCGATCGCTCTCCTGCCAGTCCGCGCTCGAGACGTGAAACGGGATCTGCGAGTCGCCGCCATAGGCCGTCCGCCCTTCGAACTCGACGAGGGTCGACTCCGTGGCCCATCGGCTCGCACCGAGTTCAACCTGGTCGCGGCCGAACGTGTAATAGAGGTCAACACCTGTCGGCACCGGCTCGAACGGCGTCAGCGGGCTGAAGGGTCCGGCAGGCTGCCCGCGTTGCTCGACGGCGCGGATGCGCTCGAGCGGCATCTCACGCGACATGAGCGTCACGCCCTCGGGCGGTGTGACGTGCAGTTCACCTTTGCCCGTGTGATCGGAGAAGTGACGCATCGGCCACTCGAGCAGGTTCTGACCGGACAATCGGCCGGCGAGCTGGATGCCGTCCATCTTCAACACGTCGGTAAACGCGGTCAGATCGACATCGTCGTAGGTAGCGTCGAACCGCGCCGTCGGCGTCACGCCCGGCGCGTTGAGCGGCATCATGCTGTAACCGAATCGCGCGCTGCCGCCGTACATCTTCGTCGTCGCTTCGGTCACTCGAAGTACTTCAGGCGTCCAGCGGACACCGCCAGTGAGATCGGTGAATCTGAAGTCGTTCACTCCGGCCGTCGGGCTGAGGAAGGTGCCCTTCAGCTCACGCCCTGTCCGGGTCGTGCCGTTGGGCATCGGCTCCTTGAACAGGTGGAAGGTGCCAGTGAACTGACTCTTGCCACTGAGGCTGAACGTGTCGCCTGCGAAGAAAAGCTCACGCATCTTCGACAGATCGACCGTCGACTTCATCTGCAGCATCAGCTCAGGCCAGTACGACATGTTCACGTCGCCGTTGAGCACGGACTCGGTGCCTTCTGTCTTGAGGTTGATGCGATCGAAGAGCACTCGACCGCCGTCGATCTTGAAGGTCGAGGTCACGTCGGTGCGAAACGGCACGTATCCTTGGATGCTGGTCAGGCCGTCGGAGAACCGCGCCTGGCCCACGTATTCACTGCCGGGACGCGCCACGGTGACATCGAGGTTCCGGGCGACGATCCCCCACGGCGTGTTGTGGTCCTGGTAGGTGAACATGCCGCGCCCCGCGTGCACGTACTGCAGCGTCGTCGTCCACGAGCTCTTTCCTCGCGGCCCTTTCGGCATCAGCTTCGGGAAGCTCACGCTGCCGTTTCGACGCGACTCGACGTGCATCTGCCAGTCGTTGAGCTCGATCGTGTCGAACACGATGCGGCGATTGAACAACGTGCTCCACGGCATCGAGAGGACGATGCGCTTGGCGGTGAAGAAGGGGATCGACTCGGGATCGAGCCCTTCGATTGTCAGGTCCTCGAAGATGTAGGCGCCATCCCAGAGCCGGACGTGCATGCTGCCGATGTGCAGCGGCCGTTCCATGTACCGAGTGCCCTGCTCCTCCGCCTGCTTTCTCAACACCGGACCCAGATCGGCGGAGATCGTCGTGACGACCGTGACCGCGAGGATCACGGCACAGACGATGACCGTCCGGCGCACGAAGGTGCGCAGCATGCGGGTCACGGGATGAGCGAGGATTTGCGCGTACGTCACGTGATCACGACGAGCACGGCGTTGGCATCCACAGGCGTACCTTCGCGGACGCGCACGTCGGCGACCGTCCCGGCCCGGGGAGCACGCAGCTCGTTTTCCATCTTCATTGCTTCGACCACGACCAGGCCCTGATGCGCCAGCACGGCATCGCCCGGCGCCACAAGTACCTTCACGACACGGCCCGGCATCGGCGCGACGATTGACACAGGGCCTGTCGCACTCGGGCCATCACTGTGCGAACCAGACCGGCCTCGTCCTGGAACGCGCAGTGTCACCGGCACGACGTGCCCATTCACGTGCACGATCCGCCGGCCCTGCCGTCGCGGCTCGATCGCGACTTCGTAACTTGCCCCGCCCAACAGCATCGACCACCGATCGCCGGCGCGGGAAAAGTCCACCGACACCGGACGCCCGTCCACCGTGACGGTCCAGCCACCGGCTCCAGAACGTCTGACGTCGATCGTACGTCGTTGGCGGGCTGTTTCGACCTCGAACCTCACCGGCGCAGGCCCTCTTTTCGGGCCAAAGCCGTCCAGCTCCGCTCCAACGAGGACGAGGCTCCCTTCAGTTCGTTCGACACTGGCCAAGCGGCAGCCGCAGACGCCTCAGCCAGGCATGCAGCCATGGCAGCGACCTCTTCGATGGACGGATCGAGGTCGTCAAACGGTTCTCCCGCGCGCTGCTGCAAGAGCTCGTCCAAGATGTTTGTGTGGAAGCGGGCCTCGACAAACTCGGGGCGCGCAAGCAGCCATCGCGAAAACGGAAGCGTCGAGCGAACGCCCCTGATGTCGTATTCGTCGAGCGCACGCCGTAAGCGTGCAGTCGCCTGCGGCCGGTCCTGACCCCACGCGATGACTTTCGAGAGCAGGGAATCGTAGAAGATGGGAATCTCGCTGCCCTGTTCGACCCAGCCGTCGTTGCGAATACCAGGACCCTCCGGCGCACGCAGCGCGACAATGCGACCGGGGGACGGCAAGAAGCCGGCGTCAGGATCTTCCGCATAGACACGACACTCGATGGCGTGCCCGGTTGGCGTCAGCGTCTCTCGCGGCGTGAGTGTCAGCCGTTCTCCACTCGCGATGCGAATCTGCCACTGCACGAGGTCGACACCGGCAACCATCTCGGTGACCGGATGCTCGACCTGGAGGCGGGCATTCACTTCGAGAAAGTAGAAGTGACCATCGGCGTCGAGGAGGAACTCGACGGTGCCGGCGTTCGTGTAGCCAGCCGCCTTCGCCACCGCGACCGCAGCATCGGCCAAACGCGCTCGCAGACCAGGGTCAGCCGCAGGCGACGGCGACTCTTCGAACACTTTCTGATGCCGGCGCTGGATAGAACACTCGCGCTCGACGAACGGCACGACCGTGCCGTGATGGTCGGCGAGGATCTGAATCTCGACGTGACGCGGACGCTGGACGCAGCACTCGAGATAGACGGACGAATCGCCGAATGCCGATCCGGCTTCCGAACGCGCCAGCCGAACCGCGCTGTCGAGACTCGTCGCGCCGGTGACGACCCTCATGCCTTTGCCGCCGCCACCGGCCACGGCCTTGACCAGTACCGGATATCCAATGCGCTCCGCAGCTCGAGCGATGTCAGCATCGGCAGCGTCCGGTCCGAAGGGCTCTTCAGTTCCGGGCACGACCGGTACACCAGCAGAAGCGGCGATCTTCCGCGCGGTCGTTTTGCTTCCCACGCGCGCCACCGCTTCTGGTGCCGGGCCGATGAAGGTGAGCTTGGCATCACGACACGCGGTCGCGAAGTCCTCGTTCTCGGAAAGGAACCCGTAGCCGGGATGCACGGCGTCCGCGCCGGTGGAACGAGCAGCGTCGATGAGGCGGTCGATGCGAAGGTAACTGTCTGAGGGAGCATTCCCGCCGATTGCGACGGCTTCGTCAGCCATTCGGACGTGACGTGCGGTGCGATCGCACTCGGAGAAGACCGCCACCGACCCGAGGCCGAGATCGCGGCACGCGCGAATGACGCGTACCGCGATCTCCCCGCGGTTGGCGATCAGGATCTTGCGCAAGATCCCGGTGATTCTACCTTAGGCACTTGCACCGACCGGTGACCGATGATCGACACACGGCATGTCGATCCCGGCCAGACTTTCGACGACACCAGCCACATCGATCGCGTGATGCACCCGGACCGACGCGCCCGGATCCTCGCCGGTCCGGTCGCGATCGAGCCACACGTGCCGCACACCAAGGGCGCGCGCCGGTGCGATGTCGTGGTACCAGCTGTTGGCCACGTGCACCCAGTGCGGCCTGACCACCTGCGTCAACATCTCGAATCCCCGGAAGTGCCATCGCTCCGGCTTGTATCCCCGCACTCGCTCAGCGGTGAGCACCAGGTCGAACGGCACCCGGAAGAGACGATGAGTGACCGCGAAGAGGTCGTCGTCGCAGTTGGTCAACACCGCGAGCCGATACCCTCGCGAGCGCAGCGTCGCCAGCATCTCCTCCACATCGTCGAACACACGCATCGACGACCATGCCTGCGTCAGGATCGTCCGCGCATCCTGCGCCGGCAGGCTGATACCGCGCTCGGCCATTGCGCGTGAGAGCGACATGGCAAGCACGTCCTTGTACGACCGATGTGGATAGTCACGCTCGACGACGCGCTCGTGCGCGTGGTAGGCGCGGATGACATCTGCTACGGTCTCGCTTCCCAGCGGGCCGAGCACCCCGGTGAACCACGCTTGCCAATCGACCAGCGTTCCGAAGCAATCAAAGCTGACCCACCGATTACTGAACGACACGACGAACCTCCTCGTTACAAAAAGCAAAAGGGCCATCACCCTGCTCGGATGATGGCCCTTCGAGATCTCGAAGAAGGTATTTGGTCTT
>Ga0070674_100000192_pt1 | contig 29259 bp, 31 predicted proteins | sample KBSM33metaG_FD_65344 | JGI IMG/M metagenome (GOLD analysis project Ga0070674, IMG submission 65344) | Miscanthus rhizosphere microbial communities from Kellogg Biological Station, Michigan, USA - KBS M3-3 metaG | ecosystem: Host-associated > Plants > Roots > Rhizosphere > Soil ... | reverse complement strand
TTGCTCTTCGTCCTGTTGCGGCGGATCCCCACATTCGAACGGCTGCAGGAGCATCACGAAGCTGGCGGACTGTCAGCCCTGCGGCCGTACGCGAAGCCACTGACCCTGCTATATCTGATCGTCGTTCTGCGAACGTTGACTGCCATGAGCTTCTCGACGTTTCTCCCTGTGCTCCTGACAAGACGCGGTCAGTCGCTGGCACAGGCGGGAACTGTTGCGTCGATCTATCTGATTGCGGTCGGCCTCGGTGGCTTCATCGGTGGCCCATCCGCTGACCGCTTCGGTCCGCGGCGCGTGATCATCCTGTCGCTCGTCTGCTCGGTACCGTTTCTGATGATTGCTCCGCTGCTTCACGGCGCGATGTTCGTCGTCGTGGTTGCGATGGGAGGCTTCCTGCTGCAGTCGACGTTGCCGGTCAATGTCACGTTCGCGCAACTCATCGCACCAATCAGTGCGGCGACGGTGTCGTCGCTGATGATGGGCTTTGCGTGGGGCATGGGCGGGCTGACGGTGCCACTCGTAGGAATGCTGGCGGATCGAATCGGAATCGAACGCGCGCTCGTCGCGATGTCGGTGCTGCCACTGATTGCCGCCATGCTGGCGATCCCGCTTCCCTCGCACAAACAGCCGCATGTCGCTGCACGAGCGTCAGATGCGACGACTGCCGAGGGAATCGGCATCGATGTTGCCGATTAGGCACGAGTTGGCGCAGACTGGAGCGATGCGGGGACGATACCCAGGGCCGTCAGACGTGATGTATTCCTTCGGCCCGGGCAAACTGACTCCGGCGGTGAAGGCGATCATGATCGCGAACGTCGCGGTGTTCGTCCTGACGTTCTTCGCTCCCGCCCTGGTCGTTCGATTTGGATTGCGTCCCGCGGACCTGTTTAGCCAGTTCGCCGTCTGGCAGCTCGTCAGCTACATGTTCGTGCACGCCGGCTTGTCACACATCTTCTTCAACATGCTCACGCTCTATTTCGTCGGGGTCGAGCTGGAGCGCATGTGGGGAACGAAGTACTTTACGAAATTCTATTTCGCATCCGGAATCGGAGCTGGTCTCACTCAGGTGCTGCTCGGCATCCTGCCGTTCTCGTTCGCCGATCAGTTCTACTATCCGTCGACGGTCGGCGCCTCCGGTGCGATCTACGGCCTGCTGATGGCGTTCGCGCTCTATTTCCCCACCAGGACGTTCCTGGTGTTCTTCGTCTTCCCGGTCCAGGCCCGATACTTCGTGATGATTCTCGGCGGGATGGCCCTGCTCTTCTCGCTCGGCGGCGGTGCGGGCGTCGCACACACGGCACACCTGGGCGGTCTGGTGTCGGGGTATCTGTATCTGAAGGGCAAGCGGCTCAACATCATCTCCGAGATCCAGTACCGCTTCCTGAAGTGGCGGATCAATCGCATGCGCAAGAAGTTCGACGTCTACTCCGGCGGCCGCCGCGATGACTACGATCGTCGAGTCCACTGAGAACCACAGCGGAGAGCCTCGAGACATGTCCGCCAGACTGCACCGCTGGGACGAGATCGCGCTCGCGAAAGTCACGGAGATGCTGTCGCAGAAGATCGTGACCGGCGAACGCGAGATGATCGCGCAGACGTACCTCAAGCGCGGCGCGCTCGTGCCAATCCATTCACACGACAGCGAACAGATGACCTACGTGCTCCAGGGCGCGCTTCGCTTTCTCGTCGGTGGCGAGGAAGTGATCGTCCGCGAGGGCGAGGTGCTGCACGTGCCTGCACACACGCCCCATCAGGCGGAGGCGCTCGACGACACGTTCGAATTGGACGTGTTCAGTCCCATTCGGCAGGACTGGATAGACATCGCCGATCAACCGGAAACAGAACCGTGAACGGCCGTGAGATAATTTCTTACCGATGAAGGGGTCGGGTCTCGCCACTGGCGCGGACGCTCGCGCAACGGAACGCACCGTGCGCAGCCGGGAATTCGAAGGGCTGACGCGCGACGAGCTGGTCGACGCCTACCGCTTGATGCTCCTGTCGAGGAAGATCGACGACAAGGAGATCCAGATCAAGAACCAGAGCAAGAGCTTCTTCCAGATCAGTGGCGCCGGCCACGAGGCCGTGCTCGTCGCGGCGGCCAGGCATCTGCGATCGGGCGTCGACTGGCTCTTCCCTTACTACCGCGACCGCGCACTCTGTCTCGCCCTTGGAGTCAGCCCATACGAGATGTTCCTCGCGTCCGTGGGATCGAAGGACGATCCCGCCAACGCGGGACGACAGATGCCGTCGCACTGGGGCCACCGCCGGCTGAACATGCCGTCGCAGAGCTCGTGCGTCGGCACGCACTGCCTGCACGCGGTCGGTGCTGCAGAGGCCGGGATCATCTACAACCGCGTAACGCAGATCGAGGGACGCGAATCGAAGTTCGATCGCGACGAGATCGCCTATATCTCGATCGGTGAGGGCGGCACGAGCGAGGGCGAGTTCTGGGAATCGCTCAACACGGCCGCGACGAAACAGCTTCCCATCCTCTACCTCGTCGAAGACAACGGCTACGCGATCTCGGTTCCTGTCGACGTGCAGACGCCTGCGGGCGACATTTCGCGGGTGCTCCAAGGTTTCCCAGGGCTTCGCACCTTCCGCTGCGACGGAACGGACTACCTTGCCAGCTATCGCACGCTGCGCGAAGCGGTTCAGCACACTCGCGAGCGCAACGGTCCCGCGCTCGTGCACGCGACGGTGACCCGGCCGTATTCGCACTCCTTCTCAGATGACGAGAAGCTGTACAAGACGCCGGGAGAACGAGAGGCCGAAGCACGCCGCGATCCGCTCGTGCGCATGCGCCAGCTACTGCTGGTGCACGAGCTCGCCACCGAAGGTGACCTCGCGGAGATCCGCGCCGACGTCGAGCGCGAAGTGACAACAGCGGCCGAGGAAGCGTTGCGCGCTCCGCAACCGGAACCCGAGACGGCGGCGCTCTACGTCTTCTCGCCCGACGTCGATCCAACGTCGAGCCGCTTCTCCACCGAGCCGCGTCAGCAGGGCAAGCCCGATACGATGGTCGCCGCGATCAATGCCACGTTGAAGGACGAGATGGCGCACGACCCGCGCATCGTCGTCTTCGGACAGGATGTGGCCGATGCGAGTCACGAGTCGGCGCTCCCGCTGGTCGCGGGCAAGGGCGGCGTGTTCAAGGCCACGCACGGGCTGCAGCGGGCGTTCGGCAGTGATCGCGTCTTCAACTCACCGCTGGCCGAAGCCAACATCGTCGGCCGCGCCGTCGGGATGGCGTTGCGAGGCCTGAAGCCGGTCGTCGAGATTCAGTTCTTCGACTACATCTGGCCGGCCTTCATGCAGATTCGAGACGAGCTCTCGATGATGCGTTATCGGTCCGGCAATCACTGGTCGTGCCCGGTAGTGATTCGCGTGCCGATCGGCGGCTATCTGCGTGGCGGAGCGCCGTATCACAGCCAGTCCGCCGTTTCGATTTTTGCGCATACGCCAGGCATCAGGATCGTGCTGCCGTCGAACGCGCAGGACGCGGCCGGCCTGTTGCGCACGGCCATTCGATGCGACGACCCGGTGCTCTTCTGCGAGCACAAGCACCTGTATCGACAGACCTACAACAAGGCGCCGTATCCAGGAGCCGACTACATGGTGCCGCTTGGCAAGGCCTCGGTGGTTCGCGCAGGCACCGATGTCGTGGTCTTCACCTGGGGCGCGCTCGTCCAGCGTTCGCTGCTCGCTGCACAGCAGGCGGAACGAATGGGGATCCAGGTCGCCGTGATCGATCTGCGCTCGATCATCCCGTACGACTGGGAGACGATCGCCGAGTACACGAAGAAGACGAGTCGCGTCATCGTCGCGCACGAGGATCAGCTCACGTGCGGCTTCGGCGCCGAGATCGCCGCCCGGATCTCCGACGAGCTCTTCGACTACCTCGATGCACCGGTCAAGCGAGTGGCCGCGCTCGATTGTCCAGTGGCGTATGCCCCGGTTCTCGAGGAGCAGATCCTGCCAGGCACGAGCGACGTCCTGAAAGCGATCAAGTCACAAGCGGAGTACTAGACTCGGGATCCGGGACTCGGGATCCGGGATCCGGGACTCGGGATTCGGGATCCGGCCGTCTCGTTCTGTGTTCAACTGTTCTCTCCGTGACTCGAAGCGTCCTCGCGCTCGCCGTGGCCTTTCTCGTCGTCGCGCGGACGTCTGCCATCCAGGTCGAAGTCCTTCGCTCGGTCGGCGGCCTTCCGCCGCATCTCGTCGGGACGTTCGAATCACCCGTCAACTTCCAGCAGACGGCGAGCGGCGTCTATTACGTCTTCGACAAGCGTAGTCAGGCTGTCTTCACCGTTGACGCCGCCCGGACGCGGGCTCAGAAGATCATCGAGATCGGCGGCGAAGAGGGGCGCATCATTCAGCCGACCGGCTTCGACGTGTCTCGTGACGGGCGCATCGTCGTCTCCGACGTCCCTCGCCTGCAACAGCGGATTCAGACATTCGATGCGCAGGGCTCACGCGTCACCGGTTTCTTCCTGCCGGGACAGCCCGCCGCACGGGTCACAATCGACAACCTGATGCTCAATGGCGCCGGCTCGATCCAGTACGCCAGCAACGTACTGCTGATCAGTCATCCCGAGAACGGCGCGCTCTTCACCGAGTACTCGCCCGGCGGCTACGCGCAGCGCAGCATCGGCCGCCTGCGCGCGACCGGGCTCGAGGACGATCGCGAGCTGCACGTCGCCATGAACGCAGGGCTGCCGCTCGTCGATCCCACGGGCGGCTTCTATTACGTCTTCATCACGGGGCAGCCGCTGATCCGCAAGTACGACGCCGCCGGCACGCTGATCTTCGAGCGTCATGTCGAAGGGCGCGAGCTCGATGCCTACCTGGCGGCGTTGCCGACGCGCTGGCCCCGACGCCGCGTCGAGGACAGGACCGTTCCCTTCGTCACGCCGTCGGTTCGCGCTGCCGCCGTCAACGAGCGCGGCGAGCTCTGGATTTCACTCGCTGTTCCATATACCTACGCGTTCGACAAAGACGGTGACAAGATCCGCACCGTGCAGTTCCAAGCCGCCGGTCTCATCAGTCCCAGCAGTCTCTCGTTCGCCCCGGGCGGACGGCTGCTCGTGACGCCGGGATGCTACGAATTCGATCCCCGTTGACGGGATCGTTGTCGACCTCTCCTTCATGGCCACGCAGGCGCTGACCGCCCGGCATCTCACTCGACACTTCGGCGACCGTGTCGCGGTCGATGATGTCTCGTTCGAGTTGCAGCCGGGCCAGATCTTCGCCCTGCTGGGACCAAACGGCGCAGGCAAGACGACGACGCTGCGGATGCTGGCGGGGCTCATCGCTCCAACCTCCGGCTCTGTGACGATCGGCAACGAGGCGATGACTCCTGACGCCGCGCCAAAGCTTCGCGAGCGCCTCGGGTTCCTCACGGAGGCGCCGGGCCTCTGGGACAACCTCACGGTCCACGACAACCTGCTGGTCTACGCGCAGCTCTATGGGATGCGCGACGCCGAACAAGCGGTGCACGAGGCCCTCGCGCTATTCGAGATCGCCGACCGGAGCGCGGACCGTACAGCTCGCCTGTCGAAGGGCCTGAAACAGCGCGTCGCCCTTGCGCGCGCGATCGTTCATCGTCCGACCATTGTCTTGCTTGACGAACCGACGGCCGGGCTCGATCCGGAGAGCGCGCGCGACGTTCGTGAGCTCATCGTCGCCATGCGCGGCGAGGGGCGAGCGGTGTTGCTGTGCACGCACAATCTGGACGAAGTGGAGCGGGTGGCCGACCGCGTCGCCGTGCTGCGATCGCGCCTGGTGGCGATCGGCACGACGGGAGAACTCAGACAGCGGCTGTTTACTTCGCGCCTGCGAATCCGGGTAACGGCGGACGCCGAATCGTTGGCTGCCAGGTTGCGCACGAAAGGGTTGGATGACGTGCTCGCCGACGGGACGTGGTTGTCGCTTCCAGGGGGAACAGTGACGACGCCCGAGATCGTGCGAACGCTGGTCGAGGCGGGTGCGGGCATCGAGGCCGTCGAGCGCGACGAGCCCTCGCTCGAAGAGGTGTACCTCAAGCTGCTGCACGCCGACGGAGCACCCCGATGAGGATGCTCGCGCTCCTGCGAAAGGAGCTCGCCGACGTGCGCCAGAACCTGGCGCTGTTCGTCCCGACGATCATCGTCGGCCTCGTCGCCGTGCTGCTGCCGGTGCTCGTGGCGATCGTCATTCCCTATGTTGCTGGCGAGCGGTTGTCGAGCTCGAGCGACTTCGAAGTCGCGATCGAGCTGTACCGGAATCAGCCGGCGACGCGGGCACTCGATCCTGAGGCCGCCATCCAGGCGTATCTCTTCCAGTTCTTCGCAGTGATGCTCGTGCTGATTCCCGTCACGTCGGCGATGTCGCTCGCGGCATATAGCGTCGTCGGCGAGAAGCAGGCGAGGTCGCTCGAGCCGCTCCTCGTCACGCCGATCACGACGTTCGAATTGCTCGGCGCCAAAGTATTGGGCGCGTTCGTCCCGTCGATCGTCCTGACCGCCAGCTCGTTCCTGATCTACATCCTGACAGCCACGCTTCTTGCCAGGCCGGGTGTCGCGTGGGCGTTGCTCGGACTGCGAACAGTTGGTCTCGTCTTCGTCCTCGGGCCACTGGCGGCCCTCGCGGCGTTGCAGATGGCGGTGTGCGTGTCTTCGCGCGTCAACGATGCTCGGACAGCGCAGCAGATCGGGGTCTTCGTGGTTCTTCCCATCGCGGGGCTGCTGTTGGGGCAACTGGCAGGCGCCATCCAACTGACCGGGACGCTCATCGCCTGGATCACGCTCGGTCTCCTCGTCATCAATGCCGGCCTGATGCGTGTGGCCATCGCGCTCTTTGACCGCGAGACGATTCTGACGCGATGGAAGTAAGCTCTCGGCTCTGGACTCTAGGCTCTAGGCTCTGGTCATGCAGGCGCTGACGGAATACGACACGCTCGCGGCGGTAGTGGTCAAACACGTACGCGACGCGTTCGTGAACGCGCAGACAATCGCGGCGCAGTGGAAGAGACTCAACTACACCGCGCCACCGGACCTCGCACGCGCCATCGATGAACACGATCGCTTCATAGGCGTCCTGCGATCGGCGGGCGCAACCGTGCACGAACTGCCCCGCGACCAGCAGACGACGCTCGACTCCATCTACGTGCGCGACGCGTCGATCGTCTCGCCAGCGGGGGCGATCCTGTGCGCAATGGGCAAAGCGGAACGCGTGACGGAACCCGCCGCGCAGGCGAAGACGTTCGACGGATTCGGCGTCGCGATCACCGGCCGGATCACGCCGCCAGGAACACTCGAAGGCGGCGACGTCATCTGGCTCGACGAGAAGACGCTTGCAGTCGGACGGGGATATCGGACGAATGCCGAGGGCGTTCGCCAACTTCGTGCGCTGGTCGGCGATTCGGTGGAGGTGGTCGAGGTACCGCTGCCGCACTGGCACGGACAGAGCGATGTGATGCACCTGATGTCGCTCATCAGCCCCGTCGATCGCGATCTGGTGGTCGTCTACTCGCGCCTCCTGCCAGTGCCGTTCCGCGAGTGGCTGCTCGAACGAGAGATGCGCCTCGTCGAAGTCCCGGATGCGGAGTTCGAGACGATGGGCACCAACGTGCTCGCGCTGGCGCCGAAACGGTGCCTGATGCTGGCCGGCAACCCACTCACGAAGCGATCGCTCGAGCAATCGGGCTGCGAGGTCCTGGAATACGAAGGCTCCGAGATCAGCGTGAAAGGCGCGGGCGGGCCCACGTGCCTGACGCGACCGCTGATGCGTTCATCGGGTTGATGATTGTCGATCTGACGACTAATGAATCGCTGGCGGTTGCTGATTGGGGATTTGCTGGTGATTGCTCCATCAACAATCTAAGATCGCCAATCAACAACGATTCACAGATCAAGGATCATGAATCACAAATTGATCGCCCGTCGTGAGTGGCTGAAACGCGTTGGTGCTGCGGCGGTGGTGCCACCGCGGATGCTGCTCCCTCTCGTCTCGCCTGGACCGGCATCGACGATCGCAGCTCAGTCGCCGGGCGTAGCGGCCGGGAACGCCGTCGAAACACTCACGTCCGCGGAAGCTGAGACACTCGGTGCAATCGCGTCGCGCCTCATCCCGACCGATGGCAATGGTCCCGGGGCAACAGAAGCGCGTGCGGCGCAATACATCGACCGCGCACTTGGCGGGGCGCTCGCGCCGTTCCGCGAGGCGTATCGAGCCGGGCTGGCCGCCATCGACCGTCACGCGCAGAGTACCAAAGGCAGCTCATTCGCGCGCCTGTCGGCCGCAGATCAAGACGAACTCCTCCGCGACGTCGAGCGCAACTCAGTCACCGGCTTTCCGACCGACGCGCCGGCGTTCTTCAACCTCGTGCTCTCGCACACGATCCAGGGCACCTTCTGCGATCCCTACTACGGCGGCAACGCAAACTTCGCCGGTTGGGATCTGATCGGTTACCCGGGTGTTCGTCTTGCCGTGACAGCCGAGGAGCAAGGGCTCAACGCGCGGCCGTCGCCCACACACATGTCCGCCTACGACTACCGGATGTTCTCCGGACGACGACCTGCGCGCGCCGCGCTTGGTTCCGGGGATCACGGAGGCGGCCATGGCGACTGAGCTCAAGAAGACCGACGTGGTCATCATTGGCCTGGGCGCGGTCGGTGGAGTGGCCGCGCTGCCGCTCGCGCAGGCCGGGATCGACGTCGTGGGCCTCGAGGCCGGATCGTGGTTGCGAGCCGAGGACTTCGCGCCCGACGAGTTGCGCAACAACTATCGCGGCTGGCCGCAGTCCGTGCAGAAGGCCAACCTGGAAATCCCGACGCATCGGCCCAACGCGTCGGCGCGCTACTCGCCTCGCCTGACGATTCACCCGATGATGAACGCCGTCGGCGGAACTACGCTTCACTACTGGGCACAGAGCTGGCGCCTGAGCCCATGGGACTTCAAGGTGGCAAGCGAGACCACGCGTCGCTATGGCCCCTCCCGCATGCCGAAGGGATCGACGGTTGAAGACTGGCCGTTCGGTCTCGAGGAGATCGAGCCCTACTACGATCGCGTCGAGCGCGAGATCGGCGTGTCCGGCAAGGCCGGCAACATCAACGGCCGCATCGATCGCGGCGGTAACATCTTCGAGGGCGCCCGCACGCGCGAGTATCCGATGCCGCCGCTGCGCGGATCCGGTTTCACCGAGATGATGGCGAACGCGGCGCGCGGCCTTGGATGGCATGCGTTCCCAGGACCGGCGGCGATCAACTCACGCAGTTATCAGAACCGGACGGCGTGCGTGTATCACGGATTCTGCGCGCGCGGCGGCTGTCACGTGAACGCGAAGGGTTCGACCGCGGTCACGACCATCCCCAAAGCCGTCAGCACGAAGCGCCTCTCCGTTGTCACCGAGGCACACGTGATCAGGATCGACGTCAACGATGCCGGTCGCGTCACCGGCGTCTCGTATTTGAAAGGCGGGACCGAGTTCTTTCAGCCAGCCTCTGTCGTCCTGCTCGCCAGTTATACGTACGAGAACGTGCGGCTGCTGCTCCTGTCGAAATCGAAGGCGTTCCCGAACGGCCTGTCGAATAACCACGGGCAGGTCGGGCGTCACTACTTCAGTCACAACACCGGCGGCGCGGTGAGCGCGCTGTTCCCGCGATCGTTGAACAGCTGGTACGGACTCCCCGCGCAAGGCGTCGCTGTCGACAACTGGGCGGACGACAACTTCGATCACGCGAGCATGAACTTCATCGGCGGCGGCAACCTCTGGATCTACGCCGATCGGCGGCCGATTGGCGCAGCGAGCATGAGTACGTTCGGACGGGCGCCGCAGTGGGGATCGGAGTGGAAGGCGTTCATCAGGGAGAACGCCGACCGCGCCAACACCGCGTACCTTCAGAAGACGACGCTGCCTTACGAAGACAACTATCTCGATCTCGATCCGACCGTGACGGATCCGCTCGGGTATCCCGTGTGCCGCATCACCGCCGACTTCAAGGAGAACGAACGCGCCGTCGCGGCGTTCATTCAGGACAAGATGGTCGAGTGGTATCGCGCGGCGGGTGCAATCGCCACTGAAAAGCTTCCCGTCGGCACGATGGGTCCCTCGACGCACGCGTACGGCGGGACTCGCATGGGCGATAACGCTGACACCAACGTGGTCAATCGCTGGGGCTTTTCGCACGAGGCCGGCAATCTTGGGGTCCTCGGTGCCTCTGTAATGGGAACGAGCGGTGCCCGGAACCCGACGCTCACGGCTCAGGCATTGGCCTGGCGGACGGCCGACTACCTGACGAAGAGCTGGAAGCAGATAGCCGGGTAAGTCCTTCCAGTTCGCGAAATTTCTCCCGAGCCAGCTGTTTCACAGCGCCGGAGACCGCGATTTTCCGCCAATAACCTTCCAGTCCCTGCGTGGCGAGCAATTTGCTGTGTAGGGGTGCGGAAGGAAGTTGATCATGCCCGCATATGATTCGGTGCTTGAAGCCCCACCCCAGCCACTCGAGCAATTCGTGCTCGAGCCCGGGTTCTCAGACGGGATCGATTTCCAGTCGCTCGAAGTCGGCGCGACCGTCCATGTGCACACGAAATATTCGTCGTATCACCTGGTCGTGACCGATCCGGAACACGGCGGCGCGCGAGCCACTGGTGGCCGCGTGTTCCCCGAATCCACGCCAGTTCGCGTCGAGGGCGCAACGGCGGGAGGCACGGCCATCAAGGCGGGATGGATTGGGGTGGGCCTGCGGCTCGAGATGTGGAACCTGACGAATCGCGTGACGACGTCTATCGTCCGATCGGTGACAGTCGTGCCGCCGCCTGCGGCGAGTGTCTGCTAGTTTCAGGCGGGCCTGAAGGCCCGCCTCCTCCGTAGCGGCGGGTCTTTCCTGGCCTGAGCTGGTCGAAGGCAGACCCGCCGACAAGCTTTATTTCAACGCGTCCGCCAGCTCGGTGTGTTTGTAGCGGCGCGCCTGTTCGAGCGCTGTGCGTCCCTCGTCATTGCGAATGCTGCGATCGGCTCCTGCCGCGAGCAGTGCCTTGAGCGTCGCCGTATCGCCCTCGTCCACGCTCGCTGCGTACATCAACGGCGTGTAGCCGAATTCATCAGTGGCATTGAGCGGCACGCCAGCTTTCACGAGCACTGGAATCACGCGTGCCCTGTTCGTGATAGTGGCCCAGTGAAGCAGGTTGATGCCCGAGCTCTCCGTGAGGCTGACGTTGACGCCTGCCTCAACGAGCGCCTGCACAACATCTGGATGGCCGAAGGTCACGGACTCCGACAGCGCTTCCGCGGATGCTTCCGCTCCGTGATTCAGCAGCAGCTTGACGTTTTCGAGGTTGCCGCTCATCGCCGCGTACTGCATTGCAGAGTGGCGTCCACGCTCGGATGGTTGTGCCTCGGCACCCGCGTCCAACAGTGCGTGAAGCGACGCGCTCGTGCCGTAGTGCGCCGCGGCGATCGTCAGCGCGTCGGTCGCGGCTGCGCCTCTGCGCTTCACATCGGCGCCGCGCGTGATGAGTAAACGAACCTTGTCCGCGTCAGGCGCAGCCATCATGAGCGGCGTGGACCCTCTTTCAGTCCTGCTGTTCGGATCGAGCCCGGCATCGAGAAGCGATTTCAGTTCAGTCGCCGTCCCGAATAGAGCCGTGCGCGCCCATGACACCTCGGCGCTCGGCGCAATTGGTCCTTCAGATGAGCCGCCCGACGCGACAGGAAGCGCCGACATCAACGCCATCGTCGCCCAGCAACTCGCAGCGTAGGACAGGAACTCGTCCTTGCCGTACGGGAAACCAGTCGCGAAATACTCCGGGCTCACTTCCGCAGGCGAGATCATCCGCGAGCGAACGCGCCATGTCCCGTCACGCGCCTGGGTCGCCACGAGGAATTTCAGTCCTTTCTGCCAGGCCCGATCGCTGACCGGGACACCCGCTTCACGCAAGGCGTAGAGCGCTTCGCCGGTCGAGTACGCATCCGAGTCGTAACGCGGGAGCTGTGGCCATCCGCCGTCGGAGCGCTGTCGCTCGATCAGGTCGCGTCCCGCCGCGCGAGTCTCCTCCGGCGACGCATCCGCCCAGACCAGCCCCATCAACCGGAACGCAGCATCCTCGGTCGACTGAGGTCCCGTTCTGATCAGCCATTCGCGCGCGCGTCGGACAGCAGCGGTCCGTTCGGCCGACGATTCCGCTGGCAGGTACGACTGAACAGCAAGGACCGCCGTCGCGGTCGCCGTAAACATGCTGCTCGAGTGCGGCGGACGGAAGTCCGACGTGATCCAGTGCCCATCTTCCCGCTGCCACCGCGCAATCCGGCGCGCGTACACACCAGTCGTCAGGTCGGGCCTGATACCAGCCGCACGTGCTGCCATCAGGAGGTAACTGTCATTGGGCGTCGGGTCCGAGAGGCTCGCGACCTGCACCGCATCGTCGAATGCGTTCGCGTTGCGGAGCTCGCGGAAGGTGCGCGCTTCGACAGCCTCGATCGTCTTTGAATCGACACTGAAACCGCGCTGGCGCGCCAGCCGGAGGGTCAGCACTGCCAGCGAATTGTGGTGACACGACACGCAGGCGCGCTGCGACACGAAGTGAGCGGCGGATCGCTGAAGGATCGGTAACGCGCGCGTGACAGCCGCGCGTGCCTCTGGCATCGTCTGCGCGGACACCACGTTCGCGCGGAGGATGAAGAGAAGAAAGAGGCGGAGAACCATACTGTGAGAATAGACTGGATCGCATGATTCGCTCGGTTGCCGTGCTGGGCGCGGGCGTGATGGGCGCCCAGATCGCGGCGCACGTCGCCAATGCCGGCGTGCCAGCCCTCCTGCTCGACGTCACCACAGAAGCCGCGGTCGAGGGACTCAAGCGGGCGCGCACGCTCAAGCCTGATCCGTTCTTTACTCCCGACACCTGGAAGCTCATCACGACAACCAGCTTCGACCAGGGGCTCGCCAGGCTGAACGAGGTCGACTGGATCATCGAGGCCATCGTCGAGAAACTCGACGTGAAGCGAGAGCTGTTTGCTCGCGTCGACCAGGCACGTCGCCCCGGATCGATCGTCAGCACCAACACCTCCGGCATTCCTGTGCACGCGATCGCGGAGGGGCGCAGCGACGACTTCCGGCGCCACTGGCTCGGCACCCACTTCTTCAACCCACTGCGCTATCTGCACCTGCTGGAGATTGTCCCGACCGAGGAGACGAGTCGCGCCGTCATCGACGAGGTGAGCTCATTTGCCGACCATCATCTCGGCAAGGGAGTCGTGGTCGCGAAGGACACGCCGAACTTCATCGGCAATCACCTCGCGCTCGCGGGCGTCGTGCACCTGCTCTCTCTCGTCGCAAGCGGTGAATACACGATCGAAGAGATCGACGCGATCACCGGGCCGCCGACAGGCCGGCCGAAGAGCGCCACGTTTCGCACACTGGATCTGGCCGGCGTCGACATCCTCGTCCACGTCATCAGAAATCTTCACGAGCGGCTGCCCGACGAGAAAGCCCGCGCGCGATTCGTGCTCCCACCCTTCGTCGAAGAGATGCTGGCGAAGGGGCTCATCGGCGAGAAGGCGGGCCAGGGATTCTACAAACGCGTGAAGGGTACCGGAGGGGAATCGGAGATCCTCACGCTCGATCACGAGACGCTCGAGTACAGGCCACGGAAGCCGGTGAAGCTGCCTTCGCTCGATGCGGCAAACGCGATCACCGACACGGGTGAGCGGCTCAGAACGCTGTTCAACGGTAAGGATCGGGTTGGCCAGTTTCTTCGAACGACGCTGGCTCCCGCACTCGTCTACGCCGCTAACGTCACCCCAGAGATCGCTAACTCACCAGACGATGTGGACCGGGTGATGCGGTGGGGATTCGGCTGGGATCTGGGCCCCTTCGAGATCGCCGACGCCATCGGGATCGAACGCGTGATTGAAGAGGCCCGCGAAGTCGATCCGGACCTGTTGGCCCATGGCACGCCGATGATCTGGCGCACGACGCTCCAGGGTGACCGCACACGGCTTCGCGAGGGCGAAGTGGCTCCTGCGGCAGGGGATCTGTTGATCCTTCGCGCGGCCAGGGATCGATCGAGCGTCGTGAAGAAGAACCCGGGCGCGAGTCTCGTGGACCTCGGCGACGGCGTGCTGGCCGTCGAATTTCACTCGAAGATGAACGCCATCGGCGGCGACACGATCCAGATGCTGCAGGCCGGCGTTCGCGAAGCGGAGCGCAACTTCGCCGCGCTGGTGGTCGGCAACGAGGGGCTGCACTTTTCCGCCGGCGCGAACCTGATGCTCGTCCTTCTCGAGGCGCAGGAGGAGAACTGGGACGAGCTCGACCTGATGGTCCGCACATTCCAGCAGACAACGATGGCGTTGCGCTACGCGGCGGTGCCGGTGATCGTGGCTCCGGCAGGGCTCACCCTCGGGGGCGGCTGTGAGATCGCATTGCATGCGGATCGCGTCCAAATAGCAGGCGAGACATATCTCGGACTGGTCGAGGTGGGGGTGGGTCTGATTCCGGCCGGCGGCGGCACCAAAGAGATGGTGGCGCGTGCGGCTGAAGCGATGCTGCCCGGGAGCACCGACTTTCTCCCCTCCATCCAGCGTGCGTTCGAGACGATTGGTTTCGCGAAGACATCAGCCAGCGGCCCCGACGCGATCCGGCTTGGCTACCTGCGTCCAGTCGACACCGTCACGATGAATCGCGACCGCTTGATCAGCGACGCCAAAGCCAGGGCGCTTGAACGAGTGCGCGAGGGTTACAGGCCTCCGCAACGTCGGACCGCGATCGCTGTCGGCGGTGAAAGCGTCGCCGCGACGCTGAAGCTCGGGGTCCATCTTGCGTGGAAGGCGGGACGCATCAGCGATCACGACAAGCTGATCGGACGAAAGCTCGCGGCAATCATGACTGGTGGGGATCTGCCCCACGCGGCGATGGTCTCGGAGCAGCACCTGCTCGACCTCGAGCGCGAGGCGTTCCTCGGCCTGCTTGCCGAAGCGAAGACGCGGGAGCGAATTCAGCACACGCTCAAGACCGGAAAGCCACTCAGGAACTAGGAACCAGGAACGCGGAACGTGAACATCATCGATCGAGGATCTGGCATCCCAGTCGTGCTGGTGCCCGGAATTCAGGGCCGGTGGGAATGGATGAAACCCGCCGTCGACGCGCTGTCGGCGCAGTGCCGGGTCATCACGTTCTCGCTCGCCGACGAGCCGACGAGTGGCGCGTCCTTCGATGAGCGATCCGGATTCGACTCCTACGTGCGGCAGATCGGCGATGCATTGGACGCGGCTGGAGTGCAATCGGCCATCGTGTGCGGCATCTCGTATGGTGGGCTGATCGCAGCCACGTTTGCTGCCCGGCATCCCGAGCGCACTCGCGCTGTGGTTGTCGTCTCGGCTATTCCGCCCTCATGGAAGCCCGATCCTCGCGCCAGGTTCCTGATGCGGGCGCCGAGATTGCTCTCACCGCTCTTCTGTATCAACTCGCTCAGGCTGTTTCCAGAGATGGTCGCTGCGAAGGAGAACCTGCGCTCTGCCGTTTCATTTGCCGTTCGGCACCTCGCCACCGTCGTGAGGTACCGCTTTTCGCCTGGGTTGATGGCGCGGCGGGCCCGGTTGCTCGACGGAAACGAGCTCGAGGCAGAGGTGACTCAGTTGCGCGTGCCCGCACTCGTCGTGGCCGGGCAGGCTGAGCTCGATCGAGTGGTGCCCGTCGCATGGACTCGGGACTACCTGCGTCTCTGGCCGGAGGCGCGATTTGCATCGATCGCTCGAAGCGGACACCTTGGCTCGATTACCAGGCCCGATGAATTTGCCGAGCTCATCAAACGGGTTGCTGAAGGGCTTTCACGCACGCACGATCAGAGGAGACGCGTCGTTGTCTGAAACCGTCAGAGAGATTCCAGGTGCCGTTGGTCAACTGGAGGCATTGCTCGATCTGCCGAGTGGGACACCACGCAGAGCAGTGGTGCTCGCGCATCCGCTACCCATCAAGGGCGGCACGATGCACACCAAGGTCGTCTTCCAGTCGGCGAAGGCGTTGACACGAATCGGCTGCGCCGTGCTCAGGTTCAACTTCCGCGGCGTCGGCCGCAGCGCCGGTGCGTGGGACGAAGGCCGCGGCGAAATGGACGATTATCGAGCCGCTGTGGACTTTCTGTCGGGGAGGTATCCTGATCTGGAGATGTGGGCTGCGGGGTTCTCCTTCGGCTCGTACATTGCAATGACTTCGGGTGCAGACGACGATCGGATCTGCGCGCTGATCGGGATCGCGCCGCCGGTGAATCGTTACGAGTTTGCGTCGGTGACACTGTCGACGAAGCCGAAGTTCATCGTCCACGGGGAAAGCGACGAACTGATTCCTCTCAAGACGGTCCGTGAGTTCTACGCGCGGCTGCAGGACCCGAAAGAGTTCGTCGAAATCGACCGCGCCAATCACCTGTTCGATGGACAGGCCAGCGAGGTCGGCGACGCGCTCGAAGAATTGCTGACGGATTTCACATGCGGGAAGCAGTAATCGTTTCGGCGACGCGCACGGCGGTTGGCAAGGCTCCGAATGGCGCCCTGCGGACGGTGCGCCCGGACGAGATGGCCGCCGCCGTCATCGGCGATGCCTTGCGGCGTGTGCCCGCACTGAAGCCCGCGGACGTAGACGATGTGATGGTGGGATGCGCGATGCCGGAGGCCGAGCAAGGGCTGAACGTGGCGCGCATCGCGAGCCTTCGTGCCGGCGTTCCAGTGGATGCAGCGGCCGTCACGATGAATCGCTTCTGCGCCTCCGGGCTCCAGGCGATTGCGTCAGCCGCCGAGCATGTCATGTGCGGCTTCGCGGACATCATCATTGCCGGCGGCACCGAGTCGATGAGCCTGGTACCGATGGGTGGCAACAAGGTCTGTCCGAATCCGACGCTGGTCGAGGAGTATCCGGACGTCTACCTGAGTACCGGTCTTGTCGCGGAAAACCACGCGCGTGAATGCAAGATCTCGCGGGAAGAGCAGGATCAGTTCGCGCTGCGTAGTCATCAGAGGGCGCTCGCGGCGATTGATGCAGGACGATTCACCGACGAAATCACTCCGCTGACGTTCGAGGTCGCTTCGCCGGGAACGAACGGAGCGCCGGTGTCGCGCTCGGTCACGTTCGCGCAGGACGAAGGGCCTCGCCGAGATACGTCAGAGGCGGCCCTGGCCAGGTTGCGGGCTGCGTTTCACGCCACCGGCACCGTCACCGCTGGCAATTCATCGCAGACGAGCGACGGCGCGGCGGCAGTCATCGTCACGTCGGCAGAAGCCGCACGCGATCGCGGGCTCGAGCCGCTTGCCCGTCTGGTTTCGTACGCCACCGCCGGCGTCGAGCCAGAGCGCTTTGGTATCGGCCCCGTACCGGCGGTGCGGAAGGCGCTCAAGCGCGCCGGCCTGGCGCTCGATCAGATCGACCTCGTCGAGCTGAATGAGGCATTTGCGGCGCAGGTGCTCGCCGTCCTTCGCGAGATGCCGATCGATCCCGAGCGTCTCAACGTGAACGGCGGTGCGATCGCGCTGGGGCATCCGCTCGGCTGCACGGGCGCGAAGCTCACCACCACGCTGCTCTACGAGATGCGGCGCCGCAAGGCCCGCTACGGGCTCGTCACAATGTGCGTGGGCGGCGGAATGGGTGCCGCCGGCATCTTCGAACGGCTATAAGGGGGTCGGGAGTCATTTGATGAGTACAGTTCATCCTCACGCTGCGCCTCCGGGAGTGTCCTCATCAAATGACTCCCGACCCCATTTCAAGGGCGGGTCATGGCTGCTCGAAGAGACGACGGCCGCTGACGTCTTCACGCCTGAGAGGCTGTCCGACGAGCACCGCCTCATGGCGCAGACGACGAGCGAGTTCGTCGAGTCGGAAGTGCTCCCAGTGCTCGATCGACTCGAGCAGAAGGACTGGACGCTTGCACGCGCATTGATCAAGCGATGCGGGGACCTTGGCCTGCTCGGCATCGCGGTACCGGAAGCGTACGGCGGCCTCGATCTCGACAAGGCCTCGTCACTCGCAGTGATCGAGCGCATCGGTCCGTCCGGCTCCTTTGCGACGACGTTCGGCGGCCAGGCCAACCTCACGATTCTTCCGCTCGTGCTCTTCGGCACGCCGGCTCAGAAAGACAGGTATCTGCCCCGACTCGTGAGCGGCGAGATCGTCGGCGCGTACGCGCTGAGCGAATCGGGCTCGGGTTCGGACGCCCTTGCAGCGAAGACACGCGCGGTGAAGCAGCCGGACGGCAGCTGGCTCCTCAACGGCGAGAAGATGTGGATCAGCAATGGCGGCTTCGCCGACGTCATCATCGTCTTTGCCAAGGTGGACGGCGAGCAGTTCACCGCGTTCATCGTCGAGCGCGCGTTTGGTGGTGTGACCTCTGGTCAGGAAGAGCACAAGATGGGCCTCCATGGCTCCTCGACCACGTCGATCCTGTTGCAAGACGCGCGCGTGCCGGCGGAGAACGTGCTCGGCGACATCGGCAGGGGACACAAGGTCGCGCTGAACACGCTGAACTACGGACGCTTCAGCCTCGGTGCGATGTGCATCGGCGGCGCGCGAGCGGCGATCGCCGATGCGGCAACCTATGCGGCATCGCGACGGCAGTTCGGCCAGCCGATCGCATCATTCGGCGCAATCAAGCACAAGCTGGGCGAGATGATCGCCAGGACGTATGCGGTCGAGAGCCTCGTCTACCGCACGGCGGGACTCATCGACGCGACGCTCGCAAGCTCGTCACACGACGGCGCCTTGATCGCGCAGGCGTTCGAGGAGTACGCCGTCGAGGCATCAATCGCCAAGGTTGCCGGCAGCGAAGCGCTCGACTACGTGCTCGACGAGAACGTCCAGATTCACGGCGGGAACGGCTTCGTGAAGGACTACTCGGCCGAGCGCTACTTCCGGGATGCGCGCGTCAATCGCATCTTCGAAGGCACGAACGAAATCAATCGGCTGCTCATTCCCGGGATGCTCGTTCGGCGAGCGATCAAGGGAGAGATTCCACTGATCCCCGCCGCCCGCCGGCTGCAGGACGAAGTTCTCTCGCCGACACTCGGAAGTGCGAGCGCTTCGGACGACCAGGTGCTCGGCGACGAGTTGCGCGTGATCGCCGCGCTCAAGAAGGTCGCGCTGATGATCGTCGGGACCGCGATGCAGACCTACGGCGAGAAACTGACGGATCAGCAGGAGGTCCTCGGCTACGCCGCCGACATCCTGATGGATACCTACGCCGGCGAAAGCGCCGTGCTGCGTGCCCGGAACGCGGGCGCGACCGATCCGCGACGAAGCGAGCTGCACATCGCCGCGGCCCGCGTATTCGTTCACGACGCCGGTCTGCGCGTCGAAGCCAGCGCGCGGTCGGCACTCTCGGCCATGGCCGAAGGCGACACGCTGCGCACGTTGCTCGCGGCACTCCGCAGAATCCTTAAGGTTCCACCAGTGAACACCGTTGCACTCCGTCGCACGCTGGCCGAGGCGGCCGTAGCTGAGGGAAAATATGTACTAGGTTTCTAGTCGGGCAGGACCAAGGTTCGAATCGAGTGAATCGACGTATTTTCCTTCCGTGGCTGGCGGTCGTCCTCACCGCCGCATGCTCATCGGGTCCGGGTGCTCCGCAGACCGCGACCGACGTTGCCTCGTGGCGCTCGATCCGGGATCAAGTGTTCTCCGAGACCGCCGAATGCGGATCACCGACCGCAACCGAGGACTGTTCCCCCGTACCGCAGGCCAGGCGCGCCAAGCTGCTGCCGCTCCGCTACTACGAGATCAATCCGACCTACAACGTCCCGGCTGCGCTGCGACTCTCTGAAGACCGGCCGGTCTCCGAGATGCCGACATCTACGGGAACGCTGCGGCGGATGGAACGTGTCGGCATCCTCGAGTTCAAGTTGAACGGCCAGGCAATGACGCTGGCTGCGTTCGTTGAAGAAGGCACGCGGCGCATCGAAACGCTCTTCGTCCCGTTCGCCGATCAGACGACCGGTAAGGAAACCTATTCGGCAGGACGTTATCTCGACCTGCATCCGACACCCACCGGTATTTACTCGATCGACTTCAACAAGGCCTACAACCCGTACTGCGCGTACAACGACACCTACGAATGTCCGTTCCCGCCGGCGTCGAATCGTCTGAAGCTCGAAGTTCGCGCGGGCGAGAAGGCGCCGGGCATATGAGCCGGCATCTCCAGGCAATCGTCTTCGACTTCGACGGGGTCATCGCCAACAGCGAGCCGCTGCACCTCCTCGCATTCCAGCAGGCCCTCGCCGATGACGGCGTGGAACTGAGCGCGACCGACTATTACTCGCGATATCTCGGCTACGACGATGTGGGGATGTTCGAGGCGCTGGGACGGGATCGCGGGCTGTCGATGGAGGGGGAACGCGTCACGGAGCTCGTCCTGCGCAAGGGCGATCGCATGCAGGATCTGCTGCGCTCCGGCTCGGTGGTCTTTCCGGGCGCGCTCGAGTTCATTCGTGAGGCTGCGGCCGCGGTTCCGATTGCGATCGCATCGGGTGCGTTGCGCCACGAGATCGACGAGATCATCGACGCAGCAGGCATCGCGAATCTCTTTGCCACGATCGTCGCGGCCGGCGATACGCCGGAGAGCAAGCCGTCGCCCGCGCCGTATCGGCTCGCGTTCGAGCAGCTACGCGAGAAGACCGGGCGCGACCTCGATCCGAGGCGCTCGGTGGCGATCGAGGACTCGCGCTGGGGGCTCGAGTCGGCACGCGGCGCTGGTCTCCGGCTTGTTGGCGTGACCAGCAGTTATTCCGCCGACGAGCTGTCGTCCGCCGAGCTCGTCGTGGAAGGACTCGCCACGCTGACCCTGCCGGCTCTCGACAAATTGTGTGCGAGTTAGGAACGACGTGAAGAAAGAACTCCTCAGCGCGCTGGTCAACGCAACGAACACTGCGGGCACGGCGCTCGCCCCGGCGGCGCTCGTGATCGCGCGCGTCGAGAACCCGCGCCTCGATCCGGAGCCGTATCTCGCGCGCCTCGATGCCATGGGTGACGCCGCCCGCCGCGTCATCGAGCGCCACGCCGCGTCGAGTGGCGACATGTCGCCGCAGTCTGGCGTCAAGGCGCTCAACGAATACCTCTTTGACGACCTCGGGTTCATCGGCAATCGCGAGAAGTACGAGGATCCGAGGAACAGCTGCCTCAATGAAGTCCTCGAGCGACGAACAGGCATTCCGCTGACGCTGTCAATCGTCTACATGGAGGTTGCGCGGCGGGCCGGGCTTCAGATGGACGGCGTCAATTTCCCGGGGCACTTCCTGGTGCGCTGTCCGCAGGCGCATTCGAATCATCTCGTCATCGATCCGTTTCACGCCGGCGCGTTGCTGTCGGAACACAACTGCCGCCTGCTGCTGCAGAAACATGTCGGCAGCGAGGTCGCGTTCAGCCGATCGCTGCTGGCGCCGGCGACGCGTGGCCAGATCCTCGTCCGGATGCTGCTCAACCTGAAGCGCATCTACGTTCACATGCGTTCGTTCCCACAGGCACGCGACATCACTGAGTTGCTGCTGGCGTTGACGCCCTCAGCACTGAGCGAGCTGCGCGATCGCGGACTCCTCGCCTATCAGTTGAACGACGTCACCGGGGCGCTCAGAGACCTGCAGACGTATCTGAAGCTCGCGAGCATGAGCGAGGCGGACAAGGACGCGAAGGCCGAGCACCAGCAGATCTGGGAACACGTGAAGACGCTGCGCCGCAGAGTGGCTGCACTGAACTGAGAACCTCGAACCAGCCCCCTGAACCGAACCTGAACACGCCCGCCTTCGCGCCAAGGAGGCGGAAACCGAGCACCGAGAAGCGAGAAATTCGAACTACTCGTTCTCAGCCCACGCCTGCAATTCGACGATGTTCCCTTCGGGATCGCGGACGTAACACCAGGTCACACGCGCCGTCGGCGACACCGCCACGGTCACGACATCCCCGACAGCCGATCCGCCTCGAGACAGCACGTGGTCGCGCGCGTCGGCGACGGAGTCAACAGCAAACGCAATGTGCGCGAAGCCTGGCCGATTCGGAACGCTCGGCAACGCGTCTGCCGGCGCTGAGTACTCGAAGATCTCGAGCGTAGGCCCGCCTGGCCCGAGGCCAGGCAGGCGCATGTGCATGCCACGAAGGCGCGCACCGGGCACGGCTGTACCAGCCTCCATCTCGGCGCCCGACAGATTGCGTTCAGGCGGCACCGGCACGCAGCCGAAGACGTCCTCGTAGAAGCGAGCGAGGCGCTTCCAGTCGCGTGCGATGAGATTGGTGTGAACGTATCGCGCGCCGCTGATCACGCATTGAAATTAGCACGTCGTTACGGCTGTGGTTTCTGCGAGCGTCCCGACACGACTGATGTGTCCTGGAGCCCGGCGTGTCGCAAGCCCGCGCACGCGACAGACGGCCAACAGCGTCGCAGGGCGTACGGAGACGCGGGTTGAGGAGCGAGAGCGTGAGTGGATCGCGACGAAGGAGCGGCGACTGACCATTAGGCATGCGTCGGAGATGCTGTTGGCCGGGCGCCGCGACCCGCCGGCGGAAGGATACGCAGACGGGTCGGGGCGCTCGGATCTGAGGATCAGTGACGTCGATCGCGGCGATCCTCGCGCCTGTCGCGATGGTCTTCCCGCACGTCCCGTCGATCCTCGCGGGCGTCCCATCGATCCTCACGGCGATCGCGCAAGCCACCGGCGTGCCGCGCGTCACGGATGTCTTCGCGCACGTCGCGGCGGTCCTCGCGCAGATCGCGATGATCTTCACGGTGGTCGAAGCGATTTTCGATCCGATCGCGTCTCTGGTGACGAGGCGACTCGGCCGATGCACCTGACACGGGCAAGAACGTGACGAGTAGTGCGGGAATAACGACCTTCGTGAACTTCACCATCGGTGCCTCCCTGGGGCAAGCGCTGTCACTGAGACGGGAGGACCTTCCGGCGAGTTGCTTGTGAACTTTCTAGTAGGCAGTTCACAGTTTGCTGTGAACCGCCCGCTGCCTACCGCCTACTACCTGTTTCCCACCCGCGTGCTCTGGCTGGCGATCGCCTGCCAGCGTCCGTCGCGGACGACCCAGACGTCCATGTACTGGTACTGCACCTCGGTCGGCTTTCCCTTCACCGGGCCGACCAGATACTGCGTGAACCAGACAACGGCGGTGTCGCGATAGACCTTGACCGTGAAGTCGTCGAGGTGAGACGAATCGACCTGCTGATCGAACTCGCGCGCCAGCGCCAACTCCTTCGCCTTGTCGCCGCGTGAACCGTCGCCATAGGTTGCGATGAATTCATCGGCGAGCACGCGCTCGATGAACGCGGCATTCTGGCTGTGAAACGCGGCATCCCACTCGCGTTCGAGATCGATGAGAACCTCCTGATCCGATTTCACGCCCTGGGCGCGCGCGGTCTGCGCGGCGACCAGAGACCCGAGGATCAGACACACCAGTGTACGCGTCCAGTTCATGGCACCCTCGACTGCATTGTCCATCAATTTACGCCCTGCACGAGCAGCCACACACCGAGCAGGCCGATGAGGATGGCAATCGCGTATCGGAACTGGCGAACAGACAGGCCAAGCAGGATCCGTTCGCCCAGCACGGTGCCGATCAGGACGCCAACAGTCGCGACGCCCAGAGGCACCAGCAATTCCGTCAGCACGGGTCCGGCGCGCCAGACGTAGATCGGCGTCCGCACGATGTCGACGAGCATCGCGGTCGCGGTCGCCGTCGCGACGTAGCGCACCGGCGGGAGCGCGAACGACAGCATCGCAGCAGCCCTCAGTCCGCCCTGATTGCCGGCGAGACCACCGAATAGTCCCGACAGCAGTCCAAGCACCCCGACGACGATGCCGGTGGCATGCACGCGAGACGGCAGATCGACGAGCGTCGCGAGAGCCGTAGACAGCAGGAGCAATCCAAGCGTGAGGGTCAGCGCGTCATTTGAGAAACGCGTGTAGAGCAGCGCGCCAACGAGTCCGCCGGCTGCGCTCAGCAGGCCGAATCTCCTCAGGACACTCCCGTCGATGTTCGCTCGCAGCCGCCAGCAGCGAAGCGCGGTCGCTGCCGCGTGCGGAATCGCAACCGCCGCGACTGCAGTCGCCGTTCCGAAGCTCGCTGCCAGCAGCGGCGTCAGCAGACTTCCGATGCCGAAGCCGGCCACTGAGGCAGTAGCGCCGCTCAATACGGCCAGAACAAAGACCCCGACTAAGAACACTAACTCCCAACCTCCAACTACCAACGCCCAAACCGAACCGAGGTCCGTCGCATCTTGGGAGTTGGAACTTGGGAGTTGGAACTTGGCAAGCGTCCCCTCACTTGCCACCCGTCTTCTTCTCGTTCTCGAGACAGATGAACTCCATCAACTGGGTATTCGGCAGCAACGTCACTTCGACCGTCGTGCCCCACGGCTTCGTATACGCCTTTGGATCGTCAATGGTGATGCCAATGTCCATGTGACCGAAATCCTTGCGGCGGAACTTCGTTGTCACATGAAGCGCCTCGGTCGAAGGCTTCCCCAGTTGATCGAGCCACACCCTGCCGTTGAACCCTCCGCTCTCGACCACGAGCGTGTCCCCTTCCCACTTCGCCGTGGAGTACCCATGCCACGTCGGAGCGACGTCCGGATGCGGCACGAACTGCCGGCCGTCCATGAACGCTTGCCACCAGAGATTGAATGCTTCGTGGATGAAGAACACGACCTTCGGCGTCTGCACGATCTGCCACGGCGCCGGTGCGATCAGGACCTTCGGCACACCTTGCGGCAGGCAGTTGGCGTCCGGCTCTTCTCTCCAGAATTTGCCCGCGGCGCGCTCGTCGTAGAGCGTCTTCGCCCAAGGTTGGAACGGCACGTCCTCCTTGAGATCCTTTGCAAGGTTGCGGAGGTAACCGGTCGGTGGATTCCAGATGCCGGACAGGTCAGGCTTGCCGTCAGGCAATCGTGGCGCCGGCGCAGAGAGATTGGGCTTGCCGTCGGCGGTTCGTGGAATATCGGGAGGCGGGATATTCGCCCACTGCGCGAATGCCGTGGACGACGCAGCAAGGATGAACGCGAGTTGCAGCAGTGTTCTCACGTCGACCTCCAGTCGGCGCTACTCTAATCCGAACGAGTCACATTCGCTCCCACACCAGAACGTACTCGAGCGACCGGCCTCCGACTGCGATGGGCGGCGTCGCGAGTCGCAGTCGCCCGCTTTCGTCGAATGCGTAGAGGCGAACCAGGTCGATGCCGACCCAATTCGGGAACGACGCGCCGACGACGTGATGGGTGACGGCACGCTTCGACTCGTCGATGGAGTACGTGCCGAAGTAGGCGATGTAGCCATCGAACGCGTCGCGCACCTCGGCGTCGGTGCCACGCGCAGGATCCTTCGCCACAAAGCGTGCCCGATCCGTTTTCCCGAGCTGCGCGGACATGTGCCCCGCCCCGTCGTAGAGCAGTTGTCCCCCGGGCTGTTCACCAAACGGGAATTCGACCTGTCCGTTGGAGTCGCGCGTTTCGCAGGAGAGCAGGCGCCAGGCTCCGGTGAACATGGATGCGGTTTGACTGTCGGGCGTCATCGTCCGCAATCCTACCGGATCACCATAGGCGCAGACGTCGCCGCCGGAATCGCAGAGAGCTCTGAGGTCACTCGCAGTTGATCTGCCACGGTACGCCGAAACGATCGACCACCTGGCCAAAACGCGCAGCCCAGAAGGTCTTTTCAAGCGGCATCAGGACCGTCCCCTCTTGCGCCAGCGCGTGGAAAATCCGCTCGGCGTCGGCCGTGTCGCTCATCTGCAATGACAGCGTAAAACCCTGGGGTGTCTGATACTGACCCTCGAGAAAGTCGCCACCCATCAACATCAAGTCGCCGACGACGATGCTGCTGTGCATGATCTTGTCGCGCCAGTCCGGCGGCACGCTATCCGCCATGGGTGAGCCGGCATAGCGGAAGATCGGTCCCGGCTGACCGCCGAGATGTTGCTCGTAGAACTTGAACGCAGCCTCGCAGTCCCCCTTGAAACCCAGAACAGCACTCGCTTTCATTCATGCCTCCGCGAATTCGCTTCGGTAGCGGACCGCGCCTCTCAAGCGCTCGCGCACACCAGGCTCGAGCTCGATGACCATGAACACATCGTGCGGCACATCGAAATCGGGGAGCGTTAGGCCTCTCGTGTGTGCGGGCTCGAATCCGAAGCGCGGATAGTACTCGGGGTGACCGACCACGACAACGGCCGAGTACCCGTGCTCACGGCATGCGCCGAGGCCGGCGCGAATCAGTTGGCTGCCGACGCCCGCGCGCTGATGATCGGGCACAACCGACATCGGTCCCAGACCAGCGACGCGGAATCCAACCGGTGGTTCGAGGCTGACAGGAGAGAACAGGATGTGTCCGATAACGAGATCGTTCCTCGTCGCAACCAGCGAGAGGCAATCAGGCGCGGCTCGAAGACGCTCGACGATCTGACCTTCGATCGGCGAGCCAAATGCCTGGTCGTTGATGTCGTGAACGGCTGCGGCATCTTCAGGCTGCTCGAACCGGACGCGAACCATCGGATTCACACGCTCGGCGGCTCGCGCCGCCGCCAGGCCTTCGCGATCTCCACCCAACGATCGATCGGAATGGCTTCGACAATCTCTCCGATCACATCAAGCGCCAGATCATCCGCTGTCGCGAAGCGGATGCAAGCCTTGCCTCGGTTCAGCTTCTTGCCTGACGCACGAAATCCTTCGTCGAGCCGCTGGGCCAGCGCCTGATCCCCGTAGATCGGCATCAGGTGCAAAGAGAGATACGACTTCTCCGAAGCGAGTGCGGCATACCAGAGCGGATGGCCGTTGTAGGTGTTCGAATAACGATCGAACGGCACCTGATAGACCAGCATGTTCTTGCTGACGACCTCCTCGTATCCCTTCGGCAGATGCCGTCGAATGACGCTCCGCACGCGCTCGACATCGGCGCGCCGCTCTTCCGGGAGCGCAGCCAGGAACTTCGAGACTGTCGCCGACGACGTCCTCCTCGGCTTCGACTGTGCACTCATCGCGGAACGCCGATCTCTTTCAAAGTCGCGTCTCTTGAAACGCTCCGTCAAGCACATCGGGCAGAAAGCATGACGGCCTAAACCGGAACAGCCTCCACCACGCTCACGATCGACTCGGTGGGCACAACGCGGCTCAGACGGAAACCAGCCTGACCGAGGAGCGAGCCGTATTCGGATTCTGTGCGTTCCTGTCCTCCCGGGAACACCAGCATGACCATGTCCTGCACCTTGCCCTGATGCGGCGTATCGCCCGCCGGCAGGACCGTCTCGACAATCAGGAGTCGACCATCTGGTGGCATCACCTTGCGGCAGTGACCGAGGATGGTCAGACACTGATCTTCGTTCCAGTCGTGAATGATGTGCGAGAGCAGATAGGCATCGCCTCCGGCGGGCACTCGCTCGAAGAAGTCGCCCTGCTCGATCGCGACTCGTGCCTCGACGCCGCGCGCCTTGAGAAGGGCGGGGGCGTCGCTCACCACATGCGGGCGGTCGTAGAGGACACCGCGCGGCGTTGCGTGCTGAGACAGGATCGCGGCCAGCATGTTGCCCGTTGCGCCACCGACGTCCACGATCGTCTTGAACCTCGAGAAATCGTACGCCCTGGCGACGGCTGGCGGCTCAGCGCCGTGATAACCAACCATCGCTTCGCTGAAATCCGAAGCCTCCTCAGGATGCTTCGCCAGGTACTCGAAGAACGGCATCCCGTGGGCTCGCTCGAATCCCGTCTTTCCCGTTTCCAGTGAATAGACGACCTCCTCCCAGCCGCGCCAGAACGCCGGGCCGCAGAACGCCATCAACGTCGCGCGCGCAGAGCCCGGAGCGTCAGTCTTGAGCGCTTCACCCAGAGACGTCAGCGCAAAGCGCTGCCCGTCTCGCTCCGTCAGAATGCCCAGGCCAGCCAGCGTGCGCAGGAGCCGATGCAGCGACGGCGCATGCATGCCCATCGTCCCGGCCAATTCGACGGCATTTCGCGGTGCGTCGGCCAGGCGATCGGCGATGCCAAGTTTCGCTGCCGCGTACACGACCGACGAGACCCATGACGCGGTCCCCATCTGTATCAACTGCGCGTGTGGCGGCAAGCCTCGCGACGCCGCCCCGTTGTCCGTCATCTGCATCTCCCTCGTCTTCTATCTATGACCTTGCCGCACGAACTCGCCCGCTCCTCAGCAACCAGGCCAAGTAGGCTGCTGCTGTCACGTCGTACGCGAGACAGAACTCCGGCCACCAAATCGGGACGCCTGGATTGGAGATGACAGCGCCGTGAATGAAATCGAAAATGCCGTGTGCTGCCAACGCGGCCGCCACAACCCAAAGCGATGACTTGAACCCGAATACGGCGGCCACGATGAAGCCCACTCCAGCTATCGACTCGAGAACGAGCGCCTGAGTGGATGCGCCCATGGCCGCAAACAGCGCATACAACCCCGCGATCACGATTGTTACGGTTGGATAGAAGGCCCGATCGCGATCCAGGCGAACGGCCGTGGCGAAGATGCCAACAGCCAGGGCAAGACCCGCGCCGACGCCTAGTGCCATGACCTACCTATTGAGATGGCCTGCCCCTTCCAGATTAGAACGCAGCCGAAGTCTACCCCGGCGAAGCAAAGGAACTACTCGTCTCGGAGCCGAAAGAAGGCCAGGACATACCCGTCGGCATCGGCGACTTCGAAGCCCCACAGGCCTGTGTCTATGAACGACAACTCTTTCACAAACGACACACCGTTCTGCTTGAACTCGGTGAAGAGTGTGTCGGGGTCCAACGTGTAGATGTACGCGTCCCAACGAGCCCACTCGTGCCGAGTGTGGTTTGGACACGGAAGCACGTTGGGAAGGATGGCCTTGAGCATGATGCCGATCCCGTCGCGGCTCACCTTGCCGTAGAACGGGTCTTCCTCCGGACCCTGGAAATCGAGCTGAAAGCCCATACGCTCGATGTAGTAGGAGATCGAGACCTGCAGGTTCTCCACGATGAAGAACGGCGTGATCGAAGCGAGATTTCCACTCGTCACTTCGCCGTTCGCAGGCTTCGTAGAGTGCATGTCCTCCGGCATCTCGGCGACCCTAGGCTGGAGGGATGTTCGCATTCAGGCGGAACAGATTCGTCGGGTCGTACACTGCCTTGACCTGGCGAAGACGAACGTAGTTTTCGCCGAAGGACGCCCGAACCACCTCGGGGCGATCATCCGCGGCCAGGTGGTTGACGTAGGCCTTGCCCAGCAAGTGCGGCTCGAATCGACTCCAGAGCGCCCGTACCCACGTCACATGCTGGTCGGACGTGGCGCC
>Ga0070674_100000190_pt1 | contig 29304 bp, 27 predicted proteins | sample KBSM33metaG_FD_65344 | JGI IMG/M metagenome (GOLD analysis project Ga0070674, IMG submission 65344) | Miscanthus rhizosphere microbial communities from Kellogg Biological Station, Michigan, USA - KBS M3-3 metaG | ecosystem: Host-associated > Plants > Roots > Rhizosphere > Soil ... | reverse complement strand
TGCACGCTTGCGAAAGCCGCGGCGGCCGATTTCGTGAAGACATCAACCGGCTTCGTTCCCGGTGGTGCGACCGCCGAGGACGTCGCGCTCATGCGGCGCGTCGTCGGCGAGGACATGGGCATCAAGGCGTCGGGAGGTGTGCGCACGCTCGAAGGTGTCAAGGCGATGGTGGCCGCCGGCGCGACGCGCATCGGCGCCAGTGCTGGCGTGCGGATTGTTCAGCAGTCGCGAGGTGAGCAGCCCGCCGAGGCTGCGAAAGGGTACTAACGATGGCGAGATATATGTGGCGGACGCGTTGGCTGCTCACGGCAGCGGCACTCGCACTCTGTGTTGCCGATGTCAGCGTGCAGTCACCGGCGGCGACGCTGGCGCCAACCGGAACCCTGCGTGCGGTGTTTCTCGGCGGGAACCCGGTTCAGGGTCGCGTCGATCCGAAGACAGGCGAGGCCACCGGTACCGTGCCCGACCTGGTGAAGGAACTTGGGAAACGACTCGGGGTGCCAGTGTTCCTCGTATCCGCGCCGAACGCGGGTGACGTCATCGGTGCCTTGAACGCCAACATGGCCGACATCGGGTTTCTCGCATTCGACGAGGAGCGTTCGCGCGAGGTCAGCTTCGGACCGGCGTTCGTCGTGATGGCGAACAGCTATCTCGTAAAGGCCTCGTCATCGATCAAGGCGAGCGCGGATGTGGATCGCGACGGCGTCACGGTTGCGGCGGTGAAGGGACAGACGCAGGAGCACTTCGTAAGCGCCACGATGAAGCGGGCCCGCGTCCGGCTCCTTGACGTCATGCCCCCGCAAGCCGAGGTCGATACACTCCTGAGTAGCGGCGACGTCCACGCATTCGCCATCAACCGCCAGCGCGCGCTCGAGGCGGAGTCGTCTGCGGCAGGAAGACTTCGTGCACTTCCTGATAGTTTTCTTGACGTCGACCAATGTGTCGTGGTCGCGAAAGGCAATGCCAGTCGTCTCGCAACTATCGAACAGTTCGTCGGCGACATGCGTGCGTCTGGATTCATCAAACAGTCGATCGATCGCGCGCGGCTGGTTGGCGTGAGCGTCGCCCCCGTCAGGAAGAGGTAGTGCGCCGACTCGCGTTCACATTCATGCTGACGCTGTTCGTCCTGGTGTCAGGGGCAAACGCGCAGTCGCTCAATCCGGGTCCGCCCGGGCCGTTCGTGTTCGATCTGCGAGCTCTTACGACCAACCTTCCGAGCGACGAGGTGCTGTTTCCTGGTCTCGCTGCGGACGGCATAGTCCCGGCTCGCGGCTTCGGCGGCAGCGCCGGCGGGCATGTCTACCCGTTTCAAATTGGCCCTGGCCGGCTTGGCCTCGGCGTCGATGTGCTCTTTGCACGCGGCTCGACGGTGGATGCCAATTCGTCGATGACATCGGTCGACCCGCAGGTCTCAATGAACTTCGGGACATCAGAAGGGTGGAGCACCCTGAGCGCGGGCGTGGGAGTCACGCGCATCAGCGCCGATCCCGGGGGAGTCTCGGAAAGCGTGCGCTCGTTCAACTGGGGCGGCGGCGCGCGCTGGTTCATCAGACCGCATCTCGGAGTCGGGTTCGACGTCCGCATTCATCACCTGGCGGCAGGCGACGTCCTTCCGAAAAGCACTGCGGTGTCGGTAGGAGCCGGGTTGTCGTTGAAGTGATGAGGTGCACCACCGCAGCTTCGCTACTAGTTGGACATCCTTCGCGTGGCTTGCCACCCATAGCTCACGCGAGTGGCAAGCGTGAGCGAAGGATGGAGCGGGAGACCGGGATCGAACCGGCGACATCGAGCTTGGGAAGCTCGCGTTCTACCGCTGAACTACTCCCGCGTCCAGTGAACAATTGATTCTATCACCCACGAACTCGTGTCCTTCCGGCGCCTGTGCCTTCCCACTTGTGGGCATTCGCGTTGACAAGCTCCTTTCCGGAGGGATAATCGAGCCAATCGCGACCCGGCTGTGTTTGGGTGGCGCTGTCAAGCCGTTTGTCAATGCATGGGCGACATCTTCATCAGTTACGCCAGCGCTGACAGGGAACGCGCGAGGATGCTCGCGAAGGTACTTCAGCGCCGTGGGTGGGCGGCGTGGTGGGACCGAGAGATCCCACCCGGAAAAGAGTACGACCAGGTCATCGAAGAAGCGCTGGACTCTTCCAGGTGCGTGGTCGTGCTCTGGTCGCAAGCCTCCGTGGCGTCGAGCTGGGTGAAAACCGAAGCCGCCGAGGCCATGCGGAGAAAAATCCTGGTGCCCGCCTTGATCGAGGACGTGAAGATACCCCTCGAGTTCAGGCGTCTCCAGGCGGCTGATTTGTCGCATTGGGGCGGCGAGTCCGACCACCCTGGGTTGGAGGAATTCTTCCAGTCCATCGACAGGAAGATCCAGGGCAGCGGCGTGACCGAGGGTCCCGTGACTCCGGCAGTGCCGCTGCCAGTTCACCCGCCAGCCCCCGTTCCTGGGCGCTGGACGCGCCCCACGTGGCCCACAGTTGCTGCTGTTGCCGCACTGGTCGGCGCCGCGTCCGGCCTCACATTCTGGATCGGTCAGCAGGACAAGGCAGCTCCGCCGGGCAACACCGCTCCGCCGGCCAACGCGCAGATAGTCAGTCCTCCTGCGCAAGAGGTTGGTCCGAGCCGTCCTGTCCCAGCCGCCCCGGATGTGGTGAAGCCGCCCGAACCCGTGCGCCAGCCTCCAGCCGCCGACGCGCGCGTGACCGATCGGCCTACGGCCGTCACTGGTCCACGGCCTGCGTCGCGAGAGCCGCCAGCCCGTGTCACGGACGCATCCAACCCACCGCAAACATCCAAGCCCGCGGGCGTTGCGCCTGTGGAAGTGAAGCCGGGCACGCCCACGGCTTTGCCGCAATCGCCGACTGCGCCCCCGCCAACGGCTTTACCGCAATCGCCAGCCACGCCCCCTGCCGCGGCGCCGTCGGAATCGCCGACCGCGCCCGTACGAACCACAAACTTGCCTACCGCCTCGCCGAAGCAGTTCGAAGAGATCGTGTTGATGGTCACCAAGGAAGGCGAGACCGAAGAGCTGGAAACGATGCTTCTGTTCGGCGACACGAGTCTCGTGCTGAAAGATGAGGATTCGAATATCGTGCGCACGCTGCCCTACAGCAGTATCCAGAAGGCCACCTATTCGCGCACCCAACGCCGGATCATGTTGGTCAGAACCACACGGCACTGGCTGACGCTGGGCGTGGGCCGTGAGGACATCGTGCTGCGACTGCCCGACGAGACTCACTTGTTGATCATGTCCCAGATCGAGTACCGCACAGGCGTCAAGATCGTCCAGCGCGTGGACTAGCTCCGCCTGCAAGCAGTTCTTTTGATCACTGGCGAATCACGCTCAGGACCTCGTCCCGTTTCCGCTCCATCAACTCAGGGGTTTTCGCCTCGAGGTTCAGGCGCAGCAGAGGCTCGGTATTCGATCCGCGCACGTTGAAGTGCCAATCCGGGTAATCCACCGACACACCGTCCAGCCGCGCCAGCGTTGCGTCCTTGAAGCGCGACTCGATCGCCGCCAGCTTCTTCGGCACCTCCTCGATGCTCTTCAGCTTGGTGTTGATCTCACCTGAGATGAAGTAGCGCTCGCGGTACGGCTTGAGCAGATCGCGCAGTGACTGGTTCTTCTTCGACATCAACTCCAGGATGAGCATCGCCGGGATGAAGCCGTTGTCCGAGTAGTAGAAGTCGCGGAAGTAGTAGTGCCCGGTGACCTCGCCCGCGAAGATGCCGTCTTCCTTGCGCATGCGCTGCTTGATGAATGCGTGACCGACGCGGTTCATCAGCGCGGTCCCGCCGTAGCGCTCCACCGTGTCACGGACGGCATGGCTGGCACGCAGGTCGTAGATGACCGTTGCGCCAGGGTGCTTGAGCAGGAACGCCTCGGCCAGGAGCGCGGTCACGAAATCGCCGGAGATGAACTCGCCACTGCCGTCGATGAAGAAGCAGCGATCGGCGTCGCCGTCCCACGCGATGCCGATATCGGCGTTCTGCTTCACGACTTCCGCCGTGATGTCGCGACGGTTCTCCTCGATGAGCGGGTTGGCCTCGTGATTGGGAAACGTCCCGTCCACCTCGAAGCACAGTCTCGTCGTCCGGCAGGGCAGCCGGTCGAAGAACAGCGGTGCCACGCGCCCGGCCATGCCGCTTCCGGCATCGAGCACCACGTTGAATGGTTTGACAATCGACGGATCGATGAACGACATCACCTTGTCCACGTATCCGGGCAAGACATCGCGAGTCGTTATGCCTCCGCGCGTTGCGGCCGGAGCCGGCAGGCGATCGCTGGCGATCATGTCGCGGATGTCGCCAATGCCGGCATCGCCGCTGAGCGGCAGGGCTTCGGCCCGGACCATCTTGATACCGTTGTACTTCCCCGGATTGTGCGAGGCGGTGATCTGCGCGCCCCCTTCGAGCTTGTCAGTGACGACGGCGTAGTAGAGCACGTCGGTAGGGAGCATGCCGTAGTCGACGACCGACGCCCCTTGTTCGCGCGCGCCGTCGATGAACGCCGCGGCGAGCGCCGGCGACGAGACGCGCATGTCGCGCGACACGGCGATCTGCGACGCGTTCAGGTAGGTGACGAAGCCGCGTCCGATCTGCCTCGCCGTGGTCTCGTCGATCTCGCCTGGGAAGACGCCACGAATGTCGTACGCCTTGAAGATGCCCGGATTGATGTTCATGGTCTCGTTTGTCCTCGGTCCACAGTCTTCGGTCCTCGGTAGACGTCTCCTTGGTCGCGGAACAGTGGTTGTGAAGACCGGGGACTGAAGACCGTAGACTGAGGACTGATTAGGCTCTTGTAAAATCCGTCAGCGTCGTCTTGTCTCCGAGAACCGCGCCACTGTTGAGCGACACGTTTCGTCCGATGTGACATTGTCGCCCAAGCACGGCGTCGGTGATCGACGTGTGGCTGCCGATGCGACAGTTCGGCCAGACGATCGCGCGCCCGATGACCGCCTCTTCCTCGACCTGCGTCTGGCGGCCGAGCACGGCGTACGGTCCGATACGTGCCCCGGCTTTTACGAGCACACCCTCGTCGATGAACACCGGGCCCTCAATGGTCGCGCCGTCTTCGATACGAGCGTCCGGCGCGATGAATCGCCCCGGGCTCGCCAGGCCGGCAAACGGCGGAGCGACGAAGCGGCCGTCCATGATGTCGTGATGGACCTGGACGTACTTCTCCGGCGTGCCGATGTCGATCCAGTAACCGTTGTAGACGTATGCGACGAATGTCTCGCTGCGTTCGATGAGGGAAGGGAAGTAGCTGCGCTCGATCGACCACGGGACCTCGCTCGGAATCCGATCGAAGGTGTCCGGCTCGAGCACGTAGATGCCCGCGTTGATGTGGTTCGTCGTGATTTCCTCGGGCTTGGGCTTCTCGAGGAATCGCCGGATGTTGTTTTGATCGTCGGTTTCCACCAGCCCGTACGCGGAGGGATTGTCGACCGGCGTCAGGACGATGGTGGCGCGCGCCTGGCGCTCGCGGTGCATCCGAATGACGGCGGCCAGGTCGAGTTGCGTCATCACGTCGCCGTTGAAGACGACGACCGATTCGGTCAGCTTGTCACCCGCGTACTTGATCGCTCCGGCGGTGCCGAGCGGCACTGGTTCGACGACGTAACGGATCTTGATCCCCAGATCGGCGCCGTCGCCAAACACCTCTTCGATGCGGCGCGGTTGGTAGTTGAGGCTCAGAATGACCTCATCGATTTCGGGTACTTGCTTCAGCAGATCGATCTGATAGTGCAGGAAGGCTCTGTTGAAGATTGGAACGATGGGCTTGGGCGTGTGGATGGTCAGCGGTCGGAGACGGGTGCCCTTGCCCCCGGCGAGGAGGATAGCCTTCATGACAATCCCCAATCTTACACGATGGATTACACAGCAGCCTCGCTTGTTGAGCGTACGTCCCACAGTTCGCTGACACGACGGCCAGTGCCCACGAAGGATGAGCGCGAGTAAAATCATCAACACAAGCGAGTTCTGAGGGTAAAATGCCCCTCGACGCATGAACCTGCCGAACACGCTCACGCTCGTGCGGATGTTCCTCGTGCCGCTGCTCGTGGTCGTTCTGCTGACGGAGTTCGAAGGGCGGCAGATTCTCGGTGTGCCGAAAGAATTGGCGGGTGCAGCGATTTTCGGCCTGGCCTCGCTGACTGACTGGCTCGACGGCTACATTGCCCGTCGCCGTCGTCAAATTACCTGGCTCGGTCAGATGCTCGATCCGATCGCGGACAAGCTGCTGACCTCTGCCGCGTTCATCTCCCTCGTCCAACTGGACCTGGCGCCGGCATGGATGGTGGCACTCATCATCGGTCGAGAGTTCGCGGTCACGGCGCTTCGCAGTCTCGCCTACACGAAAGGCATCACCATTCCCGCCTCGCCGCTGGGCAAGATCAAGATGGCGTCGCAGGTCACGGCGATTCTGCTGTTGATCCTGGGATGGCGGCCGGTTCCGTGGCTGGCGCCAATCGGTCACGTCGCGCTGTGGGTGGTGATGCTCGCCGCCGTGGTGTCGGCGGTGGACTACTATCGCCGCTTCCAGCGGCTGCTGAATGCCCGCGTGGCTGACGTCAACATCGCGCGCCAGCGCAAAGCAGGCTAACGCAGGCGGGTCTGAAGACCCGCCCCTACCGGTACCGTAGCGGCGGGCATTCAGGCAAAGTCTCGTAGCGGCGGGCCTTCAGGCCCGCCGTATGGATTTGAACGATCTATTTGCGGAGCGCGACCAGATCGCCCGACTGAATCGCGTCGCGCGACACGGTGACCTGGAGCGTTGACGACTGCGGTGTCACCTCCACGGCGACGGCCTCGCCCAGATCGTAGAGAAAATTCTCCGCCTGCTGCTTATCGCGATAGAGCACGAACTGCGATCCCTTCGTGATGCCGTGATCGCTGCCGCGGTCGAGGAGGAAGAAGTCACCTTTGCCGAACGTGCGGCGGCGTGCTTCGCCTGTCAGCACGTGGCCGTAGTTGTCACGCTGCGGCTTCGGCTTGTTGGATGACACGACCGGCACCTCGGGAAGCGCAAACGGTTCGAGGTGGTCGTCGATATTGATCGTCTCGCAGGCGTGAGTGATCGTCGCGAGCGACATCGTGTCGTCAACGGCCCAGACACGGATCCAGCCTGAGGTCACGATCGTCGCCGGCGTGGACTGCGTAATCTTCTCGCGATTGCTGATCAGCACCCGGCGCGTGTAGTACTCCTGCCCGACCTCGATGCCGTTCTGCGAGCCAGCGTTGATGGTGACGATGTCCCCGGGCGCGTGGCTCCGCCGGACGGATGAGTCCTGCCCGCCGGTGATCCTGAGCGGAGTGTTGGGCACTTCGAGCGCGGCTTTGGGTGCGCACGCCAGTGCCAGTACTTCAGCGGGCAAATGTGCCGCGGTGGCTGCCGGGCCACGCTGAGCCGCGACCGTGGTGCCTGCCAGCACACCCGCCAGGACAACGGCCGCAAACGTTCTCGACGTCATCGGTCTCCCCCCAACTTTCAGGGCGGACCTCCTACGTCCGCCGCTTATTGAGTCTGCGTCTGAGTCTTCAGTTCTTCGAGGCGTTTCTTCGCATCCTCTATGTGCTCACTGGTATCGAATTCCGTGACCACACGCTCGAAGTACGGGATCGCCTCAGCTTTCTTATCGGTCCGGGCGAGGCATTCCGCCAGATAGAAATAGACCTCGTCCCGCCCGTCGAACATCGGGTCGTCCTCGAGGAGCTTGCGAAAGCGCGGAATTGCACCCGGATACCAACGAATGCGGAAGTAGTGGAAACCGACACGGAATTCGGCGCGGCTCAGACGGTCGCGCGCTTCACGCCATTTCATACGGACTTCGCCGATCAGCGGGCTCATGGGGTAGCGATCGAAGAAGGTCTGGAACTCTTTCAGAGCCGCATTGGTCTCCGTCTGGTCTCGCTCGGGTGCACGCATCTGCGCGTAATGCGTCATCGCGAGTTTGTACTGTGCATAGTCGGAGCGAGCGTTCGTCGGGTAGAACGTCAGGAACTCACGGTACTCGTTCGCCGACAGCACCAGCGATTCAGTGGTCTTCTCGCCGAGATACGAGTCGCCCATCCCGAGCTTGGCGTCCGGCCTGAGCGCGCTGTTGGGGTAGTTGTCGACGACTTGGCGGAAGTACTCACGCGCGTTCGACCACTTCTTGTCCTCCAGCGACGCCGTTCCGCGGTCGTACAGGAACTTGTCGGGGTTGGTGACGTTGGTCGGAATGGCGTTCCGGTTGCCTCCGCACGCCGCGACGAGCAGTGGCAGCAAAAGCAGCGAAAGCCGTAGAACAGTGCAACCGTCAGTCAATCGAATCCTCAAAAGCCTTAATTCCTATTGTAGTAGGCAGTATGCGGTAGGCAGTAGGGAGCTGGACGGAACCTCGGATCCGTCAACTGGCTACTGCTTACCGCCCGAGAAACAGACGCTCAACGGCCGCGCATGGTTGTGATCGCTCATCCGAGGAATTCCCTGACCCGCGCCGGGAGGCGGCACGGCCGCCCATTTATCCCCACCGCCGCGTGCACGGTGTGACCCTCTGCGACCAACACCTCACCGGCGGTCCGCACCGCCTGATAGTCGAACCGGAGTCGAACCGGCGTCAGCGCGGCCGCCCGGGTCCGGATCTCGATCTCATCGTCGTAGCGCGCCGACTGCCGATACTCGCAGTGCGCTTCGATCACGGGAAGCGAGATGCCGGCTTCCTCCATGTCACGGTAGTTCCAGCCGGCATCGCGGAGCCACTCGGTCCGGCCGACCTCGAACCACACGAGGTAGTTCGCATAGTAGACGACGCCCATCTGGTCGGTATCCGCATAACGGACCCGCACACGCGTGGACCGCGTCCGGGACTCGGGATTCAGGATTCGCGATTCGGGAGTTGGTCCTTGACCACCAACCACTATCCACCAACCAGTTGATTGGCGGATGCACGCAGCGCGCGTGTGGCGCCTTCGGGGTCGGCGGTGCCAAAAATGGCCTGACCGGCGACCAGGATGCTCGCGCCGGCCGCGACGACCTCGCCGACGTTGGACTGATCGATGCCGCCATCGATCTCGATGACGGCCTGTGAGCCAGCTGCGTCGAGCAACGCCTGGACGCGCCGTAGTTTGTCCAGGCTGTGCGGAATGAATGCCTGCCCGCCAAAGCCCGGGTTCACGGACATCACGAGCACGAAGTCGACATCCGGTGCGATGGCTTCGAGCGACGAGGCGGGCGTTCCCGGGTTGATCACCACGCCAGCTTTGGCGCCGAGCTTACGAATGAACGCGACGGTGCGATTCAGATGCGGCACGGCCTCGACGTGCACCGAGATCATGCTCGCTCCTGCGGCGACAAACTCCTCGATATAACGATCCGGCTCCTCGATCATCAGGTGCACATCGAGTGGCCGGGTGGCCACCCGCCTGATTGCACGTACGACCGGTGGACCGATCGTGATGTTCGGCACGAAGTGTCCGTCCATCACGTCGACGTGAATCAGGTCCGCCCCGCCACGTTCCGCGGCGGCGATGTCGCGCCCGAGTGCTGCGAAGTCAGCGGACAGAATCGATGGCGCGATCTGAACCGGGCGCGATTTCACCGGCTCACCTCGAGTGAGATGGCATCGCTGCCTCCCACGCGGAAGCCGCCTGCCGGCTGCTGTCGTACGACCGTGCCTGGAGGCACGCCGGGATAGGGCTGCGTGCCCACGATCGAGACGCGGAAGCCCTGACGACGAAGCGCATCGGCGGCGCGCTCGCCGTCGACGCCAATGACGTCCGGCATCACGTACGTCGCCGACAGTTCACCGCGATTGAGCAGGATGGACACCTCGGGAGCACGCGACGCAGCCGCCGGGTCCTGCGCCACGACGACATCAGCGGGATAGTCGGCGGATCGAAACTCGGACACCGACGACACGACGACGCCTTGCTGCAGCAGGCTGCTCTGCGCCGCGCGCTCGTTCTGTCCGACCAGTGGCGGCACAATCGTGCGCTTCGGTCCTGAACTGATCCAGACGCGCACGGTCCGCGCCCGGCGGCTCGTCGCGCCGGCTTCGGGTTCCTGCTGCATGACCTTCCCGGCTTCGATCCTGTCGTCGGGGCGCTGGTTCTCCTCGACGCGAAGCGCGAGCTCGCCGTCGGCGAGCGCAGTCGTGGCTTCGTTGACCGTGCGACCGACGAGTGACGGCACCTGCACCTCCCTGGCCCACAGCGCGACCCGCATCGATACGCCGAAAAACACCAGGAACGTCACGCCGAGGGCGCCCATCACGACGAAGAACTTGCCGAGGCTCCAGACGCGGGAACGGAGAGGGGTCAACAGCAATATTGTACCTGACCGCGCGAATCAGGCCGTGCGTTGAATTGCAGCGGCGAAGAAGGCCTCGAGCTGATGCTCGAACGCGAGCGTGCGAAGCATCCCGCGTTCGTCGAGCACCGGCGCGAGCTCCGCGCGCCCATCGCGTCGAAGATCCACCAGATGAAAGCCTGGCTCCCCTGCGAGGAATCGATCGACGACCATCTCGTTCTCTTCGGGTTCGCTCGAGCACGTAGCGTAGACCAGCCTTCCGCCCGGCTTGAGCACGGTGGCTGCGCGCTGAAGCAATGTGAGCTGACGGTCGGCGAGCCCTGGGAGCTCGTCTTCACGCCTTCGCCATTTGATATCAGGATCGCGCCGCACGGTGCCAAGCCCCGAGCACGGCGCATCGACGAGAACTCGATCGAAGTCGACAGAGAAGGGCAGTGGGCCCTCCGTCGGCACCTGAGTCGGGTACACATGATGGCACCCGGCATGACGAATGGTGTCGCGCAGGAGTGCCACACGGCGCGCGCGCACATCGGATGCCACGAGCACGCCGCTATCGCGCATGTCGTTGCTCATCAACACCGTCTTGCCGCCCGGCGCCGCGCACAGATCGAGCACGCGCTCACCAGGCCGGGCGTCAACGGCGAGCGGCACGAGCTGCGACGCCTCGTCCTGCACGAAAAACTTGTCGTGAGTCTCGTGTCGAAGCGGGTTGCCCGCGACGACGCGCAGTCCATGCGGAGCGAATGACGTGTGCTCGCATTCGACACCCTCGGCGGCAAGCGCTTTCCGTGCCTCGTCTCTCGTTGCGCGAAGGCGGTTGACACTCAGGGTCAGAGGCGCGGGCTCGTTGTTGAACCGCACCCACTTCTCGGTCCGCTCGAATCCAAATCGATCGAGCCATCTCGCCACGAGCCAGTCGGGATGCGACAACGCCACGCCGAGGTAGAGCAACGCCGCCTGGCGATCGGCGGGATCGCCCGGTCGCGCTGGCGATGGCAGGCTGTGGCGTTGGCGGAGTGTCGATCGCAGGACGGCGTTGACGAAACCACTTGCGCTCTTCTTGCCCGCCGCTCGCGTCAGGCTCACCGCATCGTCCACAACCGCAGCTGACGGCACGCGATCGAGGTGCAGGATCTGGTAGAGGCTGAGGCGCAGAATGACGAGGACCTCGTGATCGAGAGACTCGAGTGGGCGAGCCGACACTCGAGCGACCAGGTCATCGCACGCTCTCTGCCAGCGAAGCGTGCCGTGGACGATCGCCGCAGCGAGCGAGCGATCGCGTTCGTCGGAGAGCTGGCGGCGACTGTCCACGAGCGCGGTGGGCAGGTCGCGATGGTTGGACGCGATGGCCAACAACGCACGGAAGGCAGCCGTGCGTGCCGGCGCCGTCATCGATCGCCGAAGCAAGTACCGGGTTGAATCGGGTGGCCCGCAAGGTAGTCGCGCACATTCATCGCCCGTCGTCCTTCCGGCTGGACTTCGTCGATGGCGAGACGCCCACCGAGACCGGTAGCCACCTGAATCATGCCAGACGATGCGTCCAGAATTGTGGCCGGGGCGGCGCTTGCCGGCTCCAGGGCAACGTGACTGCGCATCACGATGAGCCGTTCACCATTCAGATAGCTGAACGCGTGCGGCCATGGATAGAGCCCGCGGACGCGGTTGTGAATCGCGACCGCCTCGAGCGTCCAGTCGATGAGGCCCTCGTCCTTGGTAATCTTCGACGCGTAGGTCGACTGCGAATCATCCTGCGGTTCTTCGATGGCCCGGCCTGCGGCAAGGTCGTCCATCACTTCGATCAGGAGTGATGCGCCGAGGTAGGCGAGGTCGCGCTCGACCACGTCGCTGGTTTCGTCGGCGCCGATCGGGCGGGTCGCTCTGGCGAACATACCGCCGGCGTCGAGTGCCGGCACCATTCGCATGATCGTGACGCCGGTCTCGGGCATGCCGTCGATCACGGCTCTGTGCACCGGAGCTGCCCCTCGATAGCGGGGGAGGAGCGACGCGTGCACGTTGATCATCCCGAGACGCGGAAGGTTCAACACGCTCTCTGGAAGGAGCTTCCCGTAAGCCGCAACCACGCCGAGGTCTGGCGCCCAGCGGCTCAGCGTCTCAGTGACTTCTGGATCGCGAAGACGCGCCGGTTGAAACACGGCCAGCCCGTGTTGAATCGCTGTCATCTTGACTGGCGCGTCAGTGACCTTGTGTCCACGGCCGCGTGGCCGATCCGGTTGCGTGACGACGCCGACGACGTCGTGCGGCGACCGAATGAGAGACTCGAGCGAGGGCACGGCAAACTGCGGCGTGCCGAAAAACACCACGCGCATTCGCTACCACTTGCCCGCGCGCGCGAGCTTCTTGATTTTGCGCACGATGAAGTCCTTCTGCAGGCCTCGGAGTCGATCGATGAAGAGCGTGCCGTCGAGATGATCCATCTCGTGCTGGAAGCACCGGGCGAGGAGGCCAGTGGCCTCAACGGTCTGTTCTTCGCCGTTGCGGTCCAGCCCCTTGAGGATAGCTCGTAGAGGCCGCGCCACCGTCGCGTTGAAACCGGGTGCGCTCAGGCAGCCTTCCTCTTCGATCTGCATGCCATCCCGCTCGACGAACGACGGATTGATGAACGTCAGCAGCTCACCGGCGTTCCGGCCCAACGAGATGTCACAGACGAAGATGCGCACGCCGACGCCAACCTGTGGTGCAGCCAATCCGACTCCAGGGGCCACATACATCGTCTGGATCATGTCGTCGATGAGTCGCTGGATCTCGGGTGTCACCGCTTCGACTGGCGCCGAGGGCTGATGCAGCACATCAGCACCGTATCGAACTATGGGGCGTATCATTCGAAATTGTGCTGGCTCAGCGAGTCGGCGACACCGACGAACGTGCCGCGGCAAATCGCCGCTCGACCGCCTCGTTGGTCGCTGCCAGATGCTGCGTGATCTCGGCGATCGAATCACCGCCCAGCTTTTCAAGGAAGGCGTCCGCGAGGACGAAGGACACCATCGCCTCACCAACAACAGCGGCCGCCGGAACCGCGCACACGTCGCTGCGCTCGATCGCGGCCTCAGCAGTCTGCATCGTCGTGAGGTCCACCGATCGAAGCGGCTGCATGAGGGTGGCGATCGGCTTCATGAAGCCGGTGACGCGCACGTCCTCACCATTGGTGACGCCGCCCTCGAGACCGCCCGCGTTGTTCGTCGGCCGCGTCAGTGGTCCGTCGTCCCGTGAGGACGGAAGGATTTCGTCGTGCACGCGCGACCCGGGACGGAAGGCGACGTCAGGGCCGATGCCGATGCCAACCGCTTTGATGGCGTGGATGCACATCATCGCCTGCGCCAGACGGCCGTCGAGCTTCCGGTCCCATTGCACGTAGGACCCGAGACCGACGGGGAGGCCCTTCGCGATGATCTCGAAAGCACCGCCGAGCGTGTCACCAGCGGCTTTGGCGGCGTCGATCGCCGCGATCATGTTCTGCTGCAGGCTTTCATCGACGCAGCGGAGCGGTGAGTCATCCGCGAGCGCCTGCGCTTCGTCGAATGAGACGACTCGTGTGTCCGGCAGCGCGATCCCGCCAATAGCCGATACGTGACTCGTGACGCGGACACCGAATCGCTCGAGCAACTGGCGAGCCAGGGAACCTGCCGCAACGCGCGCCGCGGTCTCTCGTGCGCTCGCGCGCTCGAGCACATCGCGGACGTCGGTGTGGCCGTACTTGATTGCGCCCGCGAGGTCGGCATGTCCCGGTCGAGGACGCGTGACGTCAGGGCGACTGGCTCCAGAGGCACCCTCCGGCATCTCGCGCTCGACGTACATCGTCTGCTGCCAGTTGACCCAGTCACGGTTGCGAATGAGCAGGGCGATCGGTGCACCTGTCGAACGGCCGTGTCTCACACCGGCGATGATCTCCGCGCGATCGCTTTCGATCTGCATCCGCCGGCCGCGACCGTAGCCGCCCTGCCGACGACGAAGTTGAGCGTTGAGGGCGTCGATATCGATTTCGAGACCCGCGGGCATGCCGTCGAGGGTCATCACGAGAGTCTGGCCGTGTGACTCACCCGCGGTGAGAAATCTCAGCATTCGAGTCCAATTCTATACCGAAGAAATTGCGCACTTTCCGAGGCCTCGCGTGCGATCGGCCTGAAGAATGGCGCGGGCTCGGGGTTGCATGGCTGCGGGCATGAGCCGACTTCTGCACGATCGTTACTACGTCTATGCAGCGCAGCACGCGTGGGACCTCGCAACGGGTGAGAGCGTCACGATCGATACGATAGCAACGGTGCCGTCGAACTCGTCACCGGTTGTCGAGTCGCTCGCCGAGGTGCTCGAACACGGGCGAGACGGTGAGCCGCGCTGGGTGGTCGTGGACAGCGCAACGGGTCAGTCATCGGCCGCCGTCGCCAGGCGTCTGGCCGAGGACGCGCGCGCACGAGGATTCGTGCCGATCGCGGTCGAGGTCTATCTCCGGCTGAGAGGTCTGCTCGACGAAGACCTCAGGCATCGAGCGCTCATGCTGATCCTACCGCCGGGTGGCCCGCTGGACCCAGCGCGAGAAGCCCTGTTGTGTGCGGCTGCGCTCTCGCCCCGTCCGCATCTGCTCGTGTCGTTTCGCAGTGGCCGTGTCTCGTCGTATCCGCCCGGTTCGCGCGTGTCCCCGTCGAGAGGCGACACAGCATCTTCTGCGTCAGGCCATCTCGTACGGGAGGCGAGAGCCGTGTACGGTGCCGGCGTTCCGCCGAGGCCGGCGCTCCCTGCGCTTCCGGATGACGTCGTCAAACACATGGCGCGTGGATCGCGTTGGGTCGACCTGTGGCGGTCGGGAAGACATGCGGCTGCGGAAAGGCTCCTGCGCGACGTCGCCGGGGCCGTGCTCAGGCGCCGGGCGCTCGTGCCTGCCGCGAATACGCTGATTGCGCTCGGCCGGCTACTGCTCGAGCGGGGCCGGGCGTCGGACGCGGACGCGATGTTTGGCGAAGCTGCGACACATGCGCAGGCTGCGCAGCACGAAGCGCTGTCCGCGACGGCGCGAGTCTGGCAGGCCTCGGCCAGGACCGATGCCGCGCAATTGACGGCCGCAGAGTCGTTGTGCCGCGCTGCGATCCTGGCTGGCGCTCTCACTGGGGGTGAACGCGCGCGGGGCGAAGCGGCCCTCGCCCGCACGCTGCTGTGGCAGGGGCGTGTATGGGAGGCGTCGACGCGGGAGCTGCGCGTCGAGACCGACGATCACGAACTGGCAGCGTGTGTGGCTGCGACGGCGGTCCGTGTGTCGATCGCCAATGGAGACGTGTTCGCGGCCGGCCTGCGTGCCCGCGAGCTGTTGACGCTGGCGATCGAGTCGGGCGACGTGCTGGTGCGCGTCATCGCGTTGTCCGCTCATTTGCGCGTCTTGCTCGAGGCTGGCGATTTGACGCTGGCCGAGCGGATGCTTGTCGAGATCAGAGACGCGGCGCGAGTGGCGCGAACACCGCTCCGCCTCGCGCGCGCCCGTTTGCTCTGGGTAGACGCGCTGCGACGGGCGGGGCGAGAGCGCGACGCCGAACGTGAGCTGCGAGACCTGCGCCGACTTCGGAGCGCGACGCCTCCTCTCCTGCGCTCGGCGATCGACGGCCGTCTGCGAGGTGACGTGCGGCGGCCTCGTCGCGAGCCGGTGGGGCTCACTGTTCCGAGCGCCGCCGCGACCATGGTCGTCATGGCGCGGGACGAGGATGAGGATCGCGACGCCGTGCGGAAAGTTCTGGCGTTTGCAGCAGCGCCTCTCCAGGCCAGTCGCATCGATGTCTACTCGGCAGATGCGGGTCCGGACACGAGGGTGCTGAGCATCGGATCGGGCATCGCGACGGCGCTTGGCTCTCGCGTGCTCGAGGCAGGCATTGCGATCAACACCTGCGCGGGAGGAGCTGGAGGCGAGCTGGGTGTTCCGGTGCGGGTCGGTTCACGACTCGTTGCCGCGATCGTCGCACGCTGGCCGATCGATCGGGTCCCGCCCGGTCAGGCACGCGACCTCCTCGAGTTGACGGCGGCGGCTGCGGCGCCACGCATCGACGCGATGCGAGCGACGGCGCGCGAAGTCGCCAGCGCGTCGATCGCGATCCCCGAGCTCGTTGGCTCGAGTCCCGCGATTGCGGATGTGCGCCGCTCGGTGACGCGTGCGGCAGCGGCGCCCTTCTCGGTGCTCATCGAAGGGGAGAGCGGATCTGGAAAGGAGCTCGTTGCTCGTGCGTTGCACCACTTGAGCCCAAGACGCGAGCGCCGATTCTGCGACGTCAACTGCGCGGCGCTGCCCGACGAGCTCCTCGAGTCGGAGCTGTTCGGCCACACGAAGGGCGCGTTTACCGGGGCGATGTCCGATCGCGCCGGCCTCGTCGAGGAGGCCGACGGTGGGACCTTGTTCCTCGACGAGGTCGCCGATCTGTCGCCGCGTGCGCAGGCGAAGCTGCTGCGGGTCCTGCAGCAGCAGGAAGTGCGTCGCGTCGGCGCGACGGTCAGCCGGAAGGTCGACATCCGCGTGGTCAGCGCCGCGAATCGCGACATGCGTAACGAGGTCGCCGAAGGCCGGTTTCGCCAGGACCTGCTCTATCGTCTTGACGTCGTCCGCATCCGCGTTCCGCCGCTGCGTGAGCGTCCCGAAGACATTCCCGTGCTGGCCGATCACGTCTGGCGAGCCTCGGCCACACGCGTCGGATCGCAGGCCACATTGACCCACGGCGTGATGGCGTCGCTCGCGCGCTATCACTGGCCGGGCAACGTGCGTGAACTTCAGAACGTGCTGGCAGGAGTGGCCGTGTGCGCGCCTGCGCGCGGGCAGGTCAAGGCGGCGTTGCTGCCGCCGTTCATTACCGGTGCGGTCTCGCCATCGACGACGCGCCTATCCGATGCGCGCGATCAGTTCGAGCGCAAGTTCATCGAGCTGACGCTGGCACGTGCTGGCGGCCGTCGTTCGAGGGCCGCGCGCGAACTTGGCCTGTCTCGCCAGGGATTGCTGAAGATGATGGCCAGGCTGGGGCTTTGTAAGTAGCTGGGTTGCTGCGTAGCTGAGGATCCACGGCCTCGACATTGCCCGATCCGCTGGCCGCTCTGGGTTGCCCCCAGCCACGTAGCTACCCAGCTACCCAGCTACCCAGCCACCCAGCTACCTAGTCACCCAGCTACCTAAAGAATCGCATCCAGGAAGCTCGAGCCCACGTTCAGGCAATCGAACACGTGCAGGCCGAGGCGTGAGGCGAGGTCAACGCACACCTCGGTGCCGCGGCAACTGTTTCCGTATGGGTCCAGTCGCGGTGAGTAGGTGCCTATTCCGAGCTGGCGATTGACGACCGTGATCACGCCGCCGCTGACGCCGCTCTTCGCTGGCACCCCCACGCGATACGCCCACTGCCCCGAGTAGTCGTACATCCCGCAGGTGAACATGATCGACAACATGTCCTTGACGTGCGTGGGCGAGTAGGCCATGCGCCCACTCGTCGGATGGCGTCCCATGTTGGACAGCGTCGCCGCCATCGTGGCCAGGTCGCGACAGTTCACGAGAATAGAGCACTGCTTGAAGTAAGAGTCCAGCGCCGCCTCAGCCTTTTCGTGCACGAGGCCAAAGTTGAGAAGGAGGTGAGCGATGGCGCGGTTGCGATGCCCGGTGCGACGTTCGGATTCGTAGACGGCGCGGTCGATCGAGAGCTGCCGTCCCGCGATGACGCTGAACCGATCGAGCAGGTATTCGAACGTTCGATGGCCGTAGCGCGCGTGGAGCAACGCCGTCACCGTGATTGCGCCCGAGTTGATCATCGGGTTGTAGGGCCGGTTGCTGCCGTTCTGGAGCTCGATCGAGTTGAACACGTCACCGCTCGGCTCCACGCCGACGTGCTCGAAGACCTTGGTGGGCCCGAACTCCTCCAGTGCCATGCCGTACGTGAATGGCTTGGAGATCGACTGAATCGTGAACTCACGATCGCAGTCGCCGGCCTCGAACGTCCGGCCGTCGGCGGTCACCAGGCAGACGCCGAACGCTTCCGGATCGGCTTTGCCCAACTCGGGGATGTAGGTGGCGACCTCGCCGGTCGTATGCGGTAAGTGCTTCTCGTAGACTTCGTCGATCATGATCTGGAGCTCGTGCCCGCGCGCGACCGCACTGCCTGCGTCTGAAATGGACATGGATGCGCCCGGCCGTAGCAATCGGAGTGCCCGAAACGAGTTCTGCGGCAGTCGGAGCCATCTGTTGAGGTGGAAGGACTTACAGAGTGCGACGTAGCTGTCGATTTCAACGCCCAAAAAGACAAGAATGTCGCGTGTCCTGAATGTGGATACATATTCGAATGATCGTGTTCACTCGCCTATAATCCGCGCCGGAGAGGGGTCTTATGAAAACGATGGCACTGAGAGAGGCGGCGCTGTGCGTGGCGGTGTGTGCGCTCTCGTTCTCGATCGCTGGATCAACGGTCAATGCCCAGGGAGGCTGGACCACGCTGCTCGAGGGTACCAGCCTGGCGGGTTGGAACAAGGTCGGCGACGCCAACTGGGAGGTCGTGGACAAGGCCGTGCAGGCCAACAAAGGCGGAGCCAGCTTTCTGGTGACGCCCGCCCAGTACAGCGACTTTCAGATCACTGCGGACTTCTGGGTGACCGACGATGCGAACAGCGGAATCTTCATTCGGTGCGAGGACCCGAAGACGATCAACGCGATGAACGCGTACGAGGTGAACATCTTCGACAAACGCCCGGATCAGAGCTACCGCACCGGCGCGATTGTCGATGTGGCCAAGCCGGCCAGCGTCATCATGACTGGCGGCAAATGGAACACCATCGACATCACGGCCAAAGGCACGAAGCTGACCGTGTTGATCAACGGGATGAAGATGGTCGACGTCGACGACACCAAGCACGCGAAGGGCAACATCGCCCTCCAGTACGGTGCGGGCACCGTGAAGTTCCGGAACGTGCGGCTGCGCACGCTGTAGCGGTCCGGCGCGGAGCGCGCGCAAGAGATCCCGCAGGCTAGCGAGACGGAGCCTCGCCGGCCTGGCGGGCCATCGTGAGTGCGCGGCTGAACACGTCAGTCGCCTGCGCTCCCGAAATGCCGTAACGGCCGTCGATGACGAAGAAGGGGACACCGGTGACGCCGAGCATCCGGGCCTTCTCGAGGTCCCGCCTGACGTCTTCCAGGTAGCGATCGCTTTCCAGGGCCTCGCGCACCTCGGCAGCGTCGAGGCCCTCGCCGACCGCGAGACTCACAAGCGACTCGACGTCGAAGACCGACCGCTGCTCGTTGAAGTACGCCTTGTACAGCCGCTCCAGCATCTGATCTTCGCGGTCATGTCCTTTGGCCAGTTGGACGAGGCGATGCGCGTCGAGGGTGTTCCCGGTCTGGCCTTTTTCCGTGAGGTGGTATTCGAGGCCCTCGGCTGCTGCCATGACCTCCATGTTGTGGTCCATCTCACGGACACGATCCTCCGTGAGCCGATACTTCGACATCAGCATCGTCCGCCGGTTTGCCGTTTGCCCCCGGGGCTTGGTGGGATCGAGCTGGAACGCGCGATGTGCAATCGTCACATCGGCTTTCCCCTCGAACGATGCCAGCGCTTTCTCGAGTCGGCGCTTTCCAAGGAAGCACCAGGGGCAGACGATGTCGGACCAGATATCGATATGCATAGACCGTAGACCGCGGACTGAGGACCGAAGACCGGTTAGAGCGTCGAGACGTCCGCAGAGATGATCCCCTGGCACGCCGAGCAGACGATCGCGCGGCCGCCACGAGGAAGGGGAGACGTGAAGCTGACCTGCGAGCGTTTGAGGCGCAGCACGCGCAGGCTGCGAACGAGCTCGCGGCAGTGAGGACATCTTGCGGGGAACTCGAGCGTGTAGACCGCGCCGCCCTCCCACTCCGCCGGAATCGTTTCGGCGGAGGCCTCGAGGTTGTAGACCTCTTCTTCCTCGGGCTGGACCGGCACGAGACACAGCGGGCACTTCGTCGCGCCGGATGGCAACTTCTCTCCGCAGGCCGTGCACGTATTCATGGCGTGAGATTGTAAGAGAGAATGACCGCGTGTGGGCGTATCTCGGGCGACGTCTTCTGCTGACGGTGCCCGTGCTCCTCGGCGTCGCGACGCTCGTCTTCGCCCTGATTCATTTCATTCCCGGCGATCCGGCGCGCGCGATCCTCGGCGACGTCGCCTCGGAGACGGACATCGCGCAATTGCGCCAGCAACTCGGCCTCGATCGGCCACTGGCGGCGCAATACGTGGCGTTTCTTGGCGGGCTGGTTCGCGCCGATCTCGGAACGTCTCTGCGAACCGGCACACCGGTCGCCGGCGAGATTCTCGAACGCCTGCCTGCGACTTTCGAGCTGGCGAGCGCCGCAATCCTCGTCGCGCTCGCCTTCGCCATTCCGCTTGGCATCGTCGCCGCCGTCTGGCGAGGAACCATGGTCGATCACACGGCGATGACGCTGTCACTGGCAGGTGTGTCGATGCCGAACTTCTGGCTCGGACCGTTACTGGCGATTGTCTTTGGCGTGGAGCTTGGCTGGCTTCCGGTATCCGGGCGAGGTGGCATCGATCACCTGGTGTTGCCGGCGGTCTCGCTCGGCGCGGCACTCGCCGCCGTCCTTGCCCGCATGACGCGCGCCAGCCTCGTCGATCAACTACGGGAACCCTATACGCAGGCGGCGCGCGCGCGTGGCGTCTCCCGAACGCGAGCGGTCCTCCGCCACGCATTTCGAAACAGCCTGATCCCGCTCGTGACGCTCGCCGGTCTTCAGGTTGGCGCCGTACTGACAGGCGCGGTCATCACCGAGACGATCTTCGCGTGGCCGGGTGTCGGCCGGTTGCTGGTGCAGTCGATCGGCTTCCGCGATTATCCGATGGTGCAGGGATGCATCCTGTTGATCGCGGTCACATACGTCGGCGTCAATCTCGTCGTTGACTTGCTCTACGTCGTCCTCGATCCGCGGATCAGGTATCAATGAGACATGCCGGTGCCTTCATCGTCGGTCTCGCCGTTCTTGCGGCGGTGATCGGGCCATGGCTCGTGCCATTCGATCCGTCTGCCCAGGAACTGGCGCTGCGGCTCGAAGGCCCAGGCCGCCTTCATTGGCTGGGTCTCGATGAGTTGGGCCGCGACATTCTTGCTCGCCTCATGTCTGGCGCGCGCGTCTCTCTGTTCGTCGGGGTGATCGTGGTGTCGGTGTCGGCGTCGATTGGCGCGTTGATGGGCTCGCTCGCGGGTTACTACGGGGGCATCGTCGACGAAGTAATCAGTCGCGTCATCGACATTCTGCTCGCGTTTCCAGGGCTGCTGCTGGCGATCGCCCTGGTTGCCGTGCTTGGGCCGAGCCTGATCAACGTTGCGCTTGCACTTTCGCTGATCGGGTGGGTCGGATACGCGCGCGTCGTTCGCGCGCAAGTCCTGCAGGCTCGCGAATTCGAATACGTCGCTGCCGCGCGTGCGATCGGCGCAGCGACTCCACGAATCCTGATACGTCACGTGCTGCCTGCGGCGCTTCCAGCGCTCACCGTTCAAGCAACACTCGGCATGGGCGGGGCGATCCTCTCTGAGGCGGCCCTCAGCTTCCTGGGTCTCGGCGTGCAGCCGCCAACTCCCAGCTGGGGAGCCATGCTGAACTACGGTCGCGCGCACGTGCTCGACGCGCCACATCTCACGGTGTTTCCGGGACTCGCGATCGCGCTCGTCGTGTTGGGATTGAATCTGCTGGGAGACAGCCTGCGCGACAAGCTTGGCGGGGCAGAGTCCGGCTGAAGCCGGACACTACGTTCGGACATGCGTTCGGCCAATGCGATGTCCGTAGTGGCCGGCTTTAGCCGGCCCCTCACTCTGCAACAAGGGCCGCGTGCTTGGCTTCCGCTTCCTGCGCCATTGCCGCGTGTCCAAGTCGCCGGGCGGCGGCCGCCAGGTACGTGAACGCGATCGGCTCGACCGGAAACCGCTCGGCGGCGCGGCGGAGCACTCGCTCCGCGGCGCTCGTGCTCCCGGACAAGAACAGCGCGCGGCCATACATGGTCAGCGCATCGCTCGTCGCACTCGGCTGGTCCGCAACGGGCGCGAGTGCTTCAAGCGCCTTGTTCAGAGCGACTGGATCGTCGTCTCGGACCGCCGCTTCGAGCCAGACACGGCCAAGCGCCGTGTAGACGATGGTCGAATCAGGATGGCGCTCTACTGCGCGCCCCAGTGTCAGCACTGCCGCATCTCGTCGTCCCAGGCGAGCGTAGGCAAGACCCACGCTGACGAGCCGTTCGGGGCGTGCCGGTTCGAGCGCTGACAACGCCTCGAGTTGTTCGATTGCCTGACGATGGCGGCCGGAGTCGGTGTAGAGCGTGACGAGCTCCTCGCGGGCAGCGGCGAACGTCGGGTCGAGATCGACCGCTTTCAGCAGCGCGCGCTCGGCCTGTTCGCGCGGACGACGATCGCGAAGACAGAGGCCGAGCAGGTAGTGCGCTTGCGCCATCTTCTCGTCGAGGCTGACGGCTTTTCGCAACGCTTCGATCGCACGTGGAATGTCGCCATTGCGGTAGTGGGCAAGTCCCAGCTTGTAGACGACGCGCGGGGCGCTTTCATCGAGCCGCAAACTGTGTTCGTAGTCAGTGACTGCGGAGGCGGGCTGGCCCATTGCGGCATGCGCGTCGCCGAGGAGCTCGAGCGGGCGCGGAGCCGACGGGTCCAGTGCTACGGCTTCGGTCAGATCGCGCACGGCCGATGCGAACTCGCCGCGTTGCTGGTAGGTCTCGCCGCGCATCAGCCGCGCGATCATCGAGTCGGGCTTCAGGGTGAGGGCACCGCTGAAGGCCTCGATGGCCTCGAGCGTCTGGCCGCGGGTGACGGCCTGGTCCCCGGCGGCAAGCAGCCGGCGGTATTCGCCCTGTTGGCGGGCGTCCAACCAGAGAAACGCCAGGGATGCGGCCAGGGCCATCGCTCCGACCGCCGCCACAATCGGCCGATTCACGGGGCCATGGTAGCTGGGTTTCTGGGTAGCTGGGTGGCTGGGTTTCTGGTAGCTAGGTTTTCCGTAGCAACCTAACAACCCAGCTACCCAGCTACCTAACTACCCAGCTACCCAGAGGAACCTACGTCTGACACCGGGGTCTAATGGGTTCAAGGACGGTGCTAGACTGATGGGAACGCCTGTATACGGAGGGTTGGTGAAGAACGCTGGCGCTATCGGTTGGTCCGACGTAGGTACTGCGGAAGCCGCCCTCATTGAACGGTGTAACACCGGGGACGAAACCGCCTGCGCCGACCTGGTGAGTGCCCACCAGCGCATGGTTTACACCCTTGCGCTGCACCTGCTTCAGGACCCTGATGAAGCCCTGGACCTATCGCAGGAGGTCTTCCTGCGAGTGTTCCGGACGCTTCCGAGCTTCCGGGGCCAATCGGCCCTCCGGACCTGGATCTACCGGATCGTCATCAATCAAGCCCGCAACCGTCAGCGCTGGTGGCGACGGCGGCACCGTTCGAGCCAGGTTTCTCTCGATGAGCATCTGAAGCAGTTTGGCGACGTCGAGTCCAAGACTGACGTCCTGCCTGACCGGTTGCTCGCCAGTAAGGAAACCTCGTCGCTCATCTGGCAGGCGCTCGACCGGTTGCCCTTCGACCAGCGGACGGCGCTGATCCTGCGCGAAGTGGATGGTCTTCACTACGACGAGATCGCCTTCTCTCTGGGCGTCGCGGTCGGCACCGTGAAATCGCGGCTGACACGCGCGCGACAGGCGCTGCGTGCCGAGCTACTGGGGCTGCACGCATGACGCCCTATGTCGGCTGCGAATACGCGCGCGAGCGGCTCGAAGCGCTGCTCGACGACGAGTTATCTGTCGATGAACAAGTGCTCGTGGAGAGTCACGTTCGCTGGTGCCGGACGTGCGCCGATCGTATCGAAGACTTCCAGCTGATTGGCGCGTCGATCCGAGTCGGCCCAAGCCGCATTCGTGTGAAGGAAGTGGAGCCCGCACTGAGCGCGGTGTATTCACGGGTGCTGATGCGCATGCGCGCCGAGCACGATCAGGCCTTCACCGTGCGCATGCGGGAACTCTTCATCGACATGCGGCTGCTGTGGCCGGCCCTCGGCGCGACGATGGCCGTGCTGGTGTGCCTCAGCGTGGCGATTGGCGTCCTGAAGAGCACGTCCAGCGAGCGGCCCTCGTCGTTGGCGACGAGGCTCGAGGCCATGAACCCCGGGTCGGAAGGCAATCCGTTGCGGCCGGACAACAACGCACGCGTCGATCGCTACTTCGACAAGTTCGTGGACAGCGACCGTGCCGGCGGGATTTCGATCCCGCGAGTGATGGACGATGGCGCTTCCGTTATTGGCATCAACGACGAAGAAGCGACATTCACGATGGCGATGGTCGTCAATCGCGAAGGGCGGATCACAACGGCGGAGTTGCTGAACTCCGAGCGTGGCGTCAGCAGCACGAAGGCCGAGCACGGCTACACCAATGAGGCTGTGCTCGACGCAGTGAGGCAATCGCGCTTCGCGCCGGCTCAGACGCCGATCGGCCGCACGGTTGCCGTGAACATGGTGTGGTTGATTGTGGTGACCACAGTGCAGACACCAGAGGCCCAGGCTGTCGTTCAGGAGGCCCCTGTGGTTGCTCGCACCCGCCGTCTGCCGGCCGCCGACCCCGCCGTACCGTTGCCAGTCGGACGTCAGTCGTCCCGGATCAGCGGATCACCGACGGCCTGAGGCCGCCGGTTCCGGTATTTCTCCTCGCGCACTCGCGGTGTTGTTCAGGGCATCCGTCGCTCGCAGAGTGACTCCGCGCGAGACCGCATCCCCCTCGAGCACCAGTTCGAACTGCTCGAACCGTGAGTCGGCGATGCCATCCTTGGGATAGACCGACTGCCACTTGTCCCCATCGAGCGAGAAGTCGACCTTCTGCACCGACGAGTTCGTATCGCGGACGTCGAACGTAATCGTGGCCCGGCCGTTGTCTCGTCGAACCGAGGTGACGGTGATCACGGGCGGGACGTTATCGATCGCGAATGCCGTGCTCTCGCGCGCGCCTGACAGCGCGCTCGTGGCGGAGTTCGACGAGGCATCCGACGCAACGATGCGTACGGTGTAGCGGCCGTTGGGCACCGAGGTCGTATCCCACACGAGGATCTGATCGCTCATCCCGCGCTTGAGCAGCTTCCACGCCGTTTCGCCTTCCCGGCGATAAAACACGTCGTAGCTCAGGTCGTCGCCGTTGTCGTCCTCCGCGCGCCACACGAACGTCATCAGCCCCTTCTCATAGACTCGTCGTCCAAGAGAAGGTGATGAGGAGCCCTGTCCCTGACTCGCTCGCTTGTCTGGCAGGTCGCCCTCGAAGCCGGCGATCTCCGGGTCGACCGGGAACGGGCGCTGGAACACGGTCCCGGGCGGATGGACCGTGATCGACGTCACGCGCGGTCGCATGTTACGAGGCAGATATGCAGCCGTCACAGAGGTCAGAAGAGGGGCGTCACCCTTGCCCGCGCTCAGCGTTGCGCGCCACTGGAGGTAGCGCGCTCGCGGACTCGTGATGGTGCTGCCTTCCGAGTCGGTATAGGTCGGACTCCAGTTACTCCACGTTTCATCCGGCGTGTTCGTGTTTCCCGAGCGCGAGGCGATCTCGAGCCTGCTGCCGGCGGGAGTCTGCGACTGCCATTTGATCGTGCCCCAGAGCGCGACGGTCTGCGCGTCACGGACATCGGAGACATAAGTGCCGCGATCGGCACGCGCCGAAGTAAGCCTGAGAAGCTTGCCCGGATTCGACGTGGCGATGAGGACGCGTCCTTCCGACTGCTGCAGGAGTCCCGTGACCTGCTGCGCGTTCGCTCGCGCGATCAAGGTGGGCTGGAGGGGATCCCCCGCCAGGCGGAAGATCTTTCCTGAGTTGCCGGTGGCCACGAGGATCGTTCCGTCGGCGTCAACGGCGACGTCATAGGGTGTGTCGGCTCGCGACTCCCACAGCAGATCCCACGCACCATCGGGCAGGATTCGATAGAGCGCGCCGGCTGCAGCGGTCGCACCGCCACGTCCTGATGGCGCCGCTTGCCCCTGTGGCGACGACGTGACGACGGCATCGCCGACCGCGACGACCGTGATCTCGGTCGAGACGTTTGGCGTGAGCGGAACAGGTGCCGGCCCCGGGGTAGGAGGCGCAGGCGCAGGCGCGCCGCTCGCGCCCCGGCCGTTCACCGCCGCCACGTAGATGTTGCCGCGGGTGTCGACGCGCAGGGTGTGGATTTCGTTGTAGCTCGAGTCGAGCAACACGAATGGCTTGCCCGACGCGTCCAGACGGAAGACGCGGCCCGGCGATTCCGTGCCTGCCAGCAGCTGATCGTTCTGATCGAAGGCAAGCGTCATCGCGTGAGTGGCCTTCGTCGCGTAAAACGTCGTGCCTTTTCCGTCTGGTGTGATCTTGTAGATGACACCCTTGTCGCCAGTGCCGGCGAAGACGTTGCCGGCCTTGTCGACGGCAAGACTCCAGATATAGCGATCACTCGGGTCGAAGAACACGCTGCCCACGCCCTTCGCATCGACCTTGTAGATCTTCCCGTTCGGAGAGGTTCCGACGTAGAGTCCGCCACCCGGGGCCGCAGCCAGCGCGTGGACCTCGAGCTCTTCGCTATCGAAGAAGACGGTGCCTTTGCCCGCAGAATCGATCTTGTAGACCTGGCCCTCGTTGCCGCTGCCCGCGTAGACCGAGCCGTCAGGTCCGCTGACCAGCGTCCAGACGAACGGCGCATTGGTCTCGTAGACCGGCGAAGCAGTCGGACCGAGTGTGAGTCGTCCGAATGAATCGATCGAGAGATTCTCGATCTCACCGCGCAGGAACTCGCTCTCCGTCGACACTTCCCAAAAGGTTGGCGTCGAGGCGCGCAGGGTCACAGTCGCGAACATCAAGAGGGCCGCGATAGAAAGACGAGACACCACTTTGTACTTTGTCCTTTGAGCTTTGAACTTACTCTTCAAGAGGTAGCGTGAGTGTCTTCGATCCCGTGACGGCGTAGCCCGCCGTGATCTCCCACTCACCGACGAGTGCGCTCTGCAAGGGGCGGAAGCTGCCGCCGTTTCGATCGGACTCCATGACTGCGAGCACCGACGAGGGGAGTGCGGCGAGCGGCTCACCCTTCACAACGGCCCCACCGTCGCGGGTGACGAGACGAACGTAGAGACGGTTGTTCTTGCGCGCGCTGTTGAGCACCCGAATCATCTGCGGCAGGCCGGTGGTCTGCAACGGCTGCACCTGCAGCTCGCGCGCTTCGAACTGCGACAGGTTCCTCGCGTCTGCGACCATGATCGAAATGCTGCCGCGCGCATTCGCCGGGATCTGCACCGGCAGCGACTGCGTCACTTCCTCACCGCGATAACTCCGCAGTAGGATGCGGAGATCGACCGACGTTCCAGCCTTCGCTTTCGTGCCGTCGATCCACACGCGCTCCAGCGTTGCGCTGCGCGGCGTCTCGCTGGCCTCGATTTCGAGGTTGAGCCCTTCGAACTGCACAGCTTCGAAGGCGTTGCGCAGCAGCACGTTCAGCGGCGCGACGATAGACGCCGCCGCATACGTCGACGGTTGATCGCCGGTGAACAAATCCTCGAAGGCGACGTCGTTGTGGTTCTTTACGCGCGCCGCGCCCTTCAGTGTGTAAGTGCCCACGCCGTTCTGCCGCTCGTACGACGTCAGCGTATTCAGGATCGCGACGTAGGCGAGGAGCGGCGTGAAGAGCTGATCGTTGACGATGCCGATCGAGAACTTCTTCCGCGTGCCACGCTCGGAGTTGAGCGTCAGGGAGATCGGGATCATCGACGGTCCAGGTCCGAGCGTGCCGGCGATCGTCGTCGCGCGATCCTGCTGGACGATGCCGATCACGTCGCCGGTGCTGGCGATCTTCATCGAGTTGGAGAGGCTGGGCAGAACCGTGATCACATGAGCACGCGTCATCGGGAACTGCGTCGGCCCGAGTCCGTAGAACGGATGGCCGAATGCGTAGACGCGGTCGCCATCCACTTCCGTGACGGTTCCAGTTGCGCCGACCTCGAGGTCGCCATTCATCAGCGCGACGCCGATCGGATCACCCGGCCGCAGCGGAGCTGACGATGCGCCTGATGGCGCGGATGTCGTGGACGACTGCGATCCCAGTTGCGCAGCGCCGGCCATCACCGGCAAGAAGCCGAGGTCTCTGAATGCCGAGACCAGCGGGTCGATCGTGCGGGTGTCGAAGCCGGAGAAGTTGATCGGCGTTGAAATCGGGCGGAGAAGGGTGGCGATGCCCGCGTTGATCGTGTTGGTACCGATGACGGTGACGTCGGCGGGGCTCTCAGCGAATGGTCGCGCCCATGTGAACGCCTGACGCAATGAATCGCGCAGACCCTCCTGCGTCACCGGGAGAGTGAGTTGCGCGCGCGGAACCTGGGCACGACGCTGACCGCCGGGGAGCGTCGCATCCGCGATCATCTCTTCAATCGGTGTGATGCCTGCGAGTGGTTCCTTCGCGAAGTCACCGAGCGAGTAGGAGACTGCACCGACGAGTCGCCCATCGATGTAGACCGGGCTACCACTCATTCCGGCGATGACGCCGGTGTTGGCCAGCGGTCCCCCTTCGAGTCGCGCCAGGATCAGATCGCGTCGTGGGCCGATGCTGTTGTGCAGGACGCCGAGGATGTGTGCCTTGAATTCCTCGAGCTGGTCACCCTGAAACACCGTTCGACCGGTTGCGACCATCCCCGGCTTGAGCTCGCTCACCGGGAACGTCTTGGACTGCGCGGGCAGCCCGGCAACCAGACCTGACACGACGAGGAGGAGAACGCCGATCGTGCGCATGTTCATCGGGAGACTCTGGTGTGATGATACGGGTAAACCTTTGAAATCGCTAGGGTCCGAACGACTTTGGGTTGACAGACCTTTCGGCTCTGGGTTACTGTCCCTTCACTACTTCAGACGTCATGTCGCGCATCTTTAGCCGGTTCGTGCCGACCTTTGCCAGTGGTTACTGGTGGTGGCACAGATCTGCAGCTGAAGGGACCGCCAGCGTCTAAGACGATTCAA
>Ga0070674_100000189_pt1 | contig 29310 bp, 19 predicted proteins | sample KBSM33metaG_FD_65344 | JGI IMG/M metagenome (GOLD analysis project Ga0070674, IMG submission 65344) | Miscanthus rhizosphere microbial communities from Kellogg Biological Station, Michigan, USA - KBS M3-3 metaG | ecosystem: Host-associated > Plants > Roots > Rhizosphere > Soil ... | reverse complement strand
CTTCTCGAGGATGTTCCGCCAGCCGATGCCGGTGTTGTAGGCGCAGAAGGAAATCTCACCCTGCTGCGTGCCGTAGGGGATGATGCACATCTCCGTGCGGCGGAAGTCGTAGTTGAACAGATCCTGGAACCACATCCCGGCGATGAACAGGAAGTTCCAGCGGTCGGCGCGCCGCTTCTTGATGTCGTCCATCGTGCGATCGCCGCTGACGTTGCCGTAATTCTTGCCGGTGGCGCCGAACGTCTTGTCGAACTTCTTCAGCAGGTCCGCGATGCGGAAGTGCGTGGGCGCCTTGAACGGGTCGTAGTTGCGCATCAGGGCGAGCGCCATGCCGGCGACCGACAGGAACCTGCCGCGCGCCGCGTCGTTGACCTGTGCGACGTCCTTGGCGAGCTGGTCGGCCTTCAGGAACGCCGTGACCGGGACCGCTTCCTTGGTTTCCTTGTCGATCATCACCGCCATGCCGATGCCGCAGTTCGGGTGGCATCCGCACGTGAGCTGGCCCCACTCGCGATCCGGGCCGTGCACGACGTCCGCCCAGTCGGTGAAGGTGGACATGAACGAGATCGGGAACCAGTCGCGAATCGGTTCGCCGATGCCGGTCTGGTTCTTCACGTCGTGCGCCAGGTGCGACAGCGTGTAGCGCTGGGCGGCGCGGCGCTCCGGCGTGATCTCTTCGTCGCGGCCGGTAAACGATACCGGCTGGAACGAGAGGAAGTTGATGCGCTTCGGGTTGTCGAGGGCGAACTCGATGACGCGGCCCACCTGCTCGTTGTTCACGCCGTTGACGATCGTGATCACCGGGACGATGTCGACACCGGCCTGATAGAGGTTCTCGATCGCGCGCAGCTTGACGTCGAACAGGTTGCCGACGCGGCGATGCGAGTTGGCGGCGTTTCCGATGCCATCGAATTGCAGGTAGGCGTAACGCAGGCCCGCTTCGGCAGCGGCCTTGGCGAATTCAGGGCTCTTCGCGAACTCGATCCCGTTGGTCGCCGCCTGCACGCTGTTGTAGCCAACCTTGCGCGAGTAGCGGATCGCGTCGAGGAAGTACGGGGACATCGTCGGCTCGCCGCCCGAGAACTGCACCGACATCTGGCGGCGCGGCTTGATCGTGATGGCGTTGTCGAGGACCTGCTTGATGTCCTCCCATCCGAGCTCGTGGACGAAGCCAACCTGGTTGGCGTCCATGAAGCAGGGATCGCACATCATGTTGCAGCGGTTGGTGAGGTCAACAGTCAGCACCGACCCGCGGCCGTGCAGGACGGTCGAGGAGCCATGGTTGTGCAGCTTCTCGTCGTTGTGCGCGCGGATGTCGCGGCCGGGGAAGACTTCTTCGAGGTGCTTGAAGAACGCCGTGTCGATGGCCATCACGTCCTCGAAGTGGCCGTGAATGGGGCAATCCTTCACCATCAGGATCTTGCCGTCGCGTTCGAGGATCGTTGCCTTGATCTCGCCGACCTTCTCATTCAGAAGGACGCTGACGTCCTTCTTGCCATCGAGGATGTCCTGCCGCGCCTCCCGCGTGCAGGTGGGGCAGAGCGAGTCAGTCTGACGAGGCCAACCCAGTGGAGGCTTGGTCTTCTGATACGACTTGAGCAGGGGCTTGTCCGACCAACGCGGGATGAACGAAGGGTTTTGCTTGATCCTGTTGGCTGTCGAAAACACCTGCCACACTCCGTTGGCGGCAATCGACAGACCCTTCTCGACGTACTTCATCGGCGCATGCATTGGGCGGCTCCTCTACAAATCTCTACCGTGGACTATGGTTCGACGCAGGGCAGGTACTGGACCCGGTTCACCGGCCAGATTGTCGCGTCATCATACGAGAATGTTGAGGGAATCAGGCCATTTTTCAGCGGATTGGCGAATACGGCCGGTGGGTGGGCCAGAGGCGGAGTCCGTTGGCATACCCGACAAGAACAATCTTATATGTTGAGATCAGATTGAGCTGTTCAGATCATTGTATTTACCTTATGGAGCGATCCCCCACACAATGTGCCGACCATGTCAATTCCGGGTATGTTCCTTCCACCTGCCGCTCAAGGTCTGTACGACCCCACGGCCGAACACGACGCCTGCGGCGTGGGCTTTGTCGTCCACATCAAGGGACATCGCTCCCACGACATCGTCGAGAAAGCCTTACAGGTCCTCGTCAACCTGGAACACCGCGGCGCGTGTGGCTGCGAGGCGAACACCGGTGACGGCGCCGGCATCCTCATTCAGATGCCCGACGCGTTTCTGCGCACGTCGGCACCGGCGACGCTGCCCGCAGCCGGCGAGTACGGCGCCGGTCTCGTGTTCCTTCCCCATGACGAGTCCGACCGGAATCGCATCAAGGATCTGATCGCGAAAGTCGTCGAGGAAGAAGGGCAGCGGCTGATCGGGTGGCGCGACGTGCCGACGGACAACGCCATGGTCGGCCCGAGCGCGCGCGCAACGCAGCCGGTCTTCCAGCACGTGTTCATTGCGGCTAGTGAGGCTGCCGTCCGCGATCGCGCGCTCTTCGAGCGCAAGTTGTACGTGATCCGGAAGCGCGTCGAGCACGCCGTCGACACGCTCAAGATCAATCCGCTTTCGCGCCGCTTCTTCTACATCGTCAGCCTGTCCGCCAACACGCTGACCTACAAGGGGATGCTCACCGCGCGCCAGCTGCGGCCGATGTTCCCGGATCTGGCAAGTCCAGAGCTGGTCTCGGCGCTCGCGCTGGTGCATCAGCGCTTCAGCACGAACACGTTCCCGTCGTGGCCGCTTGCGCATCCGTACCGATTCATCGCGCACAACGGCGAAATCAACACGCTGCGCGGCAACATCAACTGGATGCGGGCGCGGCAGGGACTGCTCGCGAGCGATCTCTTCGGCGACGACCTGAAGAAGCTGCTCCCGATCATTCGCGAAGGCGGCAGTGACACGGCGACGTTCGACAACGTCCTGGAGCTCCTCGTTCGCGCGGGTCGATCGCTGCCGCACGCCATCCTGATGATGATCCCCGAGCCGTGGAGCGGCAACGAGGAGATGTCGGCCGATCGGAAGGCGTTCTACGAGTATCACTCCTCCTTGATGGAGCCGTGGGATGGCCCTGCCTCCATCGCCTTTACCGACGGCACCATGATCGGAGCCGTGCTCGATCGCAACGGCCTGCGGCCGTCGCGCTACTACGTCACGAAAGACGACCTCGTGATCATGGCGTCGGAAGTCGGCGTGCTCGACGTCCCGCCGGAGAACATCCTCGTCAAGGGACGCCTGCAGCCAGGCCGCATCTTCCTCGTCGACACCGCCAAGGGGCGCATCGTCCAGGACGAGGAGATCAAGCGCGAGCTCGCGGCCGAGCATCCGTATCAGGAGTGGCTCGACACGCATCTCGTCGACATCGACGATCTGCCGGCGGCCCGGGCGGTCGAACCTGACCACGAGACGGTGCTGAAGCGGCAGCTCGCGTTCGGCTACACGCAGGAAGATCTGCGTGTCCTGATCGGTCCGATGGCCACAACGGGCGAGGAACCCGTCGGCTCGATGGGAACCGACTCGTCGCTGGCCGTGCTCTCCGCGCGGCCGCGCGTGCTCTTCGACTACTTCAAGCAGTTGTTCGCGCAGGTCACGAATCCGCCGCTCGACGCGATTCGCGAAGAGCTCGTGACGTCGATGGGTTCGACGATCGGCCCCGAGCGCAATCTGCTCAAGCCCGAGCCCGAGTCGTGCGAGCAGATCACGATCAAGTACCCGATCATCCACAACGAGCACGTGGCGAAGCTGCGCCACCTCGCGCCTGACTCACCGTTCCGATCCACGACGCTCGCAATGGTGTTCGACCCGGAGAAGGGCGGCGCCTCGCTCGAGCAGGCGATGAACGAGTTGTGCCAGCAGGCGAGCGAGGCCGTCGCCGAGGGCTACAACATCCTGATCCTGTCGGATCGCGCGCACGACTCGCGCCGCGCACCGATCCCCAGCCTGATGGCGACCGCGGGTGTGCACCATCACCTCGTCCGCGAAGGGACGCGCACGCGCTGCGCGCTCGTCGTCGAGTGCGGTGATGCGCGCGAAGTGCACCACGTCTCGCTGCTCATGGGGTACGGCGCGGGCGTCGTGAACCCATACCTGGCGTTCGAAACGATCGACGACATGATCCGCCAGGGCATGCTGACCGGGACGAGCAAGGAAGCGGCGGTGGCGAAGTACATCAAGGCGCTCAACAAGGGCATCCTCAAAGTGATGTCCAAGATGGGCATCTCGACCCTGGCGAGCTACTGCGGCGCCCAGATCTTCGAGGCCATCGGGCTCAACCAGGAGTACATCGACAAGTACTTCACGCACACGATGTCGCGTGTGAGCGGCATCGGTATCGATGTCATCGCGGAGGAAGTACGGCTGCGTCACGAGCGCGCCTACGGCCGCCGTCCAGCGGGTGTCTCCGAGCTCGACGCGGGTGGCGAATACCAATGGCGTCGTGACGGTGAGTACCACCTGTTCAATCCCGAGACCGTCTTCAAGCTGCAGCACGCGACGCGCAGCGGCCAGTACACGATCTTCAAGGAATACACACGTGCCGTGAACACGCAGCACGAGCGGCGCGCCACGCTGCGAGGCCTGTTCCGCCTGAAGCCCGCGGGCCCGCCCGTCCCGATCGACGAGGTCGAGCCGGTGGCGACGATCGTCAAGCGGTTTGCGACTGGCGCGATGTCGTACGGCTCGATCAGCAGGGAAGCGCACGAGACGCTCGCGATCGCGATGAATCGCCTCGGCGGGCGATCGAACACGGGCGAGGGAGGCGAGGACCCCGAGCGCTTCCTGCCGATGGCGAACGGCGACTCGAAGAGGAGCTCGATCAAGCAGGTCGCGTCAGGCCGCTTCGGTGTCACCAGCGAGTACCTGGTCAACTCCGACGAGCTGCAGATCAAGATGGCGCAGGGCGCCAAGCCGGGTGAAGGCGGTCAGCTTCCCGGACACAAGGTCTATCCGTGGATCGCGAAGGTGCGCTACTCCACGCCGGGCGTTGGCTTGATCTCGCCGCCACCGCACCACGACATCTACTCGATCGAAGACCTCGCGCAGTTGATCTTCGATCTGAAGAACTCGAATCCGCGTGCGCGCATCTCGGTGAAGCTCGTGGCCGAGGGTGGCGTCGGCACCGTGGCCGCGGGTGTGGCCAAGGCGCATTCCGACGTCGTGCTCATCTCCGGTCACGACGGCGGCACGGGCGCATCGCCGCTTACGAGCCTCAAGCATGCCGGCCTGCCATGGGAGCTCGGGCTGGCTGAAACGCAGCAGGTCCTCGTGCTCAACAAGCTGCGCGATCGCATCGTCGTGCAGGTCGACGGGCAGATGAAGACCGGGCGCGACGTCGTGATCGGTGCGTTGCTCGGCGCAGAGGAGTTCGGTTTCGCAACGGCGCCGCTCGTCGTGATGGGCTGCATCATGATGCGCGTCTGTCACCTGAACACGTGCCCGGTCGGGATCGCTACCCAGGATCCCGAGCTGCGCAAGAAGTTCACCGGCTCGCCGGAGATGGTCGAGAACTTCTTCCGCTTCATCGCCGAGGAAGTGCGCGAGCTGATGGCGGAACTCGGATTCCGAAAGATCGACGACATGGTCGGTCGCGCTGATTGTCTCGACATCGAGCCGGCGGTGAATCACTGGAAGGCCAAGGGGCTCGACCTCCAGCCGCTGCTGCATCAGCCCAACTTGCCAGACACCGTCTCTCGTCGTCGCGTGATCGAGCAGGATCACGGGCTCCAGGAGGCGCTCGACAACGATCTGATCAAGGCGGCCATGCCCGCTCTCGAGCACAAGCAGCCCGTCGACCTGACCGCCTACATCCGCAACGCGGATCGAACGGTCGGCACGATGCTGGGATCCGAGGTGACGAGGCGTCACGGCGCTGCAGGTTTGCCGGCGGATACGCTCCGCATCACGTTTACCGGTTCGGCCGGCCAGAGCTTTGGTGCCTTCGTGCCTGCGGGCATGACGCTGAAGCTGATTGGAGATGCGAACGACGGCTTCGGCAAGGGTCTGTCAGGCGGTCGTTTGATCGTCCATCCGCCGGCGCTGTCCGCGTTCAAGTCAGAAGAGAACATCATCATCGGCAATGTCGGGTTCTACGGCGCGACGAGCGGTGAAGGCTACGTGCGCGGCGTAGCGGGTGAGCGGTTCTGCGTCCGCAACAGTGGCGCAGTGGTGGTCGTCGAGGGTGTTGGCGATCACGGCTGCGAGTACATGACCGGAGGACGTGTCGTCGTGCTCGGCCGGACGGGCCGCAACTTCGCGGCCGGCATGAGCGGCGGTATCGCGTACGTGCTCGACCTCCATGGCACGTTCCAGCGTCGTTGCAACATGGAAATGGTGGATCTCGAGCCGGTCTCCGACGCCGAGGACCTCGACTTCGTGCGCGTCGCCATCATGAAGCACCTGACGTACACGGGAAGCAGGTACGCCGAGGGGTTGCTGTCAGACCTCGACGTCGTGCGGCGTCACATGGTCAAGGTGATGCCGCGCGAGTACAAGCGGGCGCTTGCGGAGCAGGCGAAGCGTCGTGAGGACCGCCTCGTCGAGCAATTGGTCGTGACGCAGGTGGTGGCGAAGGTCTCGAGCGCGGGAACGGCCGTCCATGGGTAAGGCAACCGGGTTCATTGAAATCCAGCGTAAGAAGCATCCGTCGCGACCTGTCGAGGAGCGCGTTCACGATTGGCGCGAGGTGTATCTGCCGTATCCCCCAGGGGAGCTCGAGAAGCAGGGCGCCCGGTGCATGGACTGTGGCATCCCGTTCTGTCATCAGGGCTGCCCGCTCGGCAACCTGATTCCGGACTGGAACGATCTCGTCTACCGCGATCGCTGGCGCGCGGCAATCGACCGCCTGCACGCCACCAACAACTTCCCCGAGTTCACCGGCAAGCTGTGTCCGGCTCCGTGTGAAGGCGCGTGCGTCCTCGGGATCAACGACAGCCCGGTCACGATCAAGTCGATCGAGGCGACGATCATCGATCGCGCGTGGGAAGAAGGATGGGTCACGCCGCGGACGCCGGCGACCAGCACCTTCAAGCGAATCGCGGTCGTCGGGTCCGGCCCCGCGGGTCTCGCTGCCGCCGATCAGCTCAATAGCGCCGGTCACTCGGTGACCGTCTTCGAGAAGTCGGATCGCGTCGGCGGTTTGCTCCGCTACGGGATCCCCGAGTTCAAGATGGAGAAGCGCTTCCTCGATCGCCGGCTGGCAGTCATGGAAGCTGAAGGCGTGGTGTTCAGGGCGGGCGTCAACGTCGGCGTCGACGTGCCTGCCAAACGTCTGGTCTCCGACTACGACGCCGTGCTCCTCGCGGGAGGGTCCGAGAAGCCGCGCGATCTGCAGGTGCCGGGTCGCGAGCTTGCCGGCGTTCACTTCGCGATGGAGTACCTGACGCTGCAGAACCGCCGCAACGAAGGCGACAGAATTTCAGACGACGAGTTCATCAGCGCCAAGGACCGTCACGTCGTCATCATCGGTGGTGGCGACACGGGCGCCGACTGCCTGGGCACGGCTCATCGGCAGGGAGCACGTTCGGTCTATCAATTGGAGCTGATGGATCGGCCGCCCGATGCGCGTGCCGGAGACAATCCGTGGCCGCTGTGGCCGCAGATCTTCCGCGTGTCGTCAGCGCACGAAGAGGGTGGAGAACGCCTCTATGCCGTGTCGACGCAGCGATTCTCCGGCGACGAGCACGGACGTGTCCGCACCCTGCACGCGGTGAAGATCGAGGTCGTGAAGCAGGACGGACGCATGCAGTTCGTGCCGGTGGCTGGAAGCGAATTCGAGATCCCGGCCGATCTCGTGCTGCTCGCCATGGGTTTCGTCGGTGCCGAGAAGGGCGGCCTCCTCGACGGACTCGGTGTCAAGCTGACCGATCGAGGCAATGTTGCGCGTGACGAGCAGTGGATGACGAGCGTTCCGGGCGTGTTCACCGCCGGCGACATGCAGCGTGGTCAGTCGCTCATCGTCTGGGCGATCGCCGAGGGCCGCAGTGCGGCTCGTGCGATCGACAAGTACCTCATGGGAGAGTCGCAACTTCCCGCGCCTCTCGCGTAAATCGGTCCTCGGTCTCCGGTCTCCCGTGGCGCGCAGGCTTTGGCCTGCGCGATCGCGGGGGCTGAAGCCCCGCGCTACGGCGAATCGAAACGGCCTACGATCGACATCGGAGGTCCTCATGCCACGTCGCGGTTCCCTCGTCATCATCATTCTGTCGATCGCGCTCACGGCGCATGCCCAGGAGGCGATTGCTCCGTTCGTGCCACCGAACGCCAGCAGCGTCAGTGGCAACGTTCTCAGGGGGCAGCTCCTGTGGGGCCGGAGCGACGGCTGGCCAGGCGCACCGGACTTCTTCTGCCGACAGTCGAACTCGCAGTCGAACGTCCTGCATCCGCTCGCCGATGGCACACCGAAGTGCTACGCCAAGGGGATGGTGCTCGCTGACATCGGCGACGCGCCCGATCTCGTGCTGCGGCGGGCCGGTCCGGACAACGCAGACTTCAATGGCAAGCCGCAGCACGTGCCCGATGGGACCACCCTCGGCAGCCTCTACTGGCAAGCGTGGGGCGCGCGTTGTGAGCCAGGGGAATCGGGTTTCTGGTCGGGCTGCGGCGGAAATGGCCGTACCGCCCAGATCTACTCTCGCGCCTCGGGCGATCAGACGGGCACGTCACGGGCTGGTAGTCTGCATCTGGGAACGACCCCGCCCGACGACAATGGGAGCCCTCTGGACCGCATCGTCATCACTGCCGATGGGAAGATCATCATCAACACACTCGCTGGCATGCGCGAGATCGAGATCGGCGACGCTGACTCGTGTGGAGCTGGCTATCGCTGTCTGCGTGTGGCCAATTGATTCGGGTCCGGCTGCCACCGTCGCGCTTGCGCTTCGGCGGCCAGGAAAGCCGGACACTACGTACGGTAAGGCTGGACATACGACAATGCGCTCAACACTCTTTTTGATCGTGACGTGCGTGCTCTTCACCGCGGCATGCGGATCGGTATCGGCTCAGAACGATGCGATGAGCGCCATTCCACCGGCGCTGATGGCGAGCGCGGAGGCATGGAACAAGGCCGACCTCCCGGGCCACATCGTCCTCTACACCGAGAACGCGACCTTCATGGGCAGCAACGGTCCGATTCAGGGTCGCGCTGTCGTGGGTGAATCGCTCGCGAAGTCGTTCTGGCGCGACGGCAAGCCGAAGCAAAAGCTCTCGTTCGATCGCATCGTGGTGCGACCGCTCGGAGACAGGCACGCGTTATCAACAGGGCACTTCGTGCTGACAGGCGGCGGCGAGATGGACAGGAGCGGCTGGTTCAGTCTGACGTGGGAGAAGACTGGCGCCGGCTGGCGGATCATCCACGATCATTCGAGTTAGTCCGCCGATCGAGTGTGCCCTCGTGATTGAACGTGTACTCGGCAAGAACCCGCTCGGGTTGCGAGCCATCGGACGCTCGTAGCGTCAGGCGTATTGGAGTCTGTGGCGCGGTGCGCACAAGAGCCGCCGGCAGCGCCATCACGAGTTCCGTGGCACCGGCGGCTACTGGGATGTCGGTTGTGTGTCCCCATTGCTCGCCCGAGTCGAGCCGCATCTCCGCGTCGATGGACTCGACGCCGGCGAAGTTTCCCCGCAGCCTCGTCACCAGCACGTCGTCGTCCGACCACACAGCGCAGCGGACCGACTCGCCCGGGTTGAGCGCGTAGTACCTGACGCGAACACCGTCACGCGCGAGGCAATTCAGCACGGCATCGGTGACAAATGCCTGAATGTTGCCGGCACGGGCGAGGGCGCCGATGCCAGTCCGAAGCCGGTCAGCCTCTGCCAGCATCCTCGCGCAGCGTTCGCACTCGAAGACATGCGCCTCGATCTGCTCCGCATCGGCCGGCGCGATGTCGGAGGTCCAGTAGTCGGCGAGCTCACCGAAGGATGGACACGGCGTGGATGTGGAGCTCATGACGCCCTCCGTGTCTCGATGCATTCGCGCATCGAGGCGAGTGCGCGATGGCGCCCTACACGCACCGCTCCGGCGGTCGCGCCGATCGCTGCGGCGATCTCCGGTGCCGATTTATCCGCGTAGTACGTGAGCAGCAAGATCGTTCTTTCTCGTTCGCGCAGCGCCCCCAGGCACGGCGCGATGCGCATCCAGTCGAGTGCGAGATCGCTCGTCGGCTGCACCGCCTCCTCGTAGAGCTCGACACGCGCGATAATCGCCGATCGTCGACGCTCGCCGCGTCTCTGGCCGGCGACCATCATCCGGCTCGTGCCCAGGACGAACGATCCGATCTGATCCGGCTCGCGTACCTCGCCCGCCCGAAGGCGCGTGATCACCAGCAGCATCACCTGCTGCGCGAGATCGTCGGCCGATGATCGATCCGGCAGATGCTTCAGCCCGAACAACCGCACGCGTGGCGCAAATCGCCGATAGAGCTCGGTCTCAGCCGCCGTGGCTTCGTCGGTGTCAGTAGCGGCCACGGCGCGGGCCACCACTCCGTCCTCGCACGCACTCATTGGCGTCGCGCGTGAGCTTGTCACGACGCTACGGTACAAGCGGCGCGGTGGAGGCGTCAACGCTTACCGGCTGTTCGCCATCTGCGCTCCAAGGTGGCGTTCCATCACGTCGCCGACTGCGCGCAGCGCGGCAGCGCCATCGCCTTCGAACGCCGATCCGTGCATCGCCGCCAGCAGCTGTGGTTGCAGCTGCGCCAGCGTTTCGAGTCGACTGCGTGTCTGCGCCGTGAACGGCATGTAGTCCATGAGCACGGGATGCGCTTGCATCATCGCGATCGCCTCGTCATAGCGGCCGACGACGTCGGCGCGGGTGACGGCCTCGCGCTGACCGAGTTGGTGAAAGAGATCCGAGCAAAACAGCACGCGGTCCTGTTCCTCGAAAAGCATGCCGGCATCCCACCCGTGCGGCAGGTGAGGTGTGGGCACCCACCGGAATCGATGACTGCCGGTCGAGAGGATGTCACCGGGGGCCAGCGCCAGCGGCGGACGATCGGCGAAGTCGGAGACATTCACCATCGCTCCCACTTGGCCGCACGCGGCTTGCGCATGAGGGGCGCGGGACAGCCACTCGTTCAACGCACCGCACTCGTCCACTTCAAAGTGGCTCCAACTAATCCAGCGCAGCGACTCGGGATCGATCACGCGCCCAACGGCTTCGAAGAGCTCCGGGAACGTCTTCCGCATCCCGGTATGAAAGAGCAGCGGTTGCTCGTCTTTCACGAGGAAGTGATTGAACTGAAGGTCGAATTCGGGGACGTGGATGGAAATCCGGTACACGTCGCGTGCGATCTCGTCGATGGCGGCCATGAGCACCTCCCAGTGTGTGTCTCATCAGGGAAGTGCCGCGACTCTCGAGGGTGTTACACCTTGGCCGGTCGGACCTGATGGCGTCTCGTTAGACCGGCACGAGCAGCGTGAAGAACACGGCGACCGCCAGCGCGAGGAGCGCCGCCTGGACATGGACGCTCCGCGACTGCGTGCGCACGTTGTGCAGTTCGATCGGATCGTTGATCCGCTCGTCTCCCGCATCCAGGTTGCGTAACCCGCGTGCCGCCAGTGCGACGCACGTGTTCTCGCGCACCTGAAAGAAACCGATCGCGGCAATCCACGCGGGGACGATAGTGATGAGCCGCCACGGGCGTGGCAGCCCGGCGAGGATCAACCCGCCGGCGACGCAGAGTGTGATGGCAGACATGACGAAGCCTGCCACTAGTCGTTTGCGGCGTTCTCGCGGCCCGATGTTCGGCGTGCAGACCCGCGGCATCTTCGCCGGAGCGCGATTAGGCGCGGGAGAAGACCATCCCGAATCCCTGCGCGCGCGGGCTGACACCGAGGAGGCGCACGCCGTTCATCAATCCATGCGGCGTCGATGAGACGACGGGAACCTTGATCTTGTTCTCGAGCGGGACGATGAGATCGAGTGTCCGTAGCGCGCCACACGACACAACCAGCGCATCGGCCTTCCTGGAATTTGCGTACGCATCAGCGCCAAGGTTGAACAGGATCTCCTGGGTCGCCGCGCCCTCGGGGACGCGCTCATAGCCGAGGCCTTTCGCCGAGGTGACCTCGAAGCCGTGTTCTTCGAGGAACACTTTCAGCCTGCCGGTGACGACGTCGGTGTACGCCGTCGCCACAGCGACCCGCTTTGCATTCGCCGTCCGAAGGCCGTCGATCAAGCCGTTGCTCTGCGTCGTGGCTGGCACCCCCGTGGCCTTCGTGACCCGCTCGGTCAGTTCCTGGTTGAACTTGGCGCCTTTATAGAAGGTCAACGACGAACCGAACACGGAGATGACTTTTGCGCCACGCTTTGCGAGTGCCTCCGCTACGGGAACGACTCGCGGAATCGCCTCTTCATAGCCCTCGACGGTCATGCCGCCGGGCAAGCCGACCCCGTCTCCGAGAAACTCCACGCCGGTCGGATACAGACGTTTCGCATCGGGCGGAATCGGGTAGTCCTTGGGCGGAAAGATCAGGCCCAGTGCAGGCTCGTTTGCCATGCCGAACGCAGGCGAGGCGAATGCCGCGCCGGCGATGGCGCCGGCAATCCTGACGAAGTCGCGACGGGAAGTGGACATGTGGCCTCCGGCCCGAAAGATGTGCGGGGTCAGACCCTGCCTCAATTTGTACCTGCGATTGTAGGCTTTGCCTTGATAGTTTTCACCATCTGGTCGAATGGCTCGATGACGCCGTGCACCGGCACGTCGCGGTCGATCTTCAGCTTCCGCTGCGCGAGGTTGGTCAGCACGTTCTCGCCCCACAAGTGCTGTGACCAGCTGGCATCGTACAGGTCCGCCTGCACGAGCATCCGGTCGCGTGGCACGTACGCGTAGAGGTTGGTGCCCTCGCGGTTGTTGTCGAGCAGGTGATAGAGCTGGACTTCCATCGACTTGTCCTTCAGGGTCATTTGATCGTCTACCCATTCAAACTTCGCTGGCTTTGGGTTCTTCTGCAGCGCGTCCGGGACGATCGTGTGCGGGCGTGCAAGGAGGTCCTTGAAGAACGCTTCGTTCGCGCGGTGCGTGACGATGGTCAGGTCCTCCGCGACGGCGACCCGGAGTCCGCCCGAGTGATCAAAATGGTGATGCGACACGATCGCCATCGTCAGCGGCTTTGTGCTCAGCGTCCTCGCCTTGTCGATCACCGGCTTCGAGCGCGCCTCATTGACGGGCACCTCATAGAGCACCAGGTGATCGTCGAACTCGAACACGACGCTGCGATGGTTGCCCGAGCCGGCAAGCCACCAGATCCCCTTCGCAACGGGCTCGACGGTGACGACGACGGGTGGCGGCGTGGGAGCGGGCGCAGACTTCACAGCGTCAGGGGCGGCCAGGTCGGCGATGTTTCCGTTCACCGCGTTCTTCGCTACCTGCAGATCGAACTGCAGGTACTTGTCCATCATCGTTGTCAGCCGCTTCGGCAGCTTGACGCCGTCGACCTCTTCATAGTCGGAAAACGTCGTGACGATCGCGACGTCGCCCATGTTCGCGTTGTCGCTCATCGAAGTGACCTTCGACGGCAGGTGCGTGGACTGATCGATTGCGAGAGTCACCACGTCACCGAGTGCCGTGGTGATCTCCACGAGCTGCATGCCGCCCTCGGCGCGCGGGTTCGCGAGCTTGGCGCCAGGATCGAGCGCCGCGCGCACGACAGTGATCGGGTGATGAAGCAGCTCCACTCGACGGTCGCGTGCGGCAGCCTCACCGGCCCGTGTCAACGTGCCATCGGGTGTCGCATTGTAGGCGACGACGCCGTCGAGCCCTTGCGACACGCGCTGGGTCGTCGCGCCAGCGAACTGGAATTGCGCTTCGCGGAACTGCTGCACGCGAGTCCGGCCGTTGGCCAGGTCGATCGCACGGGTGTATTCCGAGACCTTCCAGACGGGGAGCTCGTCGTCGGGCAACCGGTTCTGGCCGGCGTTCGGTGCCGAGCCGCTGCCGGTGATGTGAAGCGCCGTCAGCGACTGGATGCGCGAGGCGCCTCCGAGTGCCGCAGCGGCATCATCGACAATCTGTCGCTCGGGAGATGCAGAGGTGCAACCCGCCGCGAGAACCGCGACAAAGACGAGGGCATAGGTTCTGGTCATGACGCGGGATTGTAGAGCCTGGGGCATGTCAAGCGCGAGATGTTCTCTGGAAGCGGCCATCACGTTGATCAGGATATGAAAGGCCGGACCTGGCACCTCGACGATTGGGTCGCTGAAACTCCGGAATCGATTGCCGCCAGGCTCGAAGGCGCGAAGAGTGCCCAGGCCCAGGCGCGACGGACGATGGGGGTCATGTCGATCATCTCGATGATGATGCTCATTGCCAGCTACAACGCCTACCTGTCGTACGACGCCACGTGGATCCTCGATCTCACTCGAGAACAGTTTGTCGGCGAAACCAACGTCGCGGGTGTGCTGACGAACCAGGCGCTCAAAGACTGGGCGGCCTCACGCAGCGTGCAGGTGCCGCTGCTCGGGATTCGAACGTCGGTTGACGATGCACCGGTACTCGGGACAGCGACGCTGCTCGTGTTGGCCTTCTGGCTGGTGCTGCTGACAAGACGGGAGAATCACACGGTTGGCCACCTCTTGAGAGACACCGATACCGAACAGGCCGGGGACGACGAGTTGCGGTTGGCGCAGCGCAGGCACAGTCCCTCGTACTCGAGCGGTCAGCGATGGTTGATCTTCCACACCATCGCTTCCAGCAGCGTGTTCATCACCTGCGATCGATCGTTGGCGCCCGTGCAATCGCTCAGTGCGAAGTGCAACTCCTCGACGAACGTCGACAGGGAATTCATGACCTGGATGAGTGAGCAGTCGTACGCGTTCCTCAGCAGGTTCTTCTTCGACTTCCCCGTCGTCGTCTCGACCATCGTCTTCGCCCTCGATCGCTGGTCCTACTTCGAGCCGGATGCCTTTGCTGTGAACGCGCAAGCGCCCGGCGCGGCGAGTCCGTTCTTCTGGTTTTCGATGATCGTGTTTCTTGCCTGCTGGATTCCGCTCGTGATGTGCTGCCGCCGATCACGCCTGTATTCGGAGGCCACCGGGCGCGTGCTCAAGGAGTACGGCGCCAGGCTGCGTGCCGATCTCCTGCGGCACCAGGGAGTCGCCGGTCGCGATCGATTCAATCAGCCCGCTGTCACGAGTATCGGCGGTTGACACATCTCCGTTGCATCGCGACGGCTTCGAGTTCGACGGCTCAACGCAGTTCCTCTACGTCGACTTCAGGGATGCGCTGAGAACGTTGGGAAACTAAGCGCCTGAATCCGTCGCCGCTCGCCTATTCGAGCGGCGGCAGATCCGGCGGCTTTGGCGGCGTCTTGCGGAAGCGAACAATCGCCGACGCGGAGATGACCGTTGAACGCGACGAAGCGTCACCTGCAATGTTGAACTCCAGCTGCCGGCTGGCCAGAAGCCCTAAGCCGAACGTGTAGTGCATCAGGTCCTTGCCCGTGGACAGGCTGGCGCGAAAGCGTTCGTCGTAGAGATCGTTGGTCGTCGGCGACGAGTACTGGACCGAGTGATCCGGGTCGTACCAGAGTCCTCCGCGAAAGGACGGCCTCCAGCGGCGTGAACTGAGCACGTACTCGGCGCCGAGGTGAAACTCATTCGAGTCGTCGATCGAAAACGCGTACGCCTTTTCGGAGGGATCGTTGACGCGAAGGAACGACGCCACATAGCTGGAGCGCAGCTCCGAGTTCTGCACGCGCTTGTATTCGGTCGTGACCTGCCACGTTGCACGGGGGCTGCTGAAGGGGCCGATGCGCACGCCGGCCGCGATCACGTCCGGGACGTCGAATCGTTCTTCGGCTGACGTCTGCACGTTCGTTGTTGTCGGCGTCACGGTTGACGTGAAGTGAAAGCTCGGGCCGTTGCGATACGCGGCGCCGATGGTCACGATTCCACGAATCGGTACGAGCACGCCTGCGGTGGCACCGATCGCCCACTCGTCGCCGCTCTGCTTCGAGCGAGCCAGCATCTGGATGGGATCGAGAGCGCCATAGAACGTCTGATGAAGAAACGTCGACGCCTGATAGTCGAGTGAGAACTTCGCGAACGAGATGCCGGCGCCGACGAGCACCGGTCCCCACTTTCGATTGAGCGGTCCCAGTTGCCGGCCAACCGAGACGCCGTAGTTGTCGATGACGATCTTGCGATCGCCGGTGAACGCGATGTCGCGGTTGTCGAAGCGCAGATTCGGCTCGAACTGAAACACGCCCGCGTAGTCGAACGACTGATCCACGCGGAGCAGTTCGTGGCGGTACGCCGCGATCTTCAACTTCCGCATCGAATACACGAAGGACAGGAAGCTCAGGCCGGTTCGGTCGGCAGACAGCTTCGCGAACTGCGGTCCCGCCACGACGTCTGTGAGTCTTCCCGAGACCTGTCCGGAGAGCCGGCCGCCGGTCATGAACTGTTGTTCGGTTCCCGAGAAGCGTCCTTCGAGCGAGATCTCGGAGTCGGGCAGGTTCCACAGTCCGGCCGGGTTCGTCCATGCTGCCGTCGCATCGTCGGCAACTGCGACAAATGCGCTGCCCAGGGCAAGGCTCCGCGCGCCGGGACTCAGAAAGTCGAACTGGATTGGAACCTGCAGTGACTGTTGTGCCTGCGCCGCGCCCGCGGTGAGCACGACGATGGCTGCGATCAACCCTCCGTTTATGGCGGGGTGCCGCATGCGCCCTTTTCCCTCGCGATTTGTTGATCGCCCCTGATGATCGCTGTGGCCCCGGTCGAGTCTCGGACCGTCAGGACGATATTGAGGACGAACGAAGTCGTGCCCGTCGAGAGATTGCAGGTGATCGTCGGCCTCACAGTCTGCCCGGTCGCGGCGGTGTTGTTGGTCGTCGTAGTGAAGTCCCAGCCGTAGGTGAACGGTGCTTGACCGCCGGTCGTCGATGCGACGAACTGGCAGGTGATCGGCGCGGCCGAAGGGGCCACGCACGGCAGGTTCTCTGCGCGCCACGCGGCGGTGAACACAGGCACCGTGGTCGTCGTCGTGCTCGCGGCTGTGGTGGTGGTCGTGGCCACCGACGTCGTCGTCGAGGTCGTGTTGGTGACTCGTTCACCGCCACCGCCGCCGCCACAGGCGGCCAGCGACAGCACCGCTCCCAGTGTGGCCACACATCGTGTCTTCGTCATCGTCGGTCTCCTCGTCAGCTTACACGCTTCGGCCGGTGGCCTGCCCGCGACTCCCAGATGCGTCTACGTAGTCCTGAAGAAACGAAGCCAGGTGCTGACGAACGAGATCCTTGAACTGCTGCACCTGCTCGTACGGGAAGGTCAACACTCGATCCTTGAGCCGGTCGCGCAGTTCGAGGACCTTCCGCTGTTGTTCAGCCTCGGCGACAGATGCGATGCGCACCGGCCGGTCGCTGAAGTAGATCATGACGTGCGGTTTTCCCCGATGCCGGAGCGAGGCTTCAACGGCACGCTGGATTTCGTGCGCCGAACCAGAGAGGCCGAGCCCCGTATCGGTGCCGAACCGCCGCCAGAAGATCCCAATCACCAGGTCCATGTCCTCGACGTCGATTTGTGAATCGATGACCGGCTGGGCTCCGCCCGGCGATGTGCCGGGATAGACGTCTGTCTCCCATTTCACGACCTTGAGCACGCATCCAAGCCGGTCGGCGATGGTCTGGTTGATCTCGGCCACGACCGGCTCCACCGCCTTGCGTTCTTCTTCAACGTCGCCGGGCGAGGCAACGAACACTTTCACGAGCCGCACCATGTCTCTGGGCGGCGGCGCAGGCTGGCTGACCGGCATCAGCTTCGGCTCAGGGCTTGGTTGCTCGCCGAATCGCTCGAAGAACCAGCGGCGGAACATCGCCCCGCCGACCAGGTACCGGTTGCTGTTGGGACGTTCCTCCCGCACCACGCCGATGTGAATCAGCATCCGGATCGCATCGTCCACGCGCTTGGGATCGCTGAGCGTGCGAACGAGCTCGGCGCGAGTGACCCCCTGCATGCTGTTGGTGATCAGACGATACGCCTGCCGCTCGGTGTCAGTGAACTCGGCGACCCAGTTCTGGAAGTCGGTCCGCTCGTCGAAGTACTTCTCGACGATGGCATGAACGTTGTCCTCGGTGACGCTCTGAAGCCTGTCGCCGAACTGCGTGCACAGGTGCTTCATCAGATATTGCGTGAGGAAGGGATGCCCGCCGGTTTCCATGAAGATCGTAGACACCACTGCCGGATCGATCGCGTGATCGGTCGGTCTCCCCACCAGCTCCTCGGTCTCACCGCGCGAGAGGAGTTCCAGCGACTTCGTTCCCTGAATGACGTTCAGGAAGGGCGAGCCTGCCACTTCGTAGAGCGATCGAATCGCCAGTGTGCCGGCGATGACGATCGCGATGCGATCTCCGGCGGTTGTCTGGCTGATGAGATGCCGCAGGTTGTTGAAGAAGAAGTGCGACCATTCGTACCGGCGCAGCTCGTCGACCTCGTCGATCATGATGACGATGCGCCGGTCCACTTCGCGCGACTGGAGGATCACTTCCAACGCCTGCCGGAAGGCGTTGAACGCCCGGTCTTCGGGAAGGTTTTGATCGAACAGCGGGACGCCGCGCCGCCACTCTTCGTCCGATCCCTGGATGCCCATCGTGACGCGGAACTCGTCGATGATCCGGCGATAAATGATCGACTGCGACAGCGGCGGCAGCTCGTGCGTGCTGAGGAACACCGGCCCGATCACGGCGCTCTGCAGCGCCTTCAGTTGATCGAGGAGCGCCTGGCGGATCTGGAAGAGCAGGCTCGTCTTGCCGATCCGCGTTCCCCCGATGATCGCGAACGAGGCGCCCTGGCGGACGCCGTCGAGGATTTCGTCTCGAAGTGCCCGGCGACCGAAGAACATCGCCGGGTCGCGAACGGGGCGCGTGAAATCGTACCGATTCATTGCTACTCCAGACCGAGCCAGGATCGTCGCAGCCAGCGCCGGAACAGCGGTATCTTGAGCGAATACCGGGTCCCCTGGCGGCGGACGAGACCCGTCAGCTCCATGTCGCCAAGCTCCTGATCGACGAGATGCGGGCTCACAGGCTCGCGTCCGACCTTGGCGAGGATGTCGGATCGATCGGCGCCGTCTTCGTCGAGCGCCGCGATCGTCTCGACGATCGCGCGCGATTCAGTGCTCAGATAGCCTGTCACGATTCCGAGGAAGTATTCACCACGCTGGGCGAGATACGTTTCCAGTGCGGATTGAGCCATCTCCTCTGTCACGTTGAGCGGGCGATCGGGGAACGCCTTCACCAACCGGCTACATAACTGTCGGGCGACGTACGGATGGCCGGCGGTCTCTTCGTAGATGATCCGCAGGCTGGCCGGATCGAACCGCACACCCATCACCTCGCCGAGTCCCTGCACCATCTGATCGCACTCGGTGCGATCGAGTGGCGCCAGGAAGACCTCATCGTAGAACTGAAAGACCGGATTGTCGCGGCCGTCCCAGGTCGCGGTCCGGCAGACGGCGGGGGACGCACCGACGACTGCGGAGACGACGAAGCGCTCCTGCTGATACAACCCGCGAATGTGGCGGAAGAAGTCCTGATATCCCTCGAATCCTGGCGTGCCACGAGTCGGGACCATCAACTCGATCTCGTCGAGCAGCAGGAGCACATGGGGCAGCGGCCGCGCGCTGCGCTCGAACGCCTGGCGGATCGCGAGCACGTCCGAATGGAAATTGCCAGCAGCCGACGAGACATCGCTCGCGTCGTCCGGCGAGTGGAGCGAGGGGACGGTGATGTCGGGATGCTTGACCCGCATGTCACGCACGAGACTCTCGACGAGGCGCCCGTAGACCTCGGCCACGCCCCGCGATGACACGCCCTGCAGATCGACATATGCGACCAGGTGATCACGTGACAGCTCACGAAGCCGATAGACGAGGGATGTCTTGCCGATCTTCCGCAGGCCGAAGATGCCGAAGTTCTCGCCGCGGGAGATCTTGAGAACGAGCTGGTTGATGAAGTGCCCGCGGCCGAAAAACGTGGCGGCGTTCGAGACCGGGTTGTGCGCTTCGTAGACATCCGTGTGGCCAAGCCACTGATGCAGCGTCCGCTCGAGATGCGTGCGGCTCCTGCCTTCGACGATCGCTTCGCGTGTGGTTTGCGCTTCGAGCGGAATGAGCGTGACCGACGGATCCTCCGTCATGAACGCGTAGATGAGCGCGTAGACGTCGTGGCGGATCGCCTGACCCGCGACGAGGAACGCGATGGCGTCATCGGGCTTTCGTTCGAGCGCCTTGCGCTTCAGTCCGACGACGTCGTCCACGGTGACCACGCCGGGGAAGCAGAAGACCTGCGTGTCAACGAAGAGAGTGGCGATCTCCGCGGTGACCGACTCCTTCTTTGGTGACACGCTCCGTTCGACAAATGACACGGTCTCGTCCGTCGGTGCGTTGTTGACCTGCCATCCGGCGGTGGAGAAATACGCCTGCGCGAGATCGCCGAGCGGGAGGCGGTCGAGGATGTTCTCTATTGCGGTCATCGATCGGCGGTTCCACTCCGGGATCGAGACGGTCTGCTGCCAGGCGACGATCGCGTCCAGCCACCAGTTGCCCTCTTCGTTCAACTGCGCGACGCGAACACGAACCTCGGGATCAACTGGTGTGTTTCCGGCAGACGCTGTTACGACGTATCGCCGGTGTGCCTCGATCAGCGCGCGCAAGAGCAGCATCGACGACCCGCGCCCGGCGAATGCGCGATCGAGATCACCGCGAGCGGCGGTCAGGTTCCCTTCGTCGAGCGTGCGATGCGCGCTGACGAGCGCTCGGGCGGCAGTATCGTCGGCGCCTTGCCCGTCACGTGCATACACCTCTGCGAGCGCTGAACGAATCGCAGGCGCATCCTGCGCCAGGCGTTCGCCGATGACGAGGCGTGCCGCAACCGGCAACTTCCTTCGGGCGAGGTCGCTCAGCGCATCCGGCGGGCGGGCGCTGTGAGCGCGTAGATAGATTTGCGCCATCAGCTCCAGTGGTTCGGGACGATCCGCCTGGAGCCGTGCGGCCCGCTCGGCTTCGTTGAGGGCGACGTCGAACTGGCCCTGCAAAAGCAGCGTGCGCGCGTAACGGATTGCCAACTCGGCGTTGTTCGTGTCGTGCGCTGATGCCGCCTTGTACGCGGCGAGCGCGGTCGCATCGGATCGGTCTCCCCGCGAGTACTCGCGCGCGAGCAGGCGAGACAGGCCGGCATTGTCGCTGTCGGTGGCCGATGCCCGCTCGACGACCGAGAGCGTCTTGGCAGGCAACGCTTTTTCGTATACCTCAGCGAGGCGATCGTAGGCAGTGACCGGAAACTTCGGCTGCGGCCCTGCAAGGCCTTGCTCGTAGATCTCCACCGCGCGCTGCCTGTTGCCGCTCGTCCAGAAATGATCCGCGACGGCGGCGGCGACCTCAGGATCTCCGGCTTTGGCCTTGAGGTAGGCCTCGAACCGGTCGTCGAGGTTCGTGGCGAGACCGTGCGCAGTGACGAGGGCGACCGCCCTCGACAGCGTCTCGGCGTCCGCTGGATTGCGCGCGAGGACGCCTTCGTAGATCTTGAGCGCGCGCCCCGGTTGTCCGACAAAGTCCATGAACCGGCCGCGGCGACGAGGCGAGACGAGGAGGAGGGGAGGGCCAATGGCCACGACACCGACCACCGCGAGCAGCCAGGTGTTCCGGCGCGCGCGATCCGATTCAAGCGCTGAGATCTGCGTCAACACCTGGGTGGCGACCGTGCTGCCAGGCAGCACTTTGGCGAGTTGTTCAGCGGATGTGCGTGCGGTGCCGAGGTCGCCGCCCTGCAGTGCCGTCTGCGCTCGTGCGCTGAGTTCCTTGATTTGCGACTGGTACTGCGAGTCGTCGAGCTTTGCCAGGAGTCCTGTTGCACCCGGATGTCGAGGAACGAGGCGAAGCGCGAGTCGCGCGCTGTTGCGCGCCTGATCCAGATCCCCCGATTGGAAGAGTCGCTCGGCTGTCTGGAAGGCCCCATCCGCATCAATCGTCGTGATACGAGCGGCGGCGTCCTCTGTGGCCTTGGCGACGATGTCCGAGTCGCGCAGCACGCCGGTCATGCCCTTGTTCAGCGCGAGTACGCGTTCGTAGTGCTCGCGCGCTACGCTCGCCGGAGCCTTCTCGTCCTCGGCCTTGATACCGAGCACGAACTCTTGCTGCAGGTTCGACGCGACCAGACGTTCCGCGACGTCGCGGTAGCGCGCATTCGCTTTGTTCAACACCGTGAAGCCCGCGTAGGCATCGTCCCAGCGTCGATCATCGTACGCGGTCCGGGCGAGCGCGTACTGACCTTCGATCGCCTGGATGTTCGTCGGTGCGATGGCGAGCGCATCAGCGAATCGCTTCTCGCTGAGGGCGAGCTGCAGCGAGGCCTGATTGATGCGGCCTGGAAGCTCGCTGACCAGTGTCTTCGCGCGCGGGGAAATGAAGTCGACACCGGCCGAACGTTGTTGGGCCGTTTGAAATGCGGCAAGGGCTTCCTTCCAACGCCCGGCTTTTGCCGCCGTGTCCGCCGCAACCAGGTTCTGGCCGATCTGCGCTTCAGCGATGTGAGAGGGCAAGTCCGCAACGAGTCCGCGCACCGCCGTTGATGATGGCGCGGGCCCGCGCGACGCGGTCTGCTGTGCACGCTGGAGGCTCTCGAAAGCCGTGTCGAATGTGCCACCGCGCAGCAAGCGCACGCCGTTGGTAATGTCGGATCCCAATGCTGCTTCGTCGAGTCGAGCTGGAATCTGCGCGGCCTCAGTCGAGCCGAGTGCCGGAGTCTCGCTCACCATGACCTGCGCCGTCTGGAAGTTCCCGGTCGCCTTCTCCCAGTCTCGATCGGCCAACGCTTGATTCCCGACATTGAGCAGGTTCTGCAACTGGCGTCGTGCCGTGGCGAGCGTGTCGGGCGGTGTCTCGGTCCCGCCGCCCCCTCCAGCGCCGCCATCTCCGCCACCGCCTCCGCGTCCCGCAACAGGCGGCAGCTTCTCAAGCTCGGCTTTGGCGTTCGTGTAGATCGTCGTCGACGGCCCATTCTCCGGATCGTTCGAGCGCACTTGATTGGTCTTGCGTGCCTCTTCGATGGAGGTGACAGCTCGTTCGAGAAACCCCTTCTTTAGTTGCGCGTCCTTCTCCGTCCGTGCGAGCTCGTAGTACACACGGCTGAGGTAGTAGTCAGGTAGGAAGGGTTCGAAGAGACCGCCCTGCCGCAACACAGATCGGCCGGGGCGCGTATTCGCGCTCTGCGCCTGCTGCTTGGATGCCAGGAGTTTTGCTTCGGCGGTCTTCCAATCACGCTGGCTGAGAGCCCTCAGCCCGTCGTCGTACGTGACGTACCACTGCGCGAATGCCGGCGAGGCGGCGAACGTCCAGAGGCACACCGTACCCAGACTCACAGCGATCCATCGGATGATTGTCGGGGTCACCGCGTGCGTACTCTAGCAAACACACCCAGGCTGCGCCTGCGAAAATGCTAGACTCCTCGCCTCTGCACACATGATGACGCTGCGAATGCTCACCGGGGCGGCAGCGCTCGCCAAAGCAAACGTGACCCGGCTCTCGGGCCCACTCAAGATCAATCTGTGCGTCACCTATGCGTGCCAGTACCGCTGCAAGACGTGCAACATCTGGCAACGCAAGCCCACGAATGAACTGACGCGCGACGAGCTGCTGTCGTTCGTAGACAAGAATCGTGACGCACACTGGCTCGATATCACTGGCGGCGAGATCTTTCTCCGCAAGGACATTCCGGAAGTCTTCGATGCCATCGCCGCGACGTGGCGCCATCTTGCGGTGCTCCATTTTCCGACGAACGGCTTCCTCACGGACTCGATCGTCGCAGTGGCGGAACGGCTGGCGCGGCAGCGGTCGATCATGACAATCGTCACCGTGAGCCTCGACGGGGACGAGCAACTGAACGACAGTGTTCGCGGAATCAAAGGCGGTTTCCGCCGGCAGATCGAGACGTTTCGTGCCCTGCGGCGCATGAAGGGTATTCGCGCCGTGCTCGGCATGACGCTGTCTCGCTACAACGCCGGAACGTACGAGCACACCCTTGCCGCCTGTCAGCAAGAGATTCCCGATTTGCGTCCGGACGAATTTCACCTCAACGTGGCGCAGACGTCGGCGCACTACTACGGCAATGCCGACGATGCCGTCGAAGGTTCGCCGGAGGCATTGGCTGGCGATCTCGCGGCATATCGCGCGCACGCCCGCCGCACACTGACGCTCACCGGTCTCGTCGAGCGCGCGTATCTGAACCATCTCGACACTTTTCTTCGCACCCGCAGGACCCCGATGCCGTGCCACGCGCTGCGATCGAGCTGCTTCATCGATCCGTGGGGCCGTGTGTTTCCGTGCATCACGTACTCGCGACCGGTTGGCAACCTGCGTGACACCGCGATGGACCTGCAGCCAATCTGGCAGGGGCACGAGGCCACACGGATCCAGTCCGAGATCTGGCAGGGGAAGTGCCCGCAGTGCTGGACTGCATGCGAGGCGTATCAGAGCATCCTCGGCAATCTTGTTCGCCCGCTGGTGTTCGCGCGTTAGGGACTTCCAACTGCGACGGGCGCGACTCCATGACTCCCAACCTCACTGCCGTCATCGCTGCCAAGGACGAAGCACCCACGATCGGCGACGTGGTCACGCACGCGTGTCGTCTCGTGCCGCAGGTGATCGTCGTTGACGGCCATTCGACCGACGACACGCGCGCGATCGCCTGCCGGTGCGGCGCCGACGTGCTGTCGGATGGCGGGCGCGGCAAGGGCGATGCGATTCGGACTGCGATCCCGCACATCCGTGGCGACGTCACGGTGTTCCTCGATGCCGACGGCTCGCACGTGGTCTGCGACATTCCGCGCCTGATCGAACCGATTCTGCGCGGCGAGGCCGATCACGTGACCGCCTCGCGTCTGCTCGGCGGCTCGAGCGAGCTGCACGGCGGCTTCGACGAGTTTCTGCGGCTGGCCGGCAGCTCGTTCATCACGGCGTGCATCAACTGGCGCTTCGGCGTGCGGCTGAGCGACAGCCAGAACGGCTTTCGGGCCATCCGCACCTGCGTCCTGCGCGAGCTCGCCTTGCGCGAGAATCACACGACGATCGAGCAGGAGATGATCATGCGCACGCTGCGGCTGGGGTATCGCGTCGCGGAGTGTCCCAGTCACGAGTTCGCGCGTCAGCACGGGTACTCGCACGTCAACATCTGGCGCTCGGCTCCTCGCTACGGCTGGAGCCTGCTTCGCAACCTGATCGCGTGATGCGCCGGGGAAGAGCGCAACGCCCGTGAATATCCTCGGCATCTGGGACGGGCACGACGCCGGCGCCGTGCTGCTCGTCGATGGTCGTCTGGTCGCCGCCGTCAACGAAGAGCGCTTCACCCGGCGCAAGCTCGAGGTGCGATTTCCCCATGCCTCGATCGATGCCTGCCTGGCACTTGCCGGCATCGATGCGCGCAGCGTGGACGTCGTCGCCGTCTCGACGTCCGATATCGCGAAAACGCTGACACGGGTGTTCCCGTCCGCGAAGGAACGGTACTACCGCGTCCGGCGACGGAAGGTGGATGCCGGGCTGTCGGCGGTGCTGACGAGACGACTCAAGCAGCGCCTGACGCCATTCGGGCCGATGCGGCTCTCGACGTCGATCAGCCGCCGCGCGATCGCGAGCGAGCTGCGCCGGACCGGAATCAGCACGACACGACTCGAGATCTTCGACCATCACGAGTGCCACGCGTGGTGCGCCGTGAGCGTGGCCGCTGCGCCGTCGTGCGCCGTTCTCACCATCGATGGACTCGGTGATGGACTGTCTGCGACGACGAGCGTGTATCGGAACGATCGCCTGACGCGGCTTACCGCGTCTTCTGCCGCACACTCACTCGGCGTCTTCTTCGAGCACGTCACCATGCTGCTCAACATGCGGGAGCTCGAAGACGAGGGCAAGGTGATGGCGCTGGCGGACTACACCGCGCCGGTCGCGGACGCCGACAACCCGCTTCTCGGCGTGCTGGCAGTGGAGGATGGCCGCATTCGCGCGGTCTCGACGGGACCTGCACTCGAGCGGCGTTTGAGACGCGTCCATTGGCGCTGCGCCAACGAGCAGTTCGCCCACATGGCGCAGCGCGTCGTCGAAGTCGTATGCGCGGACCTCGCGCGAGATGCGGTGCAACGATCTGGTGAGTCGTCGCTGGCCGTTGCCGGCGGTGTCGCCTCGAATATCAAGGCGACACGGGCGATGCGTCTTACGGCGGGGGTGAGCGCGGTATCGGTGTTTCCGCACATGGGCGATGGCGGGTTAGCGCTCGGCGCGGCCATTGCGTGCGCGCGTGCCCATGGCGAAGCGCTCTCCATCGACCTGTCGCACCTCGATCTCGGTCCGGAGTACTCGCCGCACCAAATCGAGTCTGCTCTGTCGTCCCACGGGCTCTCGTTTACCAGGCCGGCATGCATCGAGAGCGCGGTTGCCGATCTCCTTGCCCGCGATGCGATTGCGCTCTGGTTTCAAGGGCGTATGGAGTACGGCCCGCGCGCATTGGGCCACCGCAGCGTCCTTGCCCGGCCTGATCGGCCCTTGCTGCGCGACCGGCTCAATCGTGTCCTCAAGCGCCGGGCGTGGTACCAGCCGTTCTGTCCAAGTGTCCTCGAGTCCGAAGCCCCACGCCTGTTTGACGATTGGGATGCGCTGACGAACCCTCACATGACCATGGCGTACATGGTGAGGGAGCACTCTCGCGATGTCATGTCGGGAGTGGTCGGTCTCGACGGCTCGTGCCGTCCACAGATAGTTCCCGATGGAGCGAGTGGTCCCTTCGTGCGGCTGCTGCAGCAGATGCGCGTGCGCATGGGCGTGGGCGCTGTGCTCAACACCAGCTTCAACATCCACGGCGAGCCGCTCGTGTGCACACCCGAGGATGCGGTGGATGTGTACCTGCGATCGGGCGCGGATGCGATCGCCCTGGGCTCCTGCCTGGTCGTCCGATGAAACGCTGGCCAATCGTCAGCATCCTGGTCGTTGTGGGCGGCGCCGCTGCCTGGATCGCGCTGACGCCAATCCCGCTGCTCCGCGAGGAGCTGCGCGTGTCCGAGTTCTGGATCCTCGAAGCGCTCTGCCTTGCAGTCATTGCGACAACAGTGGCTGGCCTCCGGCAGATCGCGTCAGCGGTTAACGCCGGGGATCGCGTGCTGCTCGCTGCCGTCTGTGCGCTGGCGTTCGCGTTGGTGCTCGTTGCTCCGCGGACGAATCGAATCTTCTACGATGAGCAGATCTATCAAGGTATTGCCCGCAATCTGTCCGACTTGCACCTGGCGCAGATGTGCAATGACGGCACAGTCGAATACGGACATCTCCAGTGCTGGCGTAATGAGTACAACAAGCAACCCTATGGCTACCCCTACTTCCTGAGTCTCGGCTACCGGGTGGCCGGCGTGTCGGAGGGAGTCGCGCACTGGTTGAACGTGTCGCTGTCCGCGGCGACTGCCTGTGCGTTGTTCCTCATCACGCTGCTGCTGACGGGCAATCGCCTGTCGGCAGGACTGGCCGGTCTGTCGTTCGCGCTGATCCCGGAGCAGTTGCGGTGGTCTCACACGGCGGCGAGTGAGCCGTCCGCGGCCTTCGTCTGCACGCTCGCCGTCCTCGCGGCGGTGGTGTTCGTCCGTTCGCGAACGGCGACGGCACTCGTCTGGGTGGCGTGTGCGTCGAGCTTTGCGGCGTATTTCAGGGCCGAGGCGGTCCTGGTGCTCCCCGTGATCGGCGTGATGATCCTCGTGTCCGCGCGGTCCGAGCTCGGTCGCTCGAGGTTGTGGTGGGTTGCGGCGCTGGGAGCGCTCCTGCTGGTGCCGGAAATTGCGCACTTAGCCGCGGTCCGCAACGAAGGGTGGGGAACATCCGATCAGCGATTCTCCCTCGCGTACCTCGCCCACAATCTCTGGACGAACGGCGCATTCTATTTCGGCGATCATCGGTTTCCGCCGATTGTCACGGTGCTCGCGTTTGCAGGACTGGCGCAGCTGCGCGCCACATTCGCGATCGCCCTCTGGTGGCTTCTCTTCTGGAGCGTGTTCCTGTTTTTCTACGCCGGGAGCTACGACTACGGCGCTGACGTGCGCTACTCGCTCCTCAGCTATCCGCCACTCGCGGTGCTCGCGGGAGTCGGCGGATCATGGATCGCCGCTGCCGCGCAGCGGGTGTTTCCATCTGCGACGTGGGCAAATGCCGCGGTCGCTGCGGTGTTGCTCGTCCAGTCAACGCTGTATCTGCCGTGGGTTCGTGCGGTGGGCGAGGAGGCGTGGGCGGCGCGCGCCGACGTGGCGTTCGCGAGGATCGCGGCGCACGAGTTGCCGGCGAATGCCATCGTGCTGACGCACAACCCAAGCATGTTTCACGTCTGGGGCGTCAGTGCCGCGCAACTCTCGATTGCCGCCGAGGAGCCTGACTACGTTCGAAGCGAGCTCGGTCGTCGCTATGCCGGCGGGGTGTATCTGCACTGGAATTTCTGGTGCAATACGTCGGATTCCGAGCAGGTGCGCTTCTGTGAGCAGGCCCGCACGAACCATCCCGTCGAGCTCGTGCGTGAAGGGCGGGAGCGCGACTATCGCTTCGCCTTGTATCGCCTTGTCCCCACGACCGTCCAGCCGTCCGGCTTCTGATTCACCCCGGCAATCAGGGTTCGCACCAGGAGAGTGCGGTCGGTATAATCGCGCGCATCGTACTCATAAGGAGTTCCCATGAGTAAGCGCGTAGTTTTCAGTTCGCTTTTCGCCGTCGCGGGCCTCGGGCTTGCGTCGCTGACCGTCTCAGGCCAGAGCCAGAGCGCGCCGCCGCTGGTGATCACTGCATACAACGGTGGCGCGCCGATTCCCTACACCGTGCCGAAGACGCCGTGGGGGGATCCCGACCTTCAAGGTGTGTGGAGCAGTGACGACACGAGCGGTATCCCGCGCGAGCGGCCAAAGGAGATGGGCAACAACCTCTATCTCCCCGATGAAGCGTTTGCGGCCCGCGTCAAGCAGGTCGAGCAGGGTGTGAAGCGCGGCGAGACCGACATCGGCTCGTTCCGCAATGACTTCGCGCGCCGAGCGTTCAGACAGACGTCGCTCATCGTCGATCCGCCAGATGGCGCGATGCCGACGGTGACGAAGGAAGCGGAGAAGCGGCGTGCGACGCGCGACCGCGGTACGTTTGGCGACGGGCCATTCAACACGACAGAAGACTTCACGCTCTACGATCGCTGCATTACGCGTGGCATCGTCGGCTCCGTCCTTCGCGTCGTCTATGGCAACGGCAACCGCATTGTGCAGGCGCCGGGCATGGTGGCCATCAGCTACGAGATGATTCACGACACGCGGGTCTTCTACACCGACGG
>Ga0070674_100000184_pt1 | contig 29352 bp, 24 predicted proteins | sample KBSM33metaG_FD_65344 | JGI IMG/M metagenome (GOLD analysis project Ga0070674, IMG submission 65344) | Miscanthus rhizosphere microbial communities from Kellogg Biological Station, Michigan, USA - KBS M3-3 metaG | ecosystem: Host-associated > Plants > Roots > Rhizosphere > Soil ... | reverse complement strand
CCGGAGGCGCGTACGCTTCACGCCGACGCACTCTGGTCCGCAGGTCTCTTCGATGAAGCCGAGCGCGAGTACCGGTCGGGGGTCGATCTCACACCGGGGTCGGCGCGCGCGCGATTCGGTCTGGCGCGTTCGCTTGCCGCAACCAGCAAGCTCGATGCCGCGCTCGATGCCGCGCTCACCGCCGCTGCGGCCGCGCCTCGCGACGGCGAGATCCACGCGCTCGCCGGCGATATCTACGAGCGTCTCCACCGTTTCGCGCAGGCCGCCAACTCCTATCGCAACTACATCAACCTCCTGCCCAACAAGGATCGCAGCGACAAGGCGGCGTGGGCGCGTGCGCAGGTCGAGTTCCTCGACTCGTTCGGTGACATCGCGCCGGTGGATATCGACGACGAGGATCTGAAGACGCTCCATACGCTGCCGTTCAGGCTGGTCGCCGACAAGATCGTCGTCCAGGCGCGTGTCAACGGGGGACGTCCACAGGACTTCATCCTTGATACCGGTTCTGAGGAAACGGTTCTTTCACGCGAGACGGCTCAGCGAGAGCGCATTCGCCCCGTGACCTACACATTGAGTGCCGGCGTCGGCGAGGTGGGACTTCGCGGGCTGCAACTCGCGCAGGTGAAGTCGCTCGATTTCGGCACGCTGCAGGTGCGCAATCTGCCGGTGTTGATCAAGAACCCGGCCCTGCGCGGAATCCCGAAGCGTGAAGGGGAGTCGTTCTCACCACTGTCGATCGGCATGTCGATGCGCATCGACTACAAGGAGAGGCTGCTCACGATCGGCCGCCAGCTTCCTTCGGTGAAGCCGGATGTCAGCCTGCCGATGAGAATCAACCGGCTGGCGATGGTGCGCGGGCTACTCAACTCGACGCACCCGGCATACTTCGTCGTCGATACCGGTGGCGAGGTCATCTCGATCAGTTCAGAGATGGCGAGCGCCCTGCCCGCGTCGCCCTTCCGGCGCATCCCTCTGCGCGTGTGGGGCACGTCGGGATGGGATCGCGAGGCGTTTCTCATGCCGGGCCAGAACCTCGACTTCGACGAAATCGAATATCGCAATTTCCCGCTGGTCGTCCTCAACCTGCGTGCTCCGAGCATCCTCCTCGGCTTCCAGCTCGGTGGCATCGTCGGTCACAAGTTTCTGGCTCCGTTCCGCGTGACGATGGACATCGAGCGCAGCGAGCTCCTGCTCGAAAGGTTTTAACGCCAGTAGCACGATGTTCCTGCGAACTGCGACAGTCGGCCTCGCATGCCTCTCCGCCGCTGTCGTGGTGTCTGCGCAGGCGCCGACCGATTTCGCCGATCAACTCCGCCGGGCGAATGCGCAGTTCAAGGACGGAAAATACTCCGATGCCCTGAAGTCGTACCTCCGGGCGGCCGAGTCACCCGACGCACGTGCTGCGCTCGACGCGCAGAAGGGGACCGTGCTTGCGGCGCTGCGCGTTGGAGAGTTCACGCTCGCCCGGCGCACCGCGTCAACTCTGGCGTCGAACGATCGCGACGCAGAGGCTCTCACGCTGTCCGGCGACGCGCTGTGGGCGGCAGGGTACTTCGACGAGGCCGATCGCGAGTACGCGCGTGCCATCGAAGTCGATCCAGACTCCGCGCGAGCGCGCTACGGCATCGCCAGATCGCTGGGTTCGCGATCCCGCCTGAGCGAAGCGCTCACAGAGGTCGAAGGGGCGCTCGAGCTGGCTCCGCAGGATTCCGATCTTCCTGCGCTGCAGGGGACGGTGCTCGAGCGGCTGCATCGTTTCGAAGAAGCCGCGAAGGCCTACGATGCTTACGCTGGCCTGCTGCCGAGGCGCGAGTCGGCTGCGATTTCGGTCGCGCGCAGCCGCGCGTCGCTCCTGCGAAGCTTCTCGAAGCGCACGCCGCTTGAAGTGAGCGCAGAGGACGCCCGCCGGACACACACGCTTCCGTTCAAGCTGGTGAACAACAAGATCGTCGTCGTCGGGCGACTGAACGGCGTGCAGGTCGAGTGGGTCCTCGATACCGGCGCCGAGCGCACGGGCATCTCGCCGGATCTCGCAACTGCCGCCAGCATCCGCACGGTGAGCACGACGTTGACCGCAGGAGTCGGCCGGCCACGCGTTCGTCTGATTCGCCTCGGGCGCGCCGACAAGCTCGAGCTCGGAACGCTGACCGTGCGTAACGTGCCGGTCGCGATCCGGTCGCCGGGGATTGGCGGTGCGCCGCGCTGGCAGGGGCAGAGCCTGTCACCGATCGCGTTGGGGTTCTCGGTGAGCGTCGACTACGGGCGAAAGCGAGTCGTGCTCGCGCGAGCCCTGACCGATGAAGAACCGGCGGACGGCATCACGCTGCCGATGCGCGTCCAGCCGCTGCCGCTCATTCGCGGCACGCTCAACTCGACCCATCCGGCGTACTTCGTTGTCGACACCGGCGGGGAGATCATCTCGATCGGCGCGGATACAGCGGACCTGCTCGGCATGGAATCCGTGCGCCATATCCCGATCCGTGTGCTGGGGATGTCGGGTCAGGACGAGGACGCGTTCCTGCTACCGGGCGTGGACCTCGATTTCGAGGGTGTGAGCCTGCGTCGCGTCGGCCTCGCCGTTCTGAACCTGCGCGCGCCGAGCGTGCTCCTCGGGTATCAGGTCGGTGGCATCGTCGGCCACAACTTCCTGAGTCGCTATCGGGTGTCTATTGATTTGGCGAGGAGCGAGGTGAGGCTGGGGGCCGCTCGAAGTTCACAGTAGGCAGTTCACAGCCGCACCGGCTGTGAACTGTAAACCGTGAACTACAAGGATTTACTAGAAGTCGTACCCAATCCAGACCGAGAACTTCACCTTGCGGAACTCGTCGCTTCCGCCGAACGGTCTGAAGAGCGCGTCTTCCCAATCCTTGTTGAAGAGCGACTTCCACGCCCAGTCGATGTGAATCGGGAAGCCGAGCGCGAACGTCTCCAGGCCCACGCCATATGACGCGCGCGAGTCCACGAGACGGAACCCGTCAACGACAACCGGCGCGCCGTAGATCGGCTGCTGCTGCCCGAGCCCGGTCTGGACGTAACCGTTGATCGGCGTGTACAGCTCGCTGTTGTTGGACCACCACTTGAAGCCGCCGCCGGAAGTTCTCGGTGGCGCCCCGGACTGTCCTTCGAAGTATCCCCCACCCAGATTGGCAAAGAACACGCCGCGAATCCCCCCGAGCACGCCTATCGGCGTGAGCATGGCTTCGATCAGTGGGAAGCGCAGCTCGGCGTTGAAGAACGCAGTGGTGTCGCCTACGAACTGCAAGTACTCGTACCCACGCATCTCGGAGTTGCCGCCGAAGTACATGAAGTTGGGCGCGTCCCCCCAGCTCTTGAACCCGCGCGCCCGCAGCGCCAGCAGACCCGATGCGCCGAGTTTCTTGTAGTAGCGCGCGTCAACGTCGGTCGTCTGTCGCGAGAGCGAGCCGGCGATCTTCGGCGCGATCTCGTATCCGGCTCGAACGGTGCTCCCGGACAGCGGACCGAACTCACGGAAGATCGTTGTCTCCTGGACGAAGGTCACGCCCAACGGGATGAACGTCCCCGAATTGAAGAGCGGTTGACCATAGTTCTGGATCTGGTAGTCCTCCGAATACGCCTGCAGGGCGGGATCGTTGAAGTTCTCCTGGTACTGCTGGAAGCTGCCGGACACCTCTACGCGGCGGTAGCGATTGAACGGCCAGATGCCGAATGCGGTTCCGCCTCTGACTGTCCGCGTCGCGATCGCCAGGTCGCGATCGATGACGCCGGAGAACGATGGATCGTAGAAGACTCCTTCGAGTTGGCCATAGAAGAACTGCGTCTGCGAGTACCCCTGCAGCGCGTAGTTGAAGCGGTGCGAGAGGTTCAAGTACGACATCGACAGCGTGCGGTACTGCGAGATCGACGCCGCGAAGATGCTGAACTGCTGGTCGCCCAGCACATCGCTGAACGTCACGGCCGTGCCGCCGAAGATGTCGCCACCACTCGTGACGCCGAGGGCCACCGGCGGACGGCCGTCCATGAACATCTTCTCGAACTTGCCCTTCTTGGCCTTGTTGTCCGCAACGATGGTGTGAGAGAGCGGCGCCTGGAAGTCGATGATTGGCCCGGGGGCTCCGAAGTCTGAAGAGGCCGCCGTCACGATCGGATCGCGGCGGTCGAGCGCGTGAAGCTCGTACTCGCCCTTGTAGTAGGTGACGACGCCGATTCTCGGATTCCCTGTGCCGTCATGCAGGACCGCGGTGTAGAGGTTGCCGCTGACGGCGTCTGTGTACTGCCGCAGTTCACCGTTCTTCAGATTGAGGGTCCAGACGTTGTAGATCTGCCCGTTGCGCGCGATGTCCGGGTCGATCGGCTGCGCCGGATCGGTCGCGGTGGAGGGGAAGACCAGCGTGTTCTCGTCCAGGAACTGCGCCGAGGCGTCATCGTGTGTCCCGAACGTGAGCTGCGTCTTCTGTCCGGTGGCAACGTCAACGCGGAACAGCTTCTCGTTGCCGCTGACGCGCGCGATGTAGACGATGGACTTGCCGTCGGGCGCCCACGTCGGCGCCGAATCGGCGAAGGCGTCCTTGGTGACGTTGGTGATCTCCTTCGTCTGCAGGTCGCCGACGAAGATGTCGCCGGTCCCGTTCTGAAGTGCGGCAAAGGCGATCTTCCGCCCGTCAGGCGAGAAGTCTGGGGATTCGGGGTCGTCCGTCAGGCGAGCATCGAAGCGTTCCTCGATCTTGCCGGTCAGCACGTTCTGAACGATCAGCGTTCGGCTCTTCTCCGTGCGCGTGAAATACGCCAGGCGATCTCCGGTGTTCGACCACGAAAACCATGGCACCGTGACCCAGCGGCCACCTGGCGTGACGATGAACTCGAAGCCGAGGCTCTGATCGAAGCCCTTGGTGAGGTTGCGCACCACACTGCCGTCGTGCGAGGAGACCAGCAGGATGTCGCCCTCGCGATCGCGCGCGTTGCCCGAGAAGATGGCCAGGAGATCGCCCGAAGGAGACGGTTCAACTGTGTAGGCGCCGCGGAACGGCGTCTTCTCCGGGTTCGGCATCAGGTTACGTCCGTAGTCGGCTGGACGTTCCTTGTCGCGGAACGGCTTGAAGCGATCCTTGAGGTACTTTTCGAATTCCGAATCGAATTCGTCCGCCGTGATCTTGAAGGCTTCCTCGTACGCATCCTCGCCGCCGCCGATGACCGACTTGCGCAGCGAGAAGAGGTACTGCCGCAACCCCTCTTTGCCCCACTTCGATTCGATGAACTCGAAGATCGCGTGTCCCAGGTTGTAGATCATTCGGGCGCCGCCGACGTCGCTATATCCCTCCAGCTTGCTCATCTTGGGGACGATGTCGGCAACTGCCGCGTCGCGGACGGACATGAGGTCGAGCGGGCGCCACGCGCCGGTCATGTAATCGGCGAGCCCTTCATGAACCCAGAGCGGCGTGCTTCGGCGGACGAGCGAGGCCGGAATGATGTCGTAGTCGAACTGGTGCGTGAGCTCGTGCAGGATGAGCCGATAGAGCAGATCCGGTGGCTCGTCCATCGGCATCACGATGCGCTGGCGCGTCGGCTCGGCGAATGCGCCGACGCCTTCCTGCGCCGCGCCGGGAATCACGTTCTGCTGCTGGAACTCGCTGCTCGTCTGGAAGAGGATGAGCGGAACCTTGTGCGCAAGATCGTGTTTGAGCTCCGAGCTGACCTGCTGATACGCGCTCTCGGCGTAGCCGGCCATCCGCTCGAGGTGCGGTTCGATCTCGGGGTAGTAGTAGATGATGAAGTGGTCCGTTTCATAGTGGTACCACTCGAACTTGTCGTAGCGGATCTGGTTCTTCCCGAAGTAGGGAATATAGGGGGTCTGTGCTGCGACTGGCACAGCAAAGGCGACCAGCGCAAGCGCCGCGATCACCCGGAGCAGAATCCGCTTTCGCGTGTCCGCCGCCGCCCGGACACGCTTCAGCGAGACCTCGCCGAAGCCGCGAGCAAGCGCGCGGCAAAGGCGGGAACCGCACGGTGTGCGGGTGCTCATCTCAGTTCTCCTTGCAGGGATTCCGCCCTGCTCGTTCGGCACGCGGACCGGGTTGCGCGGCGAGTCGCGATCTTACCGCCGACCTAGTTACACTCGCAATCCGAGGAATCACCTCCGGCCGAGCAAAGGATGTGCCTTGGGGAATCCGCGAAAAACGAATAGGAATCGGCCGCCTCGCGTTGTCACACGCGGCTGCTGTCCTGTGTCTCCGTCCTCGACAGGTATACTGACTTGGTCCACAGTCTTCAGTCCCCGGTCTTCGGTCGTCATGACGGAACTTCGTTTCGATCCTGGCTCCGGTTCCCTCGAGGTGGGCATGATTACCGTGGACTGGAGACCGCGGACCGGGGACGGCTCCGAGGAATATTCCGACCGTTCTCCGTGTTCGTTCTAATGGGTCTCGGTATCGCCGATGTTCCGACGTCGCCAGCCTGCAGACGCTGACGCGTTCGGCGCGGAGGTTCTGCGTTACCTCGAGTCGCTCTATGCGACGGCGATGAGGCTGACGCGGAATCGAGCCGATGCCGAGGACCTGGTGCAGGACACGCTCGTCAAGGCGTTCCGCTTTTCGGACAAGTTCGAGCCAGGCACGAACCTCAGGGCCTGGCTGTCGACGATTCTCCACAACACGTGGAGGAATCGGGTCCGCGATGCAGGGCGGGAGGCGGTCGAGGTCGACAGCACCCGTCTCGAGGAAGCCGAGACGACGGCAGAGGGCTCGTCTGCGAGCGAGACGCCCGAGCAACTCCTGCTCAGGAACACGCTCGACGTGGACCTTCGGGCCGCGCTCGACGAGCTACCGGACGTTTTTCGGCAGGCGGTGTGGATGCGTGACGTCGAGGAGTTCTCGTACGCGGAGATCGCGAAGGCGCTCGATGTGCCGATAGGAACGGTGATGTCTCGCATTTCCCGGGGGCGTCGAATGTTGCTCGACCAGTTGCGGAAGACGAGAGCTACTGCATGAGTGAGTGCCGCCGGATCGGTGAATCGCTCGCGGCCTACGCCGACGATCTGCTGAAGCCGGCTGAACGCAGCGAGGTCGAGCGTCACCTGGCCGCGTGCCCCGCGTGCCGGAAGCTGGCCGGCAACGAGCAGGGGGCACGACGCCTCTTGCGGCAGGCGTCGCCGGAGTTGCTGAACGAGACGCTGCCTCCGGGTCTTCGCGCGCGATGCGAGGCGCTCGCCCGCGAACGTTCGGCCACTCAACTCGCCAGGTTCGGTCCGTGGTGGCGCGTTCGCCTTGTGCCGGTCCTCCTGACCGTCGTTGTCATGATCTTTGGCGCGTCCGCTTTTCTCTCGATCGCCACGCGCCGTTCGGACGCCCTCCTCGCCGCGCAACTCACCGCCGATCATTCCAAGTGCTTCAAATTTCTGGGACCGCCAGACGGCACGTCCGCTGATGCGAGGAACATCGAGCGCATGCTGTTCGAGCAGTACGGCTGGAGGGTTCACGTGCCGTCCTCGTCAGCAGACGATGATGTACAGCTGATTGGTGCGCGTCGATGCCTGTATGGCGATGGACTCGTGCCGCATGTGATGTATCGCGTGCACGGTCAGGATGTGTCCTTGTTCGTGCTGCCAGGCACGGAACGAAAGGCCGATGATCTGGTGACGCTGGGCCATCGCTCCCAGATCTGGTCGCGAGACGGGACGACGTTTGTGATGGTGTCGGCCGCCGACGCTGGCGGCATGGCGAGTGCGTCCCGATATGTCATGAGAGAAGCGCGATAATCGCAGGAGCCGATGAGCATGCAGGACGAAATGAATCCAGACGAGACGGTGCCGACGGAGGGAACGGGTCCGGAACCGGCTGCCGAGCCGGCCCGGGAACCAGAGCAGCCACAGTCACGCAAGGCGGTGTGGCTCGCGATGGGGGCTGTGGCCCTTGCGCTCGGGCTCATCTGGGTTGCGCCTGGCATCGATCACGTCAACGAATCGGCGCCGGGAGCGACATCGGCCGACTACCCAGGCGAGCCTGAGGATGCCGAGGCCGCGGGCAAGCCGGCGAAGCTGGATTTCACGCTGAAGGACATGCACGGCGTCGACGTCCACCTGGAGTCGTTCAAGGGCAAGATCATCCTCGTAAACTTCTGGGCGACGTGGTGCGGTCCGTGTCGCGCAGAGATCCCGTCACTGGTCGAGCTTCAGGAACAATACAAGGGCGATCTCGTGGTTCTTGGCTTGTCTGTCGACGACACGGCGGAGAAGCTTCTACCCTACGCCGCCGAGTTCAAGATGAATTACCCGGTGCTCGTGGGCAACGGACGAGAAGACGTGCAGGAAGCGTTCGGTCCGCTATTCGGGATCCCGGTGTCCGTGATCATTGGTCGCGATGGTGTGATCGCGAAGAAACACTCCGGTATCGCGACAAAAGAGCAGATCGAGCGGGAGATCACGCCGCTGCTTTAACCGCGTTGTCGCGCGACGCCTGTAGTATGATCCGAACATCATGTTGAAAGGCTTCACACACGCCCGCCTCGCCTGCGGCTGCCGGATCGCGTTTCGCGACGGCGTCGAGGGGAGCCCTGTGACCGTCGTCATCGACGCGAAGGCTCCGGGGTGTGTGATCTCGCTGCACGTCCAGCATCTTCCGCTGTACGATTTCCGCGAGGCGCTGCGCCCTCCGACGCGCTTCCTTCCCATCGAAGAAGAAGAGTTCGAGGAAGAAGGCTAGCCAGTCGCGAGTGTCAGAGGGCACACGTGAATCGCAACAGCCGGCCGCTCCGATTCGAGCGGCCGTTTGTGTTTCTGGCCGTCGCGATCTGCCTCAGTGGCGCACCGACCTGGCGAGACGCCTCGTGAATCTGCTCCGTGAATCAGCCGTGAGCTGGTCCTACGGAAATTGAACTCTCAGATCGGCGACGAGTGGAAGATGGTCTGACGCCATCAGCGACAGGCGAGTGCGCGGCAGTTCTACCTTCACGACTTCGACCTGGCCCTCGTAGTAGATGTGATCGAGGTGGAGCACGGGGAACACGCCGGGATACGTCCGTCGTCGCCGAAGGTGCGCGCGCAGGTCGATGCTCTGGAGTTGCTCGTTGAGCGTGGAGGTCGCGAGCCCCTTCATCCATTCGTTGAAGTCACCGAGCACGACCTTCGGGCTTCCCACCCGTCGATCGTGGACGATGGTCTTGAGGCGCCCGGCCTGATAGCGGCGCTCGAGAAACGCCGTGCCCAGGTGGACGTTGTACAGGTGCAGACAGTCATCGCCGAAGGCCACGTCCACTCGCTGGCAGCCGCGCGGCTCGCACGTCTTCCACGAGAGGTCGTAATGCGTGTGGTGGATGATCGGATGGCGGCTCAGGACGACGTTGCCGAACAGGCTGCCGCGCAGATGGCGCGTCGGCGCCATGACCCAGCCCATGCCAAGGAGTGCCCCGAGCTCTTCCGCATGACCAGCTGAGTGCGCCCCGGCGCCGATGACTTCCTGAAGCGCGATGAGGTCCGGATCGATCGTCCGGATGACGTCGGCGATTCGCGCCGGCAACGTGCGTCCGTCCAGCCCGCGGCAGCGATGGATGTTGTAGGTGGCGATTCGTATGGTCTTCTTCCGTGACTCGGTCATGCCGTCCCAATGCTTTTACCACCAACCACCCGCCACCAACCACCAACCTAGTGGTTAGAATACCCTTCATGGCGAAGCTCAATAGCGAGATCGAGGTAGCCTGTCCCTGCTGTGATGCGGTCCTCGTGATCGATACGAACCTTCGTCGCGTGATCAGTCACACGGTGCCCGAGCGCGGTGACAAGCCGGAGTTGAACGACGCGGCACGCATCCTCGAGGCCGAAGCGGCGCGGCGCGAGTCGCTCTTCGAGCAGTCGATCGCGGCTGAGAAGGGGCGGGATGATGCCCTCGCGCGCCGGTTCGAAGAGGCGCTGAAGAAGGCAAAGCACGAACCGGTCACCAGGCCCGTGCGCGATTTCGATCTGGACTAATCGTCTCGCGACCCTGCGGTTTCGGTGGTGACTCTGGCGCGGCAACTACTCGCCGCGATAGCGATAGAAATCGAGCGAAAGCCGATTTCCGGCGTGCAGCGCCGGCGACGTCCGGACGGTTGGCGTTCTTGGCGACAATCAGCCCCTCCTGGCGAATTCTTCAGGAAGCGGCGCCCAGCGGTCGCGACCCTTGTAGTACTTCCACGGCTTGTATCCGTGCGCCTCGCGGAACGCGCGATAGCGTCGGCGCATCGCATCCGCTTTCTGGTCTGACGATGCGATCCTGCGATGCGGCCAGTCGAGCAGCATCTGCTCGACCTTCCAGACGTTTTTCGTCGATAGTCGCCAGTCGTAGTTTCCCAGCACGCGTAGATCGACGACGGCGTACGCCTTGATGCGTCCGGTGAAGTCGATGTACGACTCGAAGTAGCTGAGCGCGAGTGCTCGCGGCGTGGCGAAGAGCGGCCGGCGGCCGTGCAGACCCGGGTCGCGCGAGCGCGCGACGGATCCCCATCCGGTGTTCGTCCGGTAAACGAAGATCACGTGATCGAGCAGGTCGATCGACTCGAAGCTCAGAACGAGCGGTGGATAGCGATGCTGCTCGAGGACGATCGCCGCAAACAGCGCCGCCTCGAGGCAGTGCGCGGTTCCCGTGCTGACGACGCCACGGAAACTGCGCAAGGTCTCGCCGCCAACCTCGGTGTTGTAGGGCAGGGCATTGAGCCAGGCCTGAACGGCGTCAGGTGTTCGGAGACGTGCGACGAGACGACGCTCCTTCGTTTTGAGCGCCAGCGCCGGCGGATCGACCGGGTCAGTGCGCGGGAGCGGGCGCGGCGCTGAGGTCGGCAACGAGTTCGGCCGGTGTCCAGGAATTGCCGCTGTGGGCTGTCACCAGGCGGCCTTCCGGATCGATGACGGCTGTTCGAAGGTTATGCGTGATGTTGACGGCGTCCTGCGGATTGTGTTCCACGTAAAGACCGAACTGCGCGGCGAACTTGTTGACCTCCGTGGGATCGCCGGTGAGGAACGTCCAGATCGCCGGATCCGCTTCACGCCGGCGCGCGTGTGCCTTCAGAATGGCCGGGCGATCGAAATCCGGATCGAGCGTGACCGTCAGCAGGCGCACGTCCGCGAGGGCAGGCGTGCTCGCGATCGTCTTCTGAATCGACGCGAAGTGCCGGTCCATCAGCGGACAGAAATCCGGGAGCGGGCAGCGTGTGTAAATGAACGTAATCGCGAGACGGTGTCCCTTGAACGACGCGAACGTGCGCGGCTTGTCGTCCTGATCGACGAGCGCTGCGTCCTTGACGGACTGGCCTGCCGTGAGGATGTCGGCGACGGGTGGCGGTGGAGCCGGCTCGGTGATCTCCTTGTGCCCGGTCTTCGTGAGCGACGAGAGGTAGGCCTGGGTCTCCCCAACGACGAGCGTCGCGGTGACGAGATCGCCGGGCTGCCTGCCCGAGAGCAGCGTATCGTCGTTCACTGTGAACGGCATCGTCATCCCCTGCATGAACCCCTTGATGTCCTCGTGCTTGATCACCACTTCACGCCGCTCCGGGCGCACGGCGAGGATCTGACCCTGCAGTTCGAACTGACGGAAGTTGGCGTCCGCGGCACGCCCGCAGGACGTCAGTGCAAGCAGGCTGATGAATGGAACCCAGAGGTGTCGCATCACGTCCACTGTAGCAATTCTCCCACGACCCCCGTGATATAACCCGCCCTGAGCCGCCCATTCGGCCCTGCTCAGGCCCGACAGGGCTCATATGCAACCAGCACTCGAACTCAAGAGAGTCAGGAAGACGTTCGGCACCACGGTCGCCGTTGAAGGCATGGATCTCGTCGTGCCGCGCGGTGCGCTCTACGGCGTGATCGGCCCGAACGGGGCAGGCAAGACGACGTGCATTCGCATGATCATGTCGATCCTGTTTCCGGATGCCGGCGAGTTGTCGGTCCTCGGCCAGCGCTCTGCTTTGGAGGCCAAGGATCGCATCGGCTATCTGCCGGAGGAGCGCGGCGTCTATCGCAAGATGAAGGTCGGCGCGTTCCTGATCTACATGGCGCAGTTGAAGGGGCTTGCGGCCGACGACGCCGCCGCGCGCGTGCCGCAATTGCTGCAGGAGATCGGACTTCCGGGCGTTGAGAGCAAGCGCTGCGAGGACCTGTCGAAGGGGATGCTGCAACGCGTCCAGTTCCTCGGCGCGATCATCCATCAGCCCGATCTGCTCATCCTCGATGAGCCGTTCAGCGGGCAGGATCCTGTGAGCGTCCGGATCCTTCGCGAGCACATTCTGAAAGAGCATCGACGAGGGGCGACCGTCCTGCTCTCGACCCATGTGATGGCCAACGCGGAAGAGATGTGCCAGCACGTCGTGATGATTCATCAGGGGCGCAAGGTGCTGGACGAGGCGATGGCGGGACTCCGGCGCCAATTCGATCTGCGCACCATTCACTTCGAGCCGCTCGACGCGGGCGCTGATGCATCGAGTCTCTCGCGTGTCAGCGGCGTGGAGCGTGTGGAGTCGATGGACGGCACCTACCGGATCGTGCTGATGCCTGGAACCGATCCCGCCGGCGTCATGGCGCGCCTGGCAGCGGCAATTGCGCCGGCACGCATCGAGCTGTCGCGACTCAGGCTCGAGGACGTCTTCGTGCGCATTGTGGCGGAAGCGGCGGGCAACGAGGTGGCGTCGCAAGCCTTGCGCGCCAGCGTGACAGTGGGACCAGAGGGAGCACTGGCATGAAGCAGAGCATCAGACGAATCGGGCTCGTTGCCGGCCGCGAGTTCCTGGCGGCGGTCATGAACAAGGGCTTCGTCGTTGGCTTGTTGCTCATGCCGGCGATTATCGCGGCCCTGTTCGTCGTCTTTCCCCGCCTGCTGAACCGGAACGTGCCGGCCATTCGCGGCGAAGTGGCGGTGATCGATCCGACCGGCCAGGTATCTGGCGGGTTGCGTGCGGCGCTCGTGCCCGAAGCGATCGCGGCGCGGCGGCGCGACAGCGCGACGCGTGCGTTACAGAACGCGCCCGAAGCCGTGCGCAACGCGGCAACGACTACACCGGCGATGGAGCGCGCCATCGGTACGCCGCCTCAACTGACGATTCTCGAGCGTCCGGCGAACGCGGATCTGCAGCGAGAGAAGCAGTGGCTGACGGAATCCGTCGCAACCGATGGACAACGCCATCTCGCGCTCATCGTGCTGCAGCCCGATGCCGTCGTGGCTGCTGCGGGAAGCACGAAGTACGGATCCTACGAGCTCTTCATCCCGGAGAACATCGACGTCCGCCTCGAAACCGAGTTGTACGACGCCGTCAGGGAGTCTCTCGTGGCCGCCCGCATCAGCGCGCACAGCCTCAATCGCGCCGAAGTGGAGGCGGTGATGAACGTTCGGCGCGCGGCGTCGGTGACGGTGGCCGTCGGTAAGGAGCGACGCACGAACGTGGCGTTCAATCAAGCCTTGCCGTTCGTGTTCGCTGGTCTCCTGGTCTTTGGCATCATGATCGGCGGCCAGACGCTCCTCACGCAGACAGTGGAGGAGAAGTCGAACCGCGTGATCGAGGTGTTGCTCTCCGCGGTATCGCCGCTCGAGCTCATGGCGGGAAAAATCCTCGGGCAAATGGCCGTCAGCATGCTGGTGCTGGCCTTGTATATCGGCATCGGGCTGTTTGCGCTCATGTCGTTTGCGATGATCGGCCTGCTCGATCCGATCCTCATTGTCTATCTGGTCCTGTTCTTCCTCATCTCCTACCTCCTGTTTGCCGCCGTCTTCAGCGCCGTCGGCGCAGCGGTGAACGAGATGCGGGAAGCGCAGTCGCTGATGACGCCGGTGATGCTCGTGCTCATGGCGCCCTGGATGTTCGCGACCGTCATCGGGCGTGAACCGAACTCGACGTTCGCCGTCGCCCTCAGTTTCATCCCGCCGGTCAACACCTTCGCCATGATGATTCGACTCGGATCCGCCACCCCGCCTCCGACGTGGCAGGTGCTGCTGACCATGGTCGTGGGCCTGCTAGCGGCGGCCGCGGTCACCTGGTTTGCGGCAAAGATCTTCAAGGTGGGTCTGCTCATGCACGGCAAGGCGCCGAACATGGCGACGCTGATACGATGGGCACGAGCCGCGTGAATGTCGATCTGGATTGGAACCTCTGGTTACAACTATCCGGAATGGAAGGGAAGCTTTTATCCCGAGACGATGCCGGCGGCCAAGATGCTGCCGTATTACGCTGAGCGCTTCCCGACCGTCGAAATCAACTACACCTTCTATCGCGCGCCCAACGAGAAGATTCTTGCGGGGTGGAACGCGGCGACGCCCGAGCGTTTCAAGCTGACGCTGAAAGCGCCGAAGCGGATCACCCACGACAGCCGCCTCCGTGATTGCGGCGATCGCGTTCGCCAGTTCCTCGAGACGGCGTCGACGCTCGGGCCGAAACTCGGTGCGCTGCTCTTTCAGCTTCCGCCAAACCTGAAGAAGGACCTCGCGCTCTTCGATGCGTTTCTGGAGACGTTCCCGCCCCGCGTCTGCGCGGCCTTCGAGTTCCGGCACACCTCGTGGCTCGACGAGGAGGTCTACGCGCGCCTGCGGGCGAGGAATCTGGCACTATGCGTTGCCGACAGCGAAAAGCTCGCGACGCCGGTCGAGATCACCGCCGACTACGCCTATTTCCGTCTACGCGACGAGGGTTATGTGGCCGACGACATCGTGCGCTGGGCGCAGACGATCGCCGAGCGAACGTCTGCGTGTCGCGAGGTGTTCGTCTATTTCAAGCATGAAGAGGAAGGGAAGGGGCCGGAGTTCGGGCGGATGCTGATGGAACGGTTGCCTGCGACGTGACGAACCGGACGACCTGCTCCTCAGCCCAGTAGCCGTCGTATCCATCGCGTTCATGCTCGATGAACGCACAGTGCCCGCCATGCCGAGTGACGAGGGTGGTCAGCCGCGAATTCCCCGTCACCGCCGCATCGTGAAACGGTGCGACCGGCACGAACGGATCGTCTTCAGCCGTCAGGATGAGTGCCGGTACGGCGATCCGATCGATGACGCGCATGGCGCTCGCGCGATAGTAGTAGTCGGCCGCATCGCGAAAGCCATGATGCGGTGCGGTGTAGGCCTCGTCGAACTGGCGCACTGTCCAGATCCGACGCAACGGCTCGAGCGTGAAGGCCCCGGGCACCATCGCCGCCTTCCGGCGCATGCGCGCCTTCAGCTGCCGCACGAAGTTCCACTGATACGCGACGTTCGCTTTCCGCTCGAGCGCCTTCACGCACAGGGCGAGGTCCATCGTCGGGGATACGGCGCATACCGCTTTGAGCTCAGGGGGCGCGTCGCCGCCGAGATCGCCCGCGAGCTTGAGCGTCAGATTGCCGCCGAGCGAGTAGCCCGCGACCGCGATCGCGCGGATACCATCGCGCGCGATCAATTCACGCATCACGAAGAGCGGGTCGTTGGTCAAGCCTGAATGATAGAGACCGCGCGACAGATGCTCGGTATTCCCGCAATTGCGCTGATTCAGCCGCACGACGTTCCAGCCGAGTGCCCACGCCTTGTCCGCCATCCCACCCATGTAGTGCGCGAGACTGGAGCCCTCGAGGCCGTGCAGCAGGATGAGCGCCGGATGTTCCTGTGGACGGTCGTGCCAATGGCAGTGCGCCAGCACGCGCGTGTCTGGCGCGACGTCGAAGTAGCGCGCCGCGGGGACGGGCAGCCGTGGAAAGGTCCGGGCTTTGGCCCAGGCGTAGAGCGTCTGCACGTGACCGCCGGAAAAGCGGGGCTGAAACTCGGACTGTATGAAGGTCACGCGATGCACATTTGAGCTTATCATCACGGGATGCCCGAATCGGTCGACGCCTTTCTACTGCAGCACCTCACCACTCGACTGGTCGACGAGTTTCCCGTCCAGGTCGAGAAGTGCCTCGACGTCCTGAGTGAGGATGACCTGTGGTGGCGGCCGAACGACCAGTCGAACGCCGTCGGCAATCTCGTCCTGCACGTCGCGGGATCGAATCGACATTTCGTCGAGCACGTCATCGGTGGTGTGCCGTTCGTTCGCGATCGCCACGCTGAGTTCGCCGCACGCGGTGGCCGCACGAAGGCCGATGTCCTGCAGGTGTGGAAGGACGTGGCGGGGCGAGTGAACAAAGTCCTCAGCGCGCTTGCGCCCGATCGGCTCCCGCAGGTGACGAGCGAAAAGAACAAGTCGGTCGTGGAGATTCTGCTTCACGTTACGCACCACAATGCGCTGCACATCGGCCAGATCGTCTGGATCACCAAGCTGCGCCGGCCGGGAACGATCCACGAGCTTCTACGGCCTGCGGCACCCCCTTCGCGCTGATCGCCAGCCGCTCCTATTGACATTCGATAGGAGAGGCGGCACACTGGCCCTCGTATAGACGTCCGATACGAGGGCACCCATGTCACAACCGCGCGCGAGCCTGCTGCAAGGCACGCTCGACCTCCTGATCTTGAAAGCGCTGTCGGCCGGAGAGCTCCACGGCCTTGGCGTCTCTCGACGCATCGAACAGATCACCGGCGGGACTTTTGTCGTCCAGCCCGGCTCGCTCTTTCCCGCGCTGCATCGACTCGAGGAATCAGGGTGGCTGAAGTCGATCTGGGAGGCGTCGGAAAACAACCGGCGCGCGAAGTACTACACCCTCACGAAAGCCGGCAAGCGTCAGCTCGGTGAAGCGACCGAGCAGTGGAACCGCGTGGCCCTCGCCATGACCAAAGCGCTGGAAGCCTGACATGCGCCCGCTGACACGCCTCTGTTCCATCGTGCGAAATCTCCTGGCGCGCGACCGCGTCGAACGAGATCTCGATGACGAACTGCATGCGGCGCTCGACCTTCTCATCGAGGAGCACCTCAGGAAAGGGACGCCACCGGACGAGGCTCGCCGGGCGGCGATGCTGCAGCTTGGCAGTGTGGAGTCGGTCAAGCAGCAGGTCAGGGACGTCCGCTCGGGAGCGGTGATCGACGCGCTGATCCAGGACGTGGGTTACGCGTTGCGCGTCCTGCGCCGCAGTCCGCTCTTCACCGCGACCGCCGTTCTCTCGCTCGCGATCGGCCTGGGTGGCACCGCCGTCGTCTTCAGGCTGGCAGATGAGTACCTGTTTCGAGATCCGCCCGGAGTCGAAAACGCGCATCGCCTCGTCGAGGTCGGTCGAATCGACACCGGGGAGGCTGGCGGATTCTACGGCGGCGACGGTTTCGATACCTTCTCTTATCCGAATTACCTGGACTACCGCGAAAGACAGACGGTCTTTGCAGGGCTCGCCGCGTATCACGTCGGGGGTATCGCGAAGTTCGGGCTTGGAACATTCGATAACGCGGTGCGTGTGCCGGGCGCGTTCGTCTCCGCCAATTACTTCACCGTGCTGGGTGTGCCGATCGCGCTTGGACGCGGATTCCTGCCTGAAGACGAGCAACTGGCGAGTCCCAGTACTGTCACGGTCATCAGTCATCGGCTCTGGCAGACACAGTTCGCCGGCGAGCGTGATGTCGTCGGACGGACGATTCATCTGAACGGCCGTCCGTTCACGATCGTGGGCGTGACGGCACCGGAGTTCGGCGGATACTCCATCGATCAACAGAGCCTCTGGGTCCCGATTACGGCGTACCCGGACGGCGATGACCTTCGGCGCGTCGGGCTGCGAGGCCGGCAGTGGCTGATGGGGATCGGGCGCCTCAAGGACGGCGTCACGATCGATCAGGCGCGAGCAGAGATGGCGCGCATCGGCCGCGATCTCCAAGCCGAGTATCCCGATGCCAATCGCCGTCACGGCGTCGGGGTTGCAGCCGCGGGTGCAGTTCCTGTTGTCCTCCGCTCGATCGTGAATCGCTTCGTGGGCCTGCTCTTCGCGCTCGTCGGACTGATCCTGGTCATCGCGTGCTTCAATGTGGCCGGCATCCTGCTCGCGCGCGGCGTCGCGCGTACACCGGAATTGAGCCTGCGCCTCGCTCTCGGCGCGGCGCGTCACCGGATCATGCGGCTGATGGTGATCGAGTCCGTGATTGTGGCCGCTGCGGGCGCAGCGGCCGGCCTTGTAGGAGTGTGGGGAGCCCTTCGTGTCCTGGGACAGCTGATTCCGCTTCTCCCGCTGCTCGACGTGAGGGTCGATCCGAGCATCGACTGGCGCGTCGTCGTGTTCTCAGTCGTTCTCGCCATGATTGTTGGTGTGAGCTGCGGCCTCGTGCCCGCACGCGCGGCCACTCGCATCGATCTCGCGCCAATGCTCACTCGTGACGGCAGCGGTGGCCTGGCGCGGCTTCGCGTCCGCTCGGCGTTCGTCGTCGTGCAGGTCGCGCTCTCCGTGCTCCTCATGGTGTGCGCGCTGCTGTTCGGTCGATCGCTGCGAAATGCGGGAGAGATCGACCCCGCGTTCGCCGTCGGTGGCGTCGAGGTGGTTGGCCTCGACCTTCGTCTCGGCGGATACGACGATGCGAGGGGTCGGGAGTTCGCCCAGGCGCTCATGTCCCAGATCGAAACGTTGCCGGAGTTGGAAGCGGCGGCGTTCGCACGTGTCGTGCCACTGACTGGCGAGCGCGAGGGTGGGCGAGCGTGGCTGCCCGACGAATACGGCGATGAGCGTGCCATTGACGCAAGTCAGAACATCGTGACGCCGGGATACTTCCGCACGCTTGGGCTCCCGCTCATCGCCGGCCGCAACTTCACGGGATCCGATCGCGCCGGTGCGCCCGCGGTGGCGATCGTCAACGAAACGCTCGCCAGGCGTGCCTGGCCAGGAGAAACAGCGGTCGGCAAGCGTCTCGTGCTCGGTGTCAGCCGCCGCGCCATTGAGATCGTTGGCGTGGTGCGCGACGCGAAGTATCGAACGATCGGCGAGCAACCCAGTCCCTTCTTCTACGTCCCGGCGGCGCAGCGATACGAGACCGTCATGTGGATCCTCATTCGCCCGACTGGTCCCAGCGCAGTCCGGCAGGTGCGAGCGATCATTCGCGAGATGGATCCGAACCTGCCGGTCGTGCGGGCCGCAAGCCTGGTCGAGATGACCGCGTTTGCGCTTTTTCCCCAGCGTGTGGTGGCCTGGCTCGCCGCGATTGTGAGCACGATTGGTGTGTTGCTGGCGGCGCTCGGGGTGTACGGGGTAGCGGCCTATCACGCGAATCAGCGGACACGCGAGATCGGCGTGCGTCTGGCGCTTGGCGCCCTGCGCGGGCAGGTCCTTGGGCTGATACTTCGGCACGCGGGACAGCTCGCTGCAGTCGGCACGGCTCTCGGGCTCGCGGCCGCCGCCCTGCTGACGCGCCTGCTCGAGGGCATGCTGTACGACGTGCGTCCATTGGACCCTGTTTCTTTTGCCGGCGGTGCCATCGTGTTGGGAACGCTGGCCCTCATCGCCAGTCTTGTGCCGGCCGCCCGTGCGGCATCCATCAATCCCGTCGACGCGCTCAGGGTCTAGGTGACTGCTATGCTGTTCGCCCGTCTCCGATCGCTGTTCCGCAACCTGGTTTATCGGGATCGCATGGCGCGTGAGCTGGACCAGGAACTGCGCGCCGCGGTGGATGTGCTCGTGGACGAGCACCTCCGCGCGGGAATGTCACCGGGTGAAGCGCGACGCGCGGCGCTGATCGAGTTTGGAGGAATTGAGCCCGCGAAACAGCAGGTGCGCGACATTCGCGCCGGTGCTTTCCTCGAGACGGTGCTCCAGGACGTTCGTCATGCTGCGCGTCTGCTGATCCGCAACCCGCTTTTCACGCTGACGGCTGCGCTGTCGCTGGCCATCGGTATCGGTGCGACGACCACCATCTTCACCGTGGTCAACGGCCTCCTGCTACGGTCTGCGGTCGGCGTCACTGATCCGGACACGCTCGTTGACGTCGTCAGGACGAAGACACGCGGTGGCCCGGGAATCGATCCGGTGTCTTACCCCGACTACCTGGAAGTCCGGCGGCGTACGACGACCGTCGCCGGAGTTTACGGATATCAGCTCGAGTTCCAGCCGGCGAGTTTCCGCATCGACCAAACGGGCGCCGAGCGTGTGTATCCGGGAATCGTCACCAACAACTACTTCGAGGTCCTCGGTGTGCCGGCGATTGTCGGCAGGACATTTGGGTCGGGCGACGGCGAAGAGGCAGGCAGCAGCCCACTCGTCGTCCTCAGTCATCGCTTCTGGACGCGTCGATTCAAGTCGGACCCTGGCGTCGTGGGCCGCACGGTGTCGCTGAACGGATACCCGTTCACGATTGCCGGCGTCGCGCGCGAAGGGTTCCTTGGAATGACGGTGGTGGCGCCAGAGATCTGGGTTCCTGCATCGATGGTCGCTGCGCTGCGTCCCGAATCGGGCGGCCGGCTGCTGGTCAGCCGAGGCGCCGACTGGATGATGCTCGGTGCTCGCCTGCGGCCAGGAGTCTCGCGCGCCCAGGCCTCCGCGGAGATCGCGTCGATTGGCGCCGCGCTCGCGCACGAGTTTCCCGTGAAGTACGACTTCCTGCCACCGGGCGATGGGCCAGTGGATATGTCCTTTGTGTGGAGCGCCGAGCTCTCCTCGCCCATCCCTTCAGGGCTTCGCGTTCTCGTCGCTGCCTTCCTGACGCTGCTCATGTCGATCGTGTCGGTCGTGCTGGTTATCGCGTGCGCGAATCTCGCCGGTGTTCTGCTGGCACGTGGCGTGGTCCGGCGTCGCGAGATCGCGGTCCGCACGGCGATTGGCGCCGGCCGCACGAGGGTGATGCGCCAGTTGCTGACGGAGACGACGCTGTTGTTCGCGATTGGCGGCCTCGCGGGCCTCTTCCTGGAGCGCGGGTTGACGACACTGCTTGTGCGGCTTCTGCCTGCGTTTCCGCTACCGGTGAACGTGTCGGTCCCGCTCGACGGCCGGGTCGTCGCCTTCTCGCTCGCGATCTCATTCGTCGCGGCGCTGCTGTGTGGTCTTGCCCCGGCGCTTGACGCCTCGAAAACCGACGTCGTGACGGTGCTCAAGGACGATGCGCTCGCGCCGGTAGATCGTTTGCGGTTGCGGAATACGTTCGTGGTCGCGCAGGTGGCGTTCAGCGTCCTGCTCGTGATGACGGGGGCCATTCTGGTGCGCGACGTGGAGCGCGTGACATCGGTCGACCGCGGCTTCGACTCGCATCAGGTTGACGTCGCGTCCGTCGATCTTTCAATGGCGGGCTACACGGGTGCCACCGGTTCAACCTTCGCGCGCCAGTTGATCGAGCGCGTGCGCGCGATTCCCGGAATCGACGCCGCGACGCTGAGCGATCGCGTGCCCGCTCCCGGCACGATGGTTATGGGTGGAGTCACGGTGCCAGGTGTGACGCCGCCACAAGGACAGTCGTATTTCTATCCAAACTGGAACGTCGTGGAGTCGCAGTACTTCGCCACGCTGAAGGTGCCACTCGTCACCGGGCGCGACTTCACAGAGGCCGATCGCGACGGTGCACAGCGGGTTGCGATTCTCGGGGAGAGTGCGGCGAAACGCTTCTTCCCGGGGCGGAGCGCGCTCGGACAAGTCATTCAGGTTCATAGCGGCAGTCTGGCTGGTGGATCATCGAACGCAGCGCCTCTTGTCGTCGTCGGTGTCGTGCGGGACGTGCACATCGACCCCAACTTCATGCCGCGTCTGAACCTGTACGTCCCGATGCAGCAGAGGTACGTCCCGGGCATCACAATCCTTGCGAGAACGAAGGGCTCCACGAGCGCCGCTGACGACATGCGCGCACTCGTGACGTCGATGAATCCAAATCTGCCTGTGCTCACTTCGCAAACGCTCGACAGCCTGGGGCGTGGACCGGTGGAGGCACAACTCCGGGTGGCCGCAGTCGTGGCGGGCAGTGTCGGTCTGATCGGCCTCCTGCTGGCTGCCGTGGGCATCTACGGTGTGACGGCGTACACCGTCGCTCGTCGTACGCGCGAGATCGGCATTCGGCTTTCACTGGGTGCTGGCCGATCCGCTGTCGTCGGCATGATCCTCCGGCAGGGAATGACACTCGTGGGCATTGGTCTCGCGATTGGGTTGGCTCTCAGCGTGGGCGTCGCCCGCGTGCTCGCGACGCAGCGTTTCGGCATCACAGCGCCCGGCGCAACCACCTTCGCCGCAGCGGCGACGCTGTTTGTCGTCGTCGCACTGATCGCGTGCTATGCGCCGTTGCGGCGGGCCGTCCGCATTGGCGCCATGGAAGCCCTTCGCTACGAGTAAATCTGTGAAGGGGTCTGACCCCTTCACACTTTTACCCGGCGAGCAGGAGCTCGAGCGGCGACGACACGCCACGGCGCGTTTGCAGGCGTTGCGACGTTGACTGGAATCGCTGCTGTGCCCGACGGCGAAGCCGTCGCATGGCACGGAAGCTCAGTGGCCATTGGCGTTCGACCGACCGCCGGAAGCGCCGGCTGAACATCGACGGTTGCGCGGATATGACCGCTGCGAGCATGCAGTGGCAGTTCCTGCGAACCAGGTCGAGGCAGTCGCTGGTTTCCGCACGAGCGCCCGCGCGTTCACGGTCGAGGACGACGTCGATGAAGTTCATCAAGCGGGTGGTGAGGTCGTCAAGCCTTCCCGCCTCCGCTGCCAGCGTGAAGAGCGTGTGGTGCCCCGCGGCGCTATCGGTCGTTACGTCCTGCAGATCGTCGAGCAACTGCAGAAACACACCGTAGCCGAACGCGAAACGCTCCTGCGCCATCGTAGCAGCGCCCCTCACCAGGTAGAGATCGGCCAGAACAGACGCCCCGCCCTTCGCAAAACTGATCTCGAAGAGCTCGGTCTCCGGCAGCGGTCGACCCTGCTGACGCAGGCTGTCGATCTGCCCGCGATGGATCGCCAGGATGCTGTCCCACACGTCGGTGTAACGACAGCGAGGGAACTCCTCCTCGATCTGGCCGACGAGATTGAATGCGTTCGACTCCGACGCATCCGTGGCCATCACGCGAGTGCCGTGCAGGCGGAGGCCGAGTCGGTCGTTGAACGCGCGTTTACTGGCAGGGGATCGATCCTGCGCGTCGAGCACGTTGTCAGTGACGGGGTAGAGCATGCTGTAGGCGAACAGCCCCTGGTTCAGACGAACAGGGAGGCCGAACAGCATCTGGAGATTGTTGCCGATCCAGACATTCCGCATCGCCTGCCAGAGATCGTCGAGGGGCAATGACGGATCGAACGCGCGTGCCTGGCGCGCGAAGGCGACTGACGATTCGTAGAAGGCATCGCCAAAGAGCAGGCGCCGGTACCCGTCAGGCCAACCGAAGCGGCGCTCACCGAAGTCCTGCAAGGTGGTACGCAGTCCGTCACGCCACGCACGTTGTTCTGTCTGTTCAGGATGCTCGTCGACGCGACGCGCGATCTCGTCGATCAGCCGGCTGGTCGCGGTTCCATTTCGCCATTGCCGCCATCGGGTGATCTCAGGTCCGAGTCGTGGCAGTTCGGAGCCCGTCGAACTCCACGCCTCGAGGCACGCATCTCGCAGTGGCACCAGCCGATCGCAGAGGCGTGACGCGTGGGCGAGGCGATGTGCGATCGCAGTGCTCATCGATGCCGCAGGGCTCGGCATCAACTACGCACTGCGATCGTGAATGTTCCTTAGGTGAACGGGTTCTCGTCTGCGCTCGGACCGTACATCGACGGCAGCGGTACGTTCTGGATGCGCAGATACACGCTCAGTTGCCCGCGATGATGAATGAGATGGCTCATGACGAACGATCGCCACACCGCCGCCTTCGGCATGGTGAACAGCGTCTTGCCGCCAAACTTCAAGGTCCACGGTGCCATGAGCTCCGCATCCGACTTCCCGGCAATGGCGGCACGCGAGCCTGCGACGTGGCCATCGAAGAGCGCCAGCAGTTCCGCGCGATTGGTCACCGGCGGCAGCTGTTGGCTGCCACTGAGATCGAGCTCCGACTGGTTGACCGTGATCGATCCCCACATCGGAAGCGTCGCCACGTGCTGCGCGAGCTGGCCAAGCGTGGAGGACTTCTCGTGCGGCTTCCAGCCGAATCGCTCCTCCGGCACGCGCTCGAGCAGCTTGCGCGTGACGCTCATCTCATGGTCGAACTCGGGCAACAACGTATCGACTAACGCCATCGCTACCTCGCACGCTGATGTGTCTCCAAGAACGGGTTGACTCGAGCAGTTCGAATTTCTCACGTCTCGATTCTCAGTTCGTGTTCAGGTTCGAACCCCGAACGCGAACCGAGCACACCGAACCGAACCTGAACACGAACCGAGCACGGCGAACCCAGAATTTCGAACAACAAGTATCTTCAGGCTCCCCCCGGCCGTCCAAAGTTCACCCGCGGTACCGACTCGGCCTCCTTCGGCGCGTCGAACAGCGCGTGCTCCTTGAACCCGAATATCGATGCCGTGATGTTCGACGGGAACTGGCGGCGCGAGGTGTTGTACGCCTGCACGCGCTCGTTGTAGCGCATGCGCTCCACCGCGATCCGGTTCTCCGTGCCGGCCAATTCGTCCATCAGCCGTGCGAACTGCTCGTTCGATCGCAACTGCGGATAGTTCTCGACGACCACGAGGAGGCGAGCGAGAGCGGCCGTCTGCTCGTTTGCCGCCTGCATCTGCTGCTCCGGCGTGGTCGCGCCGGCGAGCTTCGCGCGTGAGTCTGCGATGCGGCCAAAGACGTCCTGCTCCTGCTGCGCGATGCCCTTTACGGTCTCCACGAGATTCGGGATCAGATCATTGCGGCGCTGCAGCTGGTTCTCCACTTGCGCCCATTGCGTCTTGATGCCCTCCTCCTGACCGACAAACGTGTTGTACGAGCAGCCAGTCGAGCCGAGAACGACTAATGCCAGCCCAACGGCAAGGCCTGTCTTGCGTAGCCATGTCATTGCAGAACTCCTCATCACCAGTCTCCCATCATCTACCAGGACCCGCCGCCACCGCCGCCACCGCTGCGGCCGCCGCCGAATCCACCGAAGCCACCGCCAAAGCCACCGCCGCGGCCGAATCCACCGCCGAATCCGCCGCCGAACGGGCCGATCCCGCTCGACCATCCGCCACCGCCGCCCCATCCGCCACGGAACCGTCGACGTCCGCGCAGACGGCCTGCGATGACGTTGATGATCATGACCAGCACGATCAGCGCCACGATCAGGCCGCCACCTGACCCAGGCTGCGGCGCGCCTCTGCGACGTTCAGGCCGGATGCCCTGGATCGTCACGTTGCGACCATCAGCGATGCGACTGATCACGCGTTGCGTGGCTGCGACCAATCCTTCGCCGTACGCGCCGCGCCTGAAAGCCGGCGCGATCTCCTCGCGACTCGTCTGGCCCGAGAAGCCGTCGGTGATGAACTCCTCGAGCTCGTAGCCGACCTCGAACTTCACGCGCCGGTCTTTGATCGCCACGAGAATCAGCAGCCCGTTGTCGCGACCACGCTCGCCGATTCCTCGCCCGTGGTTCTCGAACATCTTCACCGCGTACTCATCGATCGTTCCGTACGGCGCGAACGAGTCGATCGTTGCCACGACCACCACGTCTCCCGTCGTCTGCTGCAGCGACCGGATCAGCGAGTCGAGCGTCCGCGCGCTCGAACTGTCGATCACGTGGGCGAAGTCGTTGACCGGTTGCGTCAGCTCCGGCGGAGGCGGCTGTGCCCGCGCGGTGGACACCGCAAGCACGAAGACGCACACGATGTGAAGCAGCGTCGCAGCTCCCGCCCGTGGGAGTTGCCGACCCAGATGGCGTGACATCTCTATGCGCGCCATCCGTCGACAGCGCGGGCGAGCTGTTCGACTGCGGCCAGGTACTCAGGAAAGAGGCGTGACGGATCGGTCGCGGGAACACCAGGTCGACGTTCCAGGTTCAGCATGTCTGCGACCAGCTCCTCGGGGATGCCGACGGCGCGTGCGCCGGCACGCGTCACTTCGCTTCGGTCATTTGTAGTGACGCGATTCAGGCGGGCAACGTTCCGAAGAAGCTGGGTGAACGCCGGAGCCGACGTCGTGACGAGCTCGGCGACGTCCGTCGGCTTGCCACCGGACTCGATAAAGCCCTCTCGCAGGTGAACCAGATGGCTCTTCGCCTGCAGTTCGCACGCGCGTCGGACGTCGTCAGCGGCAATCGTGGCCGAGCTGAAGGGATTGTCGCCGTACACGAGTTCGTGGGCCCGGATGATCTCGCCGTATTCGAGCGGAAACGTGTCGAGCGATCGCATGAATTCCTGCGCGGGCAGGATGAGCGGCGTTGCGATGTGCGCCCGATTCCACCGCCGAACGAACTGCGCGCACGCCTGCAGATCCTCCGCTGACAGGCTGTTGACCAGTGCCAGGCACGTCAGCGGCGCATCGGCGGTGCCCTCGATCCGCGGTCCGTACGCGACGACCGCGAGAAGGCGCGTGCCGAAGACGTTGCTCAGATCGGCGACGAGAGAATCAGCCGATGTCTTCCACGTTGAAGTCATGCGCAATTGTACGACTCTGGTCGTCGGTCGCTGTCCACGGTCTACGGCCACCTGGCTGTTCAGGTTCCAAAGACGTCTTGTCACCGACGTACAATGCCAGAGATGCGCCTTCGGGAGTTGAACATCGGGTGTGTAGGCGGCGGCACGGGCCTGCCGAGCCTGATCGGCGGTCTCAAGGGCAACCCATGGCTCCGCTTGAGCGCCGTGGTCACGATGTTCGACAGCGGAGGTAGTTCGGGTCAGCTGCGAGATGAGCTGGGCGTGTTACCTCCCGGGGACGTGCTCAAGTGTGCGCTCGCGCTGGCGCGCAATGAGCGCGAGGCGCGCAGTGTGCTGTTGGCACGATTGCCTACGCTCGAGCAGCACGATCGGCTCGCTGGTCACACCGGCGGCAATCTGCTGCTCTCGATGATGGAGACCTACAGCGGCGACTTCCTCGCTGCCGTGGACGGACTGCGCGGCCTGCTCGGGTGCCGGGGGCGCGTATTCCCCGTCAGCGTCGAGCGCGCGTCGATCTGCGCCGAGTACGCGGACGGCACGTTTACTCGCGGTGAAGTCGAAGTCGACGCGGGGCAGGCAAGCGGCCACGAGGTCAGACGGATCTGGCTCGAGCCGCAGGTGTCCATTCATCCGGTCGTTGCCGGGGCCATTCGTTCGTTCGACGCGGTCATCATCGGCCCGGGCAGCTTCTTCACCAGCCTGATGCCGCCGCTCCTCGTGCGCGGCGTGAAGGAAGCGCTGATGGAGATGCGTGGTCCGATCGTCCTCATCTCCAACCTGCTTACAGAAGGCAGCGGAATGGAAGGCTTCACCGCGGCCGATGCCGCGAAGTGGTTGTCTCACACGATCGGCCGCCAGGTCGACGTCGTCATCGCCAACACGAGCCGTCCCTCAGCGGAGACGCTGGCGAGGTATGCCGCGGAACACAAGAGGCCGCTGGAGCTTGGCGATCTGGACCCAAGCATCGAGGCTGTGCTCGGGCCATTCTGGAAGACCGAGATCGCGCGCCACGATCGCAGACGGTTGTCGTTCGCCGTCTGGTCAGTCTTGAGCGCGAGACTGCTGAGTGAAGCGCCCGAGCCGTTGGTCAGTCCGGTAGCGCAAACGCGATGATGTTGGATCCAGACGCGATCGCGACATATTGCCTGCCGTCGAACTGATACGTCATCGGAGACGCTTTCCAGAGCTGACTCGTCTGAAAACTCCACAGCGGCTTCCCGCTCGTGCCGTCAGCGGCCATCAACGAGCCACTGTCCTCGCCGAAGAAGACGACGCCACTGGCGGTTGACAGGACGCCGCCCCACGAATTCACCGCGCCCGACTGCGGCAGTTCCCACTTCGGTTTGCCCGTGTTGATGTCGATGGCGCGCAGAACGCGCTGCGCGGGCTCATTCGGCGCCTGTCCGAACGAACCGCCCATGAAGCCTTTACCTGCCTCCCACTCCATCGGCGTGCGCGTGAAGATGCCGCACTTGTCGTTGGTCTGCACGTAGTAGAGGCCGGTGACGGGATTGAACGACGCCGAGTACCAATTCGACGCGCCGTCGAGCGAGGGACAGACACGTTTTCCGTCGAGTGAGGGCTCCATGTTGGCCGCCTTGTTCGGCCGGCCAGCTTTGTCGAGTCCCGTCGCCCACGTGACGTTCTTCACGTACTGGGTGCCGAAGAGGAACGCACCGTTTGTGCGATCGAGCACGTAGAAGAAGCCGTTCCGATTCGCCTGCACCAGCAGACGACGCTGTTGCCCCTGCCAGTTCGCGTCCACCAGGGCCAGCGGCTCCTGCGCGTCGTAGTCCCAGACGTCATGCGGCGTGAACTGGAAGTGCCACTTCAGCGCGCCGGTTTTCGCGTCGAGTGCGACGACGGAGTCCGTGTAGAGGTTGTCGCCCAGTCGATCGTCGCCAATGAGATCGGGCCCTGGATTGCCGACCGGCCAGTAGAGCGTCTCGAGTTGCGCGTCGTATGCGCCCGTCATCCACGTCGTACCGCCAGGGTGTGCGATCCCTTTGCCTTGCCACGTCTCGGAACCGCGTTGGCCAGGCGCGGGCACCGTCCAGAATCGCCAGACCTCTTTGCCCGTGGTTTGATCGAACGCCGCGACGAATCCGCGAACGCCTTCGTCACCTCCTGATGTGCCTGTGATGACCAGGTTTCCAACTGGGAGCGGTGCGCCGGTGGCGTTGTAGTTCTGCCGCCAGTCGGCCATCTCGGTTTCCCAGAGCAGGGATCCGGTGTGCCGATTGATGGCGATGATGTGCGCATGGTCGGTGACCATGAACACGCGATCGCCGGCGACACCGACACCGCGATTGACGCCGCCGGCGGCGTTTCCGATGAGGCCCTTCGTGCGCGGACGCTGATAGCGCCAGATCTCTCGACCGCTGCCGGCATCGAGCGCGTTCAGCTCGTTGGCGCTGGTCACGTACATCACGCCCTCGACGACGACCGGCGTCACCTGCAACCGCGCGCTATTGAGGCTGTAGATCCACTTCGGCGCCAGCTTGTCGACATTCGCCGGGGTGATCTGTGTGAGCTGACTGTAGCGGCTGCCGTTCATGCCGCCGTTGTAGCTGGGCCAGTCGGTCTGCGAGGTGACTTGTCGATACGATGAGGCATTGCCTCGCAGCAGATGGATCTTGCCGTCGCTGCCGAGCACCTGTGCGTCGCTCAGACTCTGATTGAAGACGACGCCTTCAAGCGATCGTCCGTTCTCGAGCCGGAGTGTCGCGCGTGTTGGTGTGAAGCCTCCGCGCGGCGTGATCGTCCGCAAATAGCGAATCAGATCGCTCGACTCACTCGACGTCAGCGTCGCGAACGGCGGCATGCCCAGAGAGGGTCGTCCGTCGCGCAGCAGATTCGTGAGGTCCTGATCGGAAAGCGTCGGCACCCGCGTCGCGATGCCCGGCCCGAGTTCACCGCCGTTGCCATCGGTGCCGTGACAGCCGGCGCACCGGTTCACGAACGTGGCGCGACCCGGATCGACTGTCTGTGCGCTAGGGAGTGAGGCGAGCAGAATCAGGGCGGCGATGGCAAGAGCGATGCGCATCCGCGCAGTGTAACCGAA
>Ga0070674_100000183_pt1 | contig 29457 bp, 39 predicted proteins | sample KBSM33metaG_FD_65344 | JGI IMG/M metagenome (GOLD analysis project Ga0070674, IMG submission 65344) | Miscanthus rhizosphere microbial communities from Kellogg Biological Station, Michigan, USA - KBS M3-3 metaG | ecosystem: Host-associated > Plants > Roots > Rhizosphere > Soil ... | reverse complement strand
CGGTCAGACCGTCGCAGAACTGCTTGGTCACGCGGTCGACGCCGCGGGCATCTCCGACGTGAAACTGTACGCCCGTGCCGTGCCCGAGATACGAGCTCAGTACGGCACGCAGGAGAAAGTTGTTGGTCCAGTCGCGCGAGCCCGTCACAACGATCTGGAGGGCCCTGCGGGGCGGCTGGTGCTCGAGCCGTTCGCTCTCGGCCTGCTCGGCGAGCTCCATCTTGAAATGCTCTTTGTTGCGCATCGCTGCTACTGCTTCTCGGTCGCGCCAGGTCAGCTGGTCGTCAATGCTCATTGTGTGTCCTTCCCAAATAGGGGTGGGCTCTCGGGGAAAAGTGGTCGGTCTCGACGACGGCTCGGCAATGCGACCCGACCTCCCCAGCTAGTGCGACGGGGGTCGATGTTGCCCGGCTCTTCCGGGCTAGGTCCGCAGCCGGCCCCGCGCGTGGTCGTATCCTTCCGCGGGGCTTCGTCGAGGATCGAAAAGGCGCAGACGGCGCGGCGACGAGGGGCCCGGAAGAGCAGAATTGAACCCGTCTGCTAGCCTCGGGCCTCGACGGAGACCCGTGGAAGGATGCCCACCGCAAAGGACGGACGGGCCGCCGACTGTGGAGAGGCGGGCGCTCGATCCCGAGCACGTCGAGCTGGGGAGGTGCTTGCTGCCGCCGCTCGTCGAGGCCGACCACCGAGTGGTCGCTCAACGAAGCTCTTGGTCGAACGGGAGCCCGGGAGTCGAACCCGTGCCTCCAGCCCGGCTCCACGCCTGCACTTCGATCCGAAGCGCGTCTCGCCTGCCTGCTCCCGAAGCTTGCACGTAAGAATCCCCCCCGCGCGCCTACCAGGCGCGGTGAGTGGAACAAGCTCAACCATCGTCGTCGCCCACACGCAGGATCGTGGAGATATCGCCGGCTGGGCCCTTGCAGTGGAGAAACCGCGCGCGCGAACCTACCAAGCGCCGGCGCGCGCTGGATCCCGCGCCGCGATCGGCACGATACTGCGGACGCCGACCCGGATCGTGCGGTCATTCCTCGTAGCGAAAAAGCGGCAGGTCGCGGCGCTCCTTGCCGTTCTCGACGTGCTTGGGGCAGAAGTCCGTGCCGTTTTCGTCCAGCATCCAGCCGGAGAGCCGTGCCGCGAGCCGAGGGTCGGTGCCTTTTCGCGGCACGCCGAGGTGGACATGCTCGCCGCAGCCGAGCTCATCGCAGGAGAGCATGTAGGCGATGCCCCTGCCGATTCCGTGCTCGTCCACCTCGAGCGTCATGCCGAAAGCTGCTTGGGCTCGAGCGCGACCAGCTGCTCGGCCAGGTGGTTGACCTGGGCCTGCACGTAGGCCACGTCGCGATAGACCTCGTCGCGCGAGTTGGTGAACGCGCCGCCGAGCTCGGGCCTGTCCCGGTAGAGCTCGCGCAGCCGCGCCTGCATGCCCGGCGCCAGGTCCCAGGCGTGGGCGGTGTCGAAGCCGAACCACCAGACGTCGGCCGGCTGCCCGTCCTTGGGCACGTGGCAGACCGAGTGGCTGCAGGCGCCGGAGTAGGTGAGGCCACCGTGCACGTCGATTTCGGACTCGGGCGAGCGGCGGTCGCTCTCCTCGACGGTCATGTTCTCGGCGTCGATGTCGTAGCTCGAGTAGCTGATGCCGTGGAAGGGATGGCCGGGGTCGACGGCGGCATAGCCGCACCAGGCTCCGCTCGGTCCGCGCACCATCAGGCAGGGTCGTCCGGCGTGCTCCCACTCGATGCGGTCGGGCTCGCCGTCCCAGGGGCCGGGGCCCCAGCCGGTGCGGTCGGTCGGAGTGAGGTCGATGACCTCCTCCTCGGGGATGTCGATGATGTCGCTCATAGCTCCTGATTCTCCTCGTGCACGAGCTCGCCGTTGATGTAGACGCGGATGTTGTGGACCAGGACCTGCTCGGCCTCCAACATGCCCCATTGGGCGGCGTAGCCGAGGATGCCGTCCTTGGAGTGCGCCCAGCCGCGGATCATCTGCGTGGCCGCGCGCGGCAGCGGGGTGTCGACGTCCAGGCCAGCTTCCTCCAGCGTCTGGCCGCCGAGCGCCTCGTGCATGTCCAGCAGCTTGCGCGAGACGAAGCGAATGGTGCGCTCGATGCGGAGCGCGCAGTACTCGATGTGCGTGGGCGGGACGAAGATGTCCCGCCCACTGGCGTCGAAGCTCATCCGAGCAGGGCCAGGGCGTTGTCGACGGCGGCCTGGGACTCCTGCAGGGACTTACGGGCCTTCACGAGCGCCTCTCGCGCCTCCACGCCGGGTGCCTTGATGCCGAGGCTCTCCAGCAGCAGGAGCGCCGCAGCGGACGTCTCAGACGGCACTCCGTTGCCGTTGACCGGCAGGTCGGGCACGATGTCGTGCCGCGTGGGCATCTCGTTGAGCACGATCTGCGGCATCAGCGGCGTGCCGGGGATGACGGCCTCGATGTCGCGACCGCTGCGGGCGAGCGTCGGCTCCTCGACCTCGACCTGCGTCTTGGACTTGGGGTGCGGCTGGATGCGCTGCTTGCCCTCCGGCAGCTGGTAGTCGAGGCAGATCATCCAGCGCTTGTTGTCCTGGTGGTCGCCGCGGAAGGAGATCGCGTTGATGGCCTTCTTGGCCTGGGTGACGTGGGTCGTGACGGTGAAGCCCATCTGCTCGACGGCATCCATCAGGTCCCTCGACGGCACCGGCCCGTACTTCTCGAGCACGCGCTTCATCCAGCGATTGAAGGCCTCGTTGCGCCTGCGCGCTTCCTTGATGCTGGCGGGCGGCGAGAGCATGATCGGCTCGGCCATGGCGATGAACTTGGTCGCCTCGCTGACGGCGCTGGTGGACACGGGGGCCTCCTTGGTAGCCAGTGCTTCTTTGTGGCGCTTGATCTCAGAGCGCGTGAAGCGCTCGGCGTGGCCCTCGTTCTTGGGCGTGCCCGGCACGATCACGCGCTGCTTGTGGTCGTTGACGTAGACGTTGTGGTTGCGTGAGTCGGTCTTGAGAAACCGATAGCCAGCGCCCAGCACCTGGCGGTGCATCTTGCGCTGGTGCGATGTGTGGCCCGGTTTTGGGACCAGGGTTCCTTGGCTCATAACGAACTCCTCGTGCTCCTTTCGGGGTGGCGCCCGGTGCGCCGGGATGGCGACCGGGCAGGTGCGGATCGGGCGCGCGCGGCGGTTGCCGTCGGCCACCAGGTCGCCCTGGGGGTAGTAGATGCGCGGCCGCGGCACGTACTCGCCGTGCCAGCCCTCGGCCTCGGGGTAGCGAAGCTCCTCGAGCTCCTCGAGCCAGGCGTCTGCGCGAGTGCGCATCAGGCACGGGTGGCCAGGGGACAGGTCGGCCAGAAACCGCACTGGGTGGCCCTGCACCAAAAAGCACTGGGCGGGGCGCCCATCCAGTCTCCTGTCTGCAGGTTGCGGTCGATCTGCCGCGCGACGGCAGCGACGCGCTCGAGGTAACGCATGTGGGCCTCTCTCGTGCGGATGGTCTCCTTCAACTCTGCGAAAGCCCCCTTCGCAGTAGTGCGGAGCTCATGGACTCTGAAGGTTTGCTCGTGTCCCTTCTCAGGCATTGTAGCATATGTATAGAGGGTTGCCTGAATGGACGCGTCCAAATCTGCCTGCGGAATCGCACGAGATACGGCCTTGATGTCATGTGGGCCGGAAGGATGACGTTGGAACCCGTTGTCGTACCCCCCGATGACATCGATATTACCGACGATCTTCCACTTGTACTCGGGATGCAGCTGGACCTCGAAGCGGTTCTCGACCTTCTCCGGTTTCATGGCCGGAACGATGCGCTCGTGGTAGGCCGAGAGCATGCTCGCGCCGCGGTCCTTCATCGCGCCCGGTGCCTCGCCCTCCCACTCGACCTCGGTCTGCTCGATCTCGTTGTCGATCGTCTGCGAGAAGTCGTCCAGGACCTGCTCGATCGCGTGCGGCTCGCCGGTCTCGACCATGTGCGAGTAGCTCTGCGACTCGGCCGCGTGCACGGCGCGCCCGAGCACGAAGTAGCCCTTCGGCGGCTCGTACTCGTTCAGGATGTAGCGCTTCATCCACTTGTACTGGCAGCGCGAGAAGAGGTCGATGCTGGTGTGCGAGAGGTTGACCGGGAGCTCGCTCGGGGCTTCGAGGTTCATGCCGGCGTCTCGCGGCGCAGCTGGATCACGCGCGCGACCTCGAGCCGCAGGCGCTGGCCGCCGGGGTTGGACTTGATCTCCTCGCGCTGGAGCGCGGAGAGCAGGAACTCGAGCTCATCGGTGGTGAACTTGAACCACTTGATCAGGGCGATGTCGCTGGAGTCAAGGATCACGGCGCCTCCTCTTCTCGTCGTCCAGCCACTGCTGGATCTGCTGCTGGGCCTCACGGAGCTCATCGTCCGGCACCTGCCAGACCGCGCCCGGGCTGAAGTCCTGCCCGTAGTTGAGCGGCTTCGGCTTGGGCGGCTCGGCGTTTCTGATCGCCTCCCGGATCTCATCGTCCGAGAGCGGCATCGGCCACCAGTCACGTGACCGCTTGCGCTTGCGGTAGCCGTGGACGGTGCGGCGCGCGTCGAGGTACTTGATCGTCATCCACCCGGCGGCGGCGCCAAGGGCGCCGCCGCCGAGCAGGATGGCTCCGAGGATGCGGAAGATCACTTCTGCTCTTCCTCCTCCTCGATCTGCTCGCTGACGAGCTTCATGAAGGTGTCGAGATCGTGCTGGGAAAGCAGCTCGTCGGTGATGTTGAGCAGCTCCAGCATGCGCTCCACGTGCTCGACGGCGCCCGGCATGCCGTAGGCCTGAGCGATGCGCATGAGCCGCTCGCGGCGCACGCCAGCTTCGACGTGGGCGGAGTGCTCATCGGCCTGCTCGATCAGGCTGATGTACGGGAGCGAGACCTCGAACCAGCCGCTCACGATCTGCCCCGCGCACGGGCCGCTGCGCGCCTTGTGGCGGCCGTACTCGACGCGCACGTGGCCAGTCTCGCCGGTGTTGATGCGCCTGATGACCTCGGCCACGCGCTCCTCACTCAGGCCGGTGTACTGCGCGATCGTGCGCTTGCCGGAGATTCCGGGCCGGCGGCGGATGACCTCGTGGACGTTGCCGGCGTCCTCCTTGAGGCGCTGACGTGCGCGCGCCTGTTCGATCGTCTCATGCGGATTCAGGTAAATCCGGCGCTCGCTCACGACTCATCTCCCGCCAGCAAGAAGGCGGCCATCTCGTCCATGTCGCCGAGCACCGAGGGCTTGGTCACGCGATCGTCGAGCCGCTCCAGCTGGTAGCGCATGCGGTTGATGACCTCCCAGGCCCAGTCGTTCTCCATCGGCGTGAGCACGTTCGTCTGCGCGTAGTTGGCGGCGTCCGTGAGCGAGCCCCAGGCGGGACCCAGCAGCTTCACGAACTTGCTCGACTTCATCGTGGTCTTGTGCTTCTTCTTCTTCGCGGAGCGGACAGCGTCCACCGCCTTGATCTGCTCGTTCACCGAGAGGCCGGCCCTAGCGACGTCACGGGCCGCCTTAGCCTTGGCCCGAACCTCATCGGCGTTCGTCGTCTCATTGAGGATCGCGTCCTGCACTTCGACGTCGAGGTTCGCGACGCGCGAAGCCGCGTTGACCGACAGACGGCCGTCGGCGACGGCCGTCTGCGCGCGGCGGCGCAGCACCGGGGCCGCGCGGATGATGTCATCCACGTAGGTCCCGCTCATGTTCCAGCGCTCCTTACAGTACGCCTTCCAGGCGGGCTGGCCGGTGTCGCCGTCGCTCTTCCAGGCGTTCGGGTAGAGCTTGCCGTCGCGGATTTCCCGCATGGCATCGGCGAACTCGAGCACGCCGCGCTCGGCACGCTCCTCTTGAATGCGGAGCAGGTCAGTGCTCATCGTGCCTCCCAGATCTCGAGCGTGGCTTCGGCCTGAACGCGCCAACCGGCGCAGTCGGAGCGGCCGCAGTTGCACGGCTCGATCCTGGTCGTGGGCTTGTCCATGACGTCAGAGCCGAACCTCTGACGGCATTCGAGGATGAACTGGCGGCGGGTCATGAGGTGGCTTCTTCCTGTTCGAAGAGGGTCGCTTCGTCGGTGAAGCGCTTGAGAATCGCGTCCATCTTGGACTTCGGAACGCGGTCGGTGTGCGAGACGCCGGTCACCTCGAGCAAGATCTCGTGGCGGCGCTCGTCGGTCAGGTTGGCCGCCCGCGCCTTGGCGTGGAGCAGGCGGATCTGGGCGGGTGTGATCGTCGGCTCGTGGTCCTTCTGGGTCACGACCGGCTCGGGGCTGCCGTTGGTGGGAGCGAGCACGGGCGCGGGCCCGGGCTCGGTGGCGGGATCGAAGAGATCCTCCTGCGGGGTCACGGGGTCGTAGTCGAGCGGGCCCGAAACGTCGAACCCGACCTGCTGGACCTCGACGTCCTCGGCGTCGACGAGCTCGTCGACAGGCTCAGGGTTCGCACGTGAAACAGGGGGCGGGTCGCCGAACTCCTCGGCGGTCGCCTGCTGGATCTCCTTCATCGTCATCGACGGCTGCTGCGGGAGCTCGGGGATCGAGGCCTCGGTGTCGCCGTAGATCTCGCCCTCGTGGTAGGCGCTCACCATCAGCGCGTCCGGGCAGTACCACTTGACGCCGTTGGAGAGCGCACGCGCGAACAGCATGTTGCGCCAGTAGGTCAGGTAGTTGTTGCGCCAGAGCCCGGCCGTGCGGGCGTCCGCCTCGGAGAAACGCGAGGAGCCGATCGCATCGCCGGAGTCGGTGTCGTAGAACGTGACCTCGGCCCACTTGTCCTCGTCGCTGCCCCACTCGGTGCGGAAGTCGTAGCGGCCGGAGTTCTTGACCATGGCTGCCATCAGGCCGGCCGAGAGCTCGGGCTTGCCCTCGATCATCTTGATGCCCATCACGGCCTGGCTCGGTCCGATGCCGATCTCCTGGCCGGCGAGCACGATCACGAAGATCTCCTCGACCGTGAGCGGGCGCGGCTGGGCCTGCCCGCGCTCCTTGATCGTGAAGCGACCGCTCCTGGCGAACGCGGTCGAGACGCGCACCATCTCGTCGACCGTGAGATCGACCAGCTTGCGGCTGCGGGTGGGTCGTGCGCGCTCAGCCATTCAGGGCCCCCCGTGCCAGTCGGATGACTTCCTGGCCCGAGTTCCAGTCCTTGTGGCTCTCGGCCAAGATCTCGAGCAGCGCCTCGCGGTAGCGCACGCAGCGCTCGTGCAGGCGTTCGTTCTCGGCACCGAGGATGTTGATCAGTTCCTTGGCGGCAGCCATCGCCTCGCTGGTGTCACGCAGGAGCGCGGCGGCCTCATCAGCGGTACTCATTCCGAGACCAGCCCGCGCTCACGCACCCGGTCCCAGCGCTCGAGCGCGCTCTGCGCGGCCTCGCTGGCTGCGCCGGTCGGCCAATCGGCACGGCCGACCACCACGACTTCCTCGAGCGTCGCGCGGTAGTCGTCGCGCTCGATCTTGGCGTCGATCAACTCGTTCTGCAGGCGAACGAGTCGGTTGACCGTCTCACTGGTCGTCACTGTGGGCCTCCTTGGGGTATTTGGCGAGCGCCTCCTCGGCGTACTCGATGATCTTGAAGCGCTCCGAGGGCGTTGATCCGGCGATCCATTCGAGCGCCTCGCGGTAGATCCGGAGTTCGCGCTCGACTTTCAGGATCGTCTTGACCGGAACCAGAATCTCTGGTTCACCTGTCATTGTACCACCTTTACTCGGTACTAGGATCAGGGGTGAAGGTGAAGTCCGGAATCGCGTCCCTCTTAGGACGGTACTCGATGTCCTCGACGGGCGGCGGGTCGGGGATGAGCTCGAGTGCCGTGGGCGCGCCCGAGAGCTTGCGGTAGCCCTCGGCCAGGATCGTGCGCCGGCGGTCGTGGTACTTCGGGGCCTCGACCGGCGAGTGCATCGCACGCGCGTACTGCACGGCGGCTTGGTAGCGGTTGCCCTCAGGCATGATCAGCAGCTGGCGGATGTCCATCTGGAGCGCGGCTGCGATCCGCTGGACGACGTCGATGCCGGTCTTGCCGCCACCCTCGGGGTGCTGCCCGGCCTCCAGTCGCTGCAACCCCGAGGGTGAGATCCCGGCCGTGATCGCAAGGTCGTTCTGGGTCATGCCGAGCAGGCGACGACGGCGGCTGAGGACTTCGAGGTTGAGAGGCATGGCGCGATCGTAACACCCGCATCGTGTGGTTGCCACTCGAAGGGGGCGGTGGTAGCGTGAAGACCTCGACCCGCCGACAACGACGAATGGATTTCCTGCAAAGAGCAAGAACGCCACTGGACACCGCCCCGCCGGACCGGCAGTATCGCCGCAAGCGGAAGCCCACGGCGACACCAGTAGCCGTGGGCCTCCTGAACCCTCAACCGAGCGATGACCTCGGGAGGAATGTGTGGCGAGCGTACCACGTGGGCCACCGAGTGAAACCGACAACTCGCTGGCGGCGTGAGCGCTGACGGCGTGGATGCGCGGTGGAGTCTCGGGACGACGGCGAAGCGGCAGCATGGAGACGTAGTTCGCAGGGCGGCTACCGAACGGCCTCACGGTGGGGCAGCGTGGAGCAACAGCCGTAGGACTACTGGGGCCATCCACGACCAGAGCACTGGGAGAGCCAAGTGCATCACGACCTGCGAGATCAACGGCCACAACCACCAGCCCCTGTCAGGGAGAAGACTTCTATGGACCCAGACCCCGCACCCCCGTTCGAGGACGAGACCTTTCTCGAGACCCTGAACGCGGTCGGTGAGCACGACAAGGTCGCGGAGCGCCCGATGCGCCCGCCCATGAACGCCAAGCAGCTCGTGCGCGCGCAGCGCGTGATCAATGGCGATGTCGTGCGCACCCGTCGCAAGGCGCTCGGCATGACGCAGATCGAGCTCGGCATTCGCGCCGCCACGACCAGTAGGGTGATCGCATCGATCGAGCGCAACCGCACGCTGGATCCGCCCACGTCCACGACCCTGCGCCTGGCCAAGGCGCTGAGCGTGACCGTTGAAGCGCTCTGCGCCGGCGCCCAGCCCTACACCTCGAGGACGGCCACCAAGCCCCGAGATCGCCACTCGTACCCGAACGAACTGGAGACCCCGTGACGATGGTCATGTGCCTACTCGCCCTCGCCGTACCGTGCGCACGTGGAGGCCAGGCAGCCCCCGTGCCCGAGCTCGAGCCGATCGGAGACCTCGCTGCCTGGACCTGCATCCACCGGCGCGAGGGCTCGTGGCCGGCGAACACGGGCAACGGCTACTACGGCGGCCTGCAGATGGACAGCAGCTTCATGCAGACCTACGGCCCCGACAAGATCGAGAAGTACGGCGGCTACGCCCACCTCTGGAGTCCTAGAGACCAGATGGTCGTGGCCGAACGCGCGCGCAGGACGCGCGGCTACTACCCGTGGCCGAACACCGCGCGCGCCTGCGGCCTGATCTAGGTGCCGAGACCCGAGCGCGACTGGCAGAAGATGGTGATCGATTACGCCCATCTGATGGGCTGGCACGTAGCTCATTTCCGTACTGCGCAGCAGGGCAAACGCTGGGTCACGCCGGTCGGTGCCGACGGCGCCGGCTTCCCCGATCTCTGCCTGGTGCGTGAGAGGATTCTGTTCGCTGAGCTCAAGGGTCCCCGGGGGGTTTTGCGTCCTGACCAAGTGGTATGGTTGGAGAAGATCAGAGCGGCAGGGGTAGAGGCCCACGTGTGGAAACCGAAGGACTGGGAGACAGTCGTCAAGGTCCTGGCCCGGAACCCCATCCGCACCCACGTCCAGGAGGGCATCCATGGATAAAGAGGCGCAGTTGGCCGTTGCGAACGAGCGCGCGCGCAAGGCGGTCGAGTACCGCAACAAGCTGCTCATCATCCGTGTCGCTGAGGCCGAGATTCCGGAGCTCCACGACACCGGTGAGGTCACCATCACCGCGCTCGCCAAGCAGTACGGGATCTCGTATCCGACCGTCAAGCGCATCCTGCGCGACGCCGGCCGGCAGGACACCCGCTTCCGCAAGCTGACCGAGGACGAGCGCGCCGAGGTCGCTGCGCTGATCCGCCAGGGGCGTGACCACGACCACCTCGCTGCGACCTACCAGGTGAGCCGCAACACGATCCGCCGCATCGGCCTGGCCTCGGGTGCGCTTCAGCCGGGCCGCCGCAAGGCCCGCCGCAGTGACGAGGAGTACCGCCTGATCGCCGAGTTCGATCAGGAGGCGCGTGCGCGCTTCAACGGCGCCGGGCTCTACAACCTCGGCATGGGACTGCGCCAGTGGCAGCGCCGGCGCGGCGCCCAGGTCGAGGCGCTCAAGCACGCCAACCAGACGGTGATCGAGACCGGGGACGGGAAGGACAACGACCGCGTCTTCCAGCTGATCGACGAGGTCATCGACGAGAAGACGGGCCAGCCGTACAAGATCAAGGCGGTACTCGAGCCGAGCGAGCCGATGCCCGTCGACGAGGTGCCCGATCCGCGCGAGGAGCCGCCCGCCTACGACTTCGACGACATCCCCTGGGTCGCCGAGGAGGAGGCGTCGGAGCCCGACCCGGCCAACGCCCCGCCCGACCTCGTGCTGCCGGAGCCGGAGCCGGCGACCAACAAGCCGAACTGGCAGTTCTAGAAATCGCCGGGGCGCGATCGCAGCGATCGCGCCCCGGCAGGTCCTAGCGGCGCCAGAACGGCCCGGTGCCGAGGATCAGGATCAGGATCAGCAGGATCAGAACGAGCCACTGATACGTGGTGTTGAGTCCGTCCATCACTTGACCTCGCTGACGATGACGATCCTGACCAGGCGGTCGCACTTCTTGGGCTTCTTGGGCTTGTCGCCCTTCACGTTGGCGGTCTCGAGCGCCGGGTCGACGACGCGCAGGAAGCCGCTCGGGTGCACGCAGACGAGCAGCGTGTCGTTGCCGAGCCCGTCCTTGCCGTCCTTACCGTCCTTGCCGGGCAGCCCGTCCTTGCCGTCCTTACCGGGAGGACCGGCGGGTCCGGCCGGTCCAGCGGGACCAGCGGGACCGGCGGGGCCAGGAGTGCCCTCGCCCGTGCCCCCACCCGCTCCTGGCGGACCAGCCGGACCAGCGGGCCCGGTGTCACCCTTGTCGCCCTTCGGGCCAGCGGGACCAGCCGGTCCAGCGGGACCCTGCGGGCCAGCAGGCCCAGCGGGACCAGCCGGGCCTTCGCGTCCGGGTAGACCACGCGGCCCACGCGGGTTGCGCAGCCGGTGGCAGAGCTTGACGCGCAGGAAGTTCGCGAGCTTCTCGCAGTTGATGACGTTGTTCTGCAGCTGCTCGTGGCCGACCGCGCCGGCGGGTAGCGGACGGCCGTCGTGAACGGGGATGAACGAGTAGAGGACGTCCTTCGACTGACCGAGCTTGCAGATGAAGCGGTCGGCGTTCTTGGCCTTCTTGCACGGCCGCGGGATGCCGAAGTTGAACGGGCTCTCAGCCTGCTGCGCGACGACGTCGCCGTCGCCACCCGAGGGGTCGGCTCCGGCCGTGGTCGTGAGACCGGTGAGCATGAATGCTGCCGCGAGCAGCGGCAGGACGAGTTTCTTCACGAGTGGGGCTCCTCTGTCGTGGGGGGATCGGGCGTGACGGGGTCGTTTCTGCCCCAGTTCTGGATCATGGCTCCGATGGGTGCGGCGGAGATCAGGAGGATGCCGACGAGGGCTTCCTTCCATCCGGTGTTGTTGTTGAGGGCAGCAGCAAGGGCAAGGATCACGGCCGGGATGTAACCGGCGAGGATACCTCGCGCGTTGCTGCCGAGCCCGATCTGATTCTGCTGGGGTTCAGCGCTCACATGGCCTCCAGTAGTGCAGTCGCGGGTACATGATGGATCCCGGGTTCTTGCTGTGCTGGCGGCCGTAGAGATGGCCCTTCTCGTGCACGATCACCTTGCAGGTGCGCGCCTTTGTCCAGGGCGTCCAGGGGTGCTTGTCGAACACGATCTTGCAGCGCGACGGATCGGCGTAGCCGGCCAGCTGGCCGTGCAGGTTCTCGAAGCCGACGGAGACCGCGCCGCAGGGCGGCGGGGCCTGACCCCAAGTCGAGAGCGCGACGGAGAATCCGAAGACGATCCAGAGGATGTTCACGCACGGCTCTGATCCGGGCGCCAGAAGCCACCCCGACCGGGGTGCGCATCCCAGCCGTAGATCTCGGCCTTGTCGCGCCCGTGCGAGATGCACTTGCGGTTGGCAACATCGAAGACGCCGGTCACGTGCACCGACTGGCCGTGCGAGTTGAAGTAGACGATCGCGTCCCCGATCTTGGGCGTGGCGACCTTCTTGCAGATGCCGGTGATGGTGCCGGTGTAGCCCGCGTTCCAGCCGCAGCCGTTGACGATGTCGTGTGGGACGCGACCGGTGTGCTGCTGCAGGGCCCACAACACCCAGCGGGTGTAGCCCGAGGAGCAGTCACCGATCGCGAGCTTGGGAATCTGTTTGCCGGGCGGCCAGAAGATCCGCTTGCCGAAGACGGCGTCGACGCCCTGCCAGCGTAGCGGCCCCTGGGTGTACTGCTCCTGGCCGTCGAGCTTGTCGTCCTGGATCGCGATGCGCTTGAAGGCCTCCTCGAAGGTCGGCCGCTGCGGGAACTCGGTGAAGAACATCGCGCGCACGGGAGCGGTCAGGACGCCGGTCTCCGTGACCTCGGGGTAGAGCTTCTTGCCGGTCTTCGTCTTGCGCGTCTCGGCGTGGCGAGTGATGCGCTGCAGCACCTTCTGCGCCGGCGCCCCGAGCGGGGAGTGCAGCGTCGGGTCGAAGCCGTCCTCGCCCTTGGCCTCATCGACGAGGCCGTAGCGGTTGAGGTAGCGCGGCATCCGCTGGCGGAACGGCCAGGTGTCGAGCGTCGACATCAGTCCCTGCCCCCCTTGCGCTTCCTGCGCGGCTGGAGCCGCGCTTCGTAGTTGTCGGGCGGCTTGCTGAGGCCACCTGGGAATGGGTCGGGGTAGAACTCCGAGTGCGAGCCGTCCTCCCAGAAGATGCCGCGCCGCATCGGCAGCAGCCGCTCGTCCACGACCTGGCTCGGGTCGAGCTGGATGTCGGGCCGGAAGGGCCCGCGCCGCTTGAGCTTGGCGGCCACGCCGAGTCCAGGGGGTCCGGCCATCAGCGGATCTGGTTCCCGTAGCGGGCGAGGCCCGTGAGCGGGAGCTTCGGCTTCTTCTTGGCCGGGATCTTCTTGCTCGAGGTCGACCCCTTCGGCTTGTAGGGCGGAATCGGCGGACGGCCCTTGTCGGCCGGCGCCTTCTTGGAGGCCATCACGTTCTTGAGCTTGTCGCTCACGCGCTTGTTCGAGGCGGCACCGCGGGGGTTGTCGCCGAAGAGGTCGCGCGTCATCTCCTGATCCCAGAGATCGTCGGCCATGTTCGCGCCGATCTCGCTCATCGGGATGTGCTGCGGGCCGGCGTGCGCCTTGTAGCCGTAACCCACGCGCCGCGAGAGCGGCTTGCGCTTGGGGTTGCCGGTCTTGTCGATGTCCCGGAACCTGTTCTCGCCGGCCTTGCCCTCCTTGACGGGGGTGCCCTTGGCCATCAGACCCGGCCTCCGATGCGGGGCACCGGCTTGACCTTGGTCTTGAGCCGCGAGGCCACCGTCGCAGCGCTCAGTGCCACCTTCTGCAGCGGGTCCTTCTTGGCCGGGTGTAGCTTGGAGATCATGCGGTCACCGGGAACCAGCCGGTGTTGCCCGTGCCGGCGCGCTTCACGTACATCGTGGTGTTGGCGCCGCCGGCCGTGTTCAGGTACATGCTCCCGGCGGGAGCCGCGATCACGCCCTCGGGCGAGCCGGAGCCCATCGTGATGCGCGGCCCGCCGTTGCCCAGCTCGATCTCGGGCCGGGTCAGGCCGACGCTGCGGAACTTGAAGAGCTGGTTGCCGTTGTTGCGCCAGTCGGCGAGGTCGCCGGTCGTGCCGCCGCCGGTGGCGTCGATGAAGATGCCCTGCGCGGCCGTGCCGCTGCCGGCGATGTCAAGGGAAATGCACGCTGCAGCAGCGTCCGTACCGGTGCCGGTGTGGGTGACCTTGACGGTGCCGCGCGTCGTCTCGACGCCGCTCACGAAGATCGCCGAGTTGCCGGAGTTGGTCGAGGTGAAGTTGGCTGCGCAGCCGGTGCCGTTCGGCGAGGCGGCGGTGTTGGCGGCGTGCAGTGCGTGGCCGGTGCCGGAGTTCTCGGCGTACATCGCGGTCTGGGAGAAGGTCGTGCCGGCGGCGCGCGCGACGATCAACCGGCCCGACGGCGTCGGCTGGTTGGAGAAGACGACCAGCCCAGCACCGGTCGAGCCGGAGTTGTCGAGGTTGAAGGCGCCGCCGCTGGAGGTCGAGGCGGGGGCACTGCCGGTCTGAACGATCGTCAGCGCGGCCTGGTTCGCGCGCTGCTCGAGGTTGATCTGAGCAGCGTCGATGTCGTCGTAGAACGTCACAGCCGCTTCACCCCCACGTGCACGTGGTTGAAGTGGTTGCCCCCGACGTGCGTACGATAGAGGAGCTGTACCCGGTAGCCGTTTTTGTCCACGTTCAGGACTCCACCTTTCCAGTCGGGAACACCGAGAGCGGCTGCGATCTGGGCAGCCGTGGCATCCATCTGCGGCGTGGGCGCCGAGCCGTTGGACAGGTCGTAGGCGTAGGAGTTCTTGCTGCCCGTCCAGTGGTCGGAGATCCCGCCGCTCGAGGTGTGCATGCGCGAGCGCTTCTCGCTCACGGCCTTGAGCCCGTTCTTGAAGCCGAGGTCGGCGAAGAAGGAGGCGATGCCGTGGCTGCCGCCCCAGTCGGCGCTGGGGGTGCCGAAGTCCGCAGACGGCACGGTCGGGGTTACGGACTTCGGCACCTTCGCGACGGGAGCCGCGATCTTCTGCTGGCCGAGCTGGTATGCGGCCAGCGCCTCCTCGGGGGTGGAGGCATCGAGGATGTCGATGGCAGCAGCCGGGCGGCTCTTGGCGTAGGTCGCCCTGGTAGCGTTGCGCGTTGCCGGCGGTGGCGTCAAGGGGTCAGCGCCGCCGGCGCCTCCTCCCGCCAAGATCGCGTGCGCCTGCGAGAGCAGGGCGTCGACGCCCGCGGCGTAGCTGCGCGGGTCGCGCGGGCGCTGCACCGCGGCGGCACCGCGCCCGCCGCGCACACCCAGGCGCGCGAACTCCTTGGCGCGGTTGAGCACGGCCGGGTAGGTCGAGGCCCAGGCCGGCGGGTGGTTGCCGAGGGCGCCGCCGATGTGGAATTGGAACGGCCCGAACGAGGTGCCCTGGTCCCCGGGCTTGCCGTTCAGCTGGCCGCCCGACTCCCGCAAGGAGGTCGCAAGCAGCGCGACCGGATCGGCGCCCGTCTGCTTGGCGGCCAGCTTGATCCAGGAGATGAGTGTGGGGTTGGGGGTCACGGCTTCTCGTTGTCCGGGTTGAACTTGGACTTCTTCCACTCGTCGTGGCTCTTGTTCCAGAGCGCGAGCGAGGCCTTCGCGTACTCCCGGCCGGCCTGCTTGTCGCGCTTCTTCTTCTCAGAGATCTGCCATCTGCGCGTACGGTTGGCGGTGGTCAGCGAGCGCTCGCCGGCAGCGTCGACCGGGCGGATCGGCAGGCCGCTGGCGCCCAGGCCCGAGAACAACAGCTTCTTCCAGGCCGGCGCGTGCAGCAGCGTCGGGCTCTGCATCTGCTCGTTGAACTTCGCCTTGCCCTCGTAGCGCGGGTGCGCCTCGCCGAAGAAGCGGTCGAGCGCGGGGACCTGGAAGGAGTCATCGCTGATGCCGTAGCGCGGGAAGAGGGTGTTGGCGATCGGCGTGTTGGCGACCAGGCTCTGTGCCAACCAGCCCAGGTCCCAGCCCTTGAGATCGTTGCCGTGCCAGTCCTTGAACGGCTCGCCGGTGTCGAGGCGCTTGCCGGTCGACCACTCGTAGGCCATCCGCAGCGGCGGCACGAGGTTGGCCGCGAAGGCCTGCTGGCCCGGGAAGCTCGGGTTGGCGGGCGTGCCCAGGTTGAACGTCTGGGAGACGGTGGAGAAGGGGTTCATCCCGCTCGTGGTCAGGGCCCAGGTCACATCCTGCGTCTTGTTGAGGACGGTGTCGACCTCCTTCCAGAGCGGGATGTAGTCGGCCGCCCACTCCGGGAAGACGCCGTGCTTGCGGCGGTAGTCGTTGGCCAGGATCGCCGTCTGCTGCAGGAAGGCGGTGCGGCCGGGGTAGCGCAACGGCATCGTCCAGAGCGTCAGCTTGAGCATGTGGCCGACCCAGCGGTGGAAGAGGAAGGTGCCGCTGAGCGCGCGGTCGAGGTTGCCCTTGCGATTCATCTCGCCGAACATCTCGGTGCTCTTCTTGACCCAGTCGTGCACGCGCGGGTCCTCGCCCTTGGCGGCGCGCTCGAGGAACTCGTTGAACGCATCGTCGTACTTGCCGACCATGTTGTAGAACTTCATCTTCTTGTCGCTCTTGTACGCCTTCTTGGCGTGCAAGAGGTAGACCATGAGGTTGCCGTTGTCCTCCTGGAAGCTGTTGAGGTGGCGCCAGCGGGACTGGTAGCCGGTCATCTTGGTGCCGCCCTCGAGCGCATTGGTGATCGGCCCGCGGTGGCGGATGATCGAGGCCAGGCGCTCGGGGTGCTGGCGCAGCAGGTGGATCGAGTGCAGGTATGTGCGCACGCCGGCGCCCTGTAGTGCGGCCAGCATCGGGTTGCCGATCGCGTTGTTGACGAACGTGCGCGGCAACGAGTAGAGCATCCAGCGGCGGTAGCGGCTCATGCCGTTGAGGTAGCGCTGGATGTACTGCGGCCCGTCGCTTCCGCCCTCACGCAGGATGTTCTGGATCTCCTCGCGCATGGTGCGGCTGATCAGGATCGAGCCCTCGTCGTCGGGCGCCAGCCGCGCGCCCGACATCGCGCGATCGCCGAGCTTCTTCCAGCCGTCGATCATCGACTCGAGCTCGCCGGCGTTGCGGCTGACCTTGGAGAGCGCCTTCCAGTCCGCACTCGTCACGGCGATGAAGCCGGGCGGGATCTCCATGCCCGGCGTGGTGTCGTTGATCACGAACGGGCTGTCGGCCAGGAGCTCGAACATCTTGCCCTCGACCGCCTTGCGCGTGAGCCCCTCGAGATCCTTGCCGAGCAGGAAGTGCATGTCCGGGGTGAAGTCACCCGAGGGCCACTGCTCGCTCATCGAGACCCGCGTCGGCTGCAGGTCCATCGGCTCGTCCGCCTTGCGCATGCGGACGTGGAAGGGGTCGCGCCCCTCGGCGCGCTGCATCGCCTGGAACTGCTTGAGACCCTCGGTGTAGCGCACGGCCATCTGATCGAAGCGCAGGGCGTCGAGCGCCTCCTGATCGGTCAGCTTCTTGAACTCCGCGTGCGAGTGCTCCATCAGCGCGCGCGCCTGCGCCTCCTGCTCGGGGCGCATGATCTGCGTCTTCTCGTTGATCGCGTCACGCAGCTCCTGAATCCCGATCCGCCGGATGTCCTCCTCCGAGAAGAACTTCTTGATGTAGTCGTCCACGCGGCCGGGTTTGATCTCGCGGTTGGTGACCATGAGGTCGGCGCGCTCGGCCTCCCAGCGGAGCCGCAGGACCTTCTTGCTGGGGACATACGTGTCGGCGGTGGTGCGCGCGTCGTCGACCTGCTTGCGCAAGCGATCGATGACCATGCCCACGCGGCCGGCGTCTTCGGCCATCTTGAGCTGGGTCTGCGCGCGCATGAGCGCCTCGTTGCCCTTGCCCTCGAGCACGGCGCGTTCCTCGGCCTCGGCCTTGGCGGCCTTGGCGTGATTCCTCCGCGCCGCCTCGGCGAGCTTGTTCTGCGACCCCTCCTGGCTCATGAAGGCCGAGCGCTGGGCCGAGCGCAGCGCCTTCGGGTCGGCGCCCTGCTTGAGTGCCACATCGGTCGCGCTCGCCTCGCCCCACTGCTTCACCCGGCGCTGGCGGTTCTCGGCGTGCACGCGGCGCTTGTCGAGCCCGAGCAGGAGGTTGGCAGCCGTGCGCGCGCGCGTGAGGTGGTACTGCGCCTCGGGCGAGCGGATGTCGGCGCTCGCGTCCGGGGGGTTGCCGTTCTCATCGACCGGGTGCAGCTTTGCGCGCAGGCGGTGGTGTTCGTTGCGCAGGAAGTTGACCTTCTTCGCGAGCTCGTAGGCGGGCGTGCCGAAGCCCTCCTTGGCGCCCGACTCGATCGCGCGCCGGCTGCCCGGGCCCTCGAGCTTCTCGACCACCATCAGGCGCTTCTCGAGGTCGCCGGCGAGCTGGCCCTTGACGTCCATCTGGTGGGACTCCATGCGCAGCTCGGTCTGCAAGCGGCTGAGCGTGCGGCCCGACTCGGCAACGTTGTGGATGCGGTCGTGGACCTTGCGCTCGCGCTTGCTCATCTGCGCGCGCTCCTCCTCGTTGGCGCGCTTGATCTCCATCGGATGCTTCTCGACCCAGGCGGCCTGTGCCTCCTGGTGGCGGATCTCATCCGTCTTCTTGAGGATCTCCTGCTCATACGCGTCGGCGCGCGCGTTCTCGGCTTTCGCCCGCTGCTCCGCCTGCACGGCACCCGCCTCATCCTCGCTGCCCCGGAGCTCGTCAACGACGGCGCTGTGCTCATCCGCCGCTGCGCGCGCCTCCTCGGCGTCCTTCGTCCACTTCTCGATCAGCGCGCGGTTGTCGTCCGCGTGCGCGCGGAAGAACTCGGCCAGCTCCTGGCTCGTGTTGCCGGAGCCGAAGTGGCGAATGATCGACTCGACCACGCCCGAGGCGCCGCGGGCTTGCATCGACTCGATCTTCGGCAGCTTGCGGATGTCGTGCAGGAAGGCGCCCATCGCGAGCGCGGACTCGCGGCCGCGCACGAGCGTGGCCTGCTGACGGTACTGATGGATCGTGTCGCTCTCGATCCGCTTCTCGAGGTAGGCGCCGGCGCGGCGCACGGGTGCGGCCGCACGGGCGATGTCCGGGATGGTGTTGCGGCTTGTGTTGGCCGGCTGCGGCCGGCTCGCGCGGTCAGCCGACGAGAGCCCGCGCTTGAGGATCGCGTCGTGGGCGGCCTGGCCCATGCGCAGCAGCGGCTCGCGGCTGGCCGGCACGACGATCTTCTCGCTGCCGGGCGCGGCCTTGCCCAGGCGCACGGCTTCGGCCTTGGTCGGCAGCGTCTGCGTGCGCAGCCCGCTCATGCGCAGGCGGCCGGGCGCGAGGCGGCCGACCAGGGCCCCGCCGCCACGCAGCAGCGGCAGGTTGGTCGAGACCGTGGTGATCGGGCGCTCGTAGAGGTTCTCGAGGAAGGGCCGGTCGCCGAAGTGCGGGGTCACGGCGATCGCGCCCTCACCGAGCTGGGCTCCGAGCCGCAGCACTGGAGCCGGCGAGCGCTGCTGGGCGGACTGGAGGAGCGCCGTGCCCGCCAGTGGGAAGACGTTGAAGAGCGCGGCCTGCTGGGCGAAGTCGGAAGCCGCGTGGCGAACGAAGCCCATCGCCGAGCGATCGTCCTTGTTGAACGCGCGCGCGATCAGCTCGGGGTCGTTCCACTGCGGGGCGTCCTGGACGCTCCAGCCGTTGTCGCCCGCCATCTTGACGAGCGGCTTGCGCGCCTCGGCGGTGAGCGAGTACTCGCCGAAGCGCTCCACGTCGAGCAGCTCGTTGTAGGTCGGGGCCTTGCCGTTGTTGGCGGCGAGCACCTTGGGGTCGACCTTCTGCGCGACGATGTCCGGCACGTTGCTGATGTCCGGTTTCGGTGCGATCTTCGTGCCGAGTCTCGCCACCTCCGTGCCGGAGCGGGCCGCGCTGCGGATGAAGTTGGCGCCCGGGAAGAGCGCACCGATCGCATCCCCGGCCAGGTCCTTGGTCGAGGTCGGCATGCCGAGCAGGCGCGCCGGCGTCTTGAGCGCACCGCCGAGCGCGCCGAAGTCGAGCTGTCCGCCCTGGCCGTTATAGTTGTCGGCCGCGGTAGGTGCGCTTCTGGGGGCGAGGCGCGCGCTGGCTGCACGCACAGCCGGAGGCGTCTCGCCCCGCAGGAAGTGGCTCCGCAGGACCTCAGCGCGGTCGGCAGCCGAGAGCCGCACGACCGGCTTGGTCAGTTCACCCGGCAGCTGATGGCGGTCGAGGAAGTTGAGCTGGCGGCTGTTCTCGAGCGCCGCAAGTGCCTTATCCTCCTTGCTAACCGCCGGCGCTTTCTGCCCGGGTTGCACCGCCCGGAGCGGGGGTGCAGGCGCCGGCGGTGCTAGACCACCGTGGCGGCGGCGCCAGTCGCGCGCCGCGGCCAGCTCCGACCAGGCGGTCGCGTTGGTGACCGTCTCGTCCTTGTGAGGCTGCGGCGTCTGCGTCGGGAGCGGGCGCCCCTTCTTGTCGGTCTGGATCGCACCGGCGAACGGGTGCTTGACGTCGGGCAGCCCGGCCTCCGCGCCCACCCGGGCGGCGATCCCGGACTTGACGTCGCGCGTCTGGCGCGCCGAGAAGATCTCGTCGTTGCGCTTCTTGCGCTCCTTCTCGGCCTTCGCGCGTGCGGCCGCCTCCCGCTGCAGCTTGGTGGGCTTGAGCTTGAAGACCGGGGTCGCCGGCTTGCTCGGTGCGGGCTGCTTGGGGGCCATTACTTCGGGGCGCCCACCATCGAGCGCCACATGTTCTGGAGCTCGGCGGTCGAGATCGGGTGCAGGCTGTTGTCGTTGACGGTCTTGAGGTAGCGCCAGGCCTCCTGGCGGCGGTTGTACTCACCGCGCTTGCCGGTGACTGCGGTGTAACCCGGCACCGGCTTGACGACCTGACCCTTGGGCTGCTGCCAGGTGATGGCCGGGTTCGGGCCCTGGGCGATCTTGTCGTGCTTCGCCTTGAACTCCCGGACCTGCTTGCGCACGCCCTCCGGGGTCGTGCCCGTGAAGTGCATGACCTGCAGCGCCGGCTTGTTGTCCGGGTTGTTGGGATCGGACGGCGGCTGGTAGGTGAGGTCGACCCCGTAGCGGCTCGGGGTGCTCTTGCCGCCCGTCTTGTTGTACATCTCGAGCGCCTTGGCGAGAGCGCCGCGCAGGCCCGAGACGTCGCCGGCCGTGCGCGCGCTGCCGTCCTTGCCCTTGGCGCCCGACTGCGCGAGCTTGTCGCGGCCGAGCTTGATCGCGGCATCGGCGCGGCGCTTGGTGGTGAGCGAGTTGTCGCTCGCGACTTTCTCGAGCGCGAGGTGGTGGCGCTTGGTCTCGGCGTCCTTGCCCGCGGTCGCGCTCGCCTTCGACCCCGCCGTGAGCATCGCGAGCTCGCTCTTGTAGCGGTTGACGGCGGCGTTCGAGATGTCGGTGTAGGCGCTCGCTGCGAGGTCGCCCTGCTTGAGTCCGATCTCCTTGCGCGAGGCATCGAGCGTGCGCAGGTCGGTGTCCTCGTTGGCGTTGATCTGCCCCATCGCGTTACCGCCGATCGCCGAGGCGTAGGGCACGAGCGAGTGCAGGTAGTTGGCGAAAGAGGTGCCGTAGGCGGCCACCGGCATCGCGGCCTGCGTGGGCGAGACGTTGCCCGGGTTGCTGGCACCGAGCGGAGCTCCGGCGGCCGCGGCCGTCCCCGCGGCCGTGGCGTCCCCGGCGGCGGCCGCGCCCTGGACCATGCCGGAGAGCGCGTTCGTCATGTTGACCTGGTACTGGCCGGCCTTCTCGAGCCAGTCGCGGTGTGCGGAGATGAGCGGCTCGAGCGCCGTGCGCTGCGCGCCGTAGCGCATCATCAGATCGCTCTGCGAGGGCAGCGAGGCCTGCATCTGCTGGATCGACTTCCAGGCCTGGGCGTTGGCCTCGGCGCGCATCTCGTGCTCGCTCGGCATCACCGGCATGCCGGTGTTGGGATCGACCTTGCCCTTGCCCTTGCCCTTGCCCGGGCTCTTGGGCGTGATGCCGGCGCGCTTGTTGTAGGCCGCATTCGAGTTCTGGATCACGACGCGCGGCGTGCGCCCGGTGATCGCGCGGCCGCCGCGAACGTCGGGTACGGCGTGGCCGCCGCGGCTCGGAAGTCCTGGATAGCCGGCCATTACAGCATCACCCCGTGGTTGCCCTTGACGAGGACCTTGGGCTTGAGCTTCTGCACGACCGTGAGCGGGCCCCCGGTGGCGGTCGGGACGTGCCAGGGGTTGACCTGCGTTCCGGGCCGGTCAATCTCACGCCCGCCGGGCGCGGGGTTGCCGGCAGTGCCGCCGATGCTCGGCGTGGTCGCCGTGATCGGCGTGACCACCGGGTTGAGCTCGACGTCGCCGAAGATCGAGTTGATCGTGTCGGTGTAGTCGCCGAGCGCACCGCTGAGCTCGCCCTGCATCTGCGAGCCGGCGTCGCTGACGTTGCGCTTGTAGTCCTCGTTGATCGCGTTGCCGGCAGCCGCCGCCGCGCCCGACTCCTCGAGCCCGGCCGCGTTGGCGGCGTTGAACGAGGAGTGGTCGGAGATCGCGCGGTTCTGCTTGAGCCGCGCCGCGACCGAGTAGGCGTTGGGCGTGACCGGGCCGGCGAGCTCGTTCTGCTCGGCCGTGCCGGTGAACCCGTAGCGCTCGAGGATGTCGTGGACCTTGCTCTTGTAGGCGGGCGTCGACTGCAGGAAGCGCGGGTCGCTGACAACCCGCGAGTACCTCGGGTCGGTCGCCCAGGTATCCCAGATGCTCACTGGTTATCACTCCCGAAGGTGGAGAGAAGGGTGGCCTGAAAGCCGTTATTGCCATTACTGCCGTACACCGCGAGGTTCACCGAGGAGTTCTGGAGAATCCGCACCTCAACGAAGTCGCCCGCGTTCATCGGTTGCGGGCAGGAGAGGAATTGGAACTGCGGGACGGCGCCGCTCGTCGCCGGGACGTAGTGCGTGCCGAACGCAAAGACGCCGTTCTTGAGGAAGTACATATCGCGGTCGCCGAAGCCGTTGATGACCCACGCCATCTGCGCCGTCCAGAGGTAGAGGCCCGGCGTGCGCACGTAGAGGCGCGCGGGGAACGCGGCGCGCTGGCTGTACATGCCGTCGGTGTCGTAGGCGACCCCGTCCCAGGAGATCGACTGCGTGACGCCGCTGGTCGTGCCGCCGCCCGGCACGAAGGTGTCGAAGTAGACGCCAGCGCGCGGCACGTTGAGGATGCGGCCGGTGACGGCGTCGACATCGCCACCGCGTGCTGCGGGGAAGAAGCGCGAGGGGTCGCCGCCCGAACGGATGTCCTCGAGCGCGCCGGACTCGCCGGTCAAGTTCGGAAGCTGGTCGTAGGGGCTACTCGGCATGCGGCAGGTCCTGATCGAAGGAGTGCGTGATGCCGCGCAGCTCGAACTCCTCGGCCGTCGCCGAGCCACCGACGTCGGTGCCCACGCGGTAGCTGATCGCGCGGCTGCGGCCGATCCAGCCGAGCCCTGCGCCGAACTGCGAGGGGCCGATCAGCATGTCCTTGGCCTCGACGATCTTGATCGTGCCGCCGGAGATGTAGTTGCCGTTGCCGTAGGAGCCGAGCAGCGTGATCGTGTTGGCGGTCGTCGTCAGCACCCGGAAGCGGCCGTTGGCGTTGGTGTTGCCGGTCACGCTCTCGACCTCGACCCAGCTCGTGTTGTTGTTCGGGATGCCGTGGCTGACCGAGGTCGTGATCACGATCGGGGACGCGTTCGTCGCCCCCGTGACCGTGTAGACGTGCTGGCTCGGAATCGTCCAGAAGGACGTCCCGAAGCCGGCCGCGGTGTCCAGGTCGTAGGACCAGGTGAGTCCGAAGCTGGCGGCCGCGCCGGTCAGCTTGTACTCGAAGGTGAGATCGCGCCAGCTCTTCAACATCGTCGGGGAGTCCTCGGTGAACGCGCGCGACTGATAGTCCCAGCCGATCAGCGAGCCGTCGGAGTCGGTCGTGTTCGAGGCCCCGGGGTCGAACATCGAGTCGAGATAGACGAGCTGGCCGCCGGTCATCGAGGGCGGCCCGCCGCTCGTGTCCCACCACTTGAGCGCGAGCGTGCGCGAGGGGTCGCTCGGGTCCTGCACGGCGGAGTTCAGGATCCAGCTCGCCGGCGTGGTCGACCTGCCGGGCCCGATGAAGCCCCAGGCGAGCGTGTCGAGGTTGACGAGCCAGCCCCACAGCGTCCCACCCGAGACGCCGTTGATGTAGTAGTGGTTGCCGCGCACGAACGCGGAGCCATAGATCTTGAAGCCGGTGCCACCGACCAGGTCGCGCCACGCTTTCTGCAGCTTGCCGAACAGCAGCGGCTGCATCGAGGTGCCGTCGGTCGTGTAGATGCCGGTGTCGTGGGCGAAGATCACACCGCGCGGGGTGCGCTGCATCGAGCGCTCCGAGATGCAGCCGACCGAGTTTGGGATCTCACGCACAGCCCAGGTGTAGGAGGGCGTCAGTCCGTACTGGGTCGAGAGGTTGCCGGTCAGGCGGAAAGTGCGGTAGGCCGAGAAGATCACGGCGTCACCGAAGCCGGTCGGGCTCATCGCCGTGATCGGGTCCTGCCCGGGAATGTCGAAGAAGTTGTTGTCCAGGAATCCGTTGCGGGAGAGCCACACTGCGCCCTGGTAGCGCCCCGTGCCGGTGGCGTCCTGCTCGAGCAGCGTCGAGGAGAAGTTGCAGCGGCGCGGGTAGATCTCGAGCCGGCCGGCGCCGCTCGCGTCGTTGCGGGTCGTGTTGCCGAGCAGCAGCCGGCCCTGGAAGCTCATCCCGACCATGCCGCCGACGTAGGCGTTCTGCGCGCCGGAGGTGCCGCCGTCGAAGACGGTAAAGCCGTTGAAGGTCTTGACCGAGGAGGCCGCGGCGACTGCGATGGTGGGGTTGGGGTAGACCTCGAATGCGGTCGTCGAGACGAGCCGCGTGACCCTGCCGATGTAGGCCAACACGCCGGCGGCAGAGAAGATCACGATGATCTGGCCGACCTGCATCAACGTCGTCGGAGAGTCAGCGACCGCGCACGGCACCTGCTTGTCGCCGACCGTCAGCACGACCGAGGCGGGCGTCGTGAAGGTGCGCGGCGTGATCGCGCCCGTGGACCCGGCGGCGGATGCGATCCCGACCGCCGCGGCGGCGTGGTTGCGGGTGTAGCAGGGCCAGACCATGAAGCCGTAATGCACGAACGGGCGCCCGCCCTCGGAGTTGATGTCGCCGAAGTTGGTGCCGCCGATCGCGGTCAGCGTGCCGGTCGAGAGATCCACGTAGCGGAACGGGTTCGTGTTGACACCCAGCGAGTAGGCGCGGATCGCGCTCTCGTCGGTCGTCATCACGCCGAGGTGGTCGCCGTTGTAGGTCGTGGTCGCGCCCAGGCCCTGGATGCCGCCGCGCTTGCGCGCGATCCCGAGCTTGTCGTAGAGGATGTTGCGCGACGAGTAGCAGGCGCCGTCGGGCAGCAGGAAGCTGGCCATGTCCTGGTTGACGCCGAGGTCGAAGCGGTTGTGCTGAACCGTTGCCATCAGCCCTCGCGCCGGTCATACGGCCGCGTGGCGAGGTCGAAGGTCTGCTCGTTCTGACCCGTGATCGGGTAGATCGAGGCGCCCGCGGCGAAGGTCAGCAGCTGACGGTCGCGCATGCGCAGGCCCTGGTCGGAGACGATCGCCTCGGCCATGCGCTTCTCGAAGATCTCGCGGAAGATCGCCGAGCGCTCGCGGTTGCCCATCGCCTCGGCCATGTAGGCGTTGCCGCCGGCCACGAGCGCGTAGTGGTACTGCACCGGCAGGATCGGGACGTCCGAGTCGGCCGTGAGCTCGGCCGAGGCAGCCGAGCGGAAGTAGGAGATCTGCAGCGCCTGGCCGTGGTCGGCGGTGAAGATCGGCGGCGGCGCGATGTGCAGCTGCTGCTGGCCGCCCGAGATCATCGCGCCCGAGTTGGCGGCCGCGGCGCCGCCGCGCACGCAGTAGACCGCCGGGTCGGAGTTCGTCTTGACGTGGCCGAAGACCCGATCGAAATCGGCCTGTGGCATCTCAACCAGCGGCCTGACCTCGCCACCGGTGTTCATCTCGAGCCCGACGGAGATGAGACCGTCGAAGTCCGTGACCACCGGCGTGGTGCCGGCCAGCGTGTACTTGGCGGTGCCGAGCGAGAGCGCGATCGAGGCGATCGTGATCTCGCGCCACGACCACTGCCTCGCTGCGATCCACTCGTGGTAGGCGGCGTTGACCGCGAGCTTGACACGGCCGAGGCTGGCCGTTGTGAAGTTCGATCCGACCTCGCCATAGATCTGCTGGAACTGCATCAACGGCTCCTAGATGGACGGCGGAATGCGCCGGGTCGATTGCCGGGGAACTTGGCGGGGAAGACACCGGGGAAGGCGCCGCGGGCGTTTCCTGGGAAAGCGTACTGGGTGGCCCACTCCCCCCCACCCCCGGGCGGTGGCGGAACTTCAAAGGGGGCAAGAGCGAACGCGCCCGCAAACGTGACGCCGCCGCTTGCGAACGAGAGATAGGTCGGTGCGGTGATCGAAGCCGACCCAGCGAACGCAACTCCGCCACCGGTGGACAAGATCAGCCCCGGTCCGCTCAGGGCCCCGGTGCTGTTGAACGAGACCCCGCCGGTCGCCGGGATGATGAGCGGAACGGTTGTGATGTTCCCGCTGCCACTGAACGTGACGGAGCTGGCGGCGGGGACGATCGACTTCGGGGTGGTGATCGAGCCGGTGCCGCTGAACAGGACACCGCTCGTCGCGGACGTGATGCGCACGATTGCCGTGATCGAGCCGGTGCCACTGAAGGTGACGCCGGTGCCGGAGAACGTGACCCGCGTCGGGGCGGTGATCGCACCCGTGCCGGAGAAGGTGACGCCCGACGCGGCCGGGGTGATTGCCGGGGCGCCGGAGGTGATCGAGCCGGTGCCGCCGAAGGTGACACTGCCCGCCGCGAGCGTCAGGAACGTCGGAGCGGTGATCGAGCCGGTGCCGTTGAAGGTGACGCTGCCCGATCCGCTTACCTGGGGGATCGACGTGATCGAGCCGGTGCCGCCGAAGGTGACGCCCGTCGTGCCACTGATGAACGGCGTGCTGACCGCAGTGATCGCGCCCGTGCCGGAGAAGACGACGCTGCTCGACGCGGGTGCGACGAACGTCGCAGCGGTCAACGCCCCCGTGCCGGAGAAGACGACGCCACTGGTTGCCGGCGTGACGCTGGTCGGAGCGGTGAGCGCGCCGGTTCCAGAGAACGTCACGCTGCCCGTTCCGCTCACACGCGGGATCGAGGTGATGGCACCAGCGCCGGAGAACGTGACGCTGCCGGTTCCGCTCACCCGGGGGATCGAGGTGATCGCTCCCGTACCGCTGAACGTGACGCTGCTCGATGCGGGCGTCAGGAAGGTCGGCGCGGTCATCGTGCCGGAGCCGCCGAACGAGACACCCGTCGAGGCGGGCGTGATGCGCGGCGTGGCGGTGATCGAGCCGGTGCTGCCGAAGCTGACGCCGCTCGAGGCGGGCGTGACGGGCGCGGGGCCGCTCGCGTCCGCGCCGTTCTTCGCGATGTGGATGCTGCGGTCGGCTACGCGCGACCGGAAGCCGGACACCTAGCGGCCCGCCCAGACCCGAGCCACGTTCACGATCGTGCTGCGCGCCGCCGCCGCTGCGGGAAGTCGCGGGCGGATCGCGAACGAGTGGTACGCCTTGGCAGTCGCGTTCAGCGCGGTCTGCGCCCAGGTGCCGGTCGTGCCGGCCGTCGCCTTGGTGCCGCTGGCGCCCACGAAGCCCGCGCCGAGTCCGCCCGCGGTCTGACCATTGAGGCGTCCGATGATGTTCGTCAGCGAGGCGTTGGTGGCCGTGCCGCTGCCCTGGCCCGAGCCCAGGTCGAAGCCGCTCGTCCACGTCACCCAGCAGAGACAGTTGTTGATCGTCGTCGAGGTGCCGGGCGCGTAGGAGAACGACGTATCGACCGTCGCCTCGCTGCTCGTGTGGTAAATCTCGAACGGCGTCGTCAGGTCCCAGGTGTCGGCGTGGACGCACACCATCTGCGTCTCGCCGCCGTCGCCCGCATTCGTCCAGGTCAGCCCCGGCGCGGTGAAGCTCGTGTCCCACTGCCGCCAGAAGGCGTAGAGGATGCCGCCACCCGTGACGGAGACTGCGGTACCCACCGAGTTCCAGTTGGTAGGCGGTATGCCGCTGGTCAGTACCGAGGACTCCTCCAGCGTGATGAACAGCAGCATCAGGTCGTCTGTCTGCGCGGCGCTCGGCAGGTTCGGGTTGAGCCCGCCGCCGAACGCGCCGCCGCCGACCGCGCCGACCTGGCGCACCGCGGGCACGCGCCCGTCGATCACCTCGTCGGAGAAGATCAGCGCCTCGCCGTGGCCGACCGAAATCGAGGTGTAGGTCGCGTTCGGCGTGAACGTCGTCGTCGCGCCGATGTTCAGGTTGTAGGTGACGTTCGACTCGACGCTCGTCGTGGCGCCGCCGCTGGCAGCCGCGCCGCTCGGGTGGGCGACCCAGCCGCCGGAGACGGTCGGGACGGTCTGCGCGTAGCCCGACAGCACGCCCGCGCCCTTCCAGCCCCAGCCGAGCACCGCTGCGCAGTTGGCGGTGTAGAGCGTGCCCGTGGCGGACATTGGCACCGGGCTCGCGGTGTCGTTGGTGACGCCCGCGGAACTCTCGAAGCGCGGATTGCCGTTGCTGGAAACGAGCACCAGCAGGTGACCGGCGCGGCGCGTGCTGGTCGCGCTGAACGTAATCGTGATCGTGTCGGTGGTGAGAATCCTGCGCGTGGCCTTGAGGCAGTAGCAGAACCCGAAGCTGCAGACCGTTCCCGTGCGCGCCGTGCCGATCGTATAGACGTTGGCAGTGCCGGCCTGCGTGGAGTTGTCTGCGCACGAGGAGACGGTGTGCACGACGTTGGTCGTGTAGTCGAGGACGATCGTGTCGCCAATCTCAATGTCGGCGCTCGGGTTGAAGACCGCAGTCGAGACGCCCGAGGCCGTGTCCTCGTACTTGTCACTCGCTCGGACGCTCGTGAACGCCATCAGCCGAGTGCTTCCACTTCCATGTAGCACAGCACGTTGACGTTCGCGTTCACGGCCACGCGGATGCCGGCGAACCGGGTCGTGCCCGCCGACGAGTCAATCTCGACTTCGCGGCCGAGCGGCATCGGGTAGACGAGGACGCCGCCGTTCGGGCTCACGTACCACTGGCGCCCGCCGGTGAGAACGGTCGGCTCGGCGGTGTAGTTGTGCGAGACGGTCGGCGCCGAGCCGCCGGTCGCGCGCCCGCGGATTTGCACCGCGGTGACCGGCGAGGCGCCCGCGGTGCCCGCGGTCGTGGCGTCCTTACGGGTGAGGTCGACGAGCGCGGGGACGGCCGAGGCCGTTACACCGTCGAAGCTCACGCTGATCTCAGTGATCGCCAGGCCGTGCCCGGCGGGAGCCGCGACGAGGAGTGCGGTCTTCGCGCCCGCGGTCGCCGCGAATGGGTTGTTCTGGCAGAGGTACGCGGCAGCCGTCGAGCCGCCACTGACCCGGGAGCGCGCGAGCGCGTCGTCGAGCGAGTAGCCGCGTTCGAGGTCGCGCAGCACGAGCTTGGTACGCGCGTCCCCGAACGGGCCATCGGAGAGCTTCGGACGCCTCCGAATCCAAGGCGGCAGCGCGTGGCGGACGATCGTGATGCTCACGTGCTCGTCAGCGTGAAGCCGCCCGCTGCGACGGTCGGGGGCGTCTGCGTGGTCGAGATGACCGTGCTCGTGCAGGTGCCGAAGAACGTGATGTCACCC
>Ga0070674_100000181_pt1 | contig 29542 bp, 23 predicted proteins | sample KBSM33metaG_FD_65344 | JGI IMG/M metagenome (GOLD analysis project Ga0070674, IMG submission 65344) | Miscanthus rhizosphere microbial communities from Kellogg Biological Station, Michigan, USA - KBS M3-3 metaG | ecosystem: Host-associated > Plants > Roots > Rhizosphere > Soil ... | reverse complement strand
TCCGGGGTCCGGAGTCCTGTGCGTTCGCAAGTCGAGTCCCGGGTCCCGGGTCCCGGGTCCCGGAAATGCCGCCCTCCTGAGCAAACGCCACTGCGGCGAGGGCGATTGCGAAGCACGCGGCAACGCTAGCGAGTCGTGTCATCCGTGCCTTCGGGGACGTAGATGACCTGTCCGTTTGCCAGGCGATACGCGGTGCCAAGCCGCTCACCGTCGCCGCTCGCCGTCTTGCCGCTTACCTTGTATGCCGTGATCTTGGTCCCCTTCTTGACGATGATCTCCCGCTCTCCCTGCGCGTTGGTCTTGACCATCGTCACTTCGCTGTTCGGGTCAACGAGATCGGCCATGCGGTAGACAGAGAAGAGCGTGATCATCAACCCGACGATGAACACGACGGAGACGTCGAAGAGATTCGCGATGCCGGAGAGCGGATCCTCTTCCGGCAACTCTTCCGGCGACGGGAGGTGAAGGAATCTCGACATCAATCAACAAACAATTCTGGATTTGGTCGATCTTTGATTTGTGAATCGTTTTTGATCGTTGATTTGGGATTGGTGAATGAGTCCACGTTTTATCGAATCCACCGATGAAATCAATAGTCAAGAACCACTAATCAACAACGAATCAACAATCACAGATCATTCAACCAACAATTGGAGCCTGCATCTCGCGAGCAACCTGCTCGGCGAGATAGCGTTGTTCGCGAATCGTCTCGGTGACCCAGTTCTGACGCGCGGCGGCGACGACGTACGCCAGGGTCCCGGTGGCGAGCCCGATGATGGTACTCGTGAAGGCCACGACCATCTGCCCCGACATGGCTTCGAGATTCCCCGCCGCCATTGACGCCAGCGACGAGCCCATCGGGATGAGGGTGCCGATGAGACCCAGACTCGGCCCCACGCGCACCATCATGCGCGCCCGATTGAGTGGACGCCGCACGCGCTCCTCGCGCTCGAGGACGAGATGCTCGAGGCCGCCATCGGCGAGTGCGTCTTGCTCGCGCGCCGCCTCGACGTCGCTCAGCATCTGACGCAGGCTTGCCGGGAGCAAGCGAAGCCGCGTCGCCGGGGCCGCCATTGCCGGACCTGACTTGAGCCACGCGGTGATGTCGAAGGTACGGCGCTCACGCCGGCGGGCGACGAAGTCGACGACGCACGACCCCGCCATGAAGACCGCGGCGATCACGCACACCCACAAGAGCACAAAGACTGGAAACCGAAGGACCTGACCGAGTGCGAAGAGACCGTTCTCCAGGATCGGAAGCACATTCACCGGCGACTCCACAAAGCGTACGCCGCACCGAGCAGCGTTGACGTCGCGACGACAGACAGCACCCACGCCGGGATCGCCTGCTGCGCCACGTTCTCCATTCGCGCGTTCAGATTCGCCGCAGCCTGCCATCCATCGAGCACGCTCGGCAGCACCGCAACACCAAGGCCGAGCATGCAGACGATCAGCAGTGCCTCCTCACGCAACGCCTCGGGCGCAAAGTGAGGGCGAGTTCGCGCAAGCCACACCGTTGCGGCAAGACCCACGGCGACGACAGGAGCAGTCACGACGAACGGGCCGCCCAGCAACACGAAGACCTGAACCAGCATTCCTGCGACAGCACCTCCAAGCACGAATCCGAACCACGCGTACCGAGGACGAAAGAGGTAGACGAGCGCGCTGAGTGCCGCACAGAGACCCGCGACCTCAGGGTCGGGCGACACGCCCGGAAGCATGACGACCGCGAGGAACCCGATCGCCAGGGCGACGTGCCATGGGCGCCGCGGCGCCGCGGCCGCGGCGAATGTCGCGGCGCCAAGCGCACACAACATCCACAACGCGTGAACGATGACCGTCACCCAAGGATCCTAGGCTGTCCGGCCCTTCGCTGTCGTCTGAAGACTGTCTGAACTGTTCGTCAGAATCCGGGCGTGCCTGGGGATAGTGATGCGAAAGGTGCTGCCTTCCGGGCCAGTCTGCTCGAGTGTCAGCCGCCCGCCGATGGCTTCTACGCCGCCTCTGGCCAGCGACAAGCCGAGCCCGGTGCCCACGACTTCACTTCCATCGATACGGTAGAAGCGGTCGAAGATGTGCTCGCGTGCGTGGGGTGGGACACCCGGGCCGCTGTCGATGACATCGACGACGGCCAGGGAGGAGGTCTCTGACAGACGCAACCGGACGCGTCCGGCCGGCGGCGTGAACTTGATCGCGTTGTCGACGAGGTTGATCAACGCCTGTCTCAGGACAAGGCGATCGGCACGTACTCGCGGGGAGGCCACCTTCTCGATCGACAGCGTCTGCCCCTTCTCTTCGGCGAGCACTCCGAGATGCGAGACCACGTCCTCGGCGAGCGCAGCGAAGTCCACCGTGTCGAGCGCGAACGGCGGTTGCTGGGTACCGGCGCGCGAGAGCGTGAGCAACCGGTCGACCAGCTGCGAGAGCCGATCGACTTCTTCCAGCATGCTGCCGATGATGCTGCGATACGAGGCCTCGTTGCGATGCCCGCGCAAGCCGACCTCGCCCACGCTGCGAATCGCCGTCAGCGGCGTGCGCAGCTCGTGTGAGACATCGGCCGTGAAGTGCCGCATCTGATCGAACGAGCCTTCGAGGCGGCCGAGCGTCTCGTTGAACACCGAGGCCAGCCGTCCCATCTCGTTCTCGGGATGCGCGACCGGCAGCCGATCGCTCAGGCGCTCCGCGGTGATGGTGCGCGCGCGCTCCGTCATCTGCTCGATCGGCGCGAGCGCGCGACGTGCCAGCGCGTACCCGCCAAGCCCCGCGATCACAACGCCCACGGGCAGGCCGAAGATGAGAATCAGCGACAGCTCGCGCATCTCCTGCCGGATCCCGGCTTCCGATCGCGCCACCTGAATCGTCACCGGCCGATCGACGATGTAGCTGCTGCGACTCAGGACGCGAATCGGCACACCGGTTGTCGGGAGCGACTCGATCATGTCCTCCCCCTGCTGCGCGAGTGCCTGGCTTTCGGGGATGGGGCGGCGCCGTGCCTCGTCGTTGCTCAGGAGCAGCTGTGTCCCGTCCGCGCTCCAGATCTGCACCCACGGCGATTCTTCCTCGAGCAGGAGATCGATCTGCGGGAACGGCATGATCAGGCCATCCGGTCCCTCGTCCACCGTCGCCGCGGCCCAGTAGAAATCCGCGCGCAGGCGTTCGTCGAGCGAGTCGGACACATTGCGGCTGACGAACGTATAGACGCCGAAGACGTAGACACCGAGGACGACCATCATGGCGGCGACGTACCACAACGTCAGCCGCATGCGAACGCTGTGCGACCGCCACCAACGGCCGACGAGCCAGCGCCCCTCTGTCACGGCTCACCCTCCCGGAGCATGAACCCGACGCCACGCACCGTGTGGATCAATTTCACGTTGTGCTCGAGATCGACCTTGCGGCGCAGTCGCGCGATGTGCACGTCGATCACGTTGTCGAGCGGCGTGGTGCGCGCGGTTTCCTTCCACACGTCGCGCGCCAGCGTTTCGCGCGAGACGACCTGGCCCTGGTAGCGCATCAGGAATTCGAGCAGCTCGAATTCACGCACGGTGAGGTCGACCGGCTTTCCGGTTCGCAGCACCTTGCGCGTGACGAGATCCATTTCGAGATCGCCCACCCCAAGCTTCGGCGCATCGGCGACGCGACCGCGCCTGACCAGCGCGCGGATTCGGGCGAGCAGCTCGGCAAACGCGAACGGCTTGACCAGGTAGTCGTCGGCGCCCGCATCGAGACCGGTCACGCGATCCTCAAGTGAGTCGCGCGCGGTGAGTACCAGGACCGGCGTCTCCATGCGACGCTGACGCAGCGCGCGCAGGATCTCGAGGCCATCGCGACCTGGTAACGTCAGGTCCAGGAGCACAACGTCGAAGGTCTCCGTATTGACGCGAAAGAACGCCGCTTCGCCTGTGCGCTCGACCACCACGTCGTATCGTTCGTCCTCGAGGCCCTCGCGCAGCGCATCGGCCACTTTCGATTCGTCCTCAACGACGAGAATTCTCATTGGGTCTTTTGGGTAGCTGGGTAGCTAGGTAGCTAGGTAGCTGGGTCACTCGGTAGCCGCGTCACCTACTACCTAGCTACCAAGCCACTTAGCTACCCAGCAACCTAGCCACCTAGCCACCCAAATTGTCGTTCAGAATAGAAGCCTATGGATAGCGTGGCCCCGGCGCCCCGGGCATCGTTCTCGCTGCTGGAGACCATGCGCCTCGAACACGGCCGCGTGGAACGACTCGAACGGCACATGGCGCGAATGGCCGAAGCGGCCCGGTATTTCGCATACCCATGGAGCGAATCCACGATCCGCGAGGCCCTCGCCGCGGTGGCACGCGAGCACCCGCAAGGATGCTGGCGCCTTCGCCTGCTCCTGTCGGTCGATGGACGCCCGACGATCGAGTGCGCGCCGCACGCCGATGAGACGCGACCGTGGCGCGTCGACTTCGCCTTCGAGCCGATCGACTCACTCGATCCGTTCATCCGGCACAAGACCACGCGTCGCCTCGTCTACGAAGACGCCAAACGAGCGCAACCAAGCCTCGACGACGTGCTGCTGTGGAACGAGCGTGAAGAGGTCACCGAGTCCACCATCGGGAATGTGGTTGCTGAGATCGACGGCGTGCGCTACACGCCTCCGCTGTCGTCCGGCCTTCTGGGCGGCACGTTTCGAGCCGAGCAAATCGAAGCGGGCACAATTCGAGAGCGCATCCTGACAAAAGCGGACATCGCATCAGCGTCGCGACTGTGGTTGATCAATAGTGTCAGGGGATGGGTCGAGGTGACCCTTGTAGTAGGCGTAGGCGGTAGGCAGTAGGCAGTTCACGGTTCACAGTTCACATTCACAGTTCACGGTTCACAGTTTGATATCGTTCAGCCCATGACTGATTTCGCGCAGATTGAGAGACGGGTGACGGATGTCCTGCAGCTGTCCCGTCGTCCCGTGGCGGTTGCGTTTCGTGAGACGCCGCCCGATGGAGTGCTCCAACTATCAGGATCGCAGCCGTCCGGCTGCAGCTTCTGGCGGCTCGCGGCGGAAGGACAGGTGTTCTACACAGTGCCTTCCGACCACCACAACTGCCCGATCGGGAGCTACACGCACAACATCCCGCTGCCGCCGGAGCGCGAGGCCGAACTGACCGGTACGCTCGGGCTGATGGTCGACATCGGCTACATCAAGATGGAGGAAGTCCCGGGCGTGCCCCGGCTGCCGAAGACGCCGCCGGTGACGGTGTATGCGCCGCTCGCGCAGACGCCGGTGACTCCGGATGCGATTCTCTTCGCCGGCACGCCGGCGAGACTGATGCTGCTCCACGAGGCCGCCACGCGGGCAGCAAAGCCGGTGCTGCCGCTGCTCGGCCGTCCGACGTGCATGGCGATTCCGGCTGCGCTGTCTGGCGGGGTCGCGTCGAGCCTCGGATGTATCGGCAACCGCGTCTACACCGGGATCGCCGACGATCTGTTCTACACCGTCGTCTCTGGAACGGATCTTCAGGCGATCATCAACGAACTCGACACGATCATTTCGGCAAACGTGCAACTCGCCGAATACCACCAGGGACGACGCGCGGCGCTGGCGACTGCGTAGGCTCTGGGCTCTGGGCTCTCGGCTCTGGGCTCTAGGCTCTTGCCTCGCGGGCCCCGGATCCCGGATCCCGGGACCCGGATCTCAGATTCAGCCGTTCGACCACCTCACCATATCGCCGGTCATCGCGCAGCGACTCGAGTCGCGGTTCCACCGCTACGAAGGCAAGGGCCGGATCGCGATCGAGCCACGCCTGTTCCAGCGCCGCAAACGCGCAGTCGCGGTCTTCGAGGCCGGCGTACGCAATCGCCAGGTGATACGGCGACACGTATCGGGTCGCCTGCAATGAGAGCGCTCGCGCGATCGACTCGCGAGCATCGGTGCGCGCGCCGCCCACTGCCTGCGCGTGCGCGAGCCAGGCCAGACGGATCGGATCGGCGCTGTCGCTGGGCGCGGTCGAGTCCAGCGTCGCGCGGGCGCGCGCGCACTCGCCCGCCCTGAGATACGCCGCACCAAGCAATCGCCGCGCGGGCGCGAACTCAGGAAACAGATTCAGCGCGTGATGACATCGATCGATTGCGCGCTCGACGTCGCCCGACAGGTAGCGAATCCATGCCGCCATGGTGTTCGCCATGAGACACAGCGGATCCATCTCGCACGCCTGGTCGACGTACCGCGCCGCGTCCTCGAACCGTGAGCTCACCGCGAGCGTGACTCCATAGGCGCGCAGCGCAAATTCGTTGCTCGGGTTGAGCGCCAGCGCCTGCACGTAACCCGCCTCTGCCGCCGGCCAATCCATTTCCAGCATCCGCCGCGTGTCGGCAAGAACGGCGACGGCCTCTGACACTGACGGATCGAGATCGAGCGCGCGACTCGCTGACGCTCGCGCCGCGAGCAGTGCCGGGCGTGGCGGCTCGTGGTAGTACTCCGCGCTCCCGAGCCTCACGCGCGCCAGCCCGCCGTGAGCCGCGGCGAAGTCCGGCGCCAGCCGGGTCGCTTCCTCGAATCCGGCGAGTGATTCGACGAGTCCGCTGTCACCCGGCTTGGCCCAGTGATAGCGCCCGCGAAGGTACGCCTGATACGCGGCCGGATTCTCGTCGGCTCGCCTGCCGGTGTGCACGCCGGGCACGAGTTCCTGAATCAGCGAGCGCGCGACGAGACTCGCGACGTCAGCCTGCACCGCCAGCCAGTCATCGGCCGTACGCTCGTAGGTCTTCGACCACAGCTCGGATTCGCCGGCGGTTTCGATCAGACGGGCGATGATCCGGACACGCGGTCCGTCTCTCCGCACACTTCCTTCGAGCAGATGGTCCGCGCGCAATGCCTCCCCGATCTCTCGCGCACGCTGCAGGCTCCCTTTGAAGACCATCGACGACCAGCGCGCGATCACACCAACCCTGCCGCGGCAGAGCGGACCGAGCTGCGCGATCAACTCCTCGGTCAAGCCATCGGCGAAGTACTCCTGGCTGCTGTCCTCGCTCAGGTTGCTGAAGGGCAACACCACGAGGCGAGTCTGTGGCGCAGACACCGTTCGCGCACCGGTCTGGCCACGATCGATGGGCGCGATGAACCGATAGCCGCGTCGCGGCACCGTCTCCACGAACTTCGGATGATCCGCATCGTCGCCGAGCGCCGCGCGGAGGCGTTTGATGGCGGCGTTCAGGCTGTGCTCGAAATCGACGAAGGTACCCTCTGGCCAGAGCCGACGGCGGATCTCGTCGCGGGTGATGACGTCACCCGGGCGATCGAGCATGAGACGAAGAATCTCGAACGGCTGATCCTGCAGCCGCACTCGTCGCGCGCCCTCACGCAGTTCGCGCGAGCGGCAATCGAGCTCGAACGACGCGAATCGAAGCACCTCGCTGTCCATGGGTCTTTATGCCGTACCTGGGGACGCTTGAGAAGAGTCCTGCGCGATGTCGCAGTGACAAGTCACCATCATGTCACCTCAGGTCACCTCCTGATGCGTTGAGGCACCTGCGACCGCGCGTCACAGTGGCGGACATGAGCTTACCGCGTGCGAATCCGCTGGAGCTGGTGATGACGGGGCGTTGTGCCTTGTCGCTTGTGGTCGTGATGTCGTCGTTACAACTGCCGGCGTTCGCGGCGGCGACGCTCTTCACAGAAGTCTCCGTCCGAGTCTACGACAGCACCGGTGCAACCGATGCCGAGCGACGCCCGTCTCTCACAGTCGCCGCATCGATCGTGTCCGCCGCGGCGGTGGACCTGGTCTGGAAAACCTGCACCTGGTCCGCGTCGCCATCCGACGCGCGGCGCGCGCGTGCCTGCGAGACGCCGCTCGCTCCGGGAGAACTCGCAGTCCGAATCATCCGCGCCGACGGCGCGGCCGATGGATCGCGCGGCGTGCTCCCACTCGGCGACGCGATGCTCAACTCGCAGACGGGGACTGGTGTGCTCGCGACGATCTACATCGATCGCGTCAACTGGATGGCCGAGCAGACGGGCACGGACGCCCGGACGCTGCTCGGGCGCGCCATCGCACACGAACTGGGCCATCTGCTGATGGCGACGGGCGCACATGGCGCGAACGGTCTGATGCGCCCGGTGTGGTCGCAGTCTGAGATCCGTCGTCATCAGGTCGACGACTGGATCTTCCGGCCGCGGGAGATCGCTGTGATCAAAGCGCGGAGGCTCGCGCTTTTGCAGGCTCCTCGGGCCACTCGATCGCGGCACCAACGAACGGTTCGAGATCGCGTCCAATCGTGTCGGCGCGGTGGGTGTTCTCGGCCTGTTTCTGACCAAGTGGCTGGCGCGATGCCAGCATCTGCTCGACACGCGGACTGGAGAGTGGGGGCGAGAAGAAGAAACCCTGCGCATGACGGCATCCAAGCCGCTTGAGTTCCTGCGCCTGCAGGTCGCTCTCGACGCCTTCCGCAACAACACCGGTGTTGAGCGTCCGCGCCAGTGCCAGGATGCTTTCGACGATCGCGGGACGTTCGGGAAGCAGCAGGCTCCTGACGAACGACCGATCGATTTTCAGTGCGTCGACCGGCAACTTGTGCAGGTGACTGAGCGACGAATACCCGGTGCCGAAGTCGTCGAGGTAGACCTTGACGCCGAAGTCTCTCAACTCACGCAGCGCTTCCGCCGCCATCTGCGGGCTCCCCATCAAGGTGGTCTCGGTGATCTCGAGACGAAGATTCGATGGCGTCAACCCCGATCGCTGGACAGTGTCCTCAACGATCTGCAGGAAGTTGGGCTGCATCAGTTGTCGCGTCGATACGTTGACGCTGATGCACTCGAGGCCGTAGCGCGGATACCGTTGTTGCCAGTCGGCGAACGTGCGGCACGCCTCCTGAAGGACCCACGTCCCGAGCGATTCGATCAGTCCGAGTTCCTCGGCGACTGGAATGAACTGTTCCGGCGACGTCGCTTGCCCATTGCGCGACCAGCGAACCAGTGCCTCGAACCCGACGCACATTCCGGTGGTCAGCGACACGATCGGCTGGTAATGGACGTCGAATTCGCTGTCTTTCACGGCTTGACGCAGGTCGTTTTCAAGCCCGAGGCGATCGAGGGCGCGCGCGTGCATCTCCGCATCGAAGAGCTCGTGCCGCGCCTTGCCGCGCGCTTTGGCGTGGTACATCGCCGTGTCGGCGTCGCGCATCATCTCTTCAGGGTTGGCATACTGCGCGGCGCTGAATGCGATGCCGATGCTCGCCGACGTGAACACCTCGCGGCCGCCAATCGAAAACGGCGCGCTGAGCGCATCCTGAATCCGGAAGGCAATGACGTTGGCCTGCCCTTCGTCATCGAGTCCGTTCAGAAGGATCGCGAACTCATCGCCTCCGAGCCGGGCGAGCGAATCGCCCTCGCGCAGGCAGGATTCGAGCCGGCGGGACACCGCAGTGAGCAGTTCGTCACCGACCAGATGACCGAGGCTGTCGTTGACGACCTTGAATCGATCGAGATCGAGATACAGCGCGGCGAATCGGCGTCCGCGGTGCTGCTTGAATTCTTCGAGCCGCTCGCCGAGCCCTTCCACGAACACCGTACGGTTGCACAACCCGGTCAATGGATCACGAAATCCAAGGCTGCGCAGCAAATCCATCGCCGTCGCGCGTTCGGTGACATCGGTCAACGAGCCCGCGATGCGCGCCGCTCGCCCGCGCGGTCCACGTGCAGCGAGGCCTCGACACAGAAACCGCCTGTAGGTGCCGTTCTCGTGCCGCACGCGATGTTCGTGGTGCAGGTGCGCGGTCTTCCCGTACAAGTGCGCCTTGATCGCTTCCCACAACGCGTCGCGGTCATCGGGATGAACCCGGCCCAGCCAGTCATCGATCGACCCGGTGCCACTCTTTGTCGGCAGCCCCAGGAGCGCCCTCCAGCGTGCCGAGAAATGGACTTCCTGACTGCGAATCTCCCACTCCCAGAGACCGTCGTTGGCTCCCGCCTGCATCAACGCGAAGCGCTCCTCGCTTCGCTGCAGCGCCTGGTCCGCTCGCGACCGCTCGGTGATGTCGTTCCAGAGGACCGTGACGCAGTCGGCTTCGGGGTGGATCTTGACCTGCAGGAGCCGAATGCCATCGGACACCGGCCACGCAAAGCGAGACAACATCTGCGGACGCCAGTGACGCAGGGCCTCGTCGAACGCTCGCCGGAACTCCGTCTTTGAGAGCATCGGCAACGCCGCGTCGAGCGTCCGGCCGAGCGCGCGCTCGCGGGGACAATCGACGATCCGCTGGAGCGCGTCATTCCAGAGCGTGATCTGACGCTTCCCATCGAGGACGCATATCCCCTGATCGAGGAACTCGATCACGTCGTGATGCCGCTGCTCGCGCTCGAGGCGATCGAGGTGACGGAAGTGCGTTCGATAGACGAAGACGAGCGGCATCGCGGCCGCGAATAGCAATCCCCACAGGCGATGCTCAATGGCGGCGACCACCACCACCGACACGACGGCCGCCAGGATGAAATCGGGAAAATCCCTCACGACGAGCCGCGGCCATGACAGGTTGAGCGGCTGTCGCGTGACAAACGGAATAACGCACTCCACCAGCGCGTACCGAACAAGGCAGTAGGCGACTGCGGCGGCGGCGATGGGCACGCCTTGCCACGGCCATTCGAAATGCCCCGTCGTACCGCCCAGGTGTGCGTGGACGAAACCAGCAGACTGGATCGACGCGACGATGACGGCCGCGTCCGTGAACATCCGACGGCGCGTCGACCCGGTCAAGTTGCGCAGCGCCACGCCGAGAACTGCGACGATCGTTGCTACGGCGCGACCGCCGAGCAGCAGCGCGGCAAAGTCCACCACGAAGGCCGTTGCCGAAGCGTTCGCTCGTGATCGGCGCCGATCGAGCGCGGCCCCGGCGATTGCCGCGAGCATCAGACCCACGACTTCAAGCGCGCGGGCGGACGGCGGCCATCCCGCGAGACCCATTAACAAGGGCGCGGTTACCGCTATCGCCGAGGTGACGTAAACACCCGGGTACCGTGCAAGAGTCCACTCCGATTTCGAGGCAGACCCCGACCCTGTTGTCACGAGGCGGGAAGAGCAAGACGAGGACCACCACAGTGGTTCCTCGCATAAGTAACTACTGGAGAATGGTTTGAACCAAACCCGACGGCTCGCACACAGGCCCGAACGAGCGCCCATGTGTCCCGGATCGGAGCAGCCGCTGAAAATTACGTCGGCTGTCTACTTCTGCGATCCGCCGGACGCCGCGGCTTCCTCCGCGCGAGCAGCGCTGAGGATGTTGCGCATCGCGTAGTTGCCTTCATGGCACGCGTACTCAAAGAGCGGCTGATGCGGGTCCGCCGTGAGCGTCATCGCGAAGGTCCAGGGCGTCGTCCAGGTCTGCGCATCATCGACGGTCATCGACCAGTCGATCCTGTCGGCGGCGATCGGCTTGAACCGTTCGACCAGCTTCATCGTCGGCGTGCCGTTCCGATAAGCCGAGCGTGAATCGAAATTCGTTGTCTCTACCACGAGCGTATCGCCCTCGAAATGACCGCGCGGTTCGCCCATGTGAGTCCTGAGGCCCGTGCGCGGGCTCGCGTCGAGCCGGACGATGCGCGTCTCGTGAATCATCTCGTAGCGGATCGCCACGATGCCGGGCGCCTGCGTGATGTCGTACGCATTGCCGTAGATCGCCGGCATCATCGAGCCAGGCAGTCCGCGAGTGATGCAGCGGTCGTAGAGGCTGCGATCCAGCCAAGAGTCGGCGCGACCCCCATCCCCGCCGGCGCGGCCGCCTCGTCCCCCCGCGCGGCCACCGAGCCGTGCGATCGCCGCTGGCGTCTGCGGTGGGATTCGACCGTCGCGTGGATCGATGACCATCCAGGCGCGGCTGTTCTTCGCACCGTAGTGCTCGTACCAGTGGACCGGGCCCGCGCCCGTTTCACGACCACCGATGGCCGCCGCGCCTTTCAGCCGCGCCTCGTCGCGCTCCTTGTCGAGCTCGGCGAGCTCGGAGTCATCAACCGCCTCGAGCTGTTTGCCAGCCAGTGCGTCGGGCCGCTCGAAGGGAATGCCGTTCTCGTTGACGTTGGTCCAGCCGCCCTGCAGATCCGGGTCGCCCCACGGTGTCTTGGGAGCTGTATAGGGCCTGGCCGTCGCCGCCCTGGCAGCCGGGGTTCGACTGCCTTCTTGTGAATCCACGACGACCGATGCGGTGACCGCGACTGCCACTACGACGATGCCGGCGGTGAGGCCAAACCTGTTCATAGACATGCTCCCTGTGGCTGAAAGGAGTCTACACCCAGGCTCACGTTGGCGCGATTACTGAAACTGGTCGGGGCAATCCTGATACTTGTCGGTGCGAACTTGATCCTCGTCGGTGCGAGCTTGATCCTCGTCGGTGCGAACTCGATTCTTGTCGGTGCGAACTTGATCCCGGTCGGTGCGAACTCGATTCTTGTCGGTGCGAACTTGATCCCGGTCGGTGCGAACTCGATTCTTGTCGGTGCGAGCCTGATTCTTGTCGGTGCGAGCCTGATTCTTGTCGGTGCGAACTTGATCCGCATCGGTGCGAATTCGATTCTTGTCGGTGCACCGACTTGCGTCAGTTCATCGCACCGACCAGGATCAGTGATCGCACGGTATCGAATCGAGATCGCACCGACTTGCGTCAGCTGATCGCACTGACAAGGATCGTTGATCGCACCGAACAACGTGAGGAAGCTCGCACCGACCTACGTCCGCCGATCGCACCGACAAGGATCGTTGACCGCACCAACAAACGGCGGTGGGGATCGCACCGAACAACGTACGGAAGCTCGCACCGACTTGCGTCAGCTGATCGCACTGACAAGGATCGCTGATCGCACCGACACGCGTCAGTTCATCTCGCCGACCAGGATCAGCGATCGCACGGTCTCGAATCGAGATCGCACCAACACACGTCGGCAGGATCGCACCGAGCGAACGTAAGGAAGCTCGCACCGACCAGCGTCAGTGAAATCGCACCGACCAGAATCAGCGATCGCACCGACAGGGGCAAAGCCGATTACGTGGTTGCTTTGCCTCTCCTGAGTTCGTCAGTGAGGATGATCGCCTCGGCGATTTCTTTCTTCGTCTTCCGCCGCTGACGACTCTGCCGCTGAATCGTGAGATAGGCCTCTTCCTCGGTGAGCCCCATATCGCGCTGTAGGATGCCCTTGGCGCGATCGAGGACCTTTCTCGTCTCGAGCCGCTCGGACAACTGCGAGTTCTCGATCTCGAGCCGGGCGGTCTCGATCTCCGCGCCAACGAGAAACCCGATGGTCGAGATCAGCTGCATCTCGCGATGAGTGTGGCTGTGCGGCTGGCGATGCTGGAGGTTGATCACGCCAACGAGCTTGCTGCGCGACAGCACCGGCACAGACAGGAACGCCTCGTAGCGATCCTCCGGCAGCTCGTTGAAGGTCTTGAATCTGGGATCGTCGAACGCATGGCTGCCCACCGCGACGGGCGTGCGATGCTCGGCGACCCATCCGGTGATGCCCTGCCCCAACCGCAACTTGAGGCGATCGACGACATCCGGGTGCGGCGTCTTCGACGCGCGCAGCACGAGGTCGTCGTCTTCGAGCACGTACACGAAACACGAGTCGCACTGCACGATGCTCGACACGAAGTCGACGACGCGCGAGAGGACCGCGTGCAGCGGATCGGCGGCCGCAATCCGGCTGCCGATTTCATGAAGAAGATCGATGTCGGACTTCGAGTTCACGTCGGCCTCGTCGTCCGCGACTTGCACAGAAGGGATACCACGCATGTTCTATCGACAATACACATGCTGTGGTCCGTGAACAAGGGGGGCACAGGCTACGTTTGTGTTGGATCATCCTTCATGGAAGACAATCCTGAAGGACATGACCTGCTCAGGCCGGGCTCTGGTCATCCAGCCCCGTCAGCGATGCACGATACGAGTAGATCCCCGCACGCTGCGCCGCGGCCACGTCCCATCGTTGCGACCAGCGGGCGCCCAATTCAAGGAGCAGAATCAGGCCGCAGAGAAACACCGCGGCGCATCCGAACAGTCCCGGAGCATATGAACCGGTGTAATCGCGTATAGCGCCGAGCACGGACGGCAGCATGAATCCGCCCAGGCCACCCGCCGCGCCGACCACGCCGGTCACGAGACCGATGCGTTCGGGGAACCGCTGCGGCACGAGTTGAAACACCGCGCCGTTCCCCATGCCGAGGAGTGCCATCGCCACGAAGAGGAGTCCGACCGCGACACGCACCGAAGGCATCGTCCCCACGAGCGCGACGCAGACGCCGACACCCGCGAGCAGGACGACGAGCACGCGATAACCGCCGATGCGATCCGAGAGCCACCCACCCACTGGACGCAGAAAGCTTCCGGCCACGACCACCACCGTCGTCAGATCACCGGCGGTCACTCGCGAGACGTGGTACGCGTCATTGAAGAACGTCGTCAGGAAACTCGCGAAGCCTACGAAGCCACCGAACGTCAGTGCGTACAGCAGCGAGAGCGACAGCGTGTCGGACTCGCGCACGACCCCAGCGTAGTCCGCGAGTGTGGCAGGCGTATGACGACGGGGGCTCTCGCGAGCAACGAGCGCGAAGATCGCGAGCACCAGAGTCATCGGCACCAGCGCGATGCCAAACGTCGCCTGCCACCCGAAGTGCTCGGCCAGCCGGGGCGCGAAGAGGGTGGCGAGGAGCGTCCCCGAATTTCCAGCTCCGGCGATACCCATCGCGAGGCCCTGGTACTCCGGCGGATACCATCGACTCGCGAGCGGGAGCGCGACGGCGAAGCTCGCGCCCGAAATGCCGAGGAAGAATCCGAGCACGTAGAAATGTGCGGTCGTGTGCGCGAACTGCCAACCGGCCGTCAACGTGAGCAGCGTCAGGATCAGGCCGATCAGACCCGTGCGCTTGCCGCCGATGCGCTCACCGAGCATGCCGAGCAGCGGGCGAAAGAGTGAACCGCCCAGCAGCGGAATCGCGGTGACGAGCCCCTGCTGTGTCGCCGTGAGTCCCAGCTCGGATCTGAGAAACGGCGCGAGCGGGCCGAGCAGCACCCAGGCCATGAAGCTGACGTCGAAATACAGCAGCGCCGCGACCAGCGTCGGCGTGTGCCCTGCGCGCAGGAATCCCTTCATGCGACCTGTGCCTCCACAGCGGCGCACGGCACCGCTACAACGACAACTCCTTCATCCACCCGAACCGGATAGGTCTCGATACAGCGTTCCTTCTCGCTCGCGGGACGCTCGACGCTGCCGTCGGTGAGATTGACCTTCCATGCGTGCAGCGGACACACGACCGACGCGCCGGTGATGATGCCGTCGCAGAGCGGACCGCTCTTGTGGGGACAACGACTGCTGGTCGCGAGAAGCCGATCGCCGAGATTGAAGATGGCGATCTCGCGATCACCGATCTGCACGGCTCGCCCTTCGCGCGCCGGGATGTTCTCCAGCGTGGTCACACGTATCCAGCGGCTCTCTCTCATACGAGCACCTTCTCCATCACCTTGATCGGTTCGAACTGCGTCGGATTGCGTGGCGACTGCCCTTCCTGCCACGCGTCGCGTGCGCGCGCCTTCGACTTGGCCAGTCGATCGAGGAGGCCGGCTTTGACGGCGTCGGTCGCGTAGACCGTTTCCTTGCGCACCTTCTCGATCCCGGTGCGTTCGACGAAGTCATAGGTGCGCTCGAGGTAGTTGGCGTTCTCGCGGTAGTACTGGAAGAACAGCTGCGACGCTTCGAGCGCCTGCTCGGTCGTCTCGACGGTCGTCAGCAGATCCGCCTTGCGCACGCTCTTGCCTGCCGCCCCGCCGACGACGACCTGCCAGCCGCCTTCGACACCGATAAGCCCGATGTCCTTGACCGTCGCCTCGGCGCAGTTGCGCGGGCACCCGACGGCGGCCATCTTCACCTTGTGCGGGGTGTAGAGCTGTTCGAACCGGCGTTCCATCTCGATGCCGGCTGACGTGGAGTCCTGCGTGCCGAAGCGGCAGAACTCCGTGCCGACGCACGTCTTCACCATGCGGACGCCCTTCGTGTACGCCTGGCCGGATGGCATACCGAGATCGGCCCATACCTTCGGCAGATCGGCTTTCTTGATCCCGAGCAGGTCGATGCGCTGGCTGCCGGTGACCTTCACCATCGGCACGCGGTACTTATCAGCCACATCGGCGATGCGTCGGAGTTCGTCGGGAGTCGTCACGCCGCCGCGCATGCGCGGGACGACGGAGAACGTACCGTCTTTCTGGATGTTGGCGTGCACGCGATCGTTGATGTAGCGCGCCGATCGATCCTCGTCGTGATCGCCGCACCACAACATGTCGAGCATGTAGCTGAGCGCCGGCTTGCAGATCTCGCACCCGACGCCATTGCCGTAGATCTCGAGCACCTCCTGCACTGACCTGAGCTTCTGGCTGCGCAGGATGTCGCGCAGACGGTCCTCACCAAACGGGACGCACGCGCAGATCGTTTTCTTCTTTTCGTCCTCGAAGTCCGGCGCCACCGCGCGCAACAGGTCCTGGCAGAGACTGGTGCAGCTTCCACATCCAGTGCATGCTCGCGTGGCCTCTTTCAACTGCGACAGCGTGTTCACGCCGCGCTCGTGAATGGCCTCGATGATGGCGCCCTTGCTGACGCCGACACACCCGCAGACCGTCGCACTCTCCGGCATCTCCGCAACGTCGAGACCGAGATCGGCGCTCGGAGGGGGAAAGAGCAGATGGCGGCGCAGGCTCGTGAGGTCAGCGTCCGTCCGCAGCCACTCCATGTACTTGTGGCTGTCTGAGGTGTCGCCGACGAGGATGACGCCTGCGAGCTTGCCGTCGCGCACGGCGACCTTCTTGTAGACGCCGAGCGTCGGATCCTCGTAGCGAACCGGCTCACAGCCGTCGTCGTCGATCGCGCCCGCCGAGAACATCTCGACGCCGACAATCTTGAGCTTGGCCGCCTGCACCGTGCCCTCGTAGGTCGGGCCGCGGCGACCGGTGATCGTCGCCGCGAGCACCTTGCCCTGCTCGAAGAGCGGCGCAACAAGCCCATAACAGACGCCGCGATGCTCGACGCACTCCCCGACGGCGAAGATGTCGGGGTTCGACGTCTCCATGAAGTCGTTGACGACGATGCCGCGCTTGACGGTGAGGCCTGCCTTGCGCCCGAGTTCAACGCTCGGCCGGATGCCTGCGGCGACGACGACGAGGTTCGCGTCCAGGTGCTCGCCATCCGTGAAATCGACACCAGTGACCCGCCGATCGCCGCGAAGGCCGGTGGTGCTCTTGCCCAGCAGGACGCGGATGCCGAGCTCCTTCATTTTCGACATCAGGAACCGCCCGCCAGGGGGATCGAGCTGCCGCTCCATCAGCGTGCCCATCAGATGGACGACAGTCACGCGACACCCTTGCACTTGAAGACCGCGTGCCGCCTCGAGGCCGAGCAGCCCTCCTCCGATGACCACGGCGTGGGTATCAGGGCCTGCGCGCTTCAGCAGCTCCCGTGTGTCGTCGAGCGTGCGAAACGTGAGGACGCCTTCCTTGTCGAGCCCTTTGATCGGCGGCATCCACGCCGTGCTGCCCGTCGCCAGCAGCAGCGTGTCGTACGGCGTCACGCTCCCGTCGTCGCCCGTCACAACCTTTCGAACCGGATCGACGTCGATGATGCGGACACCCACGCGAAGTTCGATGTCGTTGCGGCGATACCACTCGAGAGAGTTGATGACGATCTCGTCGGCGGTCTTCTCTCCCGCGAGCACGGACGAAAGCATCACGCGGTTGTAGTTGGTGTGCGTCTCGTCCCCGAACACGGTGATGCGGAACATTTGCGCGTACTTGAGAATCTGTTCGACGCAGGCCATTCCGGCCATGCCGTTGCCGACGACCACCAGGCGTTTCATCGCGCACTCCTCGTCCGGGATTCGGGACTCGGGATTCGGGATTCGGGCTCATCTGTCGCCCGCGGTCCGGCGGTGGAACTCCGCGGCAGGATCGGAATCGTCGAGCCGCGCCAGAAACGGGCAATCGAGAGTCGATTCTTCGCCGCAACGGCGAATCCCGAATCCCGAATCCCGAATCGCGCCTCGCGCGTCGCCGGCTCAATCCGCACCGCCGACTGCTTGTAGTTCGGCTCGCGCGACACCGGATCGAACGCGCTCTGCGTCACCTGGTTCGCGTTCGCCTCGAAGTAGTGGAAGGGAGTGAACAGTTGTCCGGGCGCGATGGTCTCGGTGACGCGCAACTCGACGCTCTGCACGCGGCCGCGCCGCGAGACGATGTCGACCCGTGCCTGCGGTTTCAGCCGAAGTGCCCGTGCATCGGCCGGATTCATCTCGACCCAGGCGCTCGGGGACAGTCGTTCGAGGATCGGCACCTTCGCCGTCTTCGTACGGGTGTGCCAGTGCTCGACCGTGCGACCCGTGTTCAGCACAAATGGAAACTCGTTGTTCGGCTGCTCGGGAAACGGCTCCCACGTGCACGGGATCAGCCGTGCGCGGCCATCGTCGGTCTGGAACTTCCCGTCCGCGTAGAGGCGGCGCGGCTCGTCGTCGGGCACCGTGCCGGCAGGAACCGGCCACTGCAGACCACCGTGTTGCTCGATCGCCTTGTAGGTCATGCCGGAGTAGTCGCAGAGACGACCCGCGGAAATCCGCTTCCACTCCTCGAACGCGTCTGCCGGTTTCGTCCAGCCGGGAAAGAGCTCGTCACGAACACCAAGCGCAGCAGCGACACCAAGGAAGATGTCGAAGTCCGGCTTGGCCTCTTCCGGCGGGGGTACCGCGCGATTGACCTTGCTGACTCGCCGCTCCGAGTTCGTATAGGTCCCTTCCTTCTCGCCCCACATCGCGGCGGGCAGCATCAGGTGTGCATATTCAGTCGTCGGGGTCGGGTGATACCCGTCCTGGACGACGAGGAAATCGAGCGTCTCGAGCGCCTGACGCAGCGAGTGGTAGTTCGGGAACGAGACGACCGGGTTGGTGGCGATGATCCACAGCGCGCGGATGCGACGTTCGAGCGCCGCCTCGATGATGTCCGGATACGCCAGCCCGCGCGCCGTCGGGATGCGCTCTTCGGCGATGTTCCACAGCCCGGCCAGATCGCGCCGGTCGGCGGCGTTTTCGAACTTGCGATAGCCGGGCATGCTCGACGCGAAGCCGGCCTCGCGCGTGCCCATCGCGTTGCACTGGCCGGTGATCGAGAACGGGGCGGCGCCAGCGCGCCCGATATTGCCGGTGATGAGCGCGAGGTTATTGATCGCGTTGACCGTCTCGGTGCCCTTCGTGCTGTGATTGACGCCCATCGTCCAGCCGATGAACCCGGCGCGCGCGCGCGCGTAGGTCCATGCCGTCCGGCAGATCGCTTCCGCTGACAGGCCGGTGATCTCCGCGACCCGCTCGGGCGTGTAGCTACGGACCGACTCACGGAGCTCTTCGAAGCCTGTCGTGTGACGTGCGACGTACTCGCGGTCGACGAGGTCGTTCTCGATGACGAAGTGAATGAGCCCGTTGATCAGCGCGAGGTCCGAGCGTGGCTTCAACGGCAGGTGCAGATCGGCCAGCATCGCGGTCTTCGTCACGCGCGGGTCGACGACGATCAGCGTCGCGTTGGGGTTGGAACGCAGGCGCCAGCAGAGGATCGGATGGTTCTCGGCGACGTTGGCGCCGATGAGCAGAATCACATCAGCGCGTTCGAGGTCTTCATACGCGCCAGGAGGGCCGTCGCTGCCGAACGATCGCTTGTAACCGGACACCGCGGTGGCCATGCACAGCGTGGTATTGCCGTCGATGTTCGGCGTTCCGATACCGAGCTGCACTAGCTTGCCGAGGGTGTAGAACTCTTCGGTGACGAGTTGACCCGTGCTGATCACGCCGACCGAGCCCGGCCCGTGCTTGGCCTGAATCTCGCGAAACCTCGCCGCCATCGTCGAGAACGCATCGTCCCAACCGATGCGGTTGAACTGACCATCGCGCTTGAGCAGCGGGTAACGCGCGCGGTTGTCGGCGACGATCGTGTGATGCTCGGACAGGCCCTTGGGGCACAGCATCCCCTGGTTGACCGGGTGATCCGGGTTGCCGCGCACTGACACCGCCCGGTTTCCCTTCACACCGATGAACATCCCGCACCCCACCGAGCAGTAGCCGCATGTCGTCGCTACCCACCTGTCCGGCACCTTCTGCGCGGAAACGTACCCGGCGACCTGATCGACCGCGTAGGTGTAGCGGTCAGCTCGCGTGTCGAGTCCGAGGAGTCGCTTGAGCGTCATGAGGCCTCACTTGCCGATGCGATGTACGGCGCCGCCAGGTGCTTCGGCACGACGCTGACGAAGAACAGGTAGCGCCCCACGATTTCGGCCGTGGTCGCGAGCGCGAGCGCGGCGACCATCACTGCGGCACCGGCCATCGAACCAGTGGGGGCATTCGGTGTCAGCAACTGCGGCCCGGCGGCGAGCAGTGGAAGCGCCACTGCGCCCACGGCGAGGAACACGCCACGCAGCACGAGCCGTCCCTTGAGGACGGTCGACAGCAATCGCGCGGTGCCGCGCAGCTCGAGACTGTCGGACGAGATGCAGCGGAACAGCCGAAGCGCGAGCAGCACGAACTGCGCGGCCGCCATCGTGGCCGCGCCGATCGCCAGCCAGCGCAGGTTGCCGCCGCCGACGACCGCCGCGAAGAGCGGCCCGAGGACTGCGGCAGTCAGGTTGAACTGCAGCAGCGTGTACGGAGTGTTCCACGCCGGGCGCGAGGGCACGCGGTAGATGCAGGCGCTCGCCGTTACACCAGCAATGCCGATCGCGACCGTCAACGCGCCGATGTATCCGCCACCCTGCACGCCGAACCACAACATCGCGGCGTAGACACCGGCGACGGCCGAGAATGCGGAGAAGAGCAACACCTCGCGGCTCAGCCACGAGCGCCGCCACATCCGAATCGCGCGATAGGCGTGAATGGGACGACCGAGGTGAAGGGTCGACGCCGACAGCGCGAGACCGCCGACGAGCAGAGACGCGATCGCTGCCGTTCCAAGCTGGGCGGACGCACCAAACAGCTGCGACAGCCAGATGGTCGTGAAGGCGCCAACGGCCAACTGCGTCAGCACCGTCATCACGACGAGCGGCCAATGCGGATGTTCGGGCACGACGTTCACCACCTCGACCGGCGTGGCGTTGGGAGGCAACGCCTTCGGCAGCGTGACGCGCGTCGTCGAGAGGCTCCCGTCGTTCTTGGGCAGACCAGCGTTCGTGGGACTGTTCTCGACTAACTCTCGCCACTTGGCGACGTTCACGATCTCGATCGCAATGGCGCCCTCAGGACAGGCGTTGACACAGGCGGGGGTCTGGCCGACTGAGAGCCGGCCGTGGCACATGTCGCACTTGCCAACGACGCCGCGCTCGGGGTTGTACTGCGGCACGCCATACGAGCAGTTCCAGGTGCAGTACTGACAGCCGATGCAGGCGTCGGCGCTGTGACGCACGATGCCGGTCTCGGGATCTTTCGAGTAGGCATCGACGGGGCATCCCTGCAAGCACGTCGGCTCGAGACAGTGGTTGCACCCCATCGAGAGAGACGAACGCGAAGTGATCGGGAACCAGCCGCCCTCGATCTCCTGCACGCGCCGCCAATTGATCGACGCCGGGTTGCCGTTCTGCTCGTTGCAGGCAACGACGCAGCATTTGCAGGCGATGCACTTCCCCATGTCGACGTGGAAGCGATACTGCTCGCCCACGTCGGGCGCGCGATTCGGCATGCGCGCTTCGTGCGCCGGGCCAGTGCGCGCGGTCGCAGGCGAACTTCCACGCTTCGTCAGCGCGAAGGTAACGCCATCCTCCTTTACACGCGTCAGCAGCGGCAGCGACGACATTCAGGGCACTCCACGCACATCCGGATTGCAACGTCCGTGCGTGCCGCATCACAGGACGCGGCGTGCGCACGAGAGCTCGTCGTGGAGCAGGAACAATCACGTCCGGCTGCCGCCTGCGCGCGCTGCGCTTCGGCGCCCAGGGAAGCCGGACACTACTTGGCGCGCGCAGAACAGCTCGTTCTCACCTGGAACGAGCGCGGCGCCTGTGATGACGGGGCCACGGTGCTGGCAGATGGATGCGCGCAGCAAGGCGCGCACCTGTATGGAAGATACACGCCGTATCGCCTCACCACAAGAGGGGATGAGGCTACGGGGATGTTGCTCATCCCCATAGATCAGACATTTGTGCTCTATCGACTCAGTTGCCCGTAATACGTTGACTCGTCGAGGGTTGACTCCGATTTTCCTGCCGCGCGGTCGTCGACTCAAAGTGGACATAAGTGCACGTCGACGCGGTTCACGCGGGTTCACGCGCCCACTCCGGGGCGAAGAAAAAGACCCTACGCAATTGTCCTGCGAGTCAGGCAGACCAACACAACTGTCAGACGCCTATTCGCGCGTCGTCGATCGACTTTCACGCCACTTCGTGTGCGCTGCGTCGATGAACCTCGCATCACCGCGCGTGAATGACGCGACGGAACGCGACTTGCTCACGGCGCGAGCGACGGCTTAGACGCCATCACCAGGACCGGCCACGTCGCCTCCTTTGTGATTCTTCGAATCAGCTCCGAACGGGAGTGTGCGCGTGATCTGTTCTCTGAAGGACTGGTGTCCGGCGTGAGCCGGACCGTGTTACTCGTTATCGCAATATCCACAGCAGCGTCGGCACAGATTCCACTTCCATCCGAGGCGTCAACCACGCAAGCGACGCAGACGCCTCCGTCGGTCACGCAGCCCGCTGCTCCACGACCGGCGCCACCGCGAGTACCGGTGTTCAATCGAGCCAACGAGGTGATGCCCTCGTGGTTGCGCGTGCGCGGCGAGTTCCGCGAACGATTCGAGGGTTTCGAGAACAGCAACTTCATCGAGGGACGCGACGATGCCTATGCGCTCACCCGATTCCGGTTCAACGTGGCCGTCACGGCCAACAAGCACCTCGCGTTTCAAGCCAATCTTCAGGATGCCCGCGTGGCGGACAAGGAGGTGGGACCGACCACCGCGCCTTTCCGAGGACCGTTCGATCTCCGCACTGCGTTCGCAGACGTGGGCGATGCCAAGGCCCCGGTAGCATTTCGACTCGGACGTCAGGAACTCGTCTACGGCGAGTCTCGTCTCCTCGGCTCATTGCCGTGGGTCAACACCGGGCGCAGCTGGGACGCCGCGAAAGCGATCCTGCGCTCACCGCTGTTTCAGGTCGACGTGTTCGGCGCATCGCTCGTGCGCAGCCTGCCGAACGAGTTCGACAAGAGCGGAAACGGCAATTGGCTCGCCGGGGCGTACGCCACGTCCACGAAGCTGCTGCCGAAAGCGACCGTCGAGCCGTATGTGTTCTGGCGGCAAGACGTCAACGTCCGCAGTGAACTCGGGGCGCTCGGTACACTCTCGCAGACGACGATCGGCACGCGCGTCGCGGGACAGTTGCCGGCGCGACTGGACTACGGCGTCGAGATGGCGCTCCAGCGAGGAGGGCTCGCCGAGGATTCGCTGAACGCATGGGCCGGCCACTGGCAAATTCGAGCGTCACTGCCGGGATGGGCGACACCGAAGCTCACGTCGGAATACAACTTCGCGACCGGCGACGACGTCGCCAACGACGGCAGGCGTCAAACGTTCGACCAGCTCTATCCCACCGGGCACGACAAGCTTGGGCTCGCCGATCAGATCGGCTGGCGCAACATCCACCACCTGCGTGAAGGCATCGAAGTCGCGCCGATCAAGGCGACTCCGATCTCGTTCAACTATCACTCGTGGTGGCTCGCGAGCAACACCGACGGTCTCTACTCCGCGAGCGGCGCCCTCCTGGTTCCACGCGTCGCGGGCGGGGCTGCGAACACGCACGTGGGGCAGGAACTCGACCTGCAGGTGACGCGCTCGATCACGCCGCAGCTTCAGCTTGCTGGTGGATACGCCTACATCATCAGCGGCGCCTTCCTGAAAGAAGCGACTCCGGGCGCCTCGTACAGCTACCCGTACATCATGGCCACCTATGTCTTCTTGGCGGAGCGATAAATGAAAACACGAAGAGCGTTTATCAAGACCGCCGCCACGACGGCCGGCGTGCTGATGTCGGGGCTTCCGAAGGGCTGGGTTGGCGGCGTCTACGCCGATGACGGCCCGGAGACGAAGACGATTCGCTTCGGCATCATCGCGCTGACCGATTGCGCGCCGATCGTGATGGCGCACGAGCTCGGCTACTTCAAGAAGTTTGGCATCGAGTCCATCGTCTCGAAGGAAGCGTCATGGGCAGTCATCAGAGACAAGCTCTCGCTCGGTGAGAACCAGGCGACGCACATGCTGATCGGCATGCCGATCGCCTCGACGATGGGGCTGGCGGGATCGCCGGTGAAACCGATGGTCGCCCCGTGGCTGCTCAATCGAAACGGCCAGGCGATCACGCTGAACAACAAGTTGAAGCAGGCCGGCGTCCGCAAGCCGGCAGACGTCAAGCCTCTCGCCGAGAAGGCGAAAGCCGCTGGCGAGCCTCTCGCGTTCGCGATGACGTTCCCGCCCGGCACGCACGCCATGTGGATGCGCTACTGGCTCGCCGCCGGCGGCGTGAACCCGGACAAGGACGTCAGCCTGATCACCATCCCGCCGCCGCAGATGGTCGCCAACATGAAGGTGGACAAGATGGACGGCTTCTGCGTCGGCGAGCCGTGGAACAACCGCGCGATCGAGGATGGCATCGGCTTCACGGTCACCACGACGCAGCAGATGTGGAAGGACCATCCCGAAAAGGTGTGCGCCTTCACCGAGGAGTTCGCGACGAAGAATCCGAAGACGGTCAAGGCGATCCTCAAAGCGCTGCATCTGGCCAGCGTCGACCTCGACAAAATGGAGAACCGGCCGAAGTTCGCGGAGGTGATCTCACGCCCGTCCTACATCAACTGCCCACCCGCGATCATCCTCGAACGGCTGATGGGCAAGTACGAGTACGGTGACGGCCGCGTCGAGCAGGACCCGTTCTACATGATCTACTCCAGCCGCAACTGCAACTACCCGCACCAGATCTACGCGAAGTGGTGGCTCACTCAATTCCGCCGCTGGGGAATGACGAAGGGCGCGCCCGACTACGCCGGCATTCCGAAGCGTGTTCTACGGTCTGACATCTACCTCGAAGCGATGCAGGAGATGGGCGTGCCGGTCAAGGTGGCCGAGGAGCAGTCGATCACCCTGTTCGATGGCGTGTTCGATGGCAAGGATCCCGAGAAATACGCAAAGTCGTTCCCGATCAACGCGCTGCAAGGGTAGGAGACGTCATTTGGCCAAACGCATCCTCAACTTCCTCCTTCCACTCTGCGGTATCGCGCTCGCCCTTGGGATCTGGTGGGCCGCCAGCCGAGTCGTCCCCGATCTACCGTCCCCGGCCCGGACGTGGGAGGAGAGCAAGCTCTACATCCTCGAACCGCTGACGAAGCGGGGGGAAACCGATCAAGGGATCCTTCTGCTCGCGTACTACAGCCTGGTGCGAGTCGCTCAAGGCTTCCTGCTCGGAATCGCGATCGCAACACCCATCGGGTTCCTGCTCGGCGTCTCATCGACGCTCACGAAGATGTTCGATCCGATCCTGCAGGTGTTACGGCCGATCTCGCCGCTTGCGTGGCTGCCACTTGGTCTCATCATCTTCCAGAAGTCCGAGCCGGCGGCGCTCTTCGCCATTGCCGTCTGCTCGATGTGGCCGACGGTGATCAACACGATGCTCGGCGTGCGCGCGATCCCGCAGGACTACTGGAACGTCGCGCGCGTGCTGCGTCTGTCGAAGATGACGACGTTCACGAAGATCATCGTGCCAGCGACGCTGCCCTACATGTTCACGGGGTATCGGCTCAGCCTCGGCATCGCCTGGCTCGTCATCGTCGCGAGCGAGATGCTCACCGGCACGCCTGGCGTCGGCGGGTTCCTCTGGCAGGAATACAACAGCCTCGTCTACGCGCACATCCTGCTCGCCATCATCACGATCGGCGTCGTCGGCTTCGCCCTCGACCGGCTGATGGGATTCGCGGAAGCAAAGCTGCGGGCGGTGTAAAGGGGGTCGGGGGTCATTTAAAGAGGACACTCGCCGGGTTTGTCCGGCAAGTGTCCTGATCAAATGACCCCCGACCCCATTACAGGAGGGTAATTGGCGTTCATCGAGGTTCGGGCCGTTTACAAATCATTCACCGCCAGCAACGGCGCGGCGCGGCAGGTGCTCCGCGATGTCTCGCTCGACATCGAGCAGGGCGAGTTCGTATCGATCGTCGGCGCAATGGGCAGCGGAAAGTCCACGTTGCTCAGCCTCCTCGCGGGGCTGACGACGCCCGATCGAGGAACGGTCAGCATCGGCGGCGAACCCGTCCGCGGCGTTCATCGTCATGCCGCGTTCGTCTTCCAGAACTACTCGTTGCTCCCCTGGTTCAGCGCGCTCGAGAACGTGAGACTCGCTGTCGAAGCGGCATTCCCGGAGCTGACGCGCGAGCAGCAGTTGATGCGGGCGAGCGACGCGCTCGGCACCGTCGGCCTCGGCAACGCGATTCATCGCCGGCCGCGGCAGCTTTCGGGTGGAATGCGTCAGCGAGTCGCGATCGCGCGCGCCGTTGCGACGGAACCACACGTGCTCTTTCTCGACGATCCGTTCGGCGCGCTCGACGCGCTCACGCGCGAGACGCTGCAGCAGGAACTTGCCGGGCTCGGATCGCAATCCGATCGCCGCGTGACCACGGTCATGATCACCAACAGCGTGGAGGAAGCCATCCTGCTGTCCGATCGCATCGTGCCGATCGTGCCCGGCCCACCGGCAACGCTCGGCGTGGCGATCCCGGTGGAGCTGCCGCGTCCCCGCAGCGTGGCGCAGCTCGCGCACGATGAACAGGCCTCCCATGTACGGGCACACGTCATCGCCACACTGACCGCGGCACCGGGACGGCTCAGAAAGCACGCGGTGGAGGCGAACGCGTCGTCTCCGGTGTTGCAAGCCGTCGCGAAGGAGACCCTATGAACGTTCCGCTGGAGCTGACCGGATTGACCAAGGTCTTCCCCACGCCAACGGGTCCGTTCATCGCAGTCAAGGACGTGAACGCGCTGATCGACACGGGCGAATTCGTCGCGATTCTCGGCCACTCCGGGTGCGGCAAATCGACGGTGCTCTCGATCCTCGCGGGACTCGACACGGCCACGTACGGCGGAGTCGTCATTGACGGAACGCAGGTCGACGCTCCGGGTCCCGAGCGCGCAATCGTGTTTCAGTCGCCGTGCCTGCTGCCGTGGCTGACGGCTCGCCAGAACGTCGAGCTCGGCGCGTCACAGGGACCGGTGAAGCGAAACCGGCGGGACATCGTCGCTACAGCCAATCATTACCTCGAGCTGGTCGGAGTGGAGGACACCGCGGACCAATTACCGCCGCAGCTCTCGCTCGGGACGCAGCAGTGCGTCTCTCTGGCGCGCGCATTGGCCGTCCAACCACGCTTCCTGCTGCTCGACGAGCCGTTCTCTCAGCTCGACTCGCTGACGCGCTTCGATCTGCAGGACATCCTGCTGCAGGTGTGGGAGCGATCGGGAAAGACCGTCGTGATGGTCACGCACGATGTTGACGAGGCGCTGTACCTCGCGGACCGGCTCCTTCTCATGACAGATGGTCCCGAAGCATCGGTAGGTGAGGTACTGACTGTCCCGTTCCCCCGCCCGCGTTCGCGCGCCGCGGTGCTCGGCCATCCGCGTTATCACGAGTGCCGCCGCCAGGTGATCGACTTCCTCGAGCACCACGCCCATCAGTCGAAACCGAGCGCGCTCGACAGCGTCCTGCACGGAGTGCGATCGAACTGACGCGCGTCGGTGCAAACCCTCTTCGCGCGTCGGTGCAAATCGGATACTTGTCGGTGCGAACCCTCTTCCCCGTCGGTGCAAATCTGATGCTTGTCGGTGCGAGCGCGACCATAGGACCGCGTACTTTATAATTCGCGACCATGAAGCACATCTCAATCGTCGTTTGTGCACTGTTCGCCGCCGGTGCGCTCATGCCTGTGCGGACGGCGGCGCAGGGGCAACCGAACATGTACGGACCTACCGTGACGGCCGACCAGGCGAAGTCTGTGGCTGCGGCAGCAGTCGCTGAAGCGAAAAAGAACCAGTGGACGATGGCGGTGGCCATTGTCGACACCGCCGGCGATCTCGTGTACTTCGAGAAGATGGACAACACGCAGGTCGGCAGCGTGGACGTCGCGATTCAGAAGGCACGCGCGTCGGCGCGCTTCAAGCGGCCGACCAAGGCGTTTCAGGACGCGCTTGCAGCGGGCGGAGAGGGATGGCGGATCCTTTCGCTCGAGGGTGCAGTCGCCGTCGAAGGTGGGCTGCCACTCGTCGTCGGCGGAAAGATCATCGGCGCGATTGGGGCGTCAGGTGGCGCGTCACAGCAGGATGGAGTCACGGCTGCAGCAGGAGCCGGAACCCTGAAGTAGTCCGTGCGATCTCGATCCTTGTCGGTGTGACATAGATCCTTGTCAGTGCGAACGGGATCCTTGTTGGTGCGACATGGACCCTTGTCGGTGCGACGGGATCTTTGGTGGTGCGCACCGACATGTATCAGATTTGCACCGACCAGCAGAGAGGGTTCGCACCGACGCGCGTCAGCACGATCGCACCAACTAGGCAGTAGGCGGTATGAAGTAGGCAGAAGGGCCGTACAGCTGCATACTGCCTACCGCCTACCGCATACTACTTTCCAATGAGCGCTCACGCCATTTTCATCACCGCCTTCGATCGGCCTGGCATGATGTCGGCCCTGACCAAGGTGCTGGCCGATCACGAGGCGAACATCACGCACATCGACATTCACCCCGGCAGCCCGACGTCCGGCATCTACTTCGAGGTGACGGTCCCCGACGATCGCGCGCAATCCGTCCTCGACAATCTCAAGGCAGTCGCCGGCGTCGAACGCGTCGAAGAGACGCCATCCTCAGCCAAGATCTACGGGAAGCGGATCATCGTCATGGGCGGCGGCGCCCAGGTCGGGCAGGTTGCAATGGGTGCGATCACGGAAGCCGACCGCCACAACATCCGCGGCGAGCGCATCTCGATCGACACGATTCCGCTCGTCGGTGAACAGGAGCTGGCGGCCGCCGTTCGCGCAGTGATGCGACTGCCGCGCGTGAAGATGCTGGTCCTCGCCGGATCTCTGATGGGCGGTGAAATCACCAAGGCGGTCGAGGAAGTACGCGCCCACGGGTTGAACGTCATCTCGTTGAACATGGCGGGCAGCGTTCCCGACGCCGCCGATCTCGTCGTCAGTGATCCCGTGCAGGCAGGCGTGATGGCCGTGATGGCCGTCGCCGACACGGCGAAGTTCGATCTGATGCGACAGTTGAAGCGGCGATATTGAATCTTTGATTTTGCCGATCTTTGATTGTTGATTTGTTGTTGATTGTTGATGGGCGATTGCTGATTGGCGCTTCACGCTGCTGCCGGACGTGCTTCGATGACCTTATGAATCCCCAATCACAAACGAATCACTCATTCAACGTTCACAAATCGTCAAATGAGATCTGCCAACCTCGCTGACGATGGTACTCGCTGACCAGTGCCTGGAGCCGCTCGCGACTCAACGTGGCAGCGGGATCGT
>Ga0070674_100000180_pt1 | contig 29566 bp, 29 predicted proteins | sample KBSM33metaG_FD_65344 | JGI IMG/M metagenome (GOLD analysis project Ga0070674, IMG submission 65344) | Miscanthus rhizosphere microbial communities from Kellogg Biological Station, Michigan, USA - KBS M3-3 metaG | ecosystem: Host-associated > Plants > Roots > Rhizosphere > Soil ... | reverse complement strand
ACCGTGCCGTTAGGGTTCGTCGTGATCTTGATCGCGCCGCCGCCCGACTGAGTGGCCTCAGTCGTCACCGTACTATTTGTCATCGCAAACTGGTTGCCAGCGGTGATCTGAATGTTTCCCGTGTTGCCGGGGCCGGTACTGCTAAAAACGGAGGGGACTAGGGATTGCCCGAGCTGAGAAGGACCATAAGTGAGAGTGATGCAGATTTAGGCAACCGCAACTGGGGCATATACACGCGCTGATGATGTCCCTCCTCGACATGTAATGGTCCCCCACACTTGGAGCCGACGTGCTTTTGATCGTTTTGAGAAGATCGAGGTTTCATATTCGATTCTAGGCAGTCGATCTTCGTCGTGGTTCCGTTTTGAGAGTAGCCTGATGTGGAGGCGCCGAGCGGACTCGAACCGCTGACCGCAGTGTTTCAAACTGCACCTTAGCCGCTTGCCTACGGCGACGCACCGCCTGGGAAGTTCCCAGTACCCTAGGCATTGGTGACCCCTGATCTAGAGAGGTCCCGGAGGGACAACCTGTCTTTTCCCCGTGTTTTACGGACAAGATATCCTAGGCAGATTTTCCCTTGCCTAGAAGTTTCCCTGGAAAAATACCGAGATATCTTAGTGTGTTCCCTTGGAGCGAATCTTGCTCGATCACCTCGCCGCGCCCGCCCTTCCAATGGAAGGGGATGGTAGGTGATCGTCTCCTGATCCTTTCATCGACAAGCGCGGATGGCGGCGCTCTACCGACCGCCTCTAGCGCCAATGATTTGTCATCGAAAGGAGAGGTCATCATGAGCTGCACCACTCGCCGGACCGATTCTCAAATACACCTAAGACACGGTTTCCTGAACTTAATGCTAATCTTGCTTTCCGCGGCTTGCAGCAGCGGAGGGGACGACGGTGGCGGAAGTACAACGAACAATCCACCAGCCGGCGGGGCGGGGGGCAACCAGTTCGCATATGTCGTCAATTTTGCTGCCAATAACGTGCAGGCATTCACCTCCGACGGCAACGGTAATTTCACCATGGTTGGCCAACCAATTACGACCGGCGTCAATCCGCACAATGTCAACGTCGATAAGGCGGGGCGATTTGTTTACATTTCTAACGTTGGCTCGAATTTTGTGAGTGGTTTTAAGATCAACAGCGCAGATGGCAGTCTCACGCCGATCAATGCGGCACCTGGCAGCCCCGTTACGGACGCAAGCGACCCCACGAATAACAGTCCGTATTGGTCGGTGTTCGATACCACGGGTCAATTTCTTTACGTGATTGCCGGAGGAACACCCATCCTGAAGAGCTATTCGATCGACAGTACGTCCGGCGTTCTGACACAGATTGGGTCAACTGGTCCGCTCGGCCAATGCTCAACGGGGCATAGTGTCACGATTTCGCCAAACAACAAGTTTCTCTATGTGGGCTGCCGATTTAACGGCGTCGTGTACTCCTTTAGCCGGAATACACAGACAGGCGCATTGACCAATTTAGGTGCCACGAATGTGATCCAAAATGGGGCACCGGGAGTGTCGTTTTCAGTGGTTGTCGATCCCACGTCGAGCTTCTTGTTCGTTGGTGTCACGGATGGTGTCACCGTGTTCAACATCGATCCGAACAGCGGCAATATCTCAGGGCAGAAGCTTTTCGTGGCGGGAAACACCCCTCATAGTGTGACGCTTGATGGTAACGGACATCTCTACACGGCCAATCTCAATGACAGCACCGTCAGCGCCTTCAGCATCAGCGGAGGAACCTTGACACAATTGGCAGGGTCACCATTTGCGACGGGGGGAGAGCCGAATACGGTCGCTGTTCATCCGGACGGAACGGTTCTGTTCACCGCTGATCAGACTACCAATACAGTGACCCGCTTCACCCTTAATGCCGATGGTACACTGACTCGTAACGGAAATGCGGCAACGTTTCCTGCCAATAGCGGGACAAACAACATGGCGCTGACCAATAAGTAACGGAATGTTGTCCGGCCGCTTCAGCGTCGGCGGCCTCTCATACGCGCCGTTCGGACTCCCGAGAACGGTGTAATGACAAGCCTATCAATCCTTGGTCCTAGCGCATTCCACGGAAGAGGGGATTGGGCTTCCCTCGTTCGAGGCAAAGGACGGATAAGCGGGATAAAGTCTCCTTTGGAATTCTCATTAAGAAACTGTCTCAAAAGTGTTCTAGACGCTTTTGGGGGTATCGCTCGTCGTGTCCCTGTTCTAGGCTTGAGGAGTGATAGTGCGGAGAGTGGATTCTAAACGACTCGAGCTACAGGAGCTGCCAATGAAGAGGAATGAGGGGTTCAGACACCATGCGAGATTCGTCGTTTGGTGGCCGGTGACGTATTGGAATGAGAATGTGTAAACGGCAGGAGAGTTGATGAATCGCGCCCCACAAAACCGGCGATCCCTCCTCAGGTGAAATCGTCTGTAGAGCAATGGAGGGATGCGGTCCGGGACTCCATGTCCTGCCGGGTGACCTGCCGCAAATTCAACACGAGTTCTTGTAAACGATGACGAAACTCTCCATTCCGTATTGGCAACTTCACACCAAACGAGTCGCCAGTAACCCAACGTACTTCGAAGCGGATACGCAGAGAGGCGGCTGCTGGTCGTGCCGAACTACCGCTTTCGGGTCTCGCATTCCTGCAGCACGCGGCTATCCTTTCTTAATTTAATGGGAACGATGCCCCACATATATAGAAAACGCAGCTGGTGGCTTGGGACCTAAGGACAGTTTGGGTGGCGGCAACAATAGCGATAAGCGCAGTTATGAACGGCGAGAGTCACAAGGCCGATGATGACAGGGAAGCATCCAAACCTTACGATATTGATGTGACCTGTCCGTCCTGTCACTCCTTTGACTGCGTTCGTGCGGGTCGACAGGGTATCAACGACTTCATTCGCGTGTTAGTAGGTAGGTTCCCATGGAAGTGTCGTAGATGCCTGCACCGGTTTTATTTGAGGCGGCGAACGATCGGTTAGTCGCGTGTACTTGCAGCTACTAGGTCCTTTTCACAGGTCGGCGAGAACCGCCTACTCCTAGCTCGACTTTGCCGATTCCAGGCTCACCGGCTTGAGAACGCATGAGGCTAGACGAAAGGACTCCAAGCTGCAGAGCTCGCCGGAGCAATTGCGCCACATTGCGAACATTCAGTTTTCGCATCAAATGAAAGCGATGAACTTCCACGGTGCGCACACTGATTTGCAGAATCCTGGCGATTTCCCGGTTACTATGTCCGATTGATACGAGGTTGAGAATCTGATGCTGCCTGCCGGTCAGTAGGTTGACTGAGGCTTCGTCTCTCCGTGGCTCATCCTTGAGAGGTAAGGCGGTCTTCATGGTTCCCCTCTAGATTATCTAGGGATGCGTTAAGCGTAGCATAGCCTAATTTTCTATGCGGCTTGACAGCCGTCGAACGAAAGGGCGGGTGCTGTTTTGTTTGCTGCTACGTACGTTGGTGTACGCAGGGGACGAATATCGGCAGGTTTTGAGTGCATGGTTTCCTATAAGTGATTGAATAAGTGGAGTTGCCGCCTTGGGTCCAAAGTTGCTTCCTTACAATTGCAACTTTGAATCGGAGGAGGGGCACCATGGAATGTCCGAAATGCAGAGGCTTGATGCAGATGGAGCGAATGTCCGATTTCTTTTTAGTGTTTTATGCTTGGAAATGCATCAACTGTGGTGCCCTGATAGACAAGACCATAGCGAATAACCGTAGAAATTGCCTGGCTTCCAAGTCTCTTGAGCTCGCCAAGGTTGGTTGAACGAGTCCTCCATGTGAAGTCGGAGTTTACACCACAAAGTGGTACATCCTAAGCCTCGCCATGGACAATTAGTGCAGGCCGAAGCTCATTCATTCGGGTGTACGATCCATGCGAAAATCGGCATGTGTCTAATAGTACCGACTCATCTCTAAGAAATACTATTGAGCGGTGGAGGCTCGTCACGCATTTTTGACACCACGAGACCCCCAACTAGGCATCGATGTGAGACAGGATGCGATGGTCTCAGAAGAGCGCCGTCCCAGACTCTCAGGTTTTATGGATTCATTTAACGAGCGGCGTCGCAGTCCTCGATATAAGGCTCTCAAGGAATCGCTTTTAGCATTCCGTTGCGCTAGCCATGAAGAAACCGATGGGGATGGTGTTCTGTTAGACCTGAGCAAAGGTGGATGTCGTATCACCAGTGAAGTCCCATTAGCTCTCAGTCACTACTACCGTCTCGTTCTTCAAGCGACAACTGGATCCCCAGTCACTATCGAAACCGCCGTTGTGTGCTGGCGTTCCAAATCAATGTATGGACTAAAGTTCATCACGGTCGGTGGAGACCAGGAGGAGTTACTCGAGCAGAAGCTTCTCGAGCTGAGAAGTGTCAGCTAATGGACTAATTTGCGTCGTTTGAGGGAAATTGCTAGCAGACAGTAATGTTTCAAGCAAAAGACGTGATGAACCTAGCTTCCTTTAGACTTGTCTACCAAGACGTTCGATGCAGAAGTGCGCCGGACGACCTATTGAAGGAAAGCGACCCTGTGAAACCCTGAAATGAGCTCGGCTCGAGTTGCCTAAATCCTACTAAACGTTGACTCTTGCATGTATTTTCGCTAGCGTCGGTTTCTATGAGCGAACAACGCCAAGTCGCGACCCAAATCGGGGGACCTGTCGACGCGGACCTCCTCAAAGAGATCCGGACTCTTGCCACACAGCAAGGACGTCGCTTAAACATATTGATCGATGAAGCCATCCGGGATTTATTGAAAAAGTATCGACATCGGTTTAACGTGCCAACTCCTCCGCAAAACAAGGATAGTCTCACAGGAGGGATCATAGAAAATTCCATCTGATTTGCGGTTTGCTCGCGTACTACAGGAAGTAAGTGTTTAGAAAGCCCACCTCCTGACCGCACAACTTTGAGTCGACCTAGCGCTTATTACTACGCCTGCTGACATACATCCAAGATACTAGAACCCCGGTGACCTGCGGTTTGTTAGTTCGGTGCCTTCGTGGGCTCATCTGAGTTAGCAAAGAGTTAAACACCCGCCTACCCGCTGCTACCGAAGCCCACGCCCCAGGCGCGTTCCTGGTTAATGGCGGCGGTGGCCGACCAATATGCCGATAACTGGAAGCCCGTAAAGACACTCGTCGGCACAAATGGCGCTGGAAGTAACGGGTCTGCGAGACTGTTGTGCTCCACCACGGATGGCAAGCGCCATCCCCTCGCGCCTGCGATTGTGTTGTTCAGACAGTTGTACTTGGCCGTTTCCCTCTCGCGCGCGCAGGTGACTCCTACAGCGATGAGCTACGGCTGCTCGACCTGGAGTTAGAGATACTCTCGCTCAAATCACAGATGCTTTTCGCACTAACGAGCCGCGATCGATGCACGGCTCCACGAAGCCACACGTGATCGGGAACAGCGGTAAAAGGACATTGAGCGGGATATTTCCCAAAGTTACAGCGGACGCTACAGTTCACCAACCGTGCACGAAACGCGCCTATAAAGCGTGTTACCTCTCTGCGATTTGGACCGTTCTGCTGACCTTGACCTGCGTTTTGTTAGTTCGCAGTTCTAGAGGATGCTCAGATGACCCGAAAGCCAACTGGAAATCACTTGCGAACTCTACTACTTGACGGGTCTATACTCGAAACTTGTCCTTATAGACATGCGCTTTCACGTGCTTGGACACGACTTCCGTCAATTTTTCTGGGGTGACCGGCTTGATCAAATAATCGACGACGCCTTGCTTCATGAGTTCGGTGGCATCTTTAATATCGGGTTGGCCGGTCATGATGATGACAGGAACCGATGGAAACTGCTCTCTGATAAAGGCCGTGGCCTGTTTGCCATTGACCTTCGGCATATGAATGTCGCAAAGAATGGCGTCCAGCATGAGAGGATTGTCTCCCGAGCGGGTTTCCTTGATCGCTGCCTCGCCGTCCTGCGCCTCGATTACGTCAAAACCTGCCTTGGTGAGCGTCAGACGAACCGTTTTCCTGATATCCGCCTCATCGTCTACAATCAATACACGCCCAAGTCCCATAATTTCCCTCCCCTGTTATGAAGTTTCCAGGAGACACCTAGCACCCAGCGCGAAGCATGAAAGCAAGCCAAACGGCGTTTTTAGGACCTTCAGGATACTGAGCACACCGATGGTGTTGCATTTTTCTTTATCTCGGCCGGATTTAGAGGAAGAGCAATAAAAAATGTCGTTCCTTTCCCCTCTTCACTCTCAACCGTGATGGACCCGGCATGGGAGTCCACAGCATCCTTCACAATCCTGGTCCCCAAGCCTGTACCCCCTGCCTTTCGACTGATTGCACGTTTGGAGAAAAGGCTGTCTCGTACTTCACGTGGCATCCCGCGACCGGTATCTTTGACAGACAGGGTTAGCACTTCTGTCTCTGAATCGAATCGCCCGTCAACGGTAATAGACCCTCCGGAAGGTGTTTCCGGAATTGCGTTGTTAATAAGATTGTAGAATACGTTAAACAGCCGACTTTCGTCCGCGTTGAGCACTGGCAAGTCGTCAAGGTTTTCAGCGGATAAGCGAACACCGCTTTGCTCGGCGAAATAACGAAGAGTACTAAAGACTGCGCGTATGAGCGTAGAAACCTGGCAGGCGGCGAAGCTCGCAGGTCCGCTTCGGCCTTTCACGGCATCTGCAATTTCTTTGACACGGTCTTGGATGCGGCGGCTGTTGGAGCGCACCATTCCAAACACTTCCTGACTTAGTTCTTGGGTAGCTTTGCTTCTGTTCACGTCGTCGCCGGCCAACCTTTTGAGCAGCTCTTTGAGTTCGCAGTCCAAAAGATCGGCTCCCATGACAATGGGCATCATCATGTTTTTCACATCGTGCCCGATATCCCCAAGCAGCCGGGCGATCTCGGCAAGCTTGGCTTCCTCAGCGAGTTGCGCGCTCAGTTTACGGTTATCAGCCGCGAGCTCGGCCGCGTACACTTCCAGTTGAGCCGCTTGTGCTTGGATCGTGTCCTGTTGTTCTTTGATGCGCAACATCGAGCTGACTCTGGCTACGAGCGCGACATGATCAACTGGCTTCGTGAGATATTCGTCCGCACCAGCTTCGAGTCCTCTGACAATGTCTTCAGAATCCGCTCGGGCTGTCATCAGGATGATCGGTATGAATGGGAGTGAGCGTTCGGCTTTCAGAGTGCGACAGACGTCGAGTCCGTCTCGTTTGGGCATCATGACATCGAGCAGGATGAGGTCTGGAAGCTGCTCGACGGCCATGATCAGGGCCGCCTCTCCGTCGGCCGCCGTCACAATTTCATAGCCCTTTGTCGAAAGACAGGCTTGAGTAATGTCCACATTCATGGCGTTGTCATCGACAACGAGTATCCGTGGTGGTGTGCGCATGAGGCAACCTCTATAAATTCAAGCTAAGCATTTAGATATTGACGAACTACTGCCAGCAATTTCATGGCATCGAACGGCTTCGCAAGATACGCATCACAGCCTGCCGCTCTGGCCTTTTCTTCATCCCCGCTGAGTGCATAGGACGTCACCACAATAATGGGAATGCTTCGAAGCTTGGGATTCGCCTTGATACGACGCGTGGCTTCGTATCCATCGAGACCGGGAAGCTGGATGTCCATGAGGATCAAATCTGGATTAGATTGTTCTGCCAGCGTCACTCCCTCATCTCCTCGGACAGCTTCAATGACCTCGTACCCGACGCTGGTCATGAGGTCGCGCACAATCCGGCGGTTGTCCACCTGGTCTTCAATGGATAAGATGCGTTTTGTCATGTGCCACCTACTTGTTGCTCAACACTGGTGGGCAGGGTGAACCAAAAGACCGAACCAGACCCTAAGGTCGATTCCACCCCAACCGTTCCGCCATGCAGTTCGACGATCCGTTTGACAATCGCAAGCCCGAGACCCGTCCCGCCTTTTTCGCGCGTAGCTGAGCTGTCAGCTTGCTGAAACTCGTCAAAAATTCTTGCTTGATCTTCGGATGAAATTCCCGGCCCCGTATCGGCAACGCTCACTTTGAAACGGTCATCGTCGAGAACAATGTGTACCGCGACCTCACCGCTGTCGGTAAACTTGATGGCATTCCCGATGAGATTCAACAGGACCTGTTTGATACGTCGTTCATCGCCTTTCGCGGTCGGCAGGTTGTCGGGTACCATCACTGCGAGTGAGAGTTGCTTTCGGGAAGCCAAGGACTCCATGCCTGTAGCAACTTCATAAACCACGTCCTTCATCATATAGGGTTTCAAGGATAACCTGAGCTGGCCTGCTTCTATCTTCGATAGATCAAGCACGTCGTTGATCAGATCGAGCAAGTGACGTCCGCTCGCATCGACGCGAGATAAGGCCTCTTTGATTTTGTCAGGCACATCGCCATAAATCCTATTCACGATCAACTGCGTATAGCCGAGAATGGCATTCAGCGGAGTACGCAGCTCATGGCTCATGTTCGCCAGGAACTGTGACTTGTGCTTGCTTGCGATCTCCAGTTGACACTGCTTGTTTTTGAGATCTTCACACAGGGCGCGGTTTTCAGTGAGAGCCTCCTGTAACTGAAAATTCTTGTTGAGTAGTGCCACTTCGGCTCGCATCCGCTCGATGACCCGCCCAAGTTGGGTCCCCACATTGACCATGACCTCCAGCAAGGCTTCATCCGGTTCCATCGGGAGATCGGAAAAGAATTCTAGTACGGCCACCACTTCCTTTCCGATCAACACCGGAAACCCGAAGGCAGCCCGTACTCCGATATCCGTTGCTTCCTTGGCTCGGGGGAAGTTCGAATCCTTCGTGACGTCTATGATCCAAAGCGGCTGGCCGCTCTCGAGCACACGACCGGGTAATCCCACTCCAGGCTCAAAATGTAACTTCTGACTGACATCACAGAATGTTTGGAATCGTTCCTTATTGTCGACATGCCACAACGTCGTTGGCTCAAGTCTGCAGCCGTCCGTCTCGGTCAAAATATAGACATGGCCAACCGGCCATCTTGTGTGCAGGCATACTTGGTCCAACGCGACTTGTAACGCCTCGTCAATCGTCAAGGTTTGATTGGCGGCTACTGCAATACGTTGCAGTAGTTGGACGTCCTTTCGCCTGTTGTACAGTTCACGTAATGCCCTTTCAGCGAGCATTTCACTCTCGGCTCTCGCGCGTTGTTCACGAGCAAGCCGCCTGGTCAGACGATCTTGATCCGTCGCCTCGAGTTTTTCGGTCATGAGATCAAGGTTCCCGATGGCTTGAGGACAATTCGAAATACACACTTATCGTCGCCTCGGTGCATGCATTGAGGTTGTTCAAAAACCAAGTCCTCTTCAAAATGCGCCGCCGCCGCTTCCATAAATCCATGCGCAAGAGCACAAAGTTTACGGCGTGATCGATATCCCATAATCAACACTTCAGACGACGACGAATCGTAATCAAATTGTGGAACTTCCGATCCAGGGTAAATTTTGCGCACCTCAGTATGGATCACGTCATTGAGTGTGAGGAGAAATGTCCGCGCCGATGTATGTCCGGAAAAAAAGTGAGGATAGCGTTGCGCGAGGAGCGGCAAGGATTTGCGTCCGAACCATCGGGTGATTTCTTGTGGCGATTTGTCGAGTGCTTTGGCCGCCACCGTAATGAGCTTAATCATCGCCTCGTCGGGGTAGTTTCCAAGCGAGGTATAGGCGCCATCGACCTGAGCCGCTTCCAATAAATCCTCCCAGGTCTCATCGCCGTAATCTTTCCGCACCACCTCTTCGAGTAAGTTAAAGATTATTCCCTTCATGTTTCCCTCACCTATGTTTATTTATTCCGGATGAACCCTTAAAAGCCTTCTTTTGCGAAGGCCGATTGACAATCAGAGGGAAAACGGCTGCACATTTTGTACTCATTAAAAGAAATGATGAGCCGTTGTATCGAGAGTGGGGCTCGGATGGCAGAAGCTATGATTATATCTAGTGGTTTGCAGCGAAGATCATTATCTCCACTTTGCGGGGAATCGCGTGCTTTGGCCGTAAAATAGAATCTAATCTGATCCGACTCAGACTCGTTTCAGATTCAGCATGTGTTGCCGTAAATGAGTGCCATGTTATCGGTGTCAAAGGATAAGTATACCGAATCAAAAGGAAGCAGAACATTCTCTCCGCCTGCTGTCTTGAGCACAAAGTGAGCACAAATGGCTGGTTCCTGTTAATGGGTGCCCACGAATCTTTGTTTATCTATTTTCTACTCCCGGGCGGCGATGCAATCAGTTGCCTATAATCACTACCCTTTAAAGGATTCGTGAGCGCCGCCTGACCTGCATTTACGAAATTCAGAAACTCTTGGCGTTGAACACCGTCTTCTAGCCCAGCGGTGCGGGCAACCAGTGTTATTTGATGCCCGCGCCATCGCGGCTTGACTGAAAACTCCGACCTGCCAGAGTGCCGTTGACTGGGGATGAGCGGAATCTTCTCGAATGCAATTCCTCTCGGACAGCCAAACAGCTCAGACAGTGTAAAGAGAAGCCGAGAGCCCTAGTCGTTCACCAGTAGTAGTACTGGTCATTATTCTCATTCCGCATCTTGCCAGCCAAGTCGCTGTTCACTAGTAATCGCCGCATCATCATCTCGCCGTCACTGGATAAGTCAGAAAGACGAGACCATCCCACCTTCAGTTTAATCTGCTCGAAAGTTTTTGCATTCGTCAACGTGAATCGGTGGCAGACGCTTGGCTCGCCTGTGTCCTCGGTCAAGTTGAATCCTGGGAATGCCTTCAGCAAATACTCTCGAATGACCTTCAGATTTTGCTGAACGCACTCGATGCTGATGTCTCCCATCTGTTCCGTTCAGGTTGCGAGAACCTAACTCAGAGTTACGAGAAGCCAAGTGAGAATTACGAGAAGCTTACCCCAAGCATCCCAAAATAGGTCGTCCAACTACTGCTTGATCATGTCGCTGAGCTTGAACGCAAAGGTCAGCTGCCGAAAGGCCCCCGATAAGCCGCACGCTCTTGTTCCGATGATATAGAGCACCGTGACTATGGATGACCCCGTTAGACACGGCGTCACGCTATGCGGCGAGTGGTAGAGTAAACGAGAATTTACTGCCGCGGCCCAGCTCGCTCTCCACCCAGATATTGCCACCATGTAGTTCCACGAGACTCTTGCTGACCGCCAACCCCAGACCGGCGCCTTCCTGAACGGGAGAGGGAGCGCGATGGAACTTGAGAAATACTTTTTCTTCATGGCCGGTAGGGATCCCACAGCCAGTATCCGCAATCGTGATGGTAACTTTGTCATTCCCGGTGAGAGCCGACTGGACCACGATCTCACCGCGCGGCGGAGTGAACTTGAGCGCATTATGGAGGAGGTTGTGTAATACCTGTTCAACTCTCTGGCGATCTGCTCTCACCGGTGCGTCCAAAATAGCCGACGCGTAAATGGTGATCTCTTTATTTCTCGCCATGCATTCAAAATCCCTCACAACATCAGTAATGACCTCATACACTGATACTGTATCGAGTTCTAATTGCATGTGTCCTGCCTCTATCCGGGAGATGTCTAACAGCATATTGACTAACCGGATGACGCGATCTGTGTTGTGACGTATGCGGGTGAGGTAGTAAAAGACCTTCTCTGGCAGCTCGCCTGCGACGCCTTCAAATAAGTTGTCGAGATAGGCCTTAATCGCGGTAAGGGGAGAGCGCAACTCGTGAGTCGCAACAGAAATTGACAGAGTCTTCAGGTAATCCACTTCTTCGAGTTTTTTATTGGCCTGTTCCAGGAGAAATAGAGTGTCGTGTAAGTCATCCTCCATTTGTTTTCGTTCAGTCATGTCCTGCGTGATTTTGGCATAACCCTGTACTTCTCCTTTGCGATTGTACAGCGCCGTAATGACTATGGACGCCCAGAAGTTTGTGCCATCTTTTCGGACGCGCCAGCCTTCATCGGTGACTCGACCGGCTTGTGCCGCATGAGATAGCAGCATGTGGGGTTTCCCCGCTTCAATGTCGGATGGCAAATAGAAACGAGAGAAACATTGTCCTAGGATTTCATCGGCTTTATAGCCTTTCATCATCTCGGCCCCGGGATTCCACGTCGTGACGATGCCTTCGGGAGTCATCATGAAAATGGCATAGTCCTGAATGCTTTCAAACAGCAACCGAAACACATCTGCATTGTCAGTCGCCAAGCTAAAGGGGCCATCGTCCATGTTATAAGCCTCCTGGCGGATCGGATTGCGCTACGAGACAGCCGGCTGGTACGGCGGACCGAAACACTCGTGTACGGCCTGCTTAAATTGAGCAGTTCCAAACGGCTTAGCGATATAACCGCACGCCAGGTTGGTTTCCTTCGCCGCTTGAAGACGGGATGAGGAGGCAGACATCACAAGCACAGGCAAATGAGGCAGGGCGTGGCGTGTGGCCGCTAGGATTTGAATCCCAGGAACATGCGGGAGGTTCAAATCCATCAGTACGCCGTCGAATGAGGCTTCTGCTTGCAACATTTTCATCGCGAGCTGACCATCCTCCGCGCATGAGACTGTGTATCCGTAGAGCTCGAGACGATCACGTACAGCCCGAGATTGATCGGGATCGTCTTCGACCACTAACAGTCGCTTGACTGTAGCTTGGAATGCCATACCGTACCTCATAGAGGTTTAGAGGCTTAGGAATGATCCCTTCGATGTACAAAAGAAGTGTCATTGTGTGTGTATCACTTTAGAACCATGATGGATCCGTTCTGATGCAGAAACGCAGGCGTTGCTGCAAGCTAATCTCGCCACACGTACGTCATCAAAAGAATCGCTCCAGACACGCTCGCGACAGCCGAAATTGCCATGAAGTAATCCATACATCTTCCTTTCCCCGACGTGTTGTGGGCCTTCTTTTCTATTCCTGTGCAAGGTGCATTCCCCCAAGCGACAAAGGCAAACATTGCTAGCATTGCAACTGTTCGAGACTTCTCGCCAATGGAGCTCAGTCTAGTAGCTAGGGGTATCCCTAGGTGATAGGGCAGCGTCACTTCGCTAGAGTTGGTTTCACCTAGGGTTAATAGCTAGATATACTTATGTACCTAAAGGGGGCCACTCATGGCAACACAGACGGATGGAATCCGAGTTTTGCTCGTGGATGATCACCGCATGGTTCGAGAAGCCATTCGTAGCTTGCTGAAAAGTGTTCCAACTATCGACGTTGTAGGTGAAGCCGATAATGGTGCAGAGGCCATCGCTTGTATTGGAAAGCTTAATCCCCAGGTTGTCGTTATGGATATCAATATGCCGAAAATGGATGGTTTAGTGGCGACCAAGCTGGTGCGGAGACACTATCCAAACGTAGCTGTACTGGGATTATCAGTCACGGAAGATAGCTATCACAAGTCTGCGATGGAGAAAGCAGGGGCGTTCCGAGTGATGACAAAGGGCACGCACAGCCTAGATGATTTATCTGTGGAAATTGAAAAGGCAGCCGCAACCATGCAATTTCTCTCGCGTGCGAGGAAATAGGTCTGCCGCTCTGACCCAAGGAATTATCACACTGAGAGTTCTTTGACGACAAGCAAATCTAAATCGAATGAGGTAGCTGTGATCGAGCGGTGCCAACAGCCTTATTTTTAATTACTGCTCGAAGGCGAGGGCAGCGGTCAGGGCAGATGGGTCAAAGTCACTGCCTATGACAAGTGGTCATTGGTTCTTGCCACGGATTGCCGAACCCCAAGAATAGTTTGGTGCAATTTATCTACTGCGGCCTCTTTGTGGATGAATGCGGATGCGCCGGCGTTGGACATCGCACTTTCCACCTGTTGGGCGCTGTGAACTGACATTCCAATAATCAGTACGTGGGGATGGTCGGATTTGATGCGCTTGGTCACTTCGATCCCGTCGATGTCCGGCATGGTCACATCCATAAGTATCACATCGGGCTTTAATCGAGAGGCCAACTCGATGGCTTCCTTGCCATTGCTGGCTTCACCGATTACATGGATGTCTTCGTATGCATCCAATACGCTGCACAACCCTTGACGGACCATCGCATGATCGTCTACCACGAGTAATAGGATCTTTCCATCGGGGATTGAGGGTGTCTTTACGCCGTTCGCTTTTTTGGTTCCGTTGTCTTTGGTGCTCAAGGTCTCGGCCGGGGCAGGCATCTCGATTAACGTGGTTGTGATGGGGAACACTAGGGTGGCTACCGTGCCGTTCCCTGGGGATGATTGGAGTTCGAAGCGTCCACCCAATGAGAGCATTCGCTCGCGGATGCTGAAAAGCCCGAACTTGTTAACTGTCTGTGTGGTCTGTTTCGCCGACAACATCACAGACGGCTCAAACCCTAACCCTTGATCAGCAACAGTGACATAGAGCGCTTCCTCTTTACGCTCTAGCACTACCACGGCCTGTGGCACCTGAGCATGCTTGATGCAATTGAGCAATAATTCACGTATGGACTGAAAGAGCAGGAGCGCCTGATCCTCCGGTATGGGAGGTATCTGTGTCTTTACTTGCAAAGAGACGACGAGGTCACGCTCCAACATTTGCTGAGCTAGCCAAGGGAGTGCCATTGCCAAGCCAAATTCCTGCAGCACAGGCGGACTCAGCTGAGCCACGAGCGAACGCGTATAGGCCAATGCCTTGTCAGTCGTCGCTTGCAGTTCCTCGAGGAGATGAGCCAGTGCTGCTTCCATGGGATGTTTTTTGGCGACACCGATCTTGATTCGGTTGAGCGCCAGCATTTGTCCGAGATAGTCGTGGAGTTCTCCTGCCAAACGCTGTCGCGCCTTCTGCTCCGATAAGTTCAATTGAGCCGCCAATGCGCGTAGTTGCTGCTGCGATTGCACGAGTTCGGACGTCCGGCTTTCGACTAGCCGCTCCAAATCTTCAGCAAACTCTCGCAATCGTTGCTGGCTTTCCTTAAGACTCAACTCAGTTTGCTTACGCTCGCTAACATCACGAACGATTTTAGAGGCTCCAATGATCTGACCCGCTTCGTTCCTCATGGGCGAAATGGTGAGAGAGACGTCGAAAAGCGTCCCGTCCTTCTTCTGACGCACGGTCTCATAGTGTTGGATCCGCTCCCCTGCTCGAAGCCGCCTCAAAATCTCGCCCTCCTCGGCCTGACGTTCTGGAGGAATCAAGCGGAGAATCGGTTGACCAATCATCTCCTCAGCGCTGTATCCAAACATGCGCTCAGCGCCGGGATTCCAGCTGGTAATCACCCCATTGAGCGTCTTGCTGAGGATAGCATCGTCAGCAGAAGTGACAATCGCGGCAAGGCGTGCATTGTTAAGGAAATCCTGGTCCATATCTTTCATGTGGAGGGCTGTCTTTAAAGACTCTCCATTTAGGGGTCATTCTTAAGGCATACCGACAAGCCGTCAAGTGACGGTAAACATCGAGCAATACTTAAAACGCACTCCCTTGCGGTTCATCGAACTATTCTCGGGCGTTCTGCTAGAGGAAGCGACGAGGGTAACCACTAGCTTTGACGGACAATCTAGTAGGTGTGCCTCCTGGGGACGATTCGATCCCAACGAAGCAAAGGGGTGACCTGCGGTGTGTTAGTTCGCTTCCACTTGAGGCGCCCTTGAACAACCACGACTTCAATTGTCACTACCTTTGAGCTACCATCGGCGGGAAAAAGGAAGACAAGGAAGGTGCTGTAGCCGGCGACTGGAATCGAACCAGCGACCTGCGGTTTACGAAATTCCCACAATCCAATTTCAGACAACCTAAACCAACAAGAAACCACAACAGAGGATGCATCCGACATGGGACCAGATGGGGCTGAGTTGTCCTGTCCTGGTAGCAGCGTGGTAGCAGACGAGAAGAGCTGAGGAGTGACTTGAGTGGTGAGCCGCCTGGGACTCGAACCCAGGGCCCTCGCCTTAAAAGGGCGAAAGAATTGATTTCAACAGCGGCTTGATTTCACGAAGGTTTCCCCTTTTATCTTGGCAATCATCGACTTGAATCGTTTCTAATGATTCCATAGATCATGATGGATTCTATTCGTTGAGCAGAGTTTTAGCACAAATTTTGGCACACGCGGCTGGGGTGAACCCCTTTGCTGCGTCGAAATCACTTCTATCGCGAAACGCGAAGCCCGAATTGTTTGGTGCAGGCGGGTGAAGCCTAATGAGCTGGCGGTAATGTGCGCTGGCCCGCAACTCCAGCCGGCGTCACCTTCATGGCCCTGTTAGACCGCACTCTTCGGATCGTACTGACGTTCCAGTGAGGCGCGATCCCACTTTGCCAAAGTAGCTGCGGCCTCATAGGTCGTCTGCAAAAAGTCGAGCAAGGTGTCGTCTGGGGACCCCGACTGGCGGACCACATCGTAGGCCAGAATGAATTCACGAAGCTCGGTGCTGTAGAAGGCGGCGTCAGGTTTTATGGTTACCTTCGAGAACCCAACCGGTTCCGGATAGGCATAGGAATAGAATGCTGGATAAGGAATCGGACCCCCACCGGGCCAGAACCCGCAGCTACTGACTTCGTGCGAGTAGGCTTCTCGGGTCACCCTGTCTGGCAGGTTGGGGACGCCTCCCGGATGCTCCGGGGCTCGCCGCCCTGAGAACCGCGTGACCGCGAGATCGTTAGAGCCCCAGAAGAGGTGCACGGGGCTACACTTGCCGATGAACCGAGCCCGAAACTCTTTGAAGACTCGGTCTGCTTGCACCAAGATTCGCCAGAACCGGTTGGCATATTGCCCATCGTACGCGGCGTGGGACTCGTCACGGTCGAAGGGGATGGGGTCAGGAACTTCGTTGGGCCTCGTGTGGAAATCCACATGCAAACCGAGCTTTCCCATCTCTTCCTTGAGGCGCCTGTAGAACGCCGCGACAGATTGGGGCTGGAGCGAAAAACTACCTATGTTCCCGTCGCTCGACTGGATCGTGAGCTGATGAGCGATGAAATCGAAGTCGATCTGGAATGTCCTGTTTCCGTATGGGATCGTCGAGGTCGTGAGCCCGCGGGTCGTGACCAACAGCGTAACATGCCAGGAATGATTGACCCAGGGACATTGGGCGATCCGAACCTTGCCGACGATCTGCATCCACATGTGCAAGGTGGAGCAGGTCTCGCTCCAAGCCTCGAGGGGTAGGCTCGGCCATGCATCCTCCAGACGTGACCCAACGGGGATGACCATCGTTCTCCTGTTACATGGTTCTCGCAGTCTAACTACTGAGTGTACCGAGGGGCATAGACACGCGCAGACGGCTGGACAACTGGCGCGTAATTCTTCCGCATGTTGAATGACCTGTCAACCCCCTCCAGTGCCGCGGCGCAGGTTACCGAACACGAACAATCAGGCAACGATGGGGCTGGTTTGTTCTGTCCTGGTAGCAGCGTGGCGGCTGATGTCTGCGGATTTGCGCAGCACGGTGGCGAATCTCGTGAAATAGTCCGAGCGTGGGCACGTCATAGATTATGAACGACTAATTGGCTTACTTTATGCAGGTTGATCTGAATGCTGAGGTCGGGACGTTCGTCTATCTTGCCGCAAATCGTAATGTCTTGTGCCTTTTTGACTACGCCGCTCAGCGTGAGCCGATACTGTGCTAACGGTCCCAGCACAGAGGAGAATTTTCCCGAGTAATTCGCGACATCCAGAGTCGCCGAAAATTCATTGTTCACCAGAGTATATTTTCCGATGTAAACATGGTCTAAGTCGCCACCATGGATTCTACCGCCATCTACGACGACTATGCCTTCTCCATACTGATCAGCATTCGATAAAAAGTGGGCCGAATATACGCCTTCAACCATACGATCTCCACCTGCCATTGCTCGTTGCCTTTTCTTCCTCTTTATGTAGTATTTGTTCCTCAGATGCTCATCTGTGGCCAGCGCATGATGATGTCACCTGTAGGGCAATCAGGTCAAACTCGGCCAAAAGGTAGTCGAGTGGTCGGGCTCGTTTCAATATCCCACCGTAAAACGCCGCCGAATATGATTCGGTTTTTCCACCTCGTCGATCATTGCCATCGCATAGTCTTGGACTGAAATGCGGCTCTCGCCGTTGGCATCCTTGAGCAGCTGGTCCGTGCCAAGACGGAATTTTCCGGTTCGCTGGCCGGGGAAAAGGTCGGCCGATGGTGAAAGGTACGACCATTCAAGACCGGTTTCCTGGCGAAGCATGGTGAGCGCCTCTCGCGTCGCCAGCGCCCCCTGTTTGTATTCGGCCGGGAACCCCGGAAGATCCACAGACTGGACACCCGGCTTGACTTCCAAGCTGCCGGCGCCGCCTACGAGCAGGAGACGCTTGATTCCGGCCTTCTTCACGCCGTTGATGATGGCTCTGGTGCCTTTGACCTGCTGATTATAGAGGTCGGGATTGCTCCAGCCCGGGTTGAAGGCGCTGATGACCACCTTGTGGCCAGCCACGAAACGAGCGACGTCATCTTCATTGTAGACATCGCCCTTCTGGGCGTGAAGCTGCGGATGTGCTTGCAACTTTTCCGGATTCCGCACGATGGCGGTGACATCGTGCCTCCGATTCAAGGCTTCCTGCAAGATGGCCGCGCCGACAAAGCCGGTTGCTCCGATCAAGGCAATCTTCATGGCGTTCTTCCTTCCGCTCGAGCCAGTCCCAAAAAGTGGTGAGTGACAATCGTTTTCACTTTAGCCCCGTAAAGCCAGCCTGTTTCATGTTTTGTCTTCACTGCTTTTGGGAAGGTGTTCTGTTCCCCAGGAATGCATGGCATCCACGATAGGTTTGAGCGTCAAACCAAGCGGGGTGATTTGGTATTCTACTTTCGGCGGGACCTCCGGATATACTGTCCGCGTCAGGAGGCCCTTGTTTTCCATATCCCGCAGCTGATGCGTGAGCACTTTCTGCGTAATGCCGGGAACGGCCCGTTGAAGGTCGGAGAAACGTTGCATACCTTGAAAGAGATACCACAAGAGCACGATCTTCCATCTGCCAGCGATCAGGTCTGCGGTGAACTCGGCAGGACAGGATAGGTGCGTCGTCATGGGAGCTCCGTTTCACCAGGAAGTATCCAACCAGTGCCTATCGTACCACTCGGTGCGGTCTTGTTTTCGCAGACCCCAGGCTTATACAAAAAGCGGTGGCAAAAACAAAGGGCAATCTGGCACCTCGGTCTCTTGTAGAAAGGAGTGGTCCTCATGACGATTCAACGAAATGACACCGTCGAGATCCGAAGTAGGGAAGCCCGCTTTGAGACGTCTGCGGGCTGGCTCGAATCCCGGCACAGCTTTAGCTTCGCGAATCATTACGACCCGACCAATACCCATCATGGCTTGTTGCTGGTCCATAACGATGATGTCGTGAAGCCAAATACAGGGTTTCGCACGCATCCCCACCAGGATATGGAGATCGTGACGTGGGTGCTGGACGGCGAACTGGAGCATAAGGATTCGGAAGGGAATCATGGGATTATTTACCCGGGGCTGGCGCAACGGATGAGCGCGGGAACGGGCATCTGGCATTCCGAAATGAATCCGAAAAGCGATAAGCCAGTTCATTTCATTCAAATGTGGGTGCCGCCGGATACAGAACAGATTACGCCTGGCTACCAACAGTTGGATATCAACGCCCAACTAAGCAAGGGCGGGTTAGTCCCCGTTGCGTCGGGCCGCGGGCATGAGGCGGCGATCTCAATCAGACAGAAGGGGGCTGTGCTCTGGGGAGGGAGATTGGGTGCCAGTGAAACCGTGACGATCCCCGATGCTCCCTATGTCCATGTATTCGTCGCAAAGGGATCTGCGGACCTCGAAGGGGCAGGTTCGTTGAAAACTGGGGATGAAGCGAGACTCACCGCGGCTGGTGGCCGCCGACTGACGGCCGGAGCAGCTCACGGAGCAGAAGTTCTAATTTGGGAGACGCATGCCACTGTTGAGAGGTGAGTGCTGAGTGTCCCGCGATCAGAAAAGTGAATCCCACTGATCCTTGATGCTCGCAGGCTGATTAAAAGGTAATCTCTGGCTGAAAGGTCATTGGCGAAATGGTCACGCTGGAAAACATGCATTTTGAGTCTGGACTTCTTAGCGCAATTGGAAGTGGAGAGTTTTCGCTGGAAGGCTCAAAACAGGTTTTCCTAGAGATGCTTGCAGCCGTGGCTCAATACAAGGCCGAGAAAGTCATTTTCGATGGTCGTAAGCTAAGAGGTAAGCCCAATGAGCTGGAGCGTTTCTTATACGCCGAATTCGCGGCCAGAGAAACCCATAAACTAATTCAGGAGCATAAGATTGCTCCGCGGTTTGCGTATGTTATCGCTGCGCCTCTTCGTGACCCGAACAGGTTTGGGGAAAACGTTGCAGTAAATAGAGGGATGAATGTGAGGACATTTGAGACGATGGAAGATGCTGTCGAATGGCTTGAGCTCCTAAGGAGGCGAGCATGAAGACCGATCTTGAAAAGGTGAAGCGGCTGGCGAAGGATCTTCGGAAAGGTTACCCTCGCAGTCCAAGGGAAAAGTTGGGAGGGTACGTGATCGCAGCCCGCTGCGCGGATAAGTGCCGTTCGTTCCTGTTGGACATGAACGGAGAGTACAACTACTGGCCGTGTTCATTAGCGAGTCAGTGGTTCGCGTTCACGGGCATTACGCCCGATCAGTTTAGGGACGTCGTGGCGACGGGCGCGACAGACGAGGAACTCGCACGATGGATCGGTGAGCATTCCAAGATCGCGGAACCCGACGAAGTGCTGAAATGGAACAATCGCATGCGCGACATGAGACTTGGTGACATGAGCCTCCAAGCCCAACAGTATCTAGAAGAGTACATTCCTAAATTCGTTCCGAACCATCGTCCGGTGTACGTCTGGTTTGACGTGTATGACCTGGAAGAAAAACGGTTTTGATCGCGCTTGAGGTGGCGGCACAGCATGACCATGTGCATCGACCTGCAGTTAGTTCGCTGGCCCTTTAGGAATCTCATCACCCACCAATGAATTAAACGTCACTGCTACCCGCCGCACACACGTATGTATTCCTGTACGGGTTGGCGATAGTTAGGTAAACAACTCCTGTGCTGCGGGTAGGGAGATTCAGGAAGGGTTCAGGAGCACCGCTTGCGGCTTTTACCCAGGACAGATGGGACAACATTCACGGCATTTTGAATCGCTTTATTCAGGGCGTCAGCCGAAGAGGGCTACCACTATCGGAGGCACTCGATCTCTGGCCGGTCAGCGGTTCAGCGGGGGAGAATCAGCTTGATGTCTCAGGTGCAGCCGGCGTCCCATTGACCAGATATTCTTCTACATCCAATTAATCAGAAGAAAACCCGCACCGATCGTCGTCTGATAATGGTTGTAATCAATTAAGCTTTCGCCATACCCGGTAAACACCTGCACGTACCCTTTGAGTTCATGGTAGAGAGGAAAACTCCAGTCGGCTTGAACCGCGCCGTGAAGGTTCCAAAAGTTGACATTGCTGCGCAATACCAGTGACACCATATGACCGCCCCATGCATAGGTGGCCACAACATCACCGTAGCCCATATACGTCGTGATATCGGGGTTATTATCCGCGGTCCAGTCCTCTCTGATTCGGTACCACGGCCTGACCATAAGTCCAAACCCACCGCGCTCAAAGCCAAACTGTGCGTAAATTCGATTCCAGCTTCGGGACAGTGGATCCTGCCGACCATTCGACTGATGCACCAACCCAATATTAATGAAGCGTCCTTTGAGCCCGAACAGATCATAATCTGTGTGGATGACGCCCATGAGTTCGGGTTCGAAGTTGTTTTCGCGAAATGGAGATGAGATGGATTTATTGTACATTTGAAAGAACGACAACTGGGTATAGCCAATCCATAAATCGAAGCGGTTTTTCACTTCAAACGTCTTCAGCTTGAATGAAATCTGAAATTTTACTTCCGTATTGATGTAGCCAAGCGATTGGGGAAAAGTTCCTTGCGTCGGGCTCGATGGCTGATTGTTCACGCTGTTCGTATAGCGGGCTGCCAGGAGATAGGACTGCTTGTGTGGTCGAATCGAAAAAATTCCATGATCCGTGCCGGGATCGAGTTCCCAGCGGCGGCCCATTAATGATGGCGGCGATGTGGTATCAGGGACTATACCTTGGTCTCTTTGCTGTCTCGCAACTTCGTCATAACACTTCAATCGTGCAGCGTCCGGCTCTACCCTCGCGCATGCGCCAGCGTCGAGAGACGCTTCGGTCAACGATTCTCCTGACCATGCGAGGCCGGTAAAGACGAACAGACCACAGAGAGCGCCACAGGCTTGGACAATAGTGTAGAGGCCGGACTGTCCTTTTGCAGTCTTCCGTGATGGAAAGCAGTTCATATAATCAATTGGCTCGGTTCTTGACCAGTCGCTCCCGACTACAAGGAAGAGGACGCCAGGTGCCTGTTACCCTGGTCAGGAGCCGTCCGCTACTGCCAATGCGTGATTGTAGCGCCGGGCATCCAGGCGTGGTGTATTTAAAAGGCAGAACGTCCTTTTTTTGCAAGACCGATGACGCTACCTGGAAGAATTGCCAGTGTTCGTATTTTTCGTCGGCGCATATACTTCACTGGTGGACATCGCAGAGCCAGCGCTAACGCGAACATGTATCCGGCGAGTCTCGACCGCCCTGGTCTTTTTTATCTTCACGCTTGCTGTAACAGCTCCGGTGCGTGCGGGCGAAGTTGATAGCTCCTTACGCAAGAAGCGGTGGGAAATTATGCTAGCCCCCCAGTATACGTTGGCAAAAAACCTCGGGTTCGACGGCGGCACCACGGCCAAGGTTGAGGATACCGTCGGGTTCAACTTCCAATTTGGGTATAACTTTAATGAACATTGGAGCCTTGGTGGACTGTTTTCCTGGAGCCGTCCGGATTACCAGGCGGTGGTCCAACCGGCTCAAGGAAACCCATTGGGGCCACGTTCCCAGACTGGAACGATTGAAACGAATACCTTTGCCATGATCGCCACATATAATGTTCTTGCAGGTCCGATAACCCCTTTTATTGACGTTAATCTCGGCGGAACCTATGTCCATACGGATATTGCCGACGGGCCGCCGGTCGCGGGCTGCTACTGGGATCCTTGGTATGGGTACATCTGTGGAGTCGCTCAACCAACCAAGTCCGGCACCTTTCTCAGTTATGGGGTCGGAGGAGGCCTGCGATGGGACGTGAATCAATGGCTGTTTTTCCGAGGAGCCGCCCGGCAGCAATGGATCGATCTTCCGAACACGGGAGTGCCCAGTTTCACGATATTCAAGCTGGACGTCGGATTTAAGTTTTGAGCTCCGACGAGAGCACCTTCGTCGCTTCAGCGCTGAGGAACGCTATCCAGATGTGACCTAAACTTCTCCTCTGGCCAAGCTGTCGCATTACCTTGCGGGAATCCCAAAAACATGGATGCTTTAAACTTTGTTCATGCTTGCGTTCAGACACGAATTCACTGAGGACGGTCCCATCAGTAGTTGACCTGCGGTTTGTTAGTTCGCTGCTTTGTGCGACTTCTCTGCCTTAGCAAGGAGTTAAAACACCTAGCTACCCGCCTGCTACCATTCGAGAGCTTTGGGAAGCCTCCGGACGACCGAAGGCTTCCCATTGAAGTGGCTCAGCGCTTCAAAACATGAGTGGCAATCCACTCTTTGGCTTCATGCGCAACAGTCACCAATGCTTGAAGATCATTGAGACCGAAAGAAGTGCCGTTGCGCCATACGCCGGACTGATCTTTGAACGGCCGTGAGAAGGTCGTTGCGAAGAAGGGTCCTTTCTCGCTGAGATTCTGCCAGATTGTGGCTTTGATATTGCCACATCGCAGCGTGTGAGTAGGTTTTTTGTTGTTGGTAGCCATCTTGTTTCCTCCTTTGTTTGAAATGAAGTTGGCTCTCTCACGAGAGGAGGAGAGCCAATGCACATTTCAGTGGAGGAAACCTGAGGCAAAGGGCATCGCCGGCGTGCCGAAGAGGATGAAGCAGCAGAAGTGCCAGGTCTTGTCTGGCACGAGGGTGCGACTCGGAGGTCAGCCGGTTGGCCACTGACGGGCTACAAAAAACCTCACCGGAGCAGGTGCATGAGTGTTGGTGTCCCCAACCTCCATTTTACCTGGGACAGGTGCCGTCGGAGTCGCAGAAACGAGTTGACGGTCCGTTGCCACCGATGTGATCTTAAACCAGATGGCATACAACGCTGGCAAGAAGACGAGCGTGAGCACCGTCCCGCCGAAAGTTCCCCCGATCAAGGTGTATGCCAGCGTTCCCCAGAAAACCGACTGGGTGAGCGGAATAAATGCCAGCATGGCGGCGAGCGCCGTCAGAATGACCGGCCGGGAGCGCTGCACGGTGGCCTCGACCACGGCCTCGAATGGCGCCAATCCATCCTTCTCGTTGTGGCGAATCTGGCCGATCAGAATGAGCGTGTTGCGCATCAGGATTCCGGACAGCGCGATCAGGCCGACTAGCGCGTTGATGCCAAACGGCTGCTGGAACACCAGCAAGGTCGGAATGACCCCGATGAGGCCGAGTGGTGCGGTGGCGACCACCATCGTCATCACGGAAATCGAGCGGACTTGAACGATGATCGTGATCAGCGTAAGGGCGATCATGATTGGCAACAGTGGAGCTATGGCGCGATTGGCCTTGCCGGACTCCTCTATGGAACCGCCCTCCTCAATTCGGTAGCCCGCAGGCAGTTGGGCGATGAGAGGCTGGAGCTCCTTCCACACGGCCGTGGATACGTCCGGCGGCTGCAAGCCCTCGGCAATGTCGCCCCGCACGGTGATCGTCGGCGTGCGATCGCGGCGACGCAGGATCGGGTCTTCCATGCGGATCTCCACGGTTCCAATCTGCGAGAGCGGAATCCGTTGACCCGCCGTACCCACCAAGGTGAAATCGGCAATCTTGCTCGGATCGAGGCGTGCGTCTCCGGCAGAGCGAGCGATGACCTGCACGGAACGGATGTCTTCACGGACGTCGGTGATGGGGACGCCGCTCAAGAGGAACTGAAGCTGTTGGCCCACGTCGCTGGACGTTAAGCCGATGCTTTGAAGTCTGTCCTGATCGAGCGAAAAACGCAGTGTAGGCACTCGTTCGCCCCAATCGCTGTTGACCGTTCTCATCAGGGTACTCGCCTGCATCACGGCGCGTGCCTGCGCCGCAATTTCACGCAGCTTATCTGGGTCGGGACCTATCACACGGAATGCTACGGGGAAGGGTGAGTACGGGCCGAACACCAGTTGGGCAACTCGCACGCGGGCCTCTGGGGCTAGGCCCTCAGCCACCGCCTCTCGCAGTCGGAGCTTGAGTGTCTCACGCGCCTTTTCGCTCTCGGTCAATACGACGATTTTCGCGAACGAGGGATCGGGTAGCTCGGGTGACATCGCGAAGTAGAAGCGCGGCGCCCCTTGACCGACATAGGCGGTCACGGTCTTGGCTTCCGACTGCTTGGCTAGCCACGCCTCGACCTTGGCGGTAGTGGCACTCGTCTGCTCGATGGACGTGCCATACGCCATTTGCACTTCGACCAGTACCTCCGGTCGATCGGAAGTCGGAAAGAACTGCTTCTTCACGAGATCCATGCCCAGCACTGCGACCAGGAACGCGCCGACCACGCTGCCTGCGACAAGCCATTTGCGGCGAATCACAACACCAAGGAGCTGCCGGAAGCGGTTGTATTGCGGCGTATTGTAGATCGCCTCATGCCCGCCGTCATGCTTCTCGATGTTCGGGAGCAGCTTCACGCCCAGGTAGGGCGTGAACACGACCGCGACGACCCAGGAAGCGATCAGCGCGATGCCCACGATCCAGAACATGTTGCTAGTGTACTCGCCGGCGGTCGACCTAGCGAACCCGTTTGGCATGAAGCCAATGGCGGTCACCAACGTCCCGGCGAGCATGGGTCCGGCGGTATGGCTCCACGCATAGGCCGCCGCTGCGATGCGGTCATACCCCTCCTGCATCTTCACGACCATCATCTCGATGGCGATGATCGCATCATCGACGAGGAGCCCCAACGCGAGTATCAACGAGCCGAGCGTGATGCGGTCGAAGTCCTTGCCGGTGGCCGCCATGACAATGAACACCGCGGCCAAGGTCAGAGGAACCGCCGCCGCCACGACGATGCCGACGCGCCATCCCATGCTCACAAAGCTCACGAGCATCACCACGCCGAGGGCGACGAGAAACTTGACCATGAATTCGTTCACGGCCGCCCGAATGTTGACGGATTGATCCGTGACCTTCGACAGGCTCATCCCCAATGGCATCTCGACGTTGATTGCCGCCACTTCGACGTCCAGTGCTTTGCCAAGGTCGAGGCCATTGCTCCCCTCGCGCATGACCACGCCGAGCAGCAACGTTGGTTCGCCATTGTGGCGGATGAGGAAGGTTGCCGGATCCTCATAGCCGCGCTTCACTTCGGCGAGGTCCGAGAGCTTCAGCGTGCGGCCTTGTGCGGCGACCGCGGTATTCCGGATTGCCTGAAGGTCGTCGATGGCGCCATCCAGCCGGATGAAGACTTGCGGGCCCTTGGCTTCAATCGAGCCCGCGGGCGTCATGACGTTCCGGCTGTTGAGCGCGGCGAAGAGGTCTGGAGGCGACACGCCCAGCGTTGCGAGGCGGTCATACGAGAACTCGACGAAGATCCTTTCCCCTTGCTCGCCGATAATGTTCACCTTTTTGACGCCCGGCACGTGAAGCAAGCGTTGGCGCAAGACTTCCGCATCGCGGACGAGGCGCCGATGAGGCTCACCCTGCGCCTTCAACGCATAGAGCGCGAAGGTCACGTCAGAATATTCGTCATTCACCATTGGACCGACGACGCCAGGCGGTAAGTCATGCGCCTCGTCGCCGAGTTTCTTCCGCGCCTGATAAAACTGCTCGGGGACATCGGCAGGCGGCGTGCTGTCACGCAGAACCACCGTGGTAAACGCGAGGCCCGGTCGGGTGAAGGTCTCGGTCCGGTCATACCAGCGAAGCTCCTGCATCCGCTTCTCTAACCTTTCAGCCACCAGCTCTTCCATCTCCTTGGCCGTGGCCCCCGGCCAGGCCGTGACGACGGTCATCTGCTTGATGGTGAATGAGGGATCTTCCGCCCGGCCCAGCATCAGGAAGGCCACGACACCCGCTATGGAAATCGCAACCAACAAGAACAGGGTGACGGCACGCTCACGTACGGCGAGAGCGGAAAGATTGAAACCAGTCATGGCTGTTCCCTCCTATTGACGGCCACGCTTGAGACCATATCGCTCCCTGTGAATCGCACGCGCTCCCCTTCATGCAGCAGATGCGCACCGAGCGCAACGACGTGATCGCCCGCCTCGAGTTTGCCGACGATCGAAGCCGCTTCGTCACTCAGGCCGGCGATGTGCACGGCACGCCAAGTAACCCGAGGCGTTTCTCTTTCGACCAGCCACACGCCGGGACCCTGGCCCGAATCGAAAATCGCACCGATCGGTACTTGCAGCGTCGGTGCAGACCGGCCGTCCGAGATCTCGATGGAGATGGTTGAGCCCAGTGGCGCATCTGCCAGAGGGCCCTCCAACACGTACCGAGCCTCGAACGTCCGAGTCTGACGGTTAGCCGCGTCCGACAACTGACGAAGTCTCGCGGAGCCCCCGAACCCACTTCCATACAAGGTCGCCCGGCCGGTGGATCCGATCGCCGGGCGCAGGGTTTCGGGCAGTTCGATGACCGCCTCTCGGCGTCCGGCATGCGCCACACGGACGACAACCTGACCGGCAACGACGACCTGCCCCGGCTCTACCAGAGTCTCGACCACCACACCGTCCGCATCAGCAAACAGGACAGCGTAGCTCATCTCGTTGCGGGCAACATCGGCCTGGGCTCTGGCCGCCTTGAGCTCCGCTCTTGCCGAGTCGGCGGCAGCCTTGGCCTTGTCATATTCCGATACCGAAACCGCGCGGGGGCCGAGGAGGTTGCGGTGTCGCACCTCGTCCTCCGCGGCCTGATGCGCGCGCGCCCTGGCGGCGGCCACGGCTTCCTCGTGCACGCGCATGGCGAGCTTCAGATCCGTGGGATCGATGCGCATGAGCTGCTGGCCGCGCTTGACGGGTTGCCCGACATCCACCAAGCGTTCCAGGACCTTCCCGGGGACTCGGAACCCCAGGTCGCTCTGCACGCGGGCTGCGACGATGCCGGTGAACGAACGCTCTGACTGGTGGGAGCTCTCGATAGCCTTGATCTGCACCAGTGGAGGCTGCGTCCGTGGGTCAGTTGAAGGAGTGGCGTCATGGCATGCCGCCAAGACGAAAGGCAACAGACCGATGACGGTCATGAATGGGACATAACGGTGCGTAAGATGGAAACCTCCGGGAAAGCCACTTCCTCCATTGACGTTCTCGTCATGGGGGACAGATACGGCATAGGTGCCCTTCGGTACGTTCCCAAAAACCAGCTCGACCTCTCTCGCCTCTTGTTCCATTGTGATGTTCCTTATGCCAATAAGATGATTTCCATCATCTAATGTGGCCAAAAAAAGGGTGGTCTCAGCCCTGACAAAACGCCTCAATGTAGAACTCCTGGGCAGCGTGTAACAGCCTGGCGCGGGCCTGTTCGTCTGACACAGCTCGGGCTAGGCTCACGGTACCTGCCATCCCCGAAAACAAAACGAGAAAATTCCGTTGCCTTTCTGGCCGGGTCTTTCCCGGTAATAGCCTCTCGATTCCGTCCATATACGTTTTTAATGCCTGATCAAAGGCCGCTCGTACGGCTCGGGGTTGACGCGGGATTTCAGAAGCCAATGCTGCCAGGGGACAACCTTCAGCTGGATTCGCCCAGTGCCGCGGACTTAGATACCTTTGGATGATGACCTTCAGTTGAGCAGCAGGGGCTTTGGCATCACTGCCAGTGGTGAGCTTTGCGTGAGACTCCTGCATGGCGCTAGCTAGTGCTTCTGCAAACAACTGCTCCTTGCTATTGAAGTGTCGATAGAATCCACCATGTGTGAGTTTGAGGTCATGCATGAGGTCCCCGATCGAGAAGCCTTCAGCGCCTTGACCGCGAAAACGCCGTGAAGCTTCGCGGACGATGCGCTTGCGCGTTTCTTGTTTATGTTCCTGAGGGTATCGCATCTGTTACCTGCATGGGATTATATACATCATCTGATGTCAGCGTGTCAACTGTGATGTGACTTCACGGGGGTTCTCATCGCTCTGTCCACTCAACGTATTCCTCACCTCAGCCCCGTCAATTCCTCCACTCTCTGGGTACGCACAGACCGTTCCAGACGGCTGACGATCGACGACTGACAGCCTCAAGTGACGGACAGCAAAGACGTTGGCGGTGAGGAGTCCGGATCTCTACGTGCAAGGGGAGGACGACGGTGACGAAGCGTTTGCGCCATTATGTCGGCAGGGTGCCGAAAGATCGGCGCTCCTCCGAGCAGGAATCGCTAGAAGCGAAGAGAGAAGTAGAAGAATAAGATGACCTGCGGTGTGTTAGTTCGCTTCCACTTGAGGCGCCCTTGAACGACCACGCCTTCAATTATCACTACCTTTGAACTACCATCGGCGGGGAAAAGAAAGACAAGGAAGGTACTGGAGCCGGCGACCTGGATTGAACAGGCGACCTGCGGTTTACGAAACCGCTGCTCTACCAACTGAGCTACGCCGGCTTGTGTGAAGGAAGAGGCCCTACCCTATCACGGGTTTTTCCAAAGCCTCAAGGGGAAAGAGCAGGATCAT
>Ga0070674_100000176_pt1 | contig 29854 bp, 17 predicted proteins | sample KBSM33metaG_FD_65344 | JGI IMG/M metagenome (GOLD analysis project Ga0070674, IMG submission 65344) | Miscanthus rhizosphere microbial communities from Kellogg Biological Station, Michigan, USA - KBS M3-3 metaG | ecosystem: Host-associated > Plants > Roots > Rhizosphere > Soil ... | reverse complement strand
CTTCGGGCCACTATGTCGATCCTGCCCGCTACGGGCGGCCTGCACGAAAGCCCGTGGCGGGCGGGTGATCAGCATCCACCCCCATGAAGCCGCGCTGCAGCACGCCAAAGCCCGCCAGAAAGACCCCGCCTGGCAGCAGGCCTACCGGGCATATCGCCCGGTCGTGGAACGCAAGATCAGCCACTTCACCCACCGGCCCTGGGGCGGGCGAAAAGCCCGCTGCCGCGGAGCGCACCGCATCCTGACCGACATCGTGACCCGAGCCGGCGCCATCAACCTCGCCCGACTGGCCACCCTGGGCCTGCATCCCGCCGCCGAGGGCTGGGCCATCGCCTAACCCCACCACCAGCACCAGCTGCCCCAGGGTCAATGTTCAGATGCCGCCAAGCACTCAAATACGCATGCCGTCAACACCCAACCCACCAAAGGCACTAGATCAGCGGCGTCCTAGCCGCTTGAGGATTCGGCACAAGCCAGCCATTCCACATCACCAACAAATTGTCGGAAATCGATCCTCAAGCGGCTAGCGCGCCATCGTCGAATCGGGTGCACTCCAGTCGGTCGACACGAAGCGGTGGCGGATCAGCCAGTCGTCGCCGTCGGGCACGAAGACGTCGCGGTAGCGGCCGTAGTGGTCGAGACCGATCTCAGTGACGACCGTGAAATAGCAGGCGACGCGCGCCTCGTCCGGACGCACGTCGGTGAAGCGGATGTTCGTCACGTTGTGCCGCACGATCCGCTTTACGCCCGACGCCTGCGCGGTCGCAGTCGCTGCGGCTACCGCGCCACCGAGAAGCTCGACGATCGCTGTGCGTCCCCGGACCGACCCCCGTTCGCCCAGCTCGAGCTCGCCGTCTTCGCAGAATGTTTGAGCGAGCTCATCGAGTCGCAGCGCGTCGCCCGACCAGTTGTAGCGGGCCAGTGTGTCCCTGATGCGTTCGCGAGCCACCAGCTCCCAAAGCTCCATGACTGGAACCGTAAACCAGCTATGGTCGCGCCATGGCTACCAGCGATTCCCGTGAGGTTGTGATCGAGGCGAGTCCGGAGGAGATTCTCGACGTCATCGCCGACGTCGAGTCGACGCCGACATGGTCCCCGCAGTACCAGAGCGCTGAGGTCCTGGAGGCATACGACGACGGCAGGCCCAAGCGCGTCAAGATGAAGGTCAAGTCCGCGGGCATCTCCGACGAACAGGTCGTGGAGTACACCTGGACGGACAACAAGGCGAGCTGGACCCTGATCTCCGCGGGACAGCTGAAGGCGCAGGACGCCAGCTACACCCTCACCCCGGACGGCGACAAGACCAAGGTCAAGTTCGACATCGCCATCGACCTGTCGGTGCCGCTGCCGGGATTCGTGCTCAAGCGGGCCATGAAGGGCGCGATGGAGACCGCCACCGACGGACTGCGCAAGCAGGTTCTCAAGGTCAAGAAGGGCGGCTGATGAGGGCGAACTCGCCATAACTCCGCGTGAGCTCAGCGCGGCTTTTACGCTCATTGGCGTGCGATTATCGTGGCCGTTGATTGGTCGCTCGGGGGAGATGCGATCGATTGAGGCCGCCCTCTCGGCTTCGGATGTCGCAGGCGTTCTTATTTGCGGTTCATCGGGCGTTGGGAAGAGTCGAATCGCCCGTGAGGCGTTGTCGGGAGCCGCGTCGGAGGGCTGTGAGACCCGGTGGACGGTCGGGTCATCCTCGGCGCAGACGATTCCGCTCGGCGCTTTCACAGCGTGGGCGCCGTCGGGAGTAACCGACACAGTTCAGTTGCTGCGAGGGGTGGTGGAGGCGCTGACGGAGGTGTCGTCAGGCGCCAAGGTGATCGTGGGCGTCGATGACGTGCACCTGCTCGATGATCTGTCGACTTTCGTAGTGCACCAGATCGTCCAGCGCAGCGCGGCGAAGGTGATACTCACCGTGCGAGACGGTGCACCGATCCCGCCCGCGGTCCAGGAAATCTGGAAGGTCGCCCAGTTCGACCGGCTCGACGTACGGCCCCTGTCGCCCGACGAAACCACCATGCTGCTGTCGGAGACGCTAGAGGGAAGGGTGGACAAGGATGCTGCTGAGCGGCTGTGGAAGCTGACTCGCGGCAATGCCCTGTACCTGCGGAACATCGTCGAGCAAGAGGTTGCCGACGGGCGACTTGTGGACGAGCACGGCTATTGGCGGTGGATCGGTGATCCGATGATGCCGCCCGGCCTGGTCGAGCTCATCGAATCCCGCATCGGCGACCTGCCCGCGCCGGTCAGCGATGTGATCGACGTGCTGGCCGTGGGGGAGCCGATCGAACTGGCGGCCCTGACGCGGATCACCGATGCAGCCGCGGTCGAGGAAGCCGAAACCCGTGGCCTGATCACACTCGAGCCCGCCGGCGGCGGCATCGAGGTGCGGGTGGCACATCCGCTGTACGGACGGGTACGCCGCAGGCGCGCCGCGCACAGTCGGCTACGGCGGCTGCGCGGACTGGTCGCTTCCGAACTGGCCGCATCCAGTGACCACGATGACGTACGAGTCGCCGTGCGCCGCGCGACCTTGAGTCTCGATTCGGACCTGACACCTGACCCGGACCTGCTCATCAACGCGGCGCACGGCGCCGTCTGGCTTGCGGACCTCAACCTCGCCGACCGACTCGCTGAGGCGGCCATCCACGCCGGGGCTGGACCGGAGCCGAACTTCGTTCGCGCACATGCGTTGTCGTGGTTGGGCCGCGGCGAGGAAGCCGAGGCTGTGCTCGCGGGAATCCCTGTCAGCCAGTTGACCGAAGGCGACCGCGCGAGATTGGCGTTCCTGCGGTCCAGCAACGCACTGTGGGCGCAGGGGGATCCTGCGCGCGCGAAGGACCTCATCGACGAGGCGTCGCGCGTTACACCACCGCAAGCCCGCACCTACATCGACGCATTCCTCACGGTGTACTGGTTTGCGATGGACCAACCGGACGCGGCGGTGCAGGCTTCGAAAAGCCTTGCGCTGGAGGACCTGCCCGTCGTCGGGGCCGAGATAGCGTGGGCACTCGCCCAGATATCCGCGGATGCCGGGCGCACTGCTGAAGCCGTGGCCGCTGCGGACGCGGGGCACAGCGTCGCGACTCGCACTCTCGACGCTCCACACATGAGATTCAACATCGCTGACGCAGAAGTCAGCGCGCTTCTGCTGGCCGGCCAAGTCACGGATGCGCTTGGGGTCGCCGAGAGCACGCGCCAAGAGGCAGCCCATCTGCCCGGGGCGGCCCAATTACTCGGTGCTGCCGTGGCCGGCCGGGCCGCGCTTGGTGCCGGCGATCTGCACAGTGCTTGCCTTCTGCTGGAACAGGCAGTCGAAGAGTTGTTGGCGTCGCATCCTATCGGCTGGGGGTACCGCTACAACGTGCCACGAACGATGGCGCTCGCGATGCGTGGCTTGACCGACGAAGCAACCGCCGCGCTCGCCGCGCTTGACGGTGTGCAACGCCGATTCCGGTCTCTGGACCATGAGGTGAGCCTGGCCCGTGCATGGGTGACCGCAGGGCAGGGCGCTGTCAGCGAGGCGACCGCCATTGTGCTCTCTGCAGCGGAAAGAGCAAGAGTAGAAGGGCGATTCGCGGCGGAAACGCTGTGCCTGCAGACGGCGACCCAATTCGGTGACCGCACCGGCGCGCCCCGGTTGTACGAGCTCGCATCGGTCGTCGAAGGGCCGCGTGTCGGCGTGGCAGCACGGTTCGCCGCCGCCCTGCGCGATGGTGACGCCGCTGAATTATCGTCCCTGTCTGAGGAATTCGAGAATATGGGCGACCTCGTCGCCGCCGTGGATGCCGCTGCTCATGCCGCCCTCGCGTATCGCCACCAAGACAAACGGGGATCGGCACTGGGATGCTCGACGCGTGCTGATGCCCTCGCGGCCCGATGTGGCGCATCTACGCCCGTGCTTCGTCAGGCGACCGAAAGCTTGCCGTTGACCGATCGGGAAGCAGAGATCGTGATGCTCATCGGTGCGGGCTTGTCCAACCGCGCAGTCGCCGAGCGACTGACGCTTTCGATCCGCACCGTCGAGAGCCACATCTACCGGGCCATGATGAAGACCGGCACCACCAGCCGCGACGAACTCGCTGCCTTGATGCCGCGCCACGGATCATCTAAGTAGTACCCGCCGGAGTCACGGGAAGTGCAGTAGTCGACTACTGCAGTCGTCACAGCGCAGCAGAGCGACGATTCCACCAGCGCCAGGCGACACCTGATGGGTGGCCATCGCCTTCGTAGGGAGTTCGTGGAGGGTAAGGACGATGGGTGACACGAGGACAGTGGTTACGGCGGGGCCGTACCTCACAAGTAGCGTCGCCGTCGCCACCGTCGGCATTCTCGCGGCGGGCCTCGTGGCAGGGCCACCGGAGGTCAGCGTCGCGCGAAACGAAGTTCGGGAGATGCAGCTCATAGCCATCGCGCTTCCCTCAACGACACCTCGGCCTGCGATGCCGATGAGCTTCGTCAGGAATCAAGGCCGATCTGTCCTATCCGCCATACCCGCGAGCATCGGCGGCGCAGACGCCATAAGCGGGGTCGCATTCGTTAGCGCCGTACAGGCGAGTAGCCCGCTTAAGGAAGTGATCGAACCAACCACTAAATCGAAGATCGAGCCCGCGGAGGCGAGGCAGCAGGTCACCAATGCCGCCGTGGCGAGCCCCGACGTCATCAGCAATCCGATCCTTCGCTCTATCATTGCTGGTGCTGCCTTCTTTGTTGTGATTCCGGCGTTCTGGGTGGTAATCGTCGTCACCAGCGCAATCAACGTCGTGCTCGATGCTCTCAATCTTCCTTTGCTCCCGAACGTCCCTGATCCTCCGTTCGGCCCCCACACCCCTGTGACAACCGCGACGACAACCTCTAATCCGGAGACCAGTTCGGCGCTGGATGATCTTGTTGTGGCGCGAACGAACAAGATGGCCCCGTCAACTGGCAGTGTGGAACCCGGTCCAGCATTGAGCGACCTCGTAGTGCGGAAGGCGAGCGAATCGCCGTTGTCGACTCCAAGTGTGGAGACCAATCCGGCGCCAAGCGATGCCGTTGAGCACGAGCCTGACATCAACAGTGCGAGGAGGCCGTCGAGCGACGCAGTGAAACCCAGCCTTCGATTCGCGCCTAAGCCCCGTGGCCGTGATAGGTCCTCCCTCGGTCCTAATTCGGTCTCAACACAGGTCGAGTCGAACGCTGACACCACGACGACCGAAAACAAGCATCCACTTCGCGACGCCGTAGAGAGGCACCGGAAGCCGAAGCCCGATGCGACCAGCGCGATGCAGAGGCCGGGACAAGATTCATCGCCGAAGCGGAGGTCGCCGCAGTGACTGTCGAAGTTGTACAGATGACCGGTGAACTCAGCGAACGCGAGCAGGTCCTACGCAGGCTGCCGCTACCGTACTCCTTGGCGTTGAGGCTGCGCGACGCTGGCGTCGCCGCAGAGGTGATCTGCGTCTACCTCAACGTCGAGCGGGCCGCCCTAGACGGCTTCTACCGCATCGCTGAGGCGAAATTTATTGTGGCACAGCACTTAACACAGAAACGCTGCCGCGAGTGCGCCTGACCCTCGCAGTCCCCATGGCAATTCCCGCCGCTCGGAAGCCGAGGCCTTTAGGTGAGCTGGGTGCGCAACCTGAGACAAATGTTGATTCGATCGGATTGGTGGTACGTAGGTGAACCCAGTGCCCGACGAGTTCGTTGCGGCTATCAGCACCTACGAGGCGCCACGGTACGTCCGTTGGGGTTTGGGCTCAAATAGGATGGGCGGCCAACCATTCGAGCATTAGGTCTGCGGCCGCGTCAGGGCGCTCGTCGAGCAGCCAATGCGAAACTCCGTGCATCACCTCGAATCGGTACTCGCCGGTGACGTACCGGGCGGTATCGCGTGCGGGTTTCGCGGCGACCGCGCTGTCTCCATCGCTCCACACGTACATCGTCGGCACCGCGATCTTCCCTGTTGCACGCCGCAAATCGCTCAGTGGTATGGCGCGGTACCAATTGAGCGCTGCGGTTAGCGCACCGGGCGCGCTCATTGCCGCGGCATCGCGATTGGCGGCGTCAGGGGTCTGGTTTAGATACCTTTGCAAAAACAAGTAGGACAGGCCTTTGCCGCTGCGGCCTTTGCCGAGTAATACGCGCTCTGGCACCCATGGGAGCTGAAACGCATAGATGTACCAGGACTGCAGACATTGCCGGGTCGTCACAAGCCCTTTGAGGAATGCACCGGGATGCGGAACCGAAAGCGCCGTCAGCGTCGCGATTCGTTCGGGGAGTTCCTCCGCTAAGGCCCACGCCAGCGCAGCACCCCAGTCATGCCCGACGAGATGCACCCGGTCGGCACCGAGGGCGTCGATCAACGCTTCGACGTCGCCGACGAGTTCGGTCGTTCGGTAATCCCGGCGCCGGGTCGGCCGCGCACCCGGCGAGTAGCCACGCTGATTGGGGGCAACGCACCGATAACCCCTAGCAGTTAGTCGTGGGATAACGGTGCTCCAACTCGTATTGAACTGTGGAAAGCCGTGCAACAGCACCACCACCGGCCCGTCGGCCGGGCCTTCATCGATGACATCGAACACGAGCTCACCGCGGCGGTACTGGTCCATGCGCACAGCATGGACCAGCTTTCTGACGGAGTTGTGCGCTTCGCCTTTTTTGGAAACCCGGGGCCGCTCTGTGAAGCCATCCGGCGCGGAGTCTCCGCCGCGCAGAACGGGTCCGGCGCAACCCGCCGCTGGCGCACCACGGCTAGGACTCGGTCGATCAGCGATACAACCCACGCGGTGACGGCGATGTCGCGCCACTACTGGGGCCGCGTCGTCGCCAGCGATATAAATGTCTTCCTCCGACGAACTCGAGTTGAGCATCAACGCCATCCTCATCGACGCCCACGCGGTCCTCGCTGGCGACGGCCCGCATCGGCAGACCTCGTCAGAGTTCGCGACTGCAGGTAAGTAATACCGCGCTGACGCCGCCGAAATTGCAGTGGCCCGCTACTGAGCTCGTCCTCCCCGCTCCGAGTGACGATTCCTATCGACGGAAGTAGGCCCAAGACCCGATGCCTTTTCGCCGTATCAGAGATGGGGGGATACCACAATGAATACCGCCGGATACTCCGCTCGTGGCGGCGTGACGCCGAGGTTCGCGCCACACACGACCGGCCACCAATGGGCCGCAGACGGCACCCTGCTGCGCGTGGACTACGAACGCGGCGTCGGTTGGATCGCAAGGCATTACGACCGGAATCTCCGCGTGCTTCAACAGGTTAGAGGTTCGGATGAGGAAGTGCACGGCGCAGCAGCGCGGTGGGCGCTGGACTAGGAGCAGTCATGGGCTTTCACGTGCGCCTCGAATCGACGCTAACTTGCACGACGGATGAAAACTTGGTGAGAAGTGGCTACTGAAGCCGGACGGTGCGCTTTCGACAGTCATCAGCCAAACGAGCCGATCGCGATTCTGGGCGTCGGATGCCGCTTTCCTGGCGGAGTCAGCTCGCCGGATGACTTGTGGCAACTGCTGTCCGCAGAACACGATACGGTTTCGGAGTTTCCCACCGACCGCGGGTGGAATCTTGATGCGCTGTTCGGGCGCGACCCCGACGCCCCGGGGGCCACGTACGTCCGCGCAGGGTCGTTCTTGGCGAATGTCGGTGATTTCGACGCTGCGTTCTTCGGGATCGGTCCGCGTGAAGCCCAGGCCATGGACCCGCAGCAGCGATTGCTGCTCGAGGTGACGTGGGAGGCGCTGGAGCGGGCAATGATCGACCCGACTTCCCTGCACGGCAGTGATACCGGCGTATTCGTCGGCGTCGGAGGGCAGGAGTACGGTCCGCGCATCTACGAGGAGACGGAAGGATTTGCCGGCTATCTGGCGACTGGTACCACGCCCTGCGTCGCGTCGGGTCGGGTTGCCTACACACTTGGCCTGGGGGGCCCAGCGGTGACAGTCGACACCGGCTGCTCGTCATCTCTGGTTGCAGTTCATCTTGCCGTGGCATCGTTGCGGTCGGGTGAATGTGACCTGGCGGTGGCGGGCGGTGCAACCGTGGTGTGCTCACCCAGCATCTACGTCGGCTTCGGCCGACAGGGCGCGCTGTCCGAAGACGGCCGATGCAAGCCGTTTGCTGGATCGGCGGACGGGTTCGGCGTCGCCGAAGGCGCTGGCGTTCTGGTGCTGGCCAGACTGTCGCGCGCACGCATGCTCGGTTATCCAGTGCTTGCGCTCATCCGGGGCACCGCCGTCGGACAGGACGGAGCCTCCGATGTGATGTCCGCCCCCAGTGGTCCAGCGCAGCAGCGGGTAATTCGTCAAGCTCTGATGGACGCGGATTTGACCGCGGGCGATATCGACGTGGTCGAGGCGCATGGCACTGGTACGAGGATCGGCGATCCGGTCGAAGTCGAAGCCTTGCAGGCAACATACGGCAAAACCCACTCGGCGGCGCGGCCACTACTAGTGGGCTCGGTCAAGTCGAACATCGGCCATACGCAGTACGCGGCCGGCGTCGCCGGAATGATCAAGATCGTACAGTCGATTCGGAACGGGGTTGTGCCTGCGACATTGCACCTGGATTCGCCGACACCGCAAGTGGATTGGTCGTCCAGAACAATCGAGGTGGTCGGAGGCGCACGCCCGTGGCCCAGCCAGACCGACCAACCCCGGCGTGCTGGGGTATCAGCGTTCGGCATCAGCGGAACGAATGTTCACGTGATACTGGAGCAGGCTGCGACGGAGTTTGTGACCGTGCAGCCGGCTCCTCGTCGGCCCTTGGTCGTGCCGTGGGTGCTGTCCGCGAAGTCGCCGTCCGCATTGGCTGAGCAAGCGGCTCGGTTGCAGCAGTTCGTCGAGAAGCGCACCGACACGCATCAGAACGATGTTGCCTACTCATTGGTCGCCACTCGGGCGTCGTTCGACAACCGCGCTGTGGTGATAGGGGCTGAACGTGACGAGTTGTTGAGTGGGCTGGAGGCGATCGCATCCTGCGCGCCTGCACCCAATGTGGCAATTGGAAAGGCCGCTCTCACCGGGGGGACGGTCTTCGTCTTTCCCGGCCAGGGGTCGCAGTGGACGGGCATGGCGGTTGAACTGTTGGACTCCGCGCCGGCGTTCGCTGATCAGATGCGACTCTGTGATGCCGCTTTCGCCGAGTTCGTCGACTGGTCGCTGCTCGAGATCGTGCGCGGCGGCGGCGTGGTTTCTCCTAGTCTCGACCGGGTCGACGTGGTGCAGCCCGTGCTGTTCGCGGTGATGGTGTCGCTGGCGGCGCAATGGCGAGCGCTGGGAATCGAGCCGGACGCCGTCCTCGGCCATTCACAGGGCGAGATTGCTGCCGCCTACGTCGCAGGGGCGCTGTCGTTGCGAGAAGCGGCGAAAGTCGTCACGTTGCGTAGCAAGGCGATTAGGGCGATTGCAGGAACCGGCGGAATGGTCTCGATCCCGCACCCCGTCGAACGGGTTCGCGCCCTCATCGAGCCATGGGGCCAATCGATCTCAGTCGCCGCGCAGAACGGTCCGTCTTCGACAGTTGTAACCGGCAACGCAAACGCGTTGAACGAGCTGATGACCAGATGTGAACGGGATGGTCTGTCGCCCAACCGGATTCCCGTCGATTATGCCTCGCATTCGACCGAGGTCGAGAACTTGCGCGAGACACTGCGCGAATCCCTCTCCGGGCTGCGGCCGCGAGGCAGCGATATCGCATTCATCTCCGCGGTTGCCGGCGCCGGGCTGGACACGTCAATCCTCGACGGCGATTACTGGTTCGCCAATTTGCGGCAACCGGTGTTATTTGAGCAGGCTGTCCGATGGTCGTACGAACATGGATATCGCACATTCATTGAATCCAGTCCGCATCCAGTGCTGAACGTCGGTATGCAGGAAGCACTAGAGGAGTATGGCGACGACTACGGAGTGGTTGGGACACTTCGACGCAACGAAGGCAGCATGCGCAGGTTCCTGCTGTCGGCTGCCGAGCTCCACGTACTCGGGAAATCGCCCCACTGGGCGAGCATGTTCGACGGCGCCGGCGCATGTCGCGTTGAATTGCCCACCTATGGCTTTCAACGGAAGCGCTACTGGATGGAACCCGGGCAGAGATTCGTCGACACGAGCAGTCTCGGCGTCGCAGTCGCAGAACATTCACTGCTTGGCGCGATTGTGGCACCTGCAGATTCGGACGAAATCATCTTCACTGGCCGGTTGTCGCTTGCGTCCCATCCGTGGCTGGCCGACCACAGAGTGCATGGGCTCGTGCTCGTACCGGGTGCGGCGATGGTGGATCTCGCGCTGTACGCGGGTGACCACGCAGGATGCGCGCGTGTGGACCAACTCGTGCTGCATGCCCCGTTGATCATCGGCGAAAATGATTGTGTAGCAGTGCAAGTCGTCGTTGGCACCCAGGATGAGGTCGGCGAGCGTTCGGTCCGGATCTATTCGCGGATCGACTGTGACGGTGTGGGCGGGGCGTGGATGCGCCATGCCGAGGGCTTGCTCGCCCCGACCTCAGATGCTATCCCCAATGCGGAGTTCGACCGATGGCCACCGGAGGGTGCGGAACAGCTTGACGTTTCGGAGGCCTACCCGATGCTCGCCGCGCGTGGATACGAATACGGTCCGGCATTTCGCGGCCTGCGTTCGGTGTGGCGTCGCGGCGCCGAGGTTTTCGTGGAAGCGGAGTTACCTGACCAGATGGTCGATCGGGGTTGGTTCCGTCTGCATCCGGTGCTGCTTGACTCAATCCTGCACGGCATCGGTGTCGGCGGCATTCTCGCTGAATCGGAGCTGACCCGGCTGCCGTTCGAATGGGAGGGCGTCTCGCTGCACGCGGTCGGCGCGACTCAGCTACGTGCACGGGTCACGCTTGTTGACGACGATACGATTTCCATCACCGCCATGGACAGCAGCGGGGGTCTGGTGGCTAGTGTCGATTCGCTTGCCCTGGGATGTGTTTCACCAAGGCAATTGCGCGTGAGCGCAGCTGCCGATGACGCAATGTACGGATTGGACTGGGTCGCGCTCACAACCTCTGCCGTCACCGCGGACAGCCTCGCTGCGGATAATGTAACCGTACTGCGTTGTCCAACAACGACTCCGGATGGCGCAGCACCCGATGGGACTCGGCAAACGCTGGCATATGTGCTGGACCGGGTGCAGAATTGGCTGTCGGACGATAGCCGTAACGAGGACGCGCGACTGGTGGTGCTCACGCGCGGGGCGATCGCGGTCGACTCATCCGAAGACGTACCGGATCTCGGCCAGGCCGCGGCGTGGGGGCTGTTACGTACCGCACAGGCCGAGAACCCCGGGCAAATACTGCTTGCCGATGTCGACGACTGGGCCGGTGCAGATATTGCAGTTGCCGAATCGACGAGCCGTGACGAATCGCAACTCGCGCTTCGCGATGGCGTGTGCTTTGCCCCGCGACTGGTGCGCACCGCTGTTGAGCGGATCGGGGGGGCAGAACTTATCGAGGCGAGAACATGGCGACTTGGGATCCTCGACAAGGGGACGCTGGATTCGCGCAACGTTGTCCTGCGCCCGTGGCCCGAATCCGACCGTTCCCTGGCGCCGGGTGAAGTGCGTATTGGCGTGCGCTGCGCCGGTGTGAACTTCCGAGATGTCCTGATCACGTTGGGTTTATATCCCGACCCAGGGGCCGACGTCGGCAGCGAAGGTTCCGGCGTCGTGCTCGAGGTCGCCGAGGATGTGCTCGGATTCGTCCCAGGTGATCGAGTGATGGGTCTGTTCGAAGGGGCGGGACCTGTCGTCGTCGCCGATCACCGGACGATCGCGCATATCCCGTCCGGGTGGTCTTACGCACAAGCAGCGGCGGTACCGGCGGTCTTTCTCACCGCGTACTACGCGTTGGCAGACTTAGCCCGCGTCAGCGCGGGTGAGCGTGTGCTAGTGCACGCCGCCACCGGCGGGGTTGGTATGGCCGCGGTGCAGTTGGCTCGGCACTGGGGCCTCGAGGTCTTTGCAACTGCCAGCCCAGGCAAATGGGAAACTTTGCGTAGCATGGGATTCGACGATGACCACATAGCGAACTCGCGAGCGCTGGACTTCGAGCAGAGCTTCGCCGCGGCGACCGACGGTGAAGGAGTGGATGTTGTACTCGATTCTCTGACAGGAGAATTCGTTGATGCATCGCTACGGCTCTTGCCGCGCGGAGGGCGATTTATCGAGATGGCCAAGACGGACGTCCGAGATGCCAAAGAGGTATCTGCGCGGCATTCGGGCGTTCAGTATCGAGCGTTCGATCTCGTCGAAGCCGGTCCCGGTCGTGCGCAACAGATACTCGGCGAGCTGGTGAAGCTATTCGAGACCGGTGCGCTGCGTCCACTTCCGTTGCGTTCCTGGGACATCAGACAAGTATCGGATGCCTATCGATTTCTCAGTCGTGCCCGCCACGTCGGCAAGCTGGTGCTCACCGTGCCCAGGCCGCTCGACCCCGAAGGCACAGTGCTGATCACGGGCGGCACTGGTGTGCTGGGGACACTCCTCGCACGGCATCTGGTGACTCGTCACGGTGCGCGCAACGTGCTGCTCATCAGCCGCAAGGGCCGTGCGGCCGACAGTGCCGCAGCGATCGAATCCGAGCTCACCGAGCTCGGTGCGTCCGTACGCATCGTGTCGTGCGACGCGGCGGACAAGGATGCCCTGCAGCGACTCCTGGTCGGAATACCCGTCGAACATCCGTTGACCGCCGTTATTCATGCCGCCGGGGTGCTCGACGACGCCGTGTTCGCGGCGCAGACGCCACGCCGCCTCGACTCGGTGCTTCGGCCGAAGATTGATGCGGCGTGGAATCTGCACGAACTCACCGCATCCGCGGACTTGTCGGCGTTCGTGTTGTTCTCGTCCGCAACCAGTGTTCTCGGTTCGCGCGGTCAGGCCAACTACGCCGCCGCAAATGCGTTTCTCGATGCACTCGCGCAGCATCGCCGGCACCACGGGTTGCCAGGTGTCTCCGTGGCGTGGGGATGGTGGGCGCAGGCCACCGGGATGACAGGTCATCTCGACGAGCGCGACCGTGCGCGCATGTGTCGTAGCGGATTTGTCCCGATGTCCTCCGAGGACGGACTCGCACTGTTCGATGCGGCGCTCTGGCAAGCGCGCTCGCTCGTCATGCCCGCGAAACTCGACCTCGCCGCCATTCGGTCCGATTCGGCGGTGACGGGCCTGCCATCAATGTTCCGTGGACTGCTCCGTGCGGCACGGTGCACCGCAGAGTCTGCCGCCGCAGTCGAATCTTCCTCTAATCTTCGACAGCGGCTAACGGCGATGAGCACGTCCGAACAAGAACACGAACTGCTCAACATCGTGCGTTCGCACGCGGCCGCCGTGCTGGGGCACGACTCCGTCGACGCGGTTGGCACGGACCAGGAGTTCAAGGAACTCGGCTTCGACTCACTCGGTGCGGTGGAGTTTCGGAATCGGCTCAAATCAGCGACGGGTTTGAAGCTGCCGACAAAGGCTGTGTTCGATCATCCGACACCGACGGCGTTGGCCCGGTACCTGGCAAGTGCACTCGACACCGACGGCACTTCCTCCGACGGGGAACCCCGAAGCCACGGGCATATACAACAGGAATATTGGCCACTGACGAGTTATCAGCGCGACATCGTCGCGATCAGCGCACGCTATCCGGATCTGCCGATCGCGCAGGCAGTTGCCTACGCGCGACTGGATGGCACGGTGAACCTGGAGTGGATGCGCGAGTGCCTGCGGCGAACATATCTGCGAAACGACGGGCTGCGATTGCGCTTTGAGCTGCGAAACGAAGAAGTTGTTCAGCGCGTCGGTACCGAGGTGCCCGAGCTCGAGTTCGTCGACTTCACCGGTGACGTGGACCCCGAGGCAGCGTGCCGGCGCTGGATCGATGAGGCGGGTGAGCACGTGCTTGCGTTCGACGGCCCCCTGACACGTCTCGCCGTCCTCGTCGATCGGACAGATTCGTTCCTGGTGTACGGGTATTTCCATCACGCCGTGGGGGACGGATGGAGCGTCAATCTCGCGATGGGCCAGCTGTACTACGAATATGTGTCAGGGGCATCCACCGGCAGTGCCAACGACGTTCCGATGCCGAGCTACTTGGACTTCGTACGCGCGGAGCGCGAATACCGCGAATCGCCGGACTGGGTGGCTGACCGCGAGTATTTCATTGAGGAATACCGCGACGTCGAGCCTGCGTTGTTCGCCCGCAGCGGATCGGTGCGTACTCGTCGTCGCCACCATGACACCCTACGGGTGAATCCCGAAATGACCCAGCGTATTAGAGATACCGGCCACTCAATCTTCGCGTTCACCGCTGCCGCCCTCGGCGAGTACTTGCGCCGAGTTCACCGCGGCCGAGACATCATCATCGGGGTTCCGTTCCTCAACCGGTCATCTGATGCCGAACTCCGCACGGTCGGTTGCATGGTGAACATGCTGCCGCTGCGAGTTCCGGTCGACGAAGCGGCGTCGATGGCGGAACTCGCCGATCGGGTCGGGGCGCGGGTTTGGGACCTACAGGCTCGACAGCGATTTGCTTATGGTGACATTGTCACAGCGGTGCAGGAACGTGCTGGGGCGTCCTCGCCGCTGTTCGACGTCACCTACTCGTATCAGAAAATTCGTGACGATCAGCGCGCACCGGCGTTATGGAAGAACACGGGTGTGCTTGCGTCGGGGTACTCACTCGATGCAGTGAACATCGCCGTCCGGGACAACGAACGAGACGGATCGCTCGACGTGGACCTGTTCTACGCGGATGATGTCTTCGACACGAACTATAGGTTCGCCGATGCTTTGCGTCACGTACTGACCTTGATCGGCAGGACGCTGGACGCACCCGATACACCACTCAGTCAAATCGGCATGCTGTCCACCGCGGATCGAATCGAGCTCGACACCTTTGCTTTCGGAGGGCCGATTGATGCTTGATATGGCGCAGAACGTGACAGCCGACCTATTGGCTTCAGACATACCTGGTGATCGCACTGCGGTCGTATCGGAAGGCGGGGCTCTGCGCTACTCTGAGTTCGACGCTGCGGCGTACCATGTCGCGGAAGTGCTGCGCACCAAGGAAGTTCGTCGTGACGAGTGCGTCGCGGTCATCGTGCCCCGGTCGCCAGAGCTTGTCGTTGCGATCCACGGAATCCTGCGCGCGGGGGCCGCATACGTGCCCATCGACCCGGAGTACCCGAAGCTGCGCATTCGTACGATCATCGAAGAGTGCGGTGCCCGTGTTGTCGTGGCCGGAACAGAATTCGCAGAAATCATTGATGAACTCGGTGTCAGTCGCGTCGAACCGAGTACCGTCGGCGCCGATCCCGTCGAACCGGTCGCCTCGCCCGACGACTTGGCTTACGTCATATATACGTCAGGATCGACCGGCCGACCTAAGGGCGTGATGGTCGAGCACCGGTCGGTAGTGAACCGCCTGCGGTGGATGCAACGGCGGTACCCACTCGGCGCCGACGATGTGATCCTGCAGAAAACGCCGGTGACGTTCGACGTCTCCGTGTGGGAATTGATGTGGTGGGCGATGGCGGGTGCGCGCCTAGCGCTGCTCGAACCATGTGCTGAGCGCGATCCGCGCAAGATCGTCGCCGCAGTGCAGCGACACCGGGTCACGGTGATGCATTTCGTGCCGTCAATGCTTGGCCCCTTCCTGGATCAGCTGGAGGCGCAGCCTGACTCGATCCACCGGCTTACTTCATTGCGCACGGTGTTCTGCAGTGGGGAAGCGCTTACGCCGGCGCTGGTCGAGCGGTTCAACCGGGTGTTCGGCGCCATCGGGGTGCCGCGGCTGGTGAATCTCTACGGGCCAACCGAGGCGACGGTGGACGTGAGTTACTTCGACTGTCCTTCGGACGGGCCGGTAGATGTCGTCCCGATCGGAAAGCCGATCGACAACACCACATTGCTGGTTCTCGACGAGCGCAGAAACCCCTGCCCGGTGGGAGTGCCGGGTGAATTGAATATCGCCGGTGTGGGTCTGGCCCGCGGTTATCGCGGGCGCCCCGATTTGACAGCGCGTTCCTTCATCGAGGACCAATGTGTGCCTGGCGGCCGCCGTTACCGAACTGGCGACCTCGCCCGCTGGCGGTCGGACGGCAACCTCGAGTTTCTGGGTCGCATCGACGATGAAGTCAAGGTCCGTGGCAATCGGGTGAGCCTCGGCGAAGTCCAAGCCGCGATGGAGTCGTGTCCGGGTGTGCGGTCCGCGGTCGTGATAGCCGAACCGTCGGACACCCACGGTACCCACCTGATCGGCTATCTGGTCGGAGAGTTCGTGTCCCTCGTTCAACTCGGCGACCACCTGGCACAGCGGCTACCCACGTACATGATTCCCACCAACTTCGTCCAATTGAACGCGCTCCCCCTCACGACGAGCGGCAAGGTGAATCGTCGGGCGCTGCCCCGGCCCGGCGCGCCGGATCGATCGGCGGTCGCGCCGCGTACTCCGGCCGAGGCGGCGCTGGTGGACGTGTTCGCCTCGGTTCTCAAGGTGGACTCTGTAGGCGTGTATGACAATTTCTTCACTGTTGGCGGAGATTCGATCCTTGCCCTCGCCGTGCGCAGCGAGTCAGAAAAGCGCGGCATAGCTTTCGACATCGAGGAACTGTTCGCCCGACCTACGGTTGCCGAACTGGCCGAGTCGAGTTCGCGGCTGACGACGGCGGAGCCGCATGGCGTCACGGACGCGTTCGCAATGCTCCCTCTAATCGATCGCGCGTCGGTGCATGACGCCGAGGATGCGTTCCCCGCGACCGGGTTACAACTCGGAATGTTGTTCCACAGCATCGAGCGTGCCGAATCGACGATGTACAAGGACGTCTTTCGATACCGCGTAGCGATGCCGTGGCACGAAGAGGAGTTCACCGGCGCGTTCGATCGGCTGGTCGAGCGGCACCCCGCGCTACGGTCGTCGTTTGAACTGAACCAACATTCGGTGCCGTTGCAGGTCGTCAGGTCAGCAGTGCCACGAGCTTTCGACGTCGTGACCGGAGCCGGCGATGCGGATGTCAAGGACTACATGGCCGCCGGGCAGAGGCAAACGTATGACTTTCGCTCCGGCCCGCTCTACAGCCTGCGCGTGTTTGTACGGGTTGATGGCGCCGACCTGGTCTTCGCATTCCATCATGCACTTCTGGACGGCTGGAGTGTCGCAAATCTCATCCGCGAACTGTTGCAGGACTATCTGGTCAGCCTCGGCCTCGACCTGCCGCCGATCAACACCGAGCCGTACTCGGCCACCATGCTCGCCGAGTATGTCCGCGCTGAGAGGGAGGCGCTCGAAACTCCTGCTGCGCAAGAGTTCTGGCGTCGTGCAATGGCCGGATCGTGCGCAACCTCGCTGGAATCCTATTGTGCCTATGAAGCACCGACGACCGTCGACTCGGTTGTGACTGTCACGATTCCCCAGTGGCTGGAGGATGCCGCTCGACAACTCGCAATCTCTCGTGACATACCGATCAAGTCGCTCCTGCTCGCCGCGCATTGCATTACCCTACAAAGACTCTCGGGTGAAGCGGACGTCACGACCGGGCTTGTCACCCACGGTCGGCCTGGCCGTGCCGGGGCCGAAGTGGCCGCCGGACTGTTCCTTAACACGATTCCGATCCGGCTGAACGTCGCACCGACGACATGCCTGGAGGCCGTCGAACACATTGCCCGATTGGAGCGTGCGGGCCACCGTTATCGACGTTACCCGTTGCAGGCGATGCAGTCTGATGCGGGCCGTCCGCTGTTCAACACGGCGTTCAATTTCGTCAACTACCATCATTTCGCCGAGTTGGCCAGTGCCACCGGGGTCGAACTGCTCGACTTCGAGGTGTACGAGCAGACGAACTTCGCTCTGCTCGTGACCGCCGGCATCGACCCGCGCACCGGGCGGCTGTTCGTACGCGTCAACGGCGATCCGGTAAGCGTCACGGCCGCGCAAGCGCGCGAATACGCGATCGCGTTCATGCGTGTGCTGGCGGCGATTGTTCGCGCACCCGACCGGGCCCTCGATGTGAACGCCAATGAGTTGACTGCTCCTGACGTCACGCAACTTCTCGCCCAGCAGGCGGCGGAAAAACCCGATGCGGTTGCGCTGGTCGACGACAGCCAAACGTGGACCTACGCTGAATTGGACGGCGGCGCAGATCGAATCGCCGCCGCCTTGCTCGCCGCCGGCATGCCGCCAGGAGCGCGCGTCGGCGTGATGCTGGATCGTTCCCCGGAGCTCATCGCAACTGTTCTAGGTGTTCTGAAGGCGGGCGCAGCCGTCGTACCGCTTGCCGTGAGCTACCCGCATGCCCGCATCGACGCGATGATCCAGCAGGCGAGGCCATTCCGCGTGATCTCTGACATCGCCGAGGTCCGCCACCTTCTCGAAACGCCTGAAACATGCGTGCTCCCGGCAATCGATCCGAACAGCGCGGCATATGTATTGTTCACGTCCGGCTCGACCGGCGAGCCGAAGGGCGTCACAATGCCCCACCGCGCGCTGGCCAATCTGATCGCATGGCAGAATCGACAGACTTCTGGTGCGGTTGGTGGCTCGACCCTGCAGTTCGCGCCACTGTCGTTCGACGTGTCGTTCCAAGAGATCTTCTCGACGCTGGGCGGTGGCGGCACCTTACGGTTATTGTCGGAGGCGCATCGCAAGGATCCGGCGGCGCTGGTGCGCCTCGTCGCCGCCGAGGGTATTGAGCGAGTCTTCCTTCCGTTCGTCGCATTGCAGGCGTTCGCCGAGGCTGCCTGTTCCACCTGCACGTGGCCGGCGTCGCTGCGCGTGCTGATCTCGTCGGGCGAGCAACTGCGGGTGACGCCGGAGATCCGCCGGTTGTGCGCCTGGTCACCAGGTGTGCTGCTGGAGAACCAATACGGCCCGACCGAAACGCATGTGGCGGCCAGCTACCCCATGACCGGCTCGCCGGAAGACTTTCCAATGCTGCCGCCGATCGGCACCGCGATCGATGGCGCGACGCTTGCGGTCATCGGACCAGACCTACGCCCGCGGCCGCCGGGTGTTAAGGGCGAGATCTGCATCGGCGGCCGTTGTGTCGCATTGGGTTACGAGGGACGGCCCGATCTGACCGCAGAGCGGTTCGTTCGGGTCGGTGACCCGCCCGCCACGATGTACCGAACCGGCGACGTCGGCCGAGAGCTACCCGGCGGCGACATCGTTTGCCTCGGGCGCGTCGACACTCAAGTGAAAGTACGCGGCTTTCGCGTCGAATGCGCTGAAGTCGAGATCGCGATCAAGCGCTTGTACGACAACGTGATCCGCGCGGCAGCGGTCGTTGCCCGCCGACTCGACACGATCGATTCCGTGCTGGTGGCCTACCTCGTAGGCGACAGCGACGCAGTCGATGCTAATGGGATTCGAGCGCGGCTGCGCAGTGTGCTGCCGGAGCACATGGTTCCGGAACGCTTCGTCTGGCTCGACGAACTCCCGCTCGCCCCTAGCGGCAAACGTGACGATAAGGCGCTGCGTGAATTGCCCTTGCCGCATGACGCCAATGAATCCGAGGGCATCCCGCCGCGCAACGGGCGGGAGCGGGCGATCGCGGACATCATGGCGGAGTTCGCCGGCGCTGCAAGCTTCACCGCGGATACCAACTTCTTCGATGCAGGTGGCACGTCGATTGGCGCGATGCGGGTGATAATGGCGATCTCGCGTTCCTGGCGTGTGGAGATTCCGCTCGACGCGTTCGTCGCTGCCCCGACCGCGGCCGATCTTGCCCGGTTGATAACGACCGGCGCCGTGTTCCGGACGTTCGATCCACTTGTCGCGCTGCGCAGCTCGGGTGGTCGTCCACCATTGTTCCTGATTCACCCGATTGGCGGAAATGTCTTGTGTTACCTGAACCTTGTCAAGCACCTTCCGGCCGATCTGCCGGTCTATGCCTTGCAGGCGGCAGGTGTAGAGCCCGGAGCAACACCGCTTCGCACGATGAGCGATTTGGCCGTGTCGTACATCGCGGCGATTCGTAGGGTGCGACCGGAAGGGCCATACAACATCGGTGGATGGTCCTTCGGCGGCTACGTCGCTGCCGAGATGGCTCGGCAGCTGGCCGACGACGAACTGGCGCGTCTGATCCTGATCGACACGATCGTGCTCACCGACGGCCCCCGCGCTGCAATCGCCGACAGTGACCTGATCATCTGGTTTTTCATGGAATTGCTGTGGCAAGCCCGGGGCACTGAGGAAACACAACCCATGCGCCGGTACAACGGGATGGATCGTGACGCGCTGTTCGATTCGATCCTCCGGCACGCGATCGAGGCACGAATCGTTCCCGCCGGGAGCTCAGCGCAATTGATCCGAAGACTCTACGAGATATTCCATGCCAACTACGAAGCAACACTGAATTATCGTCACCAGCGTCTGGATCGCGACATTACACTGCTGAAGTCGACCGAGGAGTTGCCGACGGTCGCCGCAGATGTCCATCGTATCGTCGGCAGCAACTTCGCGAGCCCAACCAACGGCTGGGAGCGATTGGCGCCCCGCAGCCTGAACGTGGTCGACGTCGCAGGCGATCACTTGTCGATGATGTCCGAGCCCAACGTCATCGACGTCGCGGCGAAACTGGAAGCGGCGTTGGGATGAACACGCCGAAGGTAGTGATCGTCGGTGCCGGAATCGGCGGATTGACTGCAGCTACTGCGTTGCGCACCAAAGGTATCGACGTTGAAATCTACGAAGCGGAGGCGCAGCAGCGATCCACTGGGACGGCGGTGGGCCTGGCCAGTAACGCCACCAAAGTACTCCGCGCCCTTGGCATTGATCTGGCCTCGGGTGACCGCGGACGAGCTCTGGAATGCTTCGAGCTGCGCACCGCCGGTGGCAAATTGATTCGCTCGCTGCCGGTTCCGGCGATTATCGCCGAGCTCGGCGATCCGGTGGTCAGCATTCACCGCAACGATCTGATGCGGACGTTGCAGGCGTCAGCCGGCGACCTGTCGGTCCGGTACGGCGCCAAGGTAATCAATCTCGAAATCGGTGACGCAGGGGTCAGAATCACCTGTGCCGACGGCCGAATGACGCACGCAGATCTGCTGATCGGCGCGGACGGCATCCGGTCTATCGTTCGGACCAAGCTCGCCGGTGAGTTACCACCGACCGAGTACGGCTACGTATGCTGGCTTGCCACTACACCGTTCAGCCATCCGCGGATGGTGCGCGGATACTGTGGCCACTACTGGGGCCGGGGGCAGCGGTTCGGACTGATCGATATCGGTGGGGGAAAGGCCTATTGGTGGGGAACGAAGAATATGCCCGCCGCCCAGGCTCACGAGTGGTGTGGCGGAAAGTGGGAGATACTCGCCGCCTTCGACGGGTGGGCACCTGAAGTTACGGCGGTGATTGGGCGAACACCGGCACACGAGATCGTTAGCGTGCCTGCGCAGGATCGGCCGTTCCTCGACCGTTGGGGCAGAGGCCCTATCAGCTTGATGGGCGACGCGGCGCACCCGATGCTCACCAGCATCGGTCAAGGTGCCAGCTCCGCGATCGAGGATGGATATGTGCTTGCGCAGGCTCTGGCCTCAGTGCCTGATCCCGTTGTCGCGCTGAGACGTTACGAAGACGTACGGCGTGGCCGCACCCGCAAGCTGGTAAGAACTTCACGTCGACTGAGTCGGCTGGAGCAGGTCGAAAACCCAGTGCTGCGAGCGGTGCAAAACCTCGGGGTGCGTTGCGTCCCGACTCGAATCCTCAAACGACGCATCATCCGTCCGATGCAGTTCGATCTGGGGGTGTCCTCACGATGACTGCCAGGATACGACGCTCACTCGGCCCCGCCGAACGGTGGTACTGGATGACCGACCAGATTGCGCCTCTCAATGTTGTTGATCGCGTGCGTCTTACGGGTCACCTTACCGACGGGATGCTGACGCGAGCAGCTACCAACCTCGCAGCTGAGCATCCGCCGCTGCGCGTGGCCATCCGCGCTGAGGTTGATTTGACAAACCCATCGACTATCCAAGGAGGTGATTTCATTGGACGTTCTCGCGCGGTGGCTGGCCAAGTACGCCGGCTGGATAGTCGCGGTGGTGTCGGTCCTGCTCGTGCTGTTCGGGCTCTACTCTGCACATCTGAATAGTCGGCTCAGCGGTGGCGGCTGGACGGTGCCAGGCTCAGAAGAGGCGCGGGCCGAGCGGGCGCAGGACGCCGGCTTTATCGGGCGTGGATCATCGAGTGTCGCGCTGCTGGTGCACGACGACAAGTTCAGTGCGCCGTCGGCCGAATTCGAAGACCGCGTCGCGGGTGTGATCCAGCAGGTCACTACCGACCCGAGGCTGCAGATCCGCAGTCAGCCCGATCGGCGTTCGCTGACAGGGCCAGAAAAGGATGAGTTCCTTGGCCGCGATGCCCGGACAACGCTCACAACGCTGGAACTCGGCATCGACGACGGCACGGCCAAACGGGTTCTTCCCGAGGTCGAACGCGGGTTGTCTGTCTTCAACACAGAAGGGTTGCGCGTCCATCTGGTGGGGCAGGCGGCCTCCGTCGGCGCCATCAATGAGGTTGGCGCGGCCGCTCTCAGCCGAATCGAAATGATCTTGTTGCCGCTGGTGGTCGCGATCCTGTTGATCCTGTATCGCAGTGTCGCCGCGGCGCTGCTCTCGCTGGTCGTGAGCGTGACCGCGATCGTTATAGCGATGGGGGTACTGACCTGGGTAGCCGGCATCGCCGAACTGACCGTCGCTGCTCAGAGCATCGCCACGATGCTGGGACTCGGTGTCAGCGTCGACTATTCCCTCGTCATGATCCGACGGTTCATCGACGAACTGACGCGCCTGGATCGAGCTGCCGCGCTCGCGAACACCATGCGAACCGCCGGCCGCACCGTGGCTGCGTCGGGAGCCACAGTCGCCGCCGCACTGTCGACGATGCTCATCGTCGACTTGCCGTTGATCCGCTCGATGGCAGTGGCGGCGATCGTCGTTGTCGTGGTGGCGGTCATCACTTGTCTTATCGTCCTACCCGCGGTGTTGTACCTGCTCGGTCCTCGCGCTGCGGCATGGCGTGTGCCGTGGCTGCCGTCCACCCGGGAGCGGGCCCGCCGCCGTTGGGGGCGAGTTGCCAGAACCATCATGGCCAGACCGGTTGCCGCGCTGGCGATCACGTCTGTCGCGCTTCTTACCCTCGCGGTGCCAGCGCTTGGACTGCAGACAGGCAGCGCCGACGCTTCGGCTCTGCCGAGGAGTTCGTCGGTGCGCGAGGGCAACGATTTGGTTGACGAGCAGTATGGGAAGAACGCCGTCGACCCGATACTAGTTGTTATCGAAGCCGACCAACCGTTCTCCGGCCCAGAGGATTTCGCACGCCTAGCGGCGATGACCACCACCTTTGGGCAGCTGGACCACGTCGTACGAGTAGCCTCGCCGGTTCCGATCCTGCACACAGTGATGCCCGCCGACCCGTTCGCCGCGATCGAACCTACCAACTTCCAACTTCTGCCGGCGGATTCCAGGACGCTCATCAATCGGTTCGTGTCGGCTGACCGCAAAACGATTGCCGTCGACATATTCTCGAACGAGGGCGCAGGCGACTCCAACGTCGCAACACTCCTGGGCGAGGTTCGCGCTGTCGCGAAGCGCACCGCTGCAGCGGACTGGCAAGTATCTGTCGGCGGTACGGCCGCCGTCGTATTGTCAGCCACCCAACATATTTCGGATGCCAGTCCGATTGTCATTGCAACCATGCTTGTGATCATCTACCTGCTGCTGGTCCTGACACTGCGCTCGCTGTTGTTGCCGTGCAAAGCGATCGCGCTCAACCTGCTCTCCGTCGGCGCATCCGTCGGCGCTGTCGTGCTCATCTTCCAACACGGCTTCCTCGCGGGTCTACTCGGGATAGAATCGGTTGGGCCGGTACAGAACTTCGTGCCCATCCTTCTTGTCACTGTGCTGTTCAGCCTCAGCACCGATTACGAGGTGTTCCTGCTGAGCCGCGTCCGGGAACGCTACGAGCTGACCGGCGATAATACCGAGAGCGTCACCTACGGGCTTGTGGAGACCGCGCCGCTGATTTCAGGGGCGGCGCTGCTGATGGTCACGATATTCGCGGCGTTCCTGGCCGTCCCGATGGTGACAGTACAGCAGACGGGGTTGGCGACGGCCATCGCTATCGCAATCGATTCCACAGTCGTCAGGCTCGTCATGGTCCCAGCGGCCATGCGCCTAATGGGGCGGTGGAACTGGTGGCTGCCTCGCGGCATGACTCCATACCGCGGCAGGCACCGGCGCGGGTATTCTCTTGCACCAAGCCAGATCAACGAACTGGGTGCGCAATGCGTTCCGTCACGGTGACGCCGGCGCGGTCGAAGTCGGTAGTTGTCACCGGCGCGTCGAGCGGGCTGGGAAGAGCTGCCGCTATCCACCTCGGTAAGCTCGGCTATCGGGTATTCGCCGGTGTGCGAACCGAATCGAGTGCCGCCGAACTTTCCAGGCTGTCGTCTTCGACGGGCGAGCTCATCCCGGTGATGCTCGACGTCACCGACGCAGCGTCCATCGCGCAAGCCGGCAAGCTCGTTGAGCGCCGGTGTAGCGACACCGGACTGTGGGCCGTTGTGAATAACGCCGGTATCGCCATCAGTGCGCCATTGGAATGCGTTCCGATGGATGTTGTGCGCACGCAGCTAGAAACTAATGTCGTTGGTGCACTTGCCGTCTCGCAGCGCTTCCTTCCGTTGCTGCGCGCATCCAGGGGCAGGATCGTCAACATCAGCTCCGGCGTCGGTAACGTCGCGCCACCGTATCTCGGAGCGTACGCGGCATCTCAGTTCGCCAAGGAGGGGATCAGCGATGCGCTGCGGCGCGAGCTGCGCCCGCTGGGGGTGTCCGTCTCGGTCATCCAGCCAGGCGCCGTCGGCACGCCGATCTGGCGCAAGATACACAAATCCGCAGAGGAGATCCTTGCTGTGGCCCCCGCCGAGGTCGTTGAGGCCTACCGTGCACGCTTTATCGAGTTTTTGAACATGAATGAGGTTCGGGCACAAGGAAGCAAGACCACGACGGCGGACTTCGCCGACGCCGTCGCCGAGGCGTTGGCCGCCAAGCGCCCAAAGGCCCGCTACCGTGTGGGCGTCGACTCGTGGAGCAGCACCCTGGCGCGCCGCATCGTGCCGGATCGGATGATGGATGTTCTGATGGCGGTCGGCATCAGCGCGTCAACTAGATCTGCCTCGTCGTACCGGCCTACCCGGAAATTGGCGTCATCGTGAAAGCGGGTGACCGGAGATGGCAACTATGACTGCCAGCCAGTATATCGACGATGCACGTCGGCGGACGACAGGGCTTGCCAGCCGAGTTGGGGCGGCAGCGGCTCGTAGGCTGCTGAATCGGAATACCGTGTCAACCGGCCTCGCGCTCGGGCCGAAGAATAGTGGGCTGCAATCGATTCCAGGCGACAAAGGCCTCCCGATTCTCGGCCACACCCTCACAGCGGCGGCGCTCGGAAATGAGTTCATGGAGCGTCGGCTAGAAACCTACGGTGAGATCTCGTGGTCGCATGGCTTGGGGATGCCCATCGTACTGGCTTTTGGACCGGAAGCGGCGCAGGAAGTGTTCGCCAATAGGGAAAAGGCCTTCTCCCAGAAAGGTGCTGAGTTCTTTTTGGGCCGCTTCTTCAAGGGTGGATTGATGTTCCTGGACGCCGAGGAACACCATTTCCATCGCCGGATCATGCAGGAAGCATTCACGCGCGAGCGCCTGAGCGGCTACCTGGATTCGATGGACGTGATCGGCCGGGCCGCTGCGGCGGCGCTGTCCGGCGATGACTTGCTCGTTTACCCCTACGTGAAACGCACACTTCTCGATATTGCGACTGCCGTGTTCATGGGCGACGAACCCGGCCCACAAAGCCAGATGATGGCGAAGGCTTTCACCGACTGTTTGCGCGCAGCCACGGCTGTGGTTCGGTTTCCGGTTCCTGGACTGCGCTGGTCGGCTGGCGTGCGAGGCAGGCGCGTGCTCGAGCAGTATTTCTACACCCGAGTGCACGCGAAACGGGCGTCTGGCGGCGACGATCTCTTCGCGGCTCTGTGCCGCATCCGCGACGAGGACGGCAATCAGTTCACCGACGACGACGTCGTCAACCACCTGATTTTTCTCATGATGGCCTCCACGGATACCTGCGCGACCACCTCGACGGCGGTCTTGTACCAGTTGGCACTCCATCCGGAGTGGCAGGACCGGGTCCGGGCTGAGTCCATCAGTGAGATTGGCAGGGGTCGACTCGATCTGGATGCGCTCAATCGCATGCGGTCGCTCGGGATGGTCATCAACGAATCGCTGCGGCTGCTGGCTCCGGTTCCCGGGGCAATCCGAAAGACGGTGATGGACACATCGATTCAGGGGTACTTCGTGCCCAAAGACACGATGGTCGTTGGTGTCATGTGGCTCAATCACTACTGGCCTGGCCTGTGGACGAACCCGTACGCATTCGATCCCGAGCGGTTCAGCGAAGCACGGCGTGAGGACAGGTCGCACCGTCTTGCCTTCGTTCCGTTCGGTGCGGGCGCACACAAATGCATCGGAACGCATTTCGCGGCAATGCTGGTCAAGGTCGTAGTCCATTATTTGCTTCTTGACTATCGAATCGAGCTGCGTCCCGGCTATACGTTGCAATGGACTAAGAACGCAGCGCCTGCACCCATTGCCGGCCTCCCAATGCTCATCCGCCGGATCGACGATCCGGACACTGAGAACATGACTGTCGCAAAGTGAATTGGAGTTTCTCATGGAATTTACCTACTTCTTGGGTATGAATCGGTTCGTCTCGAAGTTGTTTTATCGCACCCAAACCCACTTAGTTGGTGCCGATGACGTGGTGTTCCTCAACGTTGGCTACGAGGAAGATCCACCGATGGCCGTGCCGCTAGCGGAATCAGACGAGCCGAACCGGTTCCACATCCAGCTCTACCATCGCGTCGCGGCCCAGGCCGACCTAGAGGGCAAGCGCATACTGGAGGTCGGTTGCGGTCACGGCGGCGGAGCCTCCTACCTCATGCGCACCGTGCGCCCAGCTTCCTACACGGGGCTGGACTTAAACCGGGCAGGCATAGCCTTTTGTCGAAAGACGCACAATCTGGTCGGCGTGGACTTCGTGCACGGTAACGCAGAGAGGCTGCCTTTCCCCGATCAATCCTTCGACGCGGTGATCAATATCGAATCTTCGGGTGCCTACCCTCATTTCCCCCGTTTCCTCGCCGAAGTTGCCCGCGTGCTGCGACCGGGAGGTGATTTCCTATACGCCGATCTTCGGCCCTGCGAAAGCGTCGCCGAGTGGGAGACGGCGCTTGCCGGCGCCCCGATGCGGATGGTTTCGCACGAGAATATCAATGCGCAGGTGCTGCGCGGAATGGAGATAAATACGCAGCGAATACTGGAGCTGATCGACCGCGTACCGAGATACCTGCGCCCCATTTCCCGCGCCTTCGTCGGTATCCAAGGCTCGCCGTTCTACCGCGCAATGCAACGCGGGAAGTACTCGTTCCGGATGTACCGCTTCAGCAGGGTCGAAGCATCCGATCCTGCGTGGATTACCTCAGCGTCGTGATTGCCGGCGCTCAGGTACCCGCGACCGATGAGTGACGCGACGCCACCGGACTATCACACCGCGATCGTCGGTGCCGGGTTCTCCGGCATCGGCGCCGCGGTCACGCTGGACAAGGCCGGCCTGCACGACTACCTGATAATCGAGGCAGGCGATAGCCCCGGTGGCACCTGGTACTGGAACACCTATCCCGGTATCGCCGTTGATATTCCGTCGTTCTCGTATCAGTTCTCGTTCGAACAAAGCCCCAATTGGTCGCGGACCTACGCCACCGGCAGTGAAATGAAGGCCTACGCCGAACACTGCGTCGACAAGTACAAGCTACGATCCAACATACGGTTCAACACCAAGGTGCTCGGCGCCGACTTCGACGACGAGTCGGATTTCTGGCGCATTTGGATCGACCCCGGTGGCGTCGTTACGGCGCGATTCCTCGTCAACGCCTGCGGCATAACGATCACGCCCAAGTTTCCCGACATCGATGGTGTCGATTCATTCTCAGGTCCGACCATGCACACCGCGCGCTGGGATCACGACGAGGATCTGACCGGCAAGAGCGTTGCCATCATCGGAACCGGCGCCTCCGCTGTGCAGGTTGTTCCCGCCATTGCGCCAATCGTCAAGCACCTTACGGTCTTTCAGCGCACGCCGATCTGGTGCTTTCCCAAATTCGATGTACCGCTGCCCAGCGCTGTGCGCTGGGCGATGCGATTCCCCGGCGGCAAGGCCGTTCAGCGCCTGATCAGTCAGGCCTACGTCGAGCTGACGTTCGCGCTCGCGGCGCAGTACTTCACGATCAACCCGATGGCCAAGTACTCAGCGAAGGCTGGGGAAGCGTATCTGCGCAAGCAGGTCGATGATCCGATGGTCCGCGACAAGCTCACGCCGCGCTACGCCCCCGGCTGCAAGCGGCCGGGTTTTCACAACACGTATTTGTCGACCTTCAACCGCGACAACGTCGAGTTGGTCACCGAGCTGATCGACAAGATCACTGGTTCAGGTGTAGCGACGGCCGACGGTGACACCCACGAGGCCGACGTGCTGATCCTGGCAACGGGGTTCCAGGGATGGCGCGACGTGCTGACGTACCCGGTCAACGGGCCCGGTGACCGATCCTTGAGCCGGTTCTGGGATGACCACCGGAGGCAGGCTTACGAGGGCGTGAGCATCCCCGGATTCCCGAACTTCTTCACCGTGTTTGGACCGTACGGCTTTGTCGGGTCGTCCTACTTCGCGCTGATCGAGTCGCAAACGCACCACATCGTCCGGTGTCTAAAGCACGCGCGCCGCAAGCACGCCAGCCGGGTCCAGGTGAGCCAAGAGGCCAATGATCGCTACTTCGCGGAGATGATGCGAAAGCGGCACCGTCAGATCTTCTGGCAGGACAGCTGTAAGCTGGCCAACAGCTACTACTTCGACAACAATGGCGATGTGCCTCTCCGGCCGGCCAGCACTGTCGAGGCGTACTGGCGCAGCCGCCACTTCCCGCTCGCCGACTACCGCTTCACCGCGTAGCGCGAGCAGTCAGAGAATCGCATTACCCCTACAGCGCAATACAAGCGGGAAATCGGCCGGTTCGTCAACTACAGCCAGTTCTGCGTCGACCGCTCGCCGGGCGGCGCCCGTTCTTAAAGCTCTCGGCGGCCTGAACTCCCGCAACAGGTTCCGATCGTCGATGCTGTCCGCGCCCGCGCACATTCCCGCGATCACCGTGGCTTCGGCGCCGGGCTCGCCGACCCGGACTTCATCCTCGGTTCAGCGATATGGACCTTATCCGCCAGCAGCTCCGACAACGCGGTCTGCTCGGCAAGTGCCAGCACAGGCACCAACCCGGCCAGCGACACAAGATTGTCATCGTCGAACACCGCAGAATCGGTCGTGAAGTTTTGCAAGACTTGCACCGGAAGTGCCTTTCGTTGCTGGTCGGACTGTTGTGTGGTAACTACAATCATCCCAGCTCAGAGGGCACTTTCCTCATTCCGACACCCCGACACCGACAACCACGTCGGTGGATCGGAGCTAACGCAAGGCTAGGTACTACTGCACCAACTTCGCGAGGGATTGCAGTAGCACGCTACTGCGCTCGTCGCGCGGATCTCGATTGATGATTCTTCCACCATGGGAGATGGAGAAGCGACGATGACTAGAGCGAAGTTCGCCTGTGACGGCGGCGCTACGACGACGATCCCCCCGCACGTAGCCGGCCACAAATGGACCAAGGACGGCACGCCGCTGTGCGTCGATTGCGAACGCGGTATCGGCCGGGTCGCTACGGACTACGACCTGACCCTGCGCGTCATTCAACGGGTCAGCAGCTCAGATGAG